>Ga0315281_10001941_pt1 | contig 30767 bp, 29 predicted proteins | sample YL17G07_0_MG_FD_204540 | JGI IMG/M metagenome (GOLD analysis project Ga0315281, IMG submission 204540) | Sediment microbial communities from Yellowstone Lake, YNP, Wyoming, USA - YL17G07_0 | ecosystem: Environmental > Aquatic > Freshwater > Lake > Sediment | place: USA: Wyoming | collected...
CGCTGGCCACGATGCCAAGCCACAGGAAAATGGTACGCGCTCCACCAAGCATGGCTACCATACCAGCCGCAAAATAAGCCACCAGGGTTCCGGCGGTACTTCGCATCATGAGCCACCACAGCATCACCGGCATCAGCAACAGGAGCAATACCGGCTGGCGCAGCTTGTCCGCGAACGGCCCGAGAATCCGGCCTTGCTGGGCGACAGCAATACCAAACAGATCGTGACCAAAAATATATTGAATGCCACTGTCCACCACCCAGAAGAGCAGCACGACGGTTATCCACTTGGCCAGCCATGCGCGCTCGGCGTCGCCACGCAGTGCGCGGATCAGCGCCACACCACAAAAAAAGTAGAGCGCCAGCCCTGCGGCGGTGCTGGCGGACATACGAAAATCATAAGACAAGGGCACGGAGACCAGCACCGGCACGAACAGCAACAGGAAAACTGTCAACCAACGACGCATCGCCGGTGTCGCCAACACGCGCCATCGTTCCTGCCACAGGAGCCATGCACCGAGTACAAACAGCAGGAAAGCCGGAACCGCCGGACTGGGGCCGAACTTCACAATGTTGTAGTTGGGCTGGAACAGTACGATCAGCAGCGCCAACAGCGCGCCAATTTTCACATGGCGCACGGACCTGATTATCCGCCAGCTCAAGCCTGATACTCCCCGGTGAGACATGCCACGCGCCCCGAACACAGCGCGCGGCATGGTGGCATGGCGCGCCCGGATTGACCGAGGGTCATGTGGCTCTCTGAAATTTATAGGTAATGCGTGAGTTGCGAATGTACTTGTCGCGGATCTGCAGCCCGGTTCGCTTGGCCACTTCCTCGAACCAGTCCGGATAGAAGCGCAAGCAGTCGACCGGATAGCGATGATAGTTGAAGCCCGGCATCATGGTGTGCACGATAAAATAACCGCCGGGCCGCAACAACGCGATGCAGTCCTGTACGTGCTTATAGGGGTCGATCAAATGCTCGAGCATCGACTGCGAAACAACGCAGTGGAAGGGGCCGATGGCCGGTGCCGGCTGCTCGAAGTCCCATTGCACGTCCATGTCGCTGAGCACACCTGCGGTGACGATGCTGGATTCATCCACCTTCAGCAGATGCGCATAGACCGGCTTTACGGCGTTGTTCTCGCCGGGCAGGAATACGCTGGTTAGCGGCTCCGGAATGTCCTTCAGAAATTTGACGATCGCGCCGTATATCTTTCCGGATTCCTGTGCCAAACCTTTGATCGCATGCTTGTCGAGGGATTGTCCGAAATGAAAGTCGCCATACAGTTCGGCGAAACGCCATTCGGTTTTGATTGCCAGAATCAGCTGGACCCAACGCGAGCCCAGCCGACGACCCAGCGCAGAGCGGATTCGAAACAGGGTGCTGTTCACTTTGATTCTCTCTGCACGGAAGCCAATTCCCGATAAACCGTCAATGTTGAACTTAGCATGCGTTCAAGCGTAAATGGATGCCGCTCCGGCACGACCGGACGGGCACAATACCATTGAGCGAGCCTCTCTTCCATTGCGCGCGCATCACCGACCGCTACACGACCTTGCGGAAAAACGACGGCCAGCTGCTCGGCAACACCGCCGTGATCGTAAGCCGCCACCGGTACACCGAGGGTGAGCGCTTCGAGCGACACGCGCCCAAATGCCTCCGGGTCAAGCGACAGCGACAGCACCACGTTCGACACCGCCATGATTTCCTTCACGTCGGCGCGGTGGCCGGTAAACAGCACGTCATTCTCAAGCCCCGCCGCCTGCGCCTGCTGGCGCAGTTCGTCGGCGTAATATTGCTTGCGCGGGTGCGCATCACCAACCAGCACGCCGTGTACCGGCAGGCCGCGTGCCTTGAGCGCGGCGACAATGCGAATGAAATCTTCCTGGCCTTTCCAGCGCGTGAGCCGCCCGGGAAGTGTAATGACGTACTTGCCTTCGAGGTCGGGATACTGCGCGCGCCACGCCGCCAGCCACTCGGCCGCCGGTTTGTAACTGTACGGGTAGGCGACCGGATCCACGCCGCGCGGAATGACGCGAATAATGCCTGGATCGACCCACGGGTAATTCCCTAATATGTATGCGCGGATCATGTCCGAAATCGCAATCACCCGTTCGCCACGCACCATCACCGACGAGTAACGCCCCGGCGTGTACGGCCCATGCACGGTCGTGACCAGATGCGGACGCGTCGCGGGCGGCAGACCCCTCCACGCACGGTAACCAATCCACGCCGGCAGACGCGAACGCAAATGCAAAATATCCGGCCGCTCGCGCGCCAGAAACTCGCGCACCTTCCAGATGTAGCGCAGCGTGGTCAGGCGCTTGGCGCCCACGGGCCAGGCGATATGCTCGCTGCCTTCGCGTTCCAGCTGCGCCACCATGCGCCCGCCGGCCGAGATCACGATCGAGCGATGGCCGTTACGCACCAGGTGGCGACCCACCTCCAGCGCGCCCTTCTCCACGCCGCCCGATTCCAGCGCCGGCAACATCTGCACCACGGTCAGATGTTGAGCCATTTTTCACCGATCCAGGCGGCCACCCGCGCGGCTTCATTAAAGGGCATGGCAGGCGGCGCCGGTTTCTTGCCACGCTGCCAGTCGGCAAAGCGAGTCACGAGATTATCGTGGGTGAGTGCAGCAATGCCGCGCGTGATACGTGATTCACGTTTCGCCGGCACGCTCAGCACACCGGTTGCGGCGTTTGCAGTCAGCGCTTCATACACCATGGACACGCTGTCTTCCGTAACCCACACGTGGGCGGCGCCTGTTAAGCGTTCCGCCAGCCAACCCGGGCCGGTCTCGGTCACCGGCACCACGATGAGATTCTTGAGCATCAACGCACGCAGACGCGCTGTCGTGGCCGATGGTGTGCGGCGCGAAGTGGTGAGTGTCCAGCTGATGTCGCGCTCGCCTGCAACAACGGCCTCAACCTGGGCGAGAATATCGTTCTCACTCCAACCATGGTGGCGCGACGGGCCGCCGATCAATAGCAGCCCGGCATGCGTATTTTTCTGGCCCGGTGCTATCGGATTGAGTGCGCCGCGCGTGCTGAGCACATTCGCGCCCGTTACATCGTCGTGCTCCGGAATCACGCACAGGTCGAACCAGGCGCGCGGCAACGACGGCTTCATGAGCACAACTGTGCGTCCGCCGTGCGCGCGGCGCGCGGCCAGCAGTGGCAAATGGGTACGATGTCCGGCGCCGATCAGAAGGTCGGGCGGCGCCAGACCGACGACCGCCATGGATGGCGGAAGTGCGGAGCGCGAAGCCGTCCCTACGGGGACAAACGCAGGAGCAGTTTTTCCGCCGCCGGGCAGGAAACGACGCGTCATGAGACTTGAGAGTACTGAAACGCAGGCCGGGACATTAATCCAGCGCGCATCCACCGGCTGGTGGCGGGCGAGCGCGGCGAGCAGTCCGCGCGTTTGACTTTCATGGCCGGCCTTGCCGTCGGTGAACACCCAGACGACCACGGCACGGGTGTTGTGTTCAGCCACGCTTGAGCACGTACATCGCCCCGCAGTATGGACAACGCGCCTCGCCGGTTTCTTCCAGCGGCAAAAACACGCGCGGGTGAGAATTCCACAAGCTCATGCCCGGCATCGGGCAATGCACGGGCAGGTCGGCGTGTGTGACTTCGTAGCGATTCTGCGCGTTGGCGGGGATTTCTTTTGCTGGTTTCGTTTGCGTGCTGGCCATGACCTTGCCCCTCGTAGGGTGCGCTTGCGCACCATTACCATGCTGCTTCTATTTTACCAGCGTCAACCACTCCGGATGCCCGCCATGGCGGCCGTGCACCACGTCGAAATATAAATTCTGCAGCTTCTCGGTAATCGGGCCGCGCTGGCCGATGCCGATTTTACGGCCGTCGAGTTCGCGGATCGGCGCCACCTCGGCCGCCGTGCCGGTAAAGAACGCCTCGTCGGCGATGTACACCTCGTCGCGGGTGATACGCTTTTCCACCACGGCGATGCCGAGGCCGGCAGCCAGTTGCATGACCGTGGCGCGCGTAATGCCATCGAGCGCCGAAGTGATGTCCGGCGTATACAGTACGCCGTCGCGCACGATAAAAATATTCTCGCTGCTGCCTTCGGACACATAGCCCTCGGTGTCGAGCAGCAAGGCCTCGTCGCAACCGGAAGCCTGCGCTTCGCGCAGCGCCAGCATCGAGTTCATGTATTGACCGTTCGCCTTGGCGCGGCACATGGTGATGTTCACATGATGACGGTTGTACGACGAGGTGCGCACCTTGAGGCCGTCGCGCAGCGCTGTCTCGCCCAGGTACGCGCCCCAGGTCCAGCCCGCCACGATCACGTGTACCTTGAGGTTGTCGGCGCGCAGACCCATGCCTTCGCTGCCGTAAAAACACATCGGGCGAATGTAGGCCGACTTGAGTTTGTTCTCGCGCACCGCAGCGCGCGTGGCGTCATTGATTTGATCCTTGGTATAGGGCATGTCCATGCCGAGAATATGCGCCGAGCGGAACAGGCGATCGGTGTGCGCCTGCAGGCGAAAAATGGCCGTGCCCTTGGGCGTCTCGTAGGCGCGTACGCCTTCAAACACACCCATGCCGTAATGCAGAGTGTGGGTAAGCACATGGGTAGTCGCCTCGCGCCACGGCACCAGCTTGCCGTCGTACCAGATGACACCGTCTCGGTCGGACATCGACATCGTTGTTCTCCACTACTTAAATTAAGTGTAAGGTGGATTAGCGCCGCCGTGCGGCGCGTAACCCACCGGTAGTTGTTTGGCGGGTTACGGCGCTGCGCGCCTAACCCGCCCTGCATAAATTATTCAAACCATTCCCGCCACAGCGCCTGCACCCGTTGCGGAAAATCACCCAGCTCTCGCGGCGCCACCAGCGGCCGGCGCTCCATAAGCTTGAGACGCTGTTCAACACCGAGATACCGGCGATAGGCGTCCCGCAACAACCCCGCCGACGCGGCATCCAGCAACCCGCGCGCTTGCAACGCTTCCAGAAGGGGGATGTTGCCCCGGTGCCGAGTCAGCGCCGGGTGGTCATGCGCCCAGCGTAGTAGTGCATATTGCACCATAAATTCCACATCAATCATACCGCCCGGGTCATGCTTGAGGTTGATTCCGCCGGGTTCGTGCGGCGCCTGCGCCGTGTGCATGCGCTGGCGCATGGCCGCCACCTCGGTACGCAAGATTTTCGGATCGCGCACCCGGCACAGGGTGGTGGCGCGAATCTCCTCAAAAACTGCGGCCAGACCGGCATCCCCGGCAATCGGCCGGGCACGGATCAGCGCCTGATGCTCCCACACCCAGGCCCGGGATTCCTGATACTCGCGGAACGCCGCCGGGTGGGTGACCAGCATGCCGGAACTCCCGCTCGGGCGCAGGCGCGTATCCACCTCATAAAGAATGCCGCCGCCGGTGCGCGCCGTCAGAATATGGATGAGGCGCTGCGCGAGGCGCGCAAAAAACACCTCGTTGGTAATCGGACGCGCACCATCGGTCACACCGCCCTCCTGCTCCGCACCGTGCAGGAACACCATGTCGAGGTCGGAACTGTAACCAAATTCCAGACTGCCGAGCTTGCCGTAGGCAATCACTGCGAAGCCGGGACTGAAGGTCTCGCCACCTTGCCCAAGGGTCGGGCGGCCGTGCTTGAGCACCAGATCGTCGTACGCAACGCCAAGTGCCTGCGTCACAATGACCTCGGCGATGAACCCGAGATAACGGCCGATCTCCTCCGGCGTGAGGCCGGGGCCGACATCGGTCGCCGCCACGCGCAGTACATGCCCGTTGCGAAATTCGCGCAGCACTTCCATTTGCGCTTCCAGATCATCCACCGGCAGACGCGCCAGCCGGCCCTGCAATTCGCCCGCGAGCGCCGCGCGCGTGAGTGGCGCATAGAGTCTCGCGACATCCATCAGTTCATCCAGCAGAATCGGATGCTGGTTGAGATACCGCGCGATCCACTCGCTCGCCGAACACAGCTTCACGAGTTGCGACAGCGCCAGCGGGTTTTCGACCAGCAGCGCCAGATATACCGAGCGCCGGCCGATGGCCTCAACGAAGGCGATCAGACGCGCGAGTGTGGTCTGCGGGTCCGGGGTGAGTCCGGCGGCGCCAACCAGCAGTGGCATGAGTTTGTCGAGACGTTCGCGGCCGTTCGAGGAGAGCGCGCTGTACGCGCCGCCGGCGCGCAGTGCTTGCAGCAAATTGAGGGTTGTCCCGGCATCGGCGAAACCGGCCGCCTGCAACAGCTCGTGCGCGGCGGTCTCATCGAGAGTCCCGGCCCAGAGCGCATGCAGGCCCTGTTCGTCCGCAACCGGCGTCTCGCCCTGCGGCGCAGCGAATACCGAGTTGAAGTGTTCGTGCACACGCTGCATGTGGCGCGTGAGCACGGCAAGAAAACCCGGCCAGTCGCCGAACCCCATGCCTACCGCCACGCGCAACCGGTCGAGTTCATCGGTTGGCAACACCTGGGTCTGCTGGTCGCGGATCTCTTGCAAGCGGTGTTCGGTGTTGCGCAGGAATGTATACGCGTTCGACAAATCGCTCACCGCCCGCGGCGTCAGGTCGCCTTCTTCGGCGAGGTGCGCAAGCACCGCCAGAATGCGCCGCTCCTGAAAACGCAGGTCGCGTCCGCCACGGATCAGCTGAAACGCCTGGCCGATGAACTCGACCTCGCGGATACCGCCCGCCCCAAGCTTGATGTTTGATTCGATACCTTTGCGCAGTAACTCGCGGTGGATGCTGGTCTTGAGCGCGCGGATCTCTGCCACGGCGGTGTAGTCGAGATACTTGCGGAACACAAACGGCCGCAGGCGATGCATGATCTCTGCCCCGGCGTCCGGGTCGCCGGCCACCACGCGCGCCTTGATGAAGGCGTAACGTTCCCACATGCGCCCGTGTGTCTGGTAGTACTGCTCCATGGCGTCGAACGACAGCGCCAGCGGCCCGCTCGCGCCGTTCGGCCGCAGGCGCATGTCCACGCGGAACACAAAGCCATCCGCCGTCTGTTCGTTGAGCACCTGGTTCAACCGCTGTCCGAGACGCACGAAGAACTCATGGTTGCTTAACCCGCGCCTGTCAGTCTCTCCCTCCTCCGTATAACAAAAGATGAGGTCGATGTCGGAAGAAAAATTAAGTTCTTCGCCGCCGAGCTTGCCCATGCCCAACACCACAAACCTGGCTGCCCGATGGGTGCCTTGCTCGGTGGGCACGCCCTCACGCGCGACCGCCCAGGCGTAGAGTCTGGCCAACGCCGCATCGAGACAGGCATCGGCCAATGCCGAGAGCGTGCTCACTATTTCATCCAGGTTCGCCCAGCCAGCGAGATCGCGCCAGGCGATGCGCAACATCTCGCGCTGACGCAACTGGCGCAGCGCGCGTTTCAGCGCGACTTCATCTTCGCAAACCGTGCTGGCATCGCGCGCGCGTGTCGCCAGCTCGGCGTGCGCATAGACGCGTTGCAAATCGCCGCTGCCAATCAGCTCCGGCAAAAGATCGGGCCGCGACTGACAGGCGCGCGCCACAAACTCACTGCACGCCAACACCTTCGCCGCGCTGTATGGCCAGTCGCCGGGCGCGGTCAGCGCGTGCGGGGCAATCTCCGCCCAATGTGCCCGCGCGCCTGCGCGCAGCGCCTCCGGCAACGCCGTCAGGCCCTGTTCAAAGCTGAATTTCTGCGGGTCATTCATATTATCGTTTTTCTCCCTCTCTCTGCGGGAGAAGGGGCCAGGGTTTGTCCGGTTGCGCACTACTTGCCGTTCGCCGCAGTACAATGAAGCCCCGCCTTGTCCTTGTCGTTACAAAGTCCATAAAATCAGCGGCGCCCGGTTCGTATTACCATGATAGTAGCTATCCCTGTTCCACTATAACCCGCGCAGGCCATCGCCATGATTCCGATCATACCCAGACCGCTCGACGACTACTGCGTCAGCCACACCACCCAACCGGGCCCGCTGCTCGACGAACTGGCCGCCTATACCCGCACCCACTGCCGGTTGCCGCAGATGCTGACCGGCGCGGTGGAAGGGACATTCCTGAGAATGCTGGTACAGATGTGCGGTGCGCGGCTGGTACTGGAGATCGGCACCTACACCGGCTACTCGGCGCTCAGCATGGCCGCCGGGTTACCAACGGACGGTGAGATCATCACCTGCGACATCGATCCGGAAACTACCCGGATCGCTCAATCGTTCTGGGCGCGCAGTCCGGATGGCGGCAAGATCAAGCTGGCACTTGGTCCGGCGCTGGAAACGATCCGCGCGTTACCGGCCGGCGTGCAGTTCGATTTCGTGTTTCTCGATGCAGACAAGGAAAACTACGTGAACTACTACGAGGCCGTGTTGCCGCGCCTGAAACCCGGTGGCCTGCTCGCCGCCGACAACACGCTCTGGTCCGGAAAGGTGCTTGCGCCTAAAGAGAGGTCCGATCACGCGCTGGTCGCGTTCAACACCCGCGTGACACACGACGCGCGCGTTGAGCACGTGTTGCTCAGTGTCCGCGATGGAGTCATGCTGATTCGCAAGAAATAAATAACGAGACCGCGGGGCATCCAGTCCTGGTTTTTCTGGATATGATCCGAATCACGGCGCTGCCGTCTTGCGGATGCGGATGGAATCCGCCCGATGATGAATATCACCGGGATGATCCATCGTCTAATGGGATAAAACAGCTATTCCGGCGAGGAAGTTATTGCCGCGATCGACGCCATGACCATGAACACGCAAACCCTGGCAGCACGCCGACGGTTATCACTGGTTCAGGCGCGGCCGCTACAATCATCACCAAACCCAGCGCGAAACACACGGCGATCCCGGCCGGCAGCACAGCGGAAACTAAAAAGCGAAGTCTGTTGACCGTTACCGCCATGCTGGGCGCGTTGTTGCTGACCGGTGGCGTTGCTTTCGTGGTGTTGCGCAATACGCACGTACCCGCTCCGGTTGACAGCACGGCAGTCGCGCCGACCCCCTCGGCAACATCCGGACTGGCAACAGAGAACATCGAGCGAATCGCCACGTTGCTCACGGCAGCGGACACAGCCGCGCTCGCTGGCCGCCATCTGGAACCGCGCGACAACAACGCGGTGTAACGAGATGCGCCAAAAACAATCGGCCAAGTCCGAAGCCACGGCGAAACCAGCACTGGCACCGGCGGTCACAGCGAAATCCGAACCACCCAGAGCGGCGGTCGAGAGCGGCGAACAAACACGCCAACGCGAGGCGCGTGAATACGAACAACGTCTCGCCGGGATTTACACGCGATTGCAGGAGCTGATCGCTCCCGGGAATCTCAGCGCCACGCGCCTCGGGCTTGCACAGGAATTACTGGCCGAAGCCATCAAGCTCGCGCCGAACGATGCGCGCGCGAATAACTCCGCCGACCAGATCGCCGATGGGTATCTGCGTCTGGCCACGATTCAAGTCGAGAAAAAAGAATACAAGGAAGCCCAAGGCCTCGTTCGTCGCGGCCTTGGGCTGAAACCCGACCACCGCCTGCTGCTGTCGCTCGAAAAAGATGTCGCGGAGAAACAAAAACCGAAACGTCAGAGCTTCGGGACTTTTTAACAAACCCTCAGAAATACTTCTGCACGCTCAGCGTAAAGACGCCGTGCACTTCATCGAAACTGCTGTCCCCGCCAGGGCCGCTCACGTTGTCCTGATCGAAGCTGTATTTACTGTATTTGTACCCGACGGGTATAGACGAGCGAGCCTTCCAGCGGACCGGTCCAGCCTAACCCGATACAAAGTCTTCCTGTCGAATTCATAAAAAAACAAAAGCCCCGCACACGCGGGGCCTGTAATCACAGCGGCCGGAACCGATGGCGTTACTTCTGGCACGCCGGGTTGCCTGCATTGGCTTCGTAGAAACAATCCACGGTTTCTTCGGCGGTGGCCACACCGGTGGCGAGGGCGGCGAACAGGGCGAGGATGGTGATGATCTTCTTCATGGCAATCTCCTTTCAGGGCGGGTTGGGTGATAGACCCCGGCGTCTTTGTGCGCCGAAGCCATGAACCCAGAATAGGAGAGGGGCGGAATTCGTTCGGTGATGGATATCACCAATGGCGCCGGAAATTCTGGAGTTTGGTGACCCGGGTCACCAAGGCGAACGAAAATTTCAGGCGCGAGCCGGGGCCGTGAGCGTAATGCGCCGACCCTCAACCCGCACCACGCCGGTTTCTTCAAGACTGCGGAAGATCCGGGTGACCACCTCGCGCGTAGCGCCCACCATCGCCGCGATATCACGGTGCGTGACGCGCGCCGGGATCACGAGCTCACCGCCTTCATTTTCAGCGAGTCCGCGCAGCGCCTGTTCGACTCTTGCCTTGACGTCGTTCAACGCCAGCGACTCGATCTGCTGGTTGGCCTCGCGTATACGCCGGGACAGGGCCCTGACCAGATTCACCGCCATGCTCGGGGAGGAAACCAACACCCGCTGGAATTCGTTCTTGCCAATCGATACAAACTCGCTCTCTTCGAGAACCATGACATTGGCCGAACAGGGCTCGTCATCAACGAGCGCCATTTCCCCGAGAAAGTCACCGGGCCCGAGGAACGCGAGAATCACCTCGCGACCGTCGGTGTTGCCCAGATAAACCTTGGCCCGGCCCTTGCGCAGCAGATAAAAACGTTCGCCCGGATCGCCCTCCTGGACCAGCAAGGTGTGACGCGGGTAGCGGCGGCGCACCGCCACTTGCATGAGCAGGGCGTGGTCGGCTTCGCTTAAGCCCGCGAACAGCGGAATGTCTTTGAAGAACATATCGGCCTCACGATACAGTTCCGGCTACAGAGATTCGATTAAAAGGTCGTCCCCACTGCCAGACCAAAAAGATTATTCTGAATAATTTCACCTTTTCTCCCATGCCATTCGATATCGAAACGCGTCCGATTCACTACGGCATCTCTGGCGGATCTCTATTTCGTCACCAGTAATTACTGCGCAAGCCTTAGTGGCGCCCCGATCGGCGTATTGTTGCAGGTAATAATCTGGTTAATTGCCCCACTGTTACCATCGCAGTTGATGCTTACTACAGAAATACTGGTGCATTTGGAAGGTTGTATCTCATTCTGCATCCACGCACCGGCTGGTACAGCTGTACTTTGGTATTGGGTGTATAACCATTTACCTGAGCAGACTCTGAAGCACGAAAGCTGTAGGCCGCGGCGGACAAGGCCTTGCGCGGGGTCATTTCTGGATCGCTTCCAACCGTAATGCCGAGAAACAAGGCTTGTTGAAACAACGCCGACGTAAGTGGGGTACTGCTTCCAAGCTCTACACTGAAGTAGCCTTGCGCGACTGTCACTGAATGTGTCTCTTGCCAGACTTCGACGCTATTTGCATAGAGTCGGAAGGCGATGCTCACAGCGGCATTCACAGGGACGCTATTCATGTCGGTGAGTTGCCCCTGGTAATTCAGCGTACCTGGATCAGCGGACACGGATTGCAAGAAAGCCCCGTTGACCACAAGACTCATGAGCAGAACCGATAACTTCATTCGTGCTTCCAATCCAATTCGGTCACAAGCATGGTTCGGCAAGACCGTTGACACTGTCACGATGCCGTTCATTCCTTCGTGCCAACCGTACTAGTTCCGACCGCCTCGCCCTCAAGCGCATACGGCCAGTCGCGCACGCCACCGATGAGCGAATAGGCCTTGAGACCGCGTTCGCGCAACAGAAACGTACCGGCGGCGCTACGCCGGCCGCTGCGGCAATAAACGATGTACGGCCGGTTGGGGTCGAGGCTGGCGGCAAGCTCGCGCAGTTTGTCGAGCGGGGTGTTCGTGGCGCCCGGGATGCGCGTCTCGTCGTATTCAATGTCGTAGCGGCAATCCAGCCAGTCGGCCTTGCCCTGCTGCACCATACTGTAGGCTTCCTGCGCGTCGATCTCGGCCACCAGCAGCGGGCGCATCAGAAGGTCGAAGTTTTCTTTGGAAAATGTAAGGAGCCGGGCGGGCGCGGTGAGCGTGACCGTGGCGTTGCGGAAGCCGCCGAGCAACAAGGCCTCTTCACCGAAAGCGTCGCCGGGGCCGAGGGTTGCCACCTGCGCGGTGTCGCCCGTCATCGGGTCGGTGCGCCATACCTCGGCCATTCCGGTTTCAAGAATGTAATACTGGTCGCCGGCCTCGCCTTCGCGCACCACAGTAGTACCAGATGCAAGTTCCAGCAATTGCATGCATTCAAAGGCCATGCGCACCCGCTCGAGCGGCAACAGCCGGAACGGCGCGACTTGGCGCACCAGGTTCATGCGCGTGCGAAGTCCCGCGGTGTTGCGCAAGTCGTCGGCAAAATGTTGCGACCAGGCGAGCAGCTCTTCCATCCGATCGCCATCGATGCGCAGCACCCGCGAGGGCCCGATCGCGCGTGCACTGGCCTGGCGCGGCAACCCGAACAACACCGCGAACTCGCCCAGTCCCTGGCCGGGAAAGAGACGGCCCACTTCCAGTTCCGCCACGCCATCCGCCGACAGATACTGGCGCCGGACTTCAATCTCGCCTTCCAACAAGACCAGGTAATCCCGATCCATGTCGCCCTGCTGAATAAGCATGCTGCCGGCGCTAACGTTCTCCAATATTGCCGGGGCCAGCAGGCTGGAGAACTGCTGCTCCGACAGGCCGGCAAAGGGCCTGGCCTGGCGCAGTTGGGCATAGAGCGCAGAATTTTGCGTGGTGGTGTCGGTCACGGGTGGCGTTCCTTCAAGCACCTGATATGGGTATGGGCAATCTGTGCAGGCTGCGCCCTGCGCACCCTGCCTGGTTAAACCGGGCCCAATCTTCTATTTCAGAAAATCTGCACATTCGCCAACGTCACGATTCCCCCGGCGTCCTTGTTTCTGAAGTCGTCGAGATTGCCCTTAAAGCGCACGGACTGGCCCTTCTTGAGACTGGCGGCCTTGTCGATATCGTGTGTGATGATGACAATGTTGTAACCGCTGTGGAGCGGGCGGGATCTGTCGGCGATATAGACTTTCACCTTGGACGAACCGCCTTGCACATCGTGCACCACGCCCGACCAGGTTACTTCCGTGCCTTTGACCTTCTGCCAGAATTCCTTGGCGTGCAGCTTGGTTTGTTTGCGCGTATCCATGTTGTCTATAACTTCTCCGAAACTGCCCGCTGGCGCGGCGGCGGTCGCCGGGGCGACCACGACCGGGGCAATGACCGGGGTGGCAACCTTCGGAGACTCTTTCTGCTGACAGGCAACGAGTGCTGCGAAAAACGCGGATAAAACCAGAATTTTCTTCATGTCTGTAATCTCCAGTATGTCCAATAAAAAAGGTGGGACAGGTTGAATTGAGCGTGTGTCTTGAATTATGTGTAAACGGAAGCCATGCACGCTGCGGCATCCGTGCCTCGAAATAGCCGGCCCGTAAAGCGCGACGAAAAAGCTCGGGTAATTCAGTAGCGCCGCTACCTGCCATGCAACCATCTGCCCTCTACAGCCCGAGTTCTTTTTCCAGCTTGTCCTGTTCCTTCGTGAACTGCTTCTGGCGTTTCTCTTCCGATTTTTTGTGTTGCGCCTCGGAACGCTTTTCGAGTTCATTGCCCTTCTCGCTCGCGCCGGCCAGGCTGTAGAAATCCCTGGCTTGGGTAATTTCACCCTTCGTCTCATGCATCTGCGCCAGCCGCAGGGCCTTGTCTTGCAGCGCCTTCTCTTTTGGCTTTGCCTCGGCCATCGCGAAATAGCGCTTGGCGTTCTCCAAATGCCGGTGCGTGTCTTCCTTGAGCAGGGTATCGCCGCGCCGCTCGGCGCGTTCCCGTATCTTCTTTGCCGCGCCTTCACCGACGTAGTAGAACCAGTCCCTGGCCCTTCCGAGCTCATCGAACGATTCCTTGCGCGCGACAAAGGCCTTTTCTTCGTTAGCGAGTTCGAGATCGGCGTTTTTCGCAGCCAACTGACGCAACTCCGACACGCGCGCATTGTTGTCCCGGTACTTGAAATAATCGAAGGCGCTCGATACCACGTTTTTGTCGCGCGGGCTGGTGCCGACATGTTTCATTTTGACCCGGTCTGCCTCCGCGGCGTGGCCTGAATTCTTGTACCAGTCGAACGCCGCACCGAGTCGGCCCTGCTTCTCTTCCTGCTGGCCCAGTTGCAGGCCGATGCGTTTGCGCATGGCTTCGTAGCGCTTGCTCTTGCCTTTGTAGTCGTCCTCGCACATGAAGTCGCCGCTACCCATGCTGGCAAAGGCTTCCTTCAATTTTCCGGCGTGCTCGGCTTCTTCGGCCTTGCGCAACTGGGCGGCGGCCTTCTTCCCATCCGCAATTTCTTCCGGTCCACAGCCATCCGCCCATGTCATCGGCAGATACGCCGTGAGCACCAGGGCGAGCACTGCCGCAATTTGGATTCTGCCGATTTCGTTCATGACCTGGTCTCCGCTGGTTGTTTTGCTTTATCGCCCCGGAATAAACATGCCCGGTATGCTCATTTTTTCGTAGCCCGCCGGCACCTCGAACAGCTTCGGATCCTGCTTGCCGACCTTGAGGTTGGTCAGCTCGCTCTTGAAGCGATGCTTCTGTTTCTTGTCGACGGAAATGGCATCCATCTTCACCACGATGTTCTCCTTGGTCGTCCACATGAAACCGCCCATCTTCTCGCCCTTGGCGCCGGTCATGATGATTTTGCTCTTGGTCGTGCTCATGCCGTTGACCGCCTCCGGACCGAGCGTGGTCTGTTCGATCTTGTAGGCCGACGGATCGTCCTTGGACTTGGCCTTGGCAATGCCGGTTTCCATGTACATCTTTTCCGACGGCATCAGCGTCCAGGCCACTTTCTTGTCATGGCGCGCTATCGTAATCATTTTGTCGCCGCCACTGCCCATGACCATCTCGCGCCGCTCGCGCGTCGGGGTGTAATAAACGCGGCCCTTCATCGAGACCTCCGCCGTCTCCATCGTGGAATCGGCGGAATATTCCACCTGCGGTGGAGCTGGGCTTGCGGCCTGGGTCGCACCCGCCACGGCCATCGCTGCCGTCATCAAAAACATTTTGGTTTTATTCATGTTGTCTCCTAGTTTGAAACCGCGTGGGCACCACAACGTGCCCACCCTACCTAACGGCGAGAAAATCTGCCATCAACTCCGATAACGGCATGCCGGCAACCAACTCCAGAAACAGAAACTGTCCACCGGGATTGACCTCGAGGAACACATACTCCCCTTGCGGCGTGAGGCGTAAATCGATCGCCCCGTACGCGAGACCCAGGCTTTTCATCAGGCCGGTCAGGCGCGTCTCTGTCTGTGTATCGAGGCGATGGGGCCGCATGGCGACACTGTGATCGAGGCGCCAGTCGAGCCGCGCGTCGCCAGCCTGCGAATCGATCTCGGCGGCATAGAGACTATCACCCATTGCCGTCACACGGATATCGGCGCGCGCCTCGATCCGCTCCTGAAAAATCGCTGGGCAGTTGTGAAGCACGTCCAGCCGCTCTAGATCGGCCGATAACAACGGCCGGGTGATGGTGACCGGATGTGCGCCGTTGCCGATGGACTTGTAGATCAGCGGCACACCTTCCGCTGCCAGGGACCGCACGGTGTCGGCGTCGTTACTTATCGCGGTACGCGGTACACGCAGACCGAGCGCATGGGCCATGGCCAGTTGGCGCGCCTTGCGATCGGCCAGATAACTCGCACCCGGCGGGTTGACCCAGCGCGCCGGGACAAATACCTCGAGGGCCCCGAGAAAGTGTTCCCACTCGTTGCGTACGAACTCTCTGTGATTCTCGTCCAGATTCTCGTTATTGGCGGGGCACCGTGGCCGACGCCACCACACCGTGCCGAAATCCGATAAAGAGAGCCGCCTCCCTGGCAGAGTCAGGGAGGCGGAAACACTGTCATCCAGTGAACAGTTCAGCCGGAGAGCCTTGTTCAGCTCAGCGGTGTCGATCCACTCGGTGGCGACGTGACGGCGTTTCAGCACTGTTACGACTGCGGCCGCATGAAAATCATTGGCCGGAGCCACAATCAGCACTGGGTGTGCGCACATAGTATTGGTGATATACCGACGATCAGAAACCTTTGTCCGAATCCGTTTTGGTGCAACCACCGGCATCGGTACAGTCCGTCAAGGTTTTTGACGCGGCCATAGCCAGCTTTATACTTTCCTTGCCGGCAACGCCGTGCTCGGGCGGTAGCCAGCCAAGCTTTCGGGCGTATTCATCTTCCAACACCATGAGCTTGCGTTCACCCACGCGCGTGCGCTCAGTCACGGGAATCGGGCCGGCGCTTAAAGTGAAAATGCCGGCGGCGCCCTGAACCTCGAACACCTTGTCCAGACCGGGTGTCGTCTCCTGTGCGTCAGCCAGCACCACTGCCGGCAGCATCGCCGGAATGGCCGATGCCGATATCATCGCGAACAGCTTTTTACTTTTCATCACATGAATCTCCTTAAAGAGTTAATTTATTGTGCAGCCAGACCCGACTGTGTCCATAGGGTCTCTGCTGGCCAGGATTGTCGGTACGGTTTCTTCTTTTTAGCCCATCGCCACCTCCTTGAACTCTGTGGAGCCCCTTTTTAATTCCGCCCAATCTGCGCGAAGCGTTCTTTACCCTCGCGCGCCGGGTGCACGGTAACGACAAACGACATCAGCCGGCTTTACTCATAACGGTGAGTGATGATGTTGTAACGTGTGCCGTCATGCTGGGCCCACACTGCCAGGGCATTACCATTGGGATCAACGGCAATGGCAGCGCCGCCGGTTGGATCATTGTGATAGACGGGCTCGACGCGCGCGGCCAGACCCCAGCCAGTGCCGTTGATGTAGCGGTTGTAGGCATGGACTCGGTATTGGTTCCAAACCGCCATGGCGTTGCCGTTGGCATCGAAGGCTATCTGGGGATAATCGGCATAGGATCCGTCGTACGTCGAAATGACCACCGCGGTTTCCCAGCCTGCGCCTGTGGCATAGCGATTGGCCCAGAGACCATTGGTCGCGCCGCTTTTCTGCGACCACACTGCGATGGCATTGCCGCTGGCGTCGATGGCGATTCGGGGGCCTCCGACAGAGTCCGTGTCGTTAGTCTCGATGAGCGCCGCCGAACCCCACTGGCCTGCGCTATAACGGTTTGCCCAGGCACTGTAGACCGTGCCGTTTGTCTGGGACCACACCACTAAAGCATTGCCGCTGGCGTCGACAGCAATCTGGGGACCATAGGCATCGCCCGCTCCGGACTCGATCGTCGTAGCCACACCCCAGCCGGAATTTGCGGTATAGCGGTTGGCCCAGATACTGCCGACCGCAGCGGTTGACTGAGACCAAACCGCCATGGCGTTGCCATTCGCATCGAAAGCGATTTGGGGATAATCGGCATTGTCTGCGTTATTGGTTTCGATCGTGGTGGCCGTACCCCAGCCGGTGTTGGCGGTATAGCGGTTGGCCCAGATGTGAACAGCGGTGTCGATCTGAATCCACACGGCCAGCGCATTGCCGTTGGCATCGATGGCGATCTGGACACCATACGCGTAGTCAGTGCCGGTCTGAATCTTCACAGGCGTGCCCCAGCCGGTGTTGGCGGTGTACCGACTGGCCCAGATGTTGCTTGACTGCTGCCACACCGCCAGGGCATTACCATTGGCATCGATAGCGATCTGGGGGGAATAGGCAGCGTCTGCACTGGTCTCGATGCGCGCGGCGGCACCCCAAAGACCGGTCGCGGCGACGTAGCGATTGGCCCAGATGTCATAGCGCGTACCGTCGGACTGCTGCCACACCGCCAGCGCATTGCCGTTAGCGTCGAAAACAACCTGGGGGTTGATGGCATCGCCCGCGTCGGCAACGACCACGTCGGCAGTCTCGATGGACACGCCTGTTCCCCAGGTCCTCGACCGGACAGTCAACACGGCTGCATTGCTGTTCACCGCCCCCTCACTGTTGCTGGCCAGCGCGCGGTACTGCCACCCGTTGCTGGTCAGCGCAACATTAATGACAGTCAAGGTTGCGCCGGTTGCGCCGCCAAGGTTGTTCCAGTTGCCACCGCTGTCGATGCTCAGCTGCCATTGCAACGTCGGAGTGGGTGTACCGCTGACGGCGACCGTGAATTGTGCGTTCTGCCCATCGGCGATAGTAATGTCGGACGGTTGAGTAGTGATGCCTGGCGCCACAGGGGCCAGGCTGACAGTCAGCGTGGCCACCGAGCTGGTGACACTGTTGCTGACGCCACTCACGACCACGCGGTAGCGTGTGCCGCTGTCCGACAACAGGGTCGCCGCCGTGGTGAAGCTGGCGCCCGTGGCGCCGGCCACATCGGTAAAAGTGGTGCCGCCATCGACGCTGAGTTGCCACTGGTAACCGATGGCGTTGATGCCCTCCACACTGAAGGTCGCGGCCATGCCCACCACCACGCTTTGATCGATCGGCTGGACGGTGATAGCGGCGGCGGGTTGTCCACCGCCACCTCCGCCCCCGCCTCCTCCGCCGCACGCGGCGAGTGTCGCCAAAACGAACAGCATGAAAACACCGGTCAACACGCGTTTGCTGGTCATGATTTTTTCCTCACCTGTGTCGGTTCGTAATATTTAAATTCTTTACGACTGCTTCTGTATTCAACCATCGTTGCGTCCTGTAGTGCTTGCGGCTCCGTGCTACGCGCGGCGGTTCTCAGGCCGACCGGTTACTTTTCGACGGGGCCGGTTTTCTTGCCGATACGCATCAAAATTGCCCACAGTTCGTCACGATCGATAAAGGCGTGGCGCGTGCCGTTTTCAACCGATTCCACGACGCCGACGATCTGTTCGTCTTTATCGCGCCGATGCAGGAGGCGCACGATGTAACGCGTGCCGGCTTCGTTCTTCTCCGGGATCTCCGTGTGCATGCCCTGGTCTCCATGTCTTGGTCAAGCCGCCGTATACTCATGGACGGTCACGCTACGCGTCGCGCCGGACGCATGGCATTGGCCGGTTGGCTGTATTTGCACTGGCGGGACTAAGCCATCTGGCCTATGGTGTTTTGCAGGCAATAGAAGCCGTGGGACGGAAATGACCAAAATCCTGATCGCCGACGACCATGCGCTGATCCGCGAGGGCACCCACCGGCAACTGTCTGCACTCGGCAGCGAGACCGTGATTGTCGAGGCGCGCGACTGGATCGAGGCGATTGCCGCCGCCGCGGCGCACCCGGACCTGGGGCTCGCGCTGGTCGATCTGCGGATGCCGGGAAAGGATGGATTGACCGCGCTCGCCGAATTGTTACGCACGAGCCCGGGGCTGCCGGTGTTGGTGCTTTCCGCCTCCGAGAACGTGGACGACATGCGCACGGTGCTGCGCCTCGGCGCCATGGGTTACGTCAATAAAAACGAAACCTCGGCGGTCATGCTGGGTGCGGTGCGGCTGGTGCTCGACGGCGGGATGGTCGTGCCGGCGGCGCTGGCCAATCTCGGCATTGACATCCGTGCCGCGCCCGAGCCTTCGCGCAACCTGACGGAGCGGCAACTCGAGGTGTTGCGGCTGATTGTGGAGGGGAAATCGAACAAGGAAATCGCGCGGTCACTGCATTTGGCGCACGCCACGGTGAAGGTTCATCTGGCGGCAATTTTCCGCGCGCTGGAAGTGGAGAACCGCACCCAGGCCGCGATCACGGCCGAGCGGCTTGGCCTGCACCGTGCGGCACACGGGCACGATTAACCCATCGGCTGGTTGCGTCGCACCGTGCGCAGAAAGGCGCGCAACCGTCCGGGTGGCACCGGCTTGTTCATCAACATGTGGCCGCTCGCCTGCGCCTCGCGCAGCCGCTCGGGGGTGGTGTCGCCCGTGATAATCAACGCCGGAATCGATTCGCCGAACTCGCGCCGCAACCGGTCGATCGCCTGGCTGCCGGTGCGGTCCGCACGCAGCCGGTAATCGGCGACGATCAGCTCCGGCACGCGCGGCGCCTGTCGCACCGCCATGAGCGCCGCCTCTTCCGAATCGGCGAGAATCGTCTCGCAGCCCCAGCGTCCGAGCAACGCTTGCATGCCTTCGAGTACCGGTGCTTGATCGTCGATCACCAGCACCACCATGCCGGTCAGGTCGGCGCCCAGCGCCATGTCGCCGCCAGACCCCTCGGTTTCTTCCAGCGTCATCGTCGACGCCGAACCGAACGGCAAACTCACCGAGAAACACGAGCCCTTGCCCGGCGCGGAACACAGCTCGATGCGGTGATCGAGCAGGCGCGCGAGACGCTCGACGATGGCGAGCCCAAGACCGAGGCCCCTGGCGCCATCGCGTTCGGGATTGCCCAGTTGGCAGTATTCCCGAAAAATTTCCGCCTGCTTGTCCACCGGAATGCCGACGCCGCTGTCTTCGACCTCGATACGCAGCCGGCCGTCCACCGCCCGGCTGGCGACGGCCACGTAGCCCTGAGGCGTATAGCGTATGGCGTTACCGATCAGATTACGCAACAGATTTTCGAGCAATACCGGGTCGCTGCGCACCACGGCTTCCGTCGGCGGACAGCGCCATGCGAGTTGCTTGTCCCGCGCCTGCCGTGCGTAGTCGACATGCAGCCTGTCCAGGACCCGTGACAGCCGAAAGTCCTTGATCTGCGGTTCGACGATACCGGCGTCGAGCCGCGAGATGTCGAGCAGCGCATTAAACAGTTTGCGCATGGCGGTCAGCGAATCCTGGAGCCTTTCCAGCACCAGACGGTCGTCGGGATCCTGCAAACGCCCCTCGAGGGCGTCGGCGAACAATGTCATCGCGTGCAGCGGCTGACGCAGATCGTGGCTGGCCGATGCCAAAAAAAGCGTCTTGTCGCGGGTGGCGGCTTCGGCTATTTCTTTTTCTGCGTGCAGTTGCTTGACCAGTTCGAGGTTCTCGAAACCCAGGCGGATGGCCGTCAAGACAGATTTTTGCACGCTGTGCCCCACCAGCAGGAGAATGACCGGGGTCATCATTACGAGTGCCGCCAGGCCCCAATATTCGGCCCCACCTTCCAGAGACAGACGCAGCGCCGACAGAACCAGGGGCGGGATGATAAAGGCGTAGTAGCTTTCCAGCCAATACGACAGGAGACTGATAGAGCCGGCGCAAAGTCCGATAATACTGCTAAGCAGAAACACTTGTAAGGCGGTGGAACCCGGAACAAAAAACAACATGCTTGCAACGCCCCAGGTCAAGCCGTTTGCAAACATCGCGATGCTGAGGTAACGCCCCCAGCGCGGCGTCTCTTCGATTGGGCGTGGGCGGCGAAAGTAGGCCATGGCCAGAAGCTGGCTAATTCCGGAAATCAGTAACATCGCCACACCCCAGGCTATCAGTGCTGTGTGGCCAACCCGCTTCCACATGACCAAGACCATCACGATTGGCATCAGCACAGTGCCGGCAACGCGCCACAGGTTGCGATAAAGATGGTCGATCGCCTGCGCGGTAACCTGCCGGGCGTAGCGGTCAGGATCAGGCTCCGGTGTATTGATGGATCGAGCCATCGATTGCATGTTCAGGTTCTCAACAATACCTGGTCAAGTGATTCCACAACGCGCAAGCGATGCTGGCCGGGACTGGAAACAGTGTCCCTGCGCCTCGCTCAACCGTTGTTACATTCATTATGCAAGAGACGCACCGCGCGCGTCTGGGTTTCCGCTGCACGCGGCAGTGACTCTGGGGGCGCAGACTGGATGGGATTGGCCATGGCGATACCAGATGGATCGGCGTTACAGTCTACTCTCGAACGAGAGCTGCAATCCACACGGTGGCTCCCGGTTATTCGGCGCAAAAATGAAGAAGGGCAACCGGGCTGGACACTAAACATTAATCGAGTGGGCAGCCCAATTTTGTCCCGCAAATAAAAAAGGCCCCGTTGCCGGGGCCTTTGCGATTACTGCTGGACTGAGCAGAAACGACTTACATCATGCCGTCCATGCCACCCATTCCGCCCATGCCTCCGCCGCCGCCACCGGACGGTGCTTCGTCCTTCGGCAGTTCGGCCACCATGGCCTCGGTCGTGATCATGAGGCCGGCGACTGATGCCGCGTTCTGCAGTGCGGTGCGTGTCACCTTGGTCGGGTCGAGGATGCCCATCTTCAGCATGTCGCCGTACTCGCCGGTGGCGGCATTGTAGCCGTAGTTGTTGTCCTTGCTGTCGGCCACCTTGTGGTACACAACCGAGCCCTCGACGCCGGCGTTCTGCACGATCTGGCGCAGTGGCTCTTCCATCGCGCGCAGCGCGATCTGGATGCCGATGTCCTGGTCGTGATTGTCGCCCTTGAGCTTGCTGGCGCGGATGGACAGGATGGCGCGCACCAGTGCGGTGCCACCGCCGGCCACCACGCCTTCTTCAACGGCGGCGCGGGTGGCGTGCAACGCGTCTTCCACGCGCGCCTTCTTTTCCTTCATTTCCATTTCGCTGGCGGCACCGACCTTGATGACCGCCACACCGCCGGCCAGCTTGGCCACGCGCTCTTGCAGCTTTTCCTTGTCGTAGTCACTGGTGGCATCTTCGATCTGCGCCTTGATCTGCTTGATGCGCGCAGCGATATCAGCCTTCTTGCCGGCACCGTCGATGATGGTTGTGTTTTCCTTGTCGATGACCACGCGCTTGGCGGAACCAAGCACGCTTACCTCGGCCTTCTCAAGGCTCATGCCGAGTTCCTCGGAGATCACGGTGCCGGCGGTCAGCATGGCGATGTCTTGCAGCATGGCTTTGCGGCGATCGCCGAAGCCCGGGGCTTTAACGGCGCACACCTTGAGAATGCCGCGAATGTTGTTCACCACCAGGGTGGCCAGGGCTTCGCCCTCAACGTCCTCGGAGATAATCAGCAGCGGACGGCCCTGCTTGGCGACGCCTTCGAGAATCGGCAGCATCTCGCGGATGTTGGAGATCTTCTTGTCGTAGATCAGGACAAGCGGGTTTTCGAGCTCGGCGCTCATGGTCTCCTGCTTGTTCACGAAGTACGGAGACAGGTAGCCGCGGTCGAACTGCATGCCCTCGACCAGCTCGAGTTCGTTCTGCAGGCTCTGGCCCTCTTCCACCGTGATGACGCCTTCCTTGCCGACCTTGTCCATCGCCTTGGCGATGATCTCGCCAATGGACGAATCCGAGTTCGCCGAGATCGTGCCGACCTGAGCGATTTCCTTGTTGTCGGAGCACGGACGCGAGATGCTCTTCAGTGACTCGACGGCAGCGATCACCGCCTTGTCGATACCGCGCTTCAGATCCATCGGGTTCATGCCGGCCGCGACGCTCTTCAGACCTTCGCGCAGCATTGCCTGGGCAAGCACGGTGGCGGTAGTGGTACCGTCACCGGCGAGGTCGGAAGTCTGGCTGGCCACTTCCTTCACCATCTGCGCGCCCATGTTTTCGTACTTGTCCTTGAGCTCGATTTCCTTCGCCACGGACACGCCGTCCTTGGTGATGGTCGGGGCGCCGAAGGATTTCTCCAGCACCACGTTACGGCCCTTGGGGCCGAGCGTAACCTTCACCGCGTCGGCCAGGATGTTGACGCCACGCAACATGCGCGCGCGCGCGGAATCACCAAAAATTACGTCTTTCGCTGCCATGATCGTTTCCCTCGTTGAGTTCGTTCAGTTCTGCGGCGTACGGGCGCGATTACGCCTCGACCACACCCATGATGTCTTCTTCGCGCATGACGAGAAGCTCTTCGTCGCCGATCCTGACCTCGGTACCGGAATACTTGCCGAACAGGATCTTGTCACCGGCCTTGACGTCGAGCGGGCGGACCTTGCCGTCTTCGAGGATCTTGCCGGTACCGGCAGCGATGACTTCGCCCTGGACGGGTTTTTCTTTGGCGCTATCCGGGATCACGATGCCGCCGGCGGATTTACGTTCCTCTTCAAGGCGACGCACGATGACCCGGTCGTGCAGGGGACGAATTTTCTTCATTGGGGTTGTTTCTCCGTGGATTTTAAGGGGGCCGGTGGCCCGAGACTGAGATCATTCCTTCACCAACTGCCTGAGCGACGCAGGAATAACGCGATGGACAGTTAGCACTCGGCGAAAGAGAGTGCCAATGATATGCGCGAGTGGGGCGATGTCAAGCGTCCGACCTTATCCTGACGGCGCGAATCGAGTAAAGTACGCCTTGATGGATCTCCCTGGATTTCTCGTGAACTGTCCTGAAAGATATTATTAGAATCAACGAGATAAAAAAATGGCAGCAGCCGACTGGCCGCTGCCTGCAATTACTACTAAGGAGGAGTCCATAGCTGCGAATTGCGTCTGGACCCCCGTTGTGACTGACCCAGAGATTGAGAGTTCCTGTGAGCCAAAATCTTTTTCAAATCGTCCTGACCACCTGTCCGGATGCGGCAAGCGCCGAGCGCATCGGGCGGGTGTTGGTGGAAGAAGGGCTGGCGGCGTGCGTCAACATCCTGCCGCCAATGCAGTCCTTATATAGGTGGAAAGGTAAAATCGAGCTCACCACTGAGCAACTGCTGATCATTAAATCCACGGCGGCGCGTTTCCCGGCCATCCGCGAGCGGGTGCGCAGCTTGCACCCGTACGAACTTCCCGAGATCATCGCTGTCCCAATCGCCGACGGATTGCCCGAATACCTCGCCTGGCTCAACAAACCGGAATCATACGAATGAAGAAAATCGCCGCCCTTTTGCTGTGCGTGTTCGCGTTGTCGCCAGCCCTTGCCATCAACGACCCACAGGAACTGCTGGAGCCGGATCAGGCGTTCGCGCTCACCCTGCGCGTGCGCGACGCGCAGACCATCGAGGCGAGCTGGAAAATCGCCGCCGGCTATTATATGTACCGCGACAAGTTTAAATTCGAGTCGCTCGATCCGGCCTTCACCCTCAAGCCTGCGCTGATCCCGGCCGGCAAGAAAAAATCAGACCCCAGTTTCGGGACCGTCGAAACCTACATCAATGCCGTCACGATCCAGTTGCCCATCGGGCAACGTGCCAATAGCGCACAGACCGTAAAGCTGCGCATCACCGCGCAGGGCTGTAACGATCCAATCGGCGTGTGCTACCCGCCCATTACGAAGGAACTCAGTGTCGCACTGCCGGCGTTCAGCGTCGCCTCCGCAGACACCAAAACCGGGCGCGTGAAATCGCTCAAAGAATTGATCGGATTGATCGAGCCGGGGGGCAAGCAGGAGTTCCTGCCAGCCGATCAGGCATTCAAACTCGCCACCGAGGTCAGCGACGCGAAGACGATCATGGCACGCGTGCGCATTGCGCCGGGCTATTACCTGTACCGCGACAAAACCAGCGTCAGGCTCACACACGGCGACGGTGTAAAGCTCGGCAAACCGGATATCGCACGCGGCCAGGTCAAGGATGACCCGTACCTCGGCAAGACCGAGGTGCTGCACGACGAACTCAGCGTGCATATTCCACTCGAACGAAAATCCGCTACAGCTACCGATATCGAGATTGAGATCGGTTACCAGGGTTGCGCCGAAAAGGGCATCTGCTACCCGCCCGAAAAGAAACTGGTAAACCTCAAGCTTCCGGCAGCAGGCACGGACCAGCCCGCCATCTTCACGGCCAGAACCAAACCGCCCAAGGTCGAAGGCGAAACCTATTTCAGCCTGATCCTGGCGGCGTTCGGCGCCGGTCTGCTGCTGACGTTTACACCCTGTGTGTTGCCCATGATTCCAATTCTTTCCGGCATGATCGTGCGCAGCGGTGACCAGACCTTGAGCAAGACCCAGGCTGGCCTGGTTTCTTACAGTTATGTCCTCGGCACCGCCGTGACCTACACCGCCGCCGGTGCACTGGCCGGCGCGACCGGCGAACAGTTGCAGGCCTATTTCCAGAACCCGTGGGCAATCGGTACCTTCGCCTCGATCCTGTCTCTGCTGGCGTTGTCGATGTTCGGCCTGTACGAATTGCAGATGCCTTCGTTCATTCAGTCGAAACTCCACTATCACTCGCACAAGCTCAAGGGCGGCTCGTTCGTGGGTGCGTTCGGGCTGGGTCTGGTGTCAGCACTGATCGTCGGGGCCTGTGTGTCACCAGTGCTGATTGGCATACTGGGTGTCGCCATCAGCAACGGCGATCCCCTGCTCGGAGGCAGCATCATGTTCGCCATGGCCCACGGCCAGGGTGTGGCCCTGGTGGCGGCCGGCATCGGCGCCGGTTTCCTGCTGCCCAAGGCCGGCGCCTGGATGGATCGTATTAAATACGTTTTCGGCGTAATGCTGGTCGGCGTGGCCATCTATCTGCTGGGCTATCTGCCACAGGTTCCGGTACTACTGCTGTGGTCGGTACTATTGATCGTCACCGCCGTGTACATGAGTGCCACCCAGCCCCTGCCCGCCAACGCCAATGGCTGGCGTTACCTGTGGAAAGGCTTCGGTACCTTCCTCCTGCTTTGGGGCGCGCTCGCGTTGCTCGGCGGTCTCCTTGGGGAGCGCGACGTGTTGCACCCGGTGCCACTCGGCAAGTTCGCGGCCAACGCCACAGGTGCACCGGCCACGGCGGCGAGCACGGCGGGCGGCGAGCTGTTTCATCGCTTCACGCAACTTGATGACATCGAGAAGGCGATGGCGCGTGCGCATCAACAAGGCAAGCCGGTGATTCTCGATTACTACGCCGACTGGTGCACCGACTGCATGCGCATGGAAGCAAGCACCTTCAAGGATCCACGGGTGGTAACCGCCTTGAAGCGCTTTGAACTGCTCCAGGCCAACGTCACCGAAAATAACGACGCGGCCAAGAATGTGAAGAAGAAATTCAGCGTGCTCGGCCCGCCGTCCATGTTGATCTTCGGTGCAAACGGCGAGGAGCGCAAAGAATTGCGCTTCTACGGTTACAAGAATGCCGAGGAATTTCTCGCCCTGCTCGACAAGGTCTGAGCATGCCCCGGCGCCTGCGGTACAAGAAGCCGCGAATGTGCCACACATGGATGTGCCAATGGCGCGAGCGCAGCATGCGCAAGAGCAGCCCGCAGGCACAGAAGCGGCTAAAGTTTGCGCTGGTGGTGGCTATCGGCTTCGTTGCCGCGATTCTGGGCTTCGGGGCGGCGCGCTTTCTTCAACACGTGTCCATCGAAACGCCGGCGGCCACAACCGGCTTCGCATTGCGCGACCTGGCTGGCAAGACCCACGGCCTTCGCGAGTGGCGCGGCAAGCTGGTGCTGCTCAACTTCTGGGCCACCTGGTGCCCGCCCTGTCGCCGCGAGATTCCGGTCTTCATCGCCCTGCAGAAACGCTATGCCGACCGGGGCCTGCAAATTGTCGGCATCAGCATCGATGACCCCGAGGCGGTGGCGCGCTACTGGCAGGAAATGGGCATCAACTATCCACTGTTGCTGGCGGACGAATCCACCTTCGGACTCATGGCGGCCTACGGCAACCGCACTGGCGGGTTGCCGTTTTCGGTGTTGATCCGGTCAGATGGAGCAATTGACAGCGTGAAACTCGGCGCCTACAGCGAAGCCGGGCTGGAAGTATCGATTAAGGCGCTGCTGCCCGATCCGAAACCGGTTAATCCCTGAGAATTTCCGGTAATTACAGGAATTCTGCAGGTAAAAACTGGTAACTGGACAAACCCGCACCCCCTGCGTAGCATGCGTCTGCCTGCCCAACAGGCAAAACGACACCGGACGGTTACCGGTTAGTTACCCGATAATTAACGGAAGTTGACCTCAAGATGGCAGAAATCCTGGTTCTGAATGGTCCGAATCTCAACCTGCTGGGCGTACGCGAGCCGGAACACTACGGGCGCGAGACCCTCGACAGCATCAACGCGCGGCTCAACACCCAGGCGCGCGCCGCCGGTCACGGCATTCAGTTCTTCCAGAGCAACGCCGAGCATGAACTCATCACCCGGGTACAGACGGCGATGCAGGAGAAGACCGCCTTTATCCTGATTAACCCGGCCGGTTTCACCCATACCAGTGTCGCCCTGCGCGATGCGCTGGCAGCCACCGGCATCCCGTTCATCGAGGTGCATTTGTCCAACGTCCACGCGCGCGAGGCGTTTCGCCAGCATTCGTATTTCTCCGATCTGGCGCGCGGCGTCATCAGCGGCCTCGGCATGCAGAGCTATGTGCTCGCACTCACCGCAGCCATTCACATTCTGAACCCCCAAGGCAAGTAACCTATGGATATCCGCAAGATCAAGAAACTCATCGAAATGCTGGAGGAATCCAACCTGGGCGAGATCGAGATCAAGGAAGGCGAGGAATCGATCCGCATCGCGCGCACCGGCCCCGGCGCCGTGCCGATGGGCCAACCGATGTATGCGCCGCAGGCGCCCATGCAGGCCGTACCCACTGCGGTACCCGCCGCCCCCGCGATACCGGCCGTGCCAACCGGACACATGGTGACTTCGCCCATGGTTGGCACCTTCTACCGCTCACCATCGCCGAGCGCGGCGGCGTTCGTGGAAATTGGCAGCCAGGTCAAGATTGGCGACACGCTGTGCATCATCGAGGCAATGAAAATTCTCAACACTATCGAGTCCGACAAGGCCGGCACGGTGAAGGCAAGTCTCAAGGAAAACGGCCAACCCGTAGAGTTCGGCGAACCGCTGTTCGTAATTGAGTAAATAAGATTTACAGCCGCAGATGAACACAGATAAAAAAAAATTCGGTCTTGTTTTTTATCTGCATTCATCTGTGTTCATCTGCGGCTAAAGAGTATTACCTAACCCATGATCGAAAAAATCGTCATTGCCAACCGCGGCGAGATCGCACTGCGCATCCTGCGTGCTTGCCGCGCGCTCGGCGTCAAGACCGTCGCACTGCACTCCGAGGCCGACCGCGAGGCCAAGTACGTGCGACTCGCCGACGAGTCGGTGTGCATCGGGCCAAACGCCGCCAAGGACAGCTACCTCAACATTCCGGCGGTGATCTCGGCGGCCGAAGTAACCGACGCCCAGGCGATCCACCCAGGCTACGGCTTTCTGTCCGAAAACGCCGACTTTGCCGAACGTGTCGAGCAAAGCGGTTTTATCTTCATCGGCCCGCGTGCCGACACCATCCGCCTCATGGGTGACAAGATCTCGGCGATCGAGGCCATGAAGAAGGCCGGCGTGCCGACTGTGCCCGGCTCCGACGGGCCGGTCGGCGACGATGACCGCGAGAACTTGCGACTCGCGGAGAAAATTGGTTACCCGATCATCATCAAGGCCGCAGGCGGCGGGGGCGGACGCGGCATGCGAGTGGTACATACCGAGGCGGCACTCAAAAACGCCGTATCGCTAACACGCACCGAGGCCAAGACCGCGTTCAACAACGAAATCGTGTACATGGAAAAGTACCTGGAGAACCCGCGCCATATCGAGTTTCAGGTACTGGCCGACGAGCACGGCAACGCCGTGCATCTCGGCGAGCGCGATTGCTCCATGCAGCGCCGCCACCAGAAGGTGGTCGAGGAAGCGCCCGCGCCCGGTCTGCCGGAGCGGCTACGCCACAAGATCGGCGAGCGTTGCGCCGAGGCCTGCCGCAAAATCGGCTATCGCGGCGCCGGCACTTTTGAGTTTCTGTATCAGGACAACGAGTTTTATTTCATCGAGATGAATACGCGGGTGCAGGTAGAACACCCGGTCACCGAGATGATCACCGGTGTGGACATCGTGCGCGAACAAATCATGATCGCTTCCGGCGAGAAACTCTCGATCCGCCAGAAGGACGTCACGTGGCGCGGTCATGCCATCGAGTGCCGCATTAACGCCGAAGACCCGAAGACCTTCATGCCCTCGCCCGGTCGCATTACCATGTACCACCCGCCCGGCGGCCCCGGCATCCGCGTGGACACGCACGTGTACAGCAATTACTTCGTGCCACCCTACTACGATTCGATGGTCGGCAAGCTCATCGCCTTCGGCGACACACGTGACATGGCCATCGCGCGCATGCGCATCGCGCTCTCCGAGATGGTGATCGACGGCATCAAGACCAACATCCCGCTGCACGTGGACATCATGAATGACGCCGCCTTTCAGCGCGGCGGCGTCAACATCCACTATCTGGAAAAGAAACTTGGTTTGAAGTGATAATGCTGCGTTCCTGTACAGCGCCAATGAACGCAGGGGCGCGGAGAAACCAAAGGAACCGGAATTTAGAACCAAAAACCCCTGCGCTCTTTGCGCCTCTGCGTCCTGTGCGTTGATACCCGACTTCACATCGATCCCGTCCCTTCATGCCGTGGCTGCAAATTACCCTCGACACCACGCGCGACGAATCGCAGCGTCTGAGCGATGCCCTGGAAGAAGCGGGTGCGGTATCGGTGAGCCTCGAAGGCGCCGACGCCGAACCGCTGTTCGAGACAGACTGGAACGACACAACACCGGTGTGGAAACAGACACGCGTGGTGGCGCTGTTCGCCGAGGATACAGACGTGGCGGCAACCATGAGCAGCGTTGCTGCACTGCTGTCCCTGCCCGAACCACCTTCGTATAAATCCGAAACCGTAGCCGATCAGGACTGGGTGCGCGTCTGGATGGATCGCTGGCGGCCGATGCGATTTGGCGGAAGTTCAGGTGGCGCCGATCTCTGGGTAGTACCCAGTTGGCTCGACCCGCCCGACCCGGAAGCCGCCAACATCATTCTTGACCCCGGCATGGCGTTCGGCACTGGCACACACGCCACCACCGCCATGTGTCTGGAATGGCTTGCGGAGCACCCGCCGCGTAATCTTGATGTCATCGACTACGGTTGCGGCTCGGGCATTCTTGCCATCGCTGCACTCAAGCTCGACGCGCGTTCCGCTCTGGGCACCGACACTGATCCACAAGCGCTAACCGTGAGCCACGAGAACGCCGCGCGCAATGCTGTGCTGGACCGGCTAATCCTGCTCCTTCCCGACGCCTTGGCGAATCATGCCGATGCCGACATTGTGCTGGCCAACATCCTCGCCGGAGCCCTCATTCAACTCGCGCCGCGCCTCACC
>Ga0315281_10001942_pt1 | contig 30764 bp, 21 predicted proteins | sample YL17G07_0_MG_FD_204540 | JGI IMG/M metagenome (GOLD analysis project Ga0315281, IMG submission 204540) | Sediment microbial communities from Yellowstone Lake, YNP, Wyoming, USA - YL17G07_0 | ecosystem: Environmental > Aquatic > Freshwater > Lake > Sediment | place: USA: Wyoming | collected...
CAGCTCGCCCAGGTAGAGGTCGCTGGTGCCGTCAAGGTTCTTGAACATGCCGATGCCGAAGCGCACGCCCGGCGGGTCAATCGTCTCGGAGACCCTCTCGATGCTCTGGCTGGCAGGGTCCTTATCGACGTTGTTAATCCGGACGACCGTCACGGAGCGGCGGAACGCGACGTAGGCCGCCAGGCAGGGGTTCGCCAGGGCGGGGTTGCACGGGCCCAGCGCGATGCCGGCGCTCAGGAAGCTCTTGGTGGCGTCACTGAAGTAGCCGATGGTGTTGAGGCCGCCCAGCGCCACGGCGCTGCCGGGGACGATACCGCCCTGGCCGGCGCCCGCGTTAGGGTCGAACGTGACGCGGATCGGGGCGCCCGCGTTGACGACGCCGGCGCGAGCGCCTGCGCCCATGTCCGCCTGGTAGACGTAGTACATGCCGGCGTCAGGGTCCAGGGGACCCTGCTGGGGACCGACGACGGATTGGGTGGCCGCCTTGGACTGGATGTCGCAAGTGGCCGCGTTCACCGAGAAGCCGGTGGCGCTAGCGGGGTCGGCGTCGATGCGGCAGAAACCGGCTCCCACCTCGTCCCAGTAGTGGCCGCCGCCGGTGCCGTCGAGCCAGACGCCGTTAAACGGGAACGTCACGGCGGAAACGTACATGCTGCCGGGAGCGGCGTTCGTGGCCGTGCTGCTCCAGCCCATGATCATCATGCCGAACAGCGCGGCCGCGGCGACGATCGCCGTGACGCGGACGTTCCGGCGCGTTGCGAGTTTGGCCGTGAGGCCCTGTAGTCTTCCCGGCGTGCGCCGGGTGCTGTCTGTCGTGCGTCGCATCATCGTTCCCCCTTGTGGTTACCGGCCTCGGCTATCTGCCGGCCTCTGGTTGGCTCCGCCAAATTCAGGTTGCCCGCGCCTTCCTGGCGCCTGTCGATGCTGTTCGGTCTGCCCATAGTCGCCCTCGATTTCGCACTGAACGCGGAAGATAGAGCCTTGCGGCCTGATAACTCCCGACCAATGTGCTGGTTCTCCGGTCGCAGCTTCAATACGGCTGTAGTCCTAGGTCTACCGCCGGCGGCGTACCGCCCACGGATGGTCCAAGGACGATCCACAGAGGACACAGAGGATCTGCGCACGGGTGTTGCTCGGTTGGAGAGTCTCACCGCGGAGGCGCAGAGGACGCGGAGATCCAATGCGGGCTGGCGGGAAGCGCAGCGTGAACAACGTTCCCGGCGAACTCTGCGCACTGCGCGCCTCTGGGGACGATCCACAAAGGACACAGAGGACGAGCTGGTGAGGCACCGCCGTGCACGCTCAAATGGTGCAGGGCGCCGGGAGGCGGCGAGCGCTTACGGCTCCAGCCAGGCTTGACGGGCATGCGGGGCCGGCCGCGCGCGGGCGTGCCGCCACGCGGGTGAGGTCCCGAATCGGCGGTTGGGGTCGGGGTTATCCGGCGCGGCTGGTGAGCACGCGGGTGGCCTCGGGCCCGAACGCGGACTCGCCGCCCATCGCAGCGCGGATGCCCTGGACAAGCTCCTCGGGATCGGAACCCTTCATCAGGTAACCGATGGCGCCGGCGTCCATCGCCCGGAAGACGTTGTCTCGCTCAGAGAAGACAGTGAAGACGATGATGCGGGTGGCCGGCTGCGTCGCGAGGATCTGCCGGGTGGCTTCGATGCCGTCCATCTCGGGCATCACCAGGTCCATCAGGATCACGTCCGGGCTGGTTTCGCCGCTCAGCCTGACCGCGGCCGCGCCATCCGCGGCCTGCGCTACGACTTCCATATCGTCGTAGTTCGCGAGGAACTGCGCCACGCCCGCGCGCACGACGTCGCGGTCATCTGCCAGCAGAACACGGATCATGTCTCAACACCTCGGTTGCAATGCCTTCCTGGCCGAGCCCGACGTTCGGGCGGGAGATCCCTTCTCCCGTAGTCATTGTGAATCCGCGGCCAAGGTCGCTGCAATAGGGCAGTAGTCCTACGACCGCCCGCCCCGGGCGGGCGCCGCGGAACGGAAATCGTGTCTGCGAACGGCGCGTGGCGGCAGGCCGCTCGCGGCGCGGGCCTAGGTCTCATGGTCTTACGACCACACGCGCGCGACATGGGAGTTGCATGTGCGGCGGCAGGGGGCGTGCCGCTCGCGCGCGTTAGTCTTTGCGGGCCAGGAGCCCGTGCCGCTCGGCCCAGAGCGCGGCCTGCGTGCGGTCCGAGACGCCGATGCGCTGGAAGATGTTGGAGAGGTGCGTCTTGACGGTCTTCTCGCTGATCCCCAGGCGCCGGGCGATCTGCTTGTTGACCATCGTCGTGGCCAGGATCAGCACTTCGCGCTCGCGCTTCGTCAACTGCTCGGCCGGGCGCCGCTCGACGAACGCGGCGATGACCGCGCTGGCGGCTCGCGACGCAAGCGGAGATTCGCCCCGCGCCGCCGCCCGGATGCCGCGCAGCAGCTCGTCGGCCTCCGCGTCCTTCAGCATGTAGCCCACCGCACCGGCGTTGATGACGCTGACGATGTCGGCGGGCTCGGCGAACGACGTCAGCGCCACCACCTTCGTCTCGGGTCGCGCCTTGACGATCCGGCGGATGGCCTCGATGCCGCCGATGCCCGGCATCGACAGGTCCATCAGGACGACGTCCGGACACTGCTCGGCCGCCAGCGTCACGCCGGTCTCGCCGTTGCACGCCGAGCCAATCAATTCGAAGTCTTCCTGGGCTTCCAGGATCTGCGCCAGCCCCATGCGTACCGACAGGTGGTCATCGACCAACAGGACTCGAGTTCTCATAGCGGTACCTCGACGCGCACAAACGTGCCGCCCCCAGTGTGCGAGTCGACCGCAAGGCGGCCGCCGGCGTGGAACAGGATGTCGGACAGCAGGCGAAGGCCGACGTGCCCATCGGCCCGCTTCGTCTCCAATTCGTCTGTGGAAAAGCCCCGGCCGTCGTCCTCGATGACGAGCACGACGCTGCGACCTTCGACCGTCACGCGCTGGTCCACATGGGTCGCCTCAGCGTGCTTCACGATGTTCTGCAGCGTCTCGCGCGAGGCGCGGAACAGCAGCCCCTCCGTCTCGGGCCGAAGGCTCAAGCCCGCGGGGAACTTCAGGCTCGTCTCGATCCCCTTGGCGGAAAGCGGCTGCAGGAGGTCGGCGAGCGCGGCCTCAAGGCCCGACTCGTGGACGTTCGGGGGGTAGATGTCGACCAGCAGCTTGCGCAGCTCGCGCATGCTCTCGCGCGCGCCCGCCGCGGCGCGCTGCAGCACGGCTCTGACTTCGGGCGATGCGTTCGCGCCCAGGCTGTCGGCGGCACCGGCGAGCGAGTACGAGAGCCCGGCCAGATCCTGCACGACGCTGTCGTGCAGTCCGCTGGCGATGCGCCGGCGTTCGACATCGGATGCCTCGATCGCGCCGCGCAGCAGCACCTCCCGCTCGCGCTGGGTGCGCCAGATGCGGCTGCCCATCGACCACGCGAGGGGCAGTTGCGCCAGCTCGAGCGCGACCAGCCCGACGAGCATGATCGGGATGAAGGCGATCCAGACGCGGTGTCCGTTCTTGTCGACGGAGGCGAACCGAAGGTAGGCCTCGAAGAGGACCGGCAGTCCGCTGGGGGTGTGCAGCGGCATGTAGACCTGCAGCAGTTTCTTCTCACTGCGCTCGAACTGGTTCTCGGGTGCGGACAGGTCGCTGAGGTTGGCCGCGCTCTTGCCGTCCTTGAATACGGCCAGGTCGTCGTCGCCCAGCGGGTACACGGCCCCGATGAGCCTCGACTCGTCGGAGTAGAGGATGTGTCCGTCCTGGCTCCAGATCTTGACGCGGACGACCGGGTCCTTCAGCAGGTGCTGGCGTACGGCGGCGTCCACGGCGACGAGCGCCTGCGGGTCGCCGGAGACCAGGCCGTCGCTCAGCGTGGGCTCAATGAGCCCATGCCCGATGACCTCGGTGACGTTGCGGGCGTTGTTGACGGCCTCGGACGTGCTGACGCGGCGCATCAGGAACCCCTGGGCGACGCCGACGATCGCCAGCGCGATCGCACCCGTGACAGCGAATTTCGCGACGGCAGAGGCGACGCTTCCCGAGATTCCGATCCTGAGGAGCCCGGTGGCGGGCGCCTTGGGGGAAGGCAGCGGCGAGGGGTAACGTAATGAACCTGTCCGCGACAGCAAGTGTGGCGCCCCCTCTTAGTGCGGCCACGTTTACCTACTCGCCGAGACGATCCATCAATGCCGCGCGCGGCCGGGCGTTGGCGATCCTTGCCTATCTCGGACTGAGTACGTAGCCTGCCGCGCCACCCCGTTGCCCTCTGGGTGCCCTCGCGCGACAGACCGTGGATGATGCGATTCTACTCGCGGTTCCTGTCACAATGCAACGACGAGAACACTCAACCTCGCAAATGGTTACGAACATACGTCAAGCGTTCTGACCCTATGTCAACCGCGACGGCCTCTTTAGCGAGTCGCGCGGGCATGAAACGGCCGCGTGGGGGGAGGCGTTGTAGTGAGTGCTGGGGGCGGATTGCGCGCTGCGGGCGTCACCTGCGGCAAGGTAGGAAGAGGGCGGACGTAGGATGATGGTGTCACAGCTTCTCGTAGAGGTACCCGCGGGGCGCGGTCTCCTGCCGGAACTCTTCGCCGTCCTGGCGCTGGCGGTGCTCATCTACGGTTTGCGCGACGCATGGCGCGGCGTGCGGCAGTGGTTGACCGGGTCCGGCGGCGACGCCGACGAGCCGGCCGGACCGGACGCCAGCGCGGCGGAAGCACAAGCGCCCGGCGAACTCCTGACGCAGCTGGCGGCTTCGGAAGCGGCGCTACCCCGCGAGCCGGCGATCGCATCCGGCGCCCCCACCGGCGCGAGCCCCTCAGCGCGGGCAGCGGGCATCATCGCCCGGGCGCTGACGGACGCACAGCTGATCATCTCGGCCGAGCAGGCGCCGCGCGCGCAGCAGGACGCGCACGAGGTGGCGGACGCGCTCGGCCGCTTCGAGGCGATCCTCGCCCGGATCGCCGACCGCACCGACCAGCTTTCACTGCGCATCGCGTCGCTCACCGAAGCCGTCAGCACGCTCGCGACGCACGCGCATGCCGCACCGCCGTCCGCTGCGGCGCCACCCGCCCCGACGGAACCGTCATTCGAGCCGGACGCGCAGGGCATCGACCTGGTCGTGGCCGGCACACCGGGCTTCCAGGCGCTCATGGAGATCCAGCACGCGCTCGCGCGGCTGCCGCAGGCGCAGTCGGCCTCGGTCCTGCGCTACGAACACGATGAGGCGGAGTTCCACCTCGTGCTGTCGCAGGCGATGACGGCGGCGGCGATCGCCGAAGCCGTGGGCACCGGGGGCGAGCGGCGGCCGCTGATCGAGACGGCCGCACCGGACGCGCGGCAGCTCCGGCTGCGCTTCGCCGCGGTCTAACCGCCCGTGACACGCACCAATTACAGCGGCTGGCCCGAGGCACACGTCAAGCCGTTCCTTGACGATAACTCCTTCGTGAAGTAATGCTGTCCCGCGCCCCGGAGCGGAAGCGGATTGGCCGCTGTGCCACGGGATCGCGTTCCGTCCGCGCGCAGAGGGCTGGATCCGGTAACGAAAGCGCAGATGCGGGCGTTCGTGGTTATGGATCGATCGCACTGACCGCCGGCAGTTCGCTCGCCGAGCGGCCGGAAGATCCGCCGAACTGGCACAGCTCCTGGACAAAGGATCACGGCGTGGCAAAGGTCCCGGCTCCCGTCAAGAAGTGGGTTCGCGCGCTGCCCCTGGTCGTGCTGGTCCTCGCCTTCGCCCTGTTTCTGGCCGTGGCCGTGGTGCCGCGGATGTTCGGCGTCGAGTTGCGCTCCGTGGCGTCGGGCAGCATGAAGCCGTCGATCAGCGAGGGCGCGCTGGTCGTCGCCTTCCACGTGTCGGCCGATGACGTCGCCGCCGGCGACGTCATCATGTTCCACCAGCCCGATGAGCCGAGCCGCGTCATCACGCACCGCGTCGTAGGATTCGCCGGCCAGGGGGCCGACTGGGCCGTCCAGACCAAGGGCGACGCCAACGACACGCCCGACCCCTGGCTCGTCAAGCCCGAGCACCTCATGGGGCGCGTCCGATTCGCGCTGCCGGCGGTCGGCTCGACCGTCGAAGCGCTGCACTCGCAACTGGGCCTTCTCTTGCTGCTGGCCATATCGGCGATGCTCCTCCTCGTGGCCACGCTGCCGCCGCTGCTCCGCGCCGCGCAACTCGGCGGCGACGCGCCCGCACCGCGGCCGGACGCGCGCATGGGAGAACTGCCGAGCCAGGCGGCCGCGCCGCCGCTGCCGCGGTTCATGCGCGTCGGGCCGGCGCCCGCCGCCCCTCCTGTGGCCGAGGCTGACACGGCGCCCGCCAGCCCGAAGCGCGCTCGACGCCGGCGGTCAGGCACGTCGTCGGCGCTGGTGATCCGCCTGCCGTGGATCTTCCTGAGCGGGCTGGGTGTTGCGTCCATCGCGATGGCCGCCGTTGCGGCGTTCTCGTACGCCACGGCGCCGAGGCCGTCCCGACAACCGCAACAGCAGCGGCTCGACCGCGAGATCGAATCGATCTCCGCGCTCAGCGCGAAGCTGGCTCGGAGCGAAGCGCTGAGCGGCGATACGCAGGTGGCGCAGTACGTGACGGACCCGGCGCTGCGCAACGCCCAGGCGTCCGAAGCCGAACGCCTCGGCGCTCTCCGGCAAGCGATCCTCCAGGACACGAACACGCTCTCGGCGCTGGCGGTCATCGACCTCAACGGCAAGGTGATCACCAGCACCGACGCCTCGATCACCGATGTCCACGACAGCCAGGCGTTTCTCGTCACGCGCGCCAGCGACCGCATCTCCAGCTCGGACGCCGTCCTGTTCGACGGCCGGCACGGCTACATCGACTACGCCGCGCCGGTCCGGACTGCCAGCGGCACGACGTGGGCCGTCCTGCTCGGCCGAGCCGACCCCATGCGGGTGTTTGCGAACACGCTCAGCGCATCGGTCGATGACAGCACCAATCTCATCCTGACGGGCGACGACCGGCTGGTGGGCGGCGTGACCGACAGCCTGCTGGGGACGCCGTGGCACGCGCAGCAAGCCAGCGCCGGGGCGGTGCGCGCCAGCATCGACGGGAACGACGTGCTCTGCCAGATGACCAGCATCGGCGCCGGCACCGACGTCGACCACAAGTTGCAGGTGGCATCGTGCCTGCCGATCTCGCTGGCAGCGCTGACCGCCGGCCCCGACTACGGGCGCTACGGCCTCTACGTGATCGGCTTCACTGCCGCGGCTACGCTCGCCGCCGCGATCGCGCTCTGGATCTTCGCCCGCCAGCCGGCGGCGGCGTCGCCCGCAGGGGCGCTGGCGTCCGAGCCCGTGACCGCGGCCAACGAGGAACCTCCGGCATGACCCGCGCGCGGGACCCGGACCGCAACCGGCCCGCAGCTTCAGGACGGCTCGCGGGCGCCAGTGCGGCGGCGCTCGTCATCCTCGCGCTGATCTTCGGCGCCACCCCCCGCGCCGCATCCGCCGCCACGCCCAGCTTCAACCTCGCCCCGCCGAGCCAGACCGTCGCGCAGAACACCCCCGCAGTATCGGTCGACGTCGTGCTCAACGACGCCGCCGGCATCGCGGGCTGGAGCTTCCAGCTGAGCTATAACCCCGACGTGCTGTCGTTCGTCTCCGCGGAGGCAGACACGTCGCTGCTGCTGAAGACCGGCGCGGCGGACGTGTACTGCCCGGGCACCGAATCCGACCAGGCGGCGGGATTGGTGCAGATCCGTTGCAGCGCCCTGGGTGGTGACAAGGACGCATCCGGCTCAGCGAAGATCGCGACGATCAGATTCAAGCCGAAGGCGCCGGGCCGGAGCGAGCTGCTCTTCCAGCGCAACAGCCTCGTCGACCGCAAATCGAACAGTATCGCTGCCTCGACCGCGGCGGGGGTGATCCGCGTCCTTGGCCCGGGCGAAGTCGCGGGCGGCGTCGCGCCGACGCCCGCCCCGGCGAGCCCAATACCAACGGCGGCACGCATCGACACGCCGACTGCCCGGCCGAGCGCCGCGGCAACGGCGACGGCGACGCCGCCGGCCGCCGTGGCCGCTTCGAAGGGCGCCGCCCGGGACAATACGCAACACGGCACCCCATGGCCGCGTTACTTAGGGATAGCGAGCGCGGCCATCGGCGGGGTGGCAATCGCCGCCGGCATCCGGGCATGGCGCCGGCGCCAACCGGTCAGCCCGCAAGCAAGCGGCAAGGTTTCGGAGGGCAACATGGACCAGCCTGAGGACAGGAGCGAAGACTTCTTCGCCCAGATCGAGCAACGCACGCAGCAGATGAAGGCGACGCTGGCGAACCTGAAGACCGGCACGCCAGCGGCGGGCGTTCTGCCGGTGTCGCCCGACGTGCTCGACGCCGCGCGCCAGCACCATGACGACCTCAGCGGCAGCATTTCGGAGGGCGATGTGACCACCAGTTTCCTCTCGCTGCTTGAGCAGCGCACGCAGCAGCTGAAGACGGCCCTGACGAATCTCGAAGGCGACAAGATCCGCATCGAGGCGCTGATCGCGAAACTGCAGCCGCTCGTGCCGCAGTACGACGCGCTCGTCTCGGCCGAGCAGTTGCTGGCCAACGTGCAGGTCGATCCCAGCGATTCGCCGCCGGGCGAGCCTTCCGGGGCCTGATCGGTCGACCCGTCAATTTTCAGCATCCGGCCGTTGCGATCGATCCTCGCGATCGGCGATGCTGCGCAGGCGCGTTGGCAGGGCGACTGCGGGGATCGGCCGTCGACAAGACAACGCAGGGCAACATGAACGACATCCGTCTCCGCTCATATGACGCGCTGCGGCTGCTGGGCGCCGCCACCTTGATCGTGGTGGCGCTCTCTCTCTCGCCGCGCCCCGCGCACGCCGCGGGCAGCGGTGACACGGGCATGGGCTACAGCTGGGCGGACAGCAAGGGTGGCTCGCCGGCGACCGGCTACGACTGGGTCGAGATCGCGGCGGCGCCGAATGCGAAGCTGACGAAGGTCTCCAGTTGCGACGACTGCGTGCAGCTCGACATCGCGATCGGCTTCAGCTTCACGTACTTTGCGAAGCCGCACTCCACGCTGAGCGTCGGCGCCAACGGGTCCGTGATGTTCGAAAACACGACGACGCAGTGGGGGCCGAACGAGATCCCCTCGACCTTCTTCGGCAGCCCGGTGATGCTGCCGTTCTGGAGCGACTGGGACCCCGGCTCGCGCGGCGACGTCTACGCCGCGCCGGTGGACTGGGCGGGCGCCAACGGCCAGGCGGCGTTTGCCATCGAGTGGAGCGGCATCGAGAACTGGGACTGCGACCGAGCGGCGCCGGCGACGTGGGAAGTGATCCTGATCGCCGACGGCAGCTTCGTCTTCCAGTACAAGCAGGCGGTACTGGGCGATAAGTTCTGCGACGGCGGCCGCGACATGACGGTGGCGATCCAGGGGGGCGCCAGCTGCTACATCTCCTACGCGAACCAGGAAGCCAGCATCCACGACGGCACGGCGATCCGCTGGTCGCCGCAGCAGGACGCGTGCTCGGGCGTAGCGCCCACGCCGACGGCGACGCCCGTGCCGACGCGGACGCCGGTGCCGACCAACACAGCCACAGCAGAGCCATCGGCCACCCCGGCGGCCGGGACGCCGACGGCCGTCGCCGCGCTGGTATCGACGGCGACACCCGGCTCGGGGACGCTCGGTGCGGAACGGGCGCCGGACCGCGCGCAACCCGCCGCGCCGCAGAAGCGCGACAGGCTGGGGAATCTCGGATCCGGGCCGCAGCGGGCCGCGCCCGGCGGCGGCGGTCTGATGCTGGCGCTGCTGGCAGCCGCGGGGACGGTGCTTGCCGCTGCCGCAGCGGGCGGGCTGGTCGCGACCGCAGCGGGCGCGCTTGCCGAATCGGGCGGCGGGAGCCGCCGCGGGCCGCCGCGGGGGCGACGGTGAAGCCGGCACTTGCGCGGGGGCGTATAGTGAATACCACCTCGAGGCCGTATCCCTGCCACCCCCGGGGCGATTTACCTGTGTACGACGCACACCCGAGCTGTGCGGTACATCAGGGAGGAATCCGATGAATACGAAGATCGCCGGTCTCATCGCCGCAGTAGCCATCCTCGCCGTCGCCGGCGTGGCGGGCTTCCAGGCGGTGCGCGCCAGCGGCGGAGGGGCCGTCACGGACGTGAAGGCGGAGGTCCAGTTGACCTTCCCGACGGACGCGCTGGCGTCGGGCAAGGCGAAGAGCGAGCAGCGCACGGGCGGTACGCCTCGCACACGCTTCGCCATCGAGGTCGAGGACGTGTCGTGGCAGCCTGGCCCGTACTCCGTCCGCATCACGCACGCGGGCACCCCGGTAGCGGACTCGCCCGTCACGCTCGACGTCGACTCGTTCGGCGCCGGGGAGTTGGAACTGGACACGCAGGACGGCGCCACGGTGCCAGTCGCTGTCGCCGGTGACGTCGTCGAAGTGCTGGATGCCAGCTCGACGCCGATCGCCAGCGGCGCGCTGGTCGCGAAGTAGCAGGCGGGTACGAACATCCTTGTGCGGGGTAACGTGATCGATCTGCAGGTCCGGGCTCAGGAACAAGCTATCGACGAGGCCGCGGCGGGCAGCGACGAAGCGAGCATCGTCGCGCGCGCGAAGGCGATGGACGACGACGCGTGGGAGTACCTGCTCCACTCCTACTACCCCCGCCTCCAGATCTACATCCGCAACCGCATCGGCGACCACGCCATCGCCGAAGACCTGGCATCGCAGGTGTTCGAAGAAGCGGTCGTCCGCATCAAGGACTACGAATGGCGCGGGCTGCCGTTCGGGGCGTGGCTCTTCCGGATCGCCCGGAACCTTAGCACCGACCACTTGCGCAAGCGCCAGCGCCGCACCGGCGTCTTCCTGCAGCCGCAGGAGGAAGCACCGCCGGGCCACGCGCTGGAGCAGCAGCTGGAAGCGCAGCAGCTCCGGCAGGCGATGCAGTCGCTGAACGACGAGCAGCGCCAGGTGATCACCCTGCGCTTCATGAGCGGGCTCTCGACGGAGGAGACCGGTGTGATCCTGAACAAGTCCACCGGCGCCGTCAAAGCGATCCAACACCGCGCCCTCCGCACCATGCGGCGGACGCTCGACCAGATAGACCCGACATTTCGGGGGGAACAGCCATGAGCAGCCGCAACGCAGCCAAACTGGATGACAGCCTCGAGGGCCGCGCTTCGGGCGCGGACCACGATCCGGAGACCGACACGCTGGCGTCACTCGCGCACGCGATCCGCTTCAGCGCGGCGGAGGAGATGCGGATGCGCTACGGCGACGGCCAGGATCGCGCGCTCCAGCGCCTCCGCAGCGCGACGCAGGCGCAGCGCGCGAGCGTCACGCCGATCGCATCGCACCCGCGCTGGCGGATGCCGCGCGTGCAACTGCTCCAGCCCGCGTTCGCGCGCGTGGCGATGGCGGCAGCGGTGATCATCGTCGGCACGGCGCTCGTCGCCGGCCCCGGCGCGCTCGGCGCGCCCGTGCGCGCCGCGGCGAGCGCGCTGGGGCTTTCCGGGTCATCGAGCACCAAGGTCGAGGTGCGGCTGGCGCCCGCCGCGAGCAACCCGCTCACGACCGGCAAAGCGAAGGGGGAGCAGCGCACCGACAGGACGCGCTTCTCGCTCGAGATCGAAGACGCATCCACGACGGGCACGCACGCGGTGCGGGTCACGCGGTCCGGCGCGACGGTCAACAACACGGCGGGCCTGACGATCGATATCGATTCTTTCGGCGCCGGCCACCTGGAGATGAACACGCAGGACGGCGCCACCTCGGTCCCCGTCGTGCTGGCCAACGACCTCGTCGAAGTGGTCGACGGCGCCGGCAACGTCATTCTGAGCGGGACGCTCCAGCCGAAGTAGCGAGCGTGAGCGTATCGGGCGACGCAATGTTGAGAGGGCAGCGGGTGGGGAAGGCGATTCGATATCTCCGGCTGGCGCGCGCGAGGCGGCTGCGCGCCGCCGCGCTGCTCGCCATCGTGCTGATCGCCGGCAGCGGCTGGCGCGCGGTGCCTGCCGCGCAGCCGTCCGTGCGGACGCAGGACGGGGGCGTGGCTGCCAGCGAGGCGATGGCCCGCCTGCCGCTGTCGTTCGTCGAGAATCGCGGGCAGATGCCGGACGACGTCGTCTTCTACGCGCACGACAGCCACGCGGATCTGCTCTTCACGCCATCTGCATTTGTGACGCGGCTGCGTGCCGCGGAGCCGGGCGCGCCGCCGGCCGAGCTGCGCGTGCAGATGGCGGGAGCGCGCGCTGACGCCGCGCCGATCAGCCTGGAGCGCGCCCCGAGCGTGGTCAACATCTTCGAGGGCAACGACCCCTCCCGCTGGCGCACGGGCATCCCCACACACGCGCGCATCGGCTACAGCGCGCCGTGGCCGGGCATCGACGTCTGGTACGACGGGCGCGACGGCCGGCTCGAGTCGACCTACGCCGTCTCGGCGGGGGCGGACCCCGCGCTCGTCAGGCTTCGCTACAGCGGCCACGACGCGCTGTCGCTGGCCGCTGACGGCGGCCTGCTGATCCGCACGCGCGCGGGGCTCTTCGCCGAGAGCGCGCCGGTGATCTACCAGGAGATCGGCGCGCAGCGCGTGCGCGTCGACGGGCGCTTCGACATCGTCGACCACGACACGGTGGGCTTCGTCGTCGCGGCCTACGACCGTGGCTATCCGCTGCTGATTGACCCGGTGATGACGTACACGATGATCAAGTACTCGACGTACCTCGGCGGCGCGGGCAGCGACCAGGCGAACGCGATCGCCGTCGACGGGACGGGCAACGCCTACATCGCGGGCTTCACGACATCGACCGGTCAGGCGGGAACCTCGTTCGGACTCAGGGGCGCGCGCGACGCGTTCGTCATCAAGCTGAACCCGACTGGTAGCGCTGTGCTGTACGCCACCTACATCGGCGGCACAGGCGACGACGAGGCGAAGGGCATCGCCTTCGACGGCACTAACGTCTACATCACGGGCTCGACGACGTCGCTCGACCTGCCGACGGCGGGCCCGCCGTTCCAGGCGGTCGCCGGCGGCGGCATCGATGCGTTCGTGACGAAGCTCAACGGCGTGGGAGCCCCCACTTACTCGACGTATCTCGGCGGCAGCGGCGACGACACCGGGCGCGGCATCACCGTCAGCGCCGGCAAGGTGTTCGTGACGGGCAGGACGCTGTCGGCGGACTACCCGCTCGCGAGCGCCCCGCTAGGGAACGCGCTGCTCGGCCTCAGCGACGCGTTCGTCACCAAGCTCGATCCGGCGGCGGCGACCCCGGTACTCCAACTCGTGTACTCGCAATACCTCGGCGGCTCGCTGCCGGAGGACGGCCGCGCCATCGCAGTGGACGTGTCGGGCAATGCCTACGTCACGGGCTCCACCGGGCCAACAACCCCGATCATCACGGCAAATGATTTTCCCCTCGTGCCAATCGCGATGGTGCCGATCGGGCCGGTCGGCTTTGAGGACGCGTTTGTCACCAAGATCGGCCCGACGGGGACACGGATCTACTCGACACTGTTGGGCGGCAGCGGCGTCGACGGCGGCTACGGGATCGCGCTCGATGCCACGAACAACGCCTACGTCACGGGGCTGACACACTCGACGAACTTCCCGGTCACGGGCGGCGCGTTGCAGGCCGCCAACGGCGGCGGCGACGACGCGTTCGTGACGAAGCTCAACCCCGCCGGCGCGGCGCCGATCTACTCGACGTACCTCGGGGGCAGCGGCGGCGACGCCGCCGCGAGCATCGCCATCAATGCCGCCGGCGAGGCGTTCATCACAGGGTCAACGTTCTCGGGGAATTTCCCGACCTTCCGGGCGTTCGCGCCGAACCATGCCAGCGCCTCCGCCGACGCATTCGCCGCCCGCATCGATCCTACCGGGACCGCGCTCATGTATTCGACCTACCTCGGGGGCAGCCTCACTGACCGCGGTTGGGGCATCGCGGTGGACGGCGCTTCTAATGCCTACGTGGCCGGCTCCACGCTCTCAACGAACTTCCCTGGGACGGGCGGCGGCCTGCAGCCGGCCAACGCCGGTCTCGGCGATGCGTTCGTCATCTCGATCGCACTCGCGACGTCGTCGGTCGGCGGCGTCTCGACCGCGCCCGATGCGGCGGCGCTGCCGGTGCGGGTCGCGGGCCACGCAGGCGCGTCGGCAAACCCGATGGCGCTCGCGATCCTCGCGGGCGTGTCGCTGGCGGCGGTGAGCGCCGCTACGTACGCCAGGCGGCGGAGGGGCTGACCTAACCCCCGGCCCCTTCCCTGGGAGGGAAGGGGAGCGCAGCAGGAGCCTCCGGCTCTCGCGGCAGGACGGCCATGTCAGACCGACGAGCGCACAGCGGCCGTCCACCACGCAAACCGACCGCAACCATGGCGATCCGCGCGCGCGGCCGATCCTCTTCTGTGATCTCTGTGTCCTCTGGGGATCAGACCCGCGCGCGCACCTAACCTCCGGCCCCTTCCCTGGGCGGGAAGGGGAGCGCAGCAGGAGCCTCCGGCTCTCGCGGCAGGACGACCATCTCAGACGGACGATCGCAACCATGGCGATCCGCGCGCGCGGCCGATCCTCTTCTGTGATCTCTGTGTCCTCTGTGGATCAGGCCGCGGTTCGTGGGCAATCATCCGGGAATGGATTATTGGAGGATTGAAGCGCGGCGTGCAACGGAGGGCGCCATCGCACGCCGCGCTGGGTGGAGACGGCGCCCGAAGGCAGCCGGATACACCTGCTAGTAGATCGCCGCGGGCCGGAGAAGGATACGGGGCCGCGCCCGCTATTTCCGGCAACACCGCAATTTGACACCCGTGCGGAGGCGAACCGTATTCCCACCTTCCGCGCGGTCGCCCCGTCCAGCCGTCTTAAGACTAAAGTCCAATTCAGTCCGGAACGCGCGGCGGAGTACCCTGCGGGTGTACGGCGTGCGCCTCGTGCGGTCAACGTGCGCCGAACACGACGCCGGCGAACGGCTGCCATGCGGGCACGGGCAACGGCGCGCCAGGCGGGGGGTAGAGATCCAATGCTGCGCATTCTCGTCGTCGATGATCATCCCTTCGTCGTGTCGGCGCTCGAGCGCCTGCTCGCAGAGACCGACGATATGCAAGTCGTCGCGACGGCGAACGGCGGCGTGCAGGCGATCGCGCAGGCGAAAGAGCACCAGCCCGACGTCATCCTAATGGACCTCTCGATGCCGGATCTTGACGGCGTGGAGGCGACGCGCCGGATTGTCGACGCCGACGCCGGCGCGCACGTCGTGATGCTCAGCTCGTTCTCCGGCCGCGCGGACATCCTGCGCGCCATCGATGCGGGCGCCATCGGCTACCTGCTGAAAGACGCTAACCCGGACGAGCTGCTGCGCGGCATACGCGCGGCTGCGCGCGGCGAATCGCCGATCGCCGCCAAGGCGGCATCGGTGCTGGTGTCGGCACGGACGGAACAGGCCGATGCGGGGCCAGAACTCTCCACGCGCGAGCGCGAGGTGCTGAAGCTAGTCGTGACGGGCTTCGCCAACAAGCAGATCGCGCAGCAGCTCGGCATCGCCGAGAAGACGGTCAAGGCGCACCTGACAAACGTATTTCAGCGATTACACGTCACCAATCGCGCCCAGGCAGCCTCCTGGGCCCAGCGCCACGGGCTGGGTTCGAGTTCAAACGTCGCCTGAGTCCTAAGACCAACGTCTGATCCAGAATGAGACCGCCGACGCCGAACCTTCCGTTGCACAACGGGGGCATAGCGGACGGAGGTCTCAAGTTGACGAGAGTACGATACCTGGCAGGGATGATCGGGTTTGCCGCCCTGTTCGCATCCTCACTGCTGCCGGCAACGGCGGCGAGCGGCACGCTTTACTCCATCAACGTCACACAGCCGGCCGGCGCGATCTGGATCGGCCACCATCTCTGGGAATCGGACGGACTCCAGCGGTTCTGCCGCATTGACTCGACCGCCACGGCGCAACCCGGGGCGTTCGTTGTCGATCCCGGCAGCCCGGACTATTGCTACGGCGGCAACCTGATCCCCGGACTGGTCGCGGGCACGGGCGGCCAGGGTACGGGCGGCAACATCGGCTTCGTGCCGGGGCAGGCGGCGTACGACGCGGCGACCAACTTCATCTACATCCCCGACCGGAGCAGCAAGAGCCTCGGCGTCTGGCGCGTGCAGTACGACCCGGCGACGGAGACGGTGGTCGCCGGCAGCGGGCTGATCCTCGCGCCGAACAAGGGGCTCGGCGGCCTGCGCACGACGTCGGTGGCGCTGGGTCCGGACGGCAGCTTGTACGTGGGGTCGCACAACACCGGCGACATCAAGCGCGTCCCGAACCCGTCGTCCGCGGTCGCCACGCAGGTCGTGCAGACGATCGGCAAGTCGATCTCGGGCAAGCGCATCTATGGCATGGTGTTCGCCGGCAGCGACCTCTACCTCGCCGAAGCGGACGGCGTGGGCGTCATCCGCAACGCCACCGGCTGCCAGTCGGGCTGCGCGGCGGTGCGCGTCGCCGCATTCCCATCGCAGGAGTCGACGGCGATCGCGAGCAACGGCGGCGACACGTTGTACGTCACGCAGCCGCCGAATCTCGTGTACGGCGGCAGCATCAGCGGCGGCACGGCGGCGGTCCTGGCGACGGCCGGGCAGTTGGAGCCCGGACAGCCGTTCCCGATCAGTGTGTATCCGACGTCGAACTGCGTCGATGTGGTCTGCCCGTTCAGCTTCCCCTCGGGTCAGAACAGCGCGCTCGGCGTCGATCCGGCCGGCACGCTGTACATCGGCGACGATCCCGGCGCCACGGTCACGAGCGGGTTCCCGTGGAACCTCCGCGGCCGCATCTGGACCGTGCCGGCCGGCGCGCCGTAGCGGACGCCGGGGATGGCGCACGCATGAGGGGGCTCTGACTACCGTCCCCCCTCGTGCGTGCGCAACGCGATCCGCATCGGCTCACGAGGCGGGCGGGGTCGGTGATGCGGTACGTCCCTGTTGCATCAGGAAGAGAAGCCCGGCGCGATTGCACCGGGCTTCTTGGTGCGTCCACTCGACCCGCCAGCGGACCACCGGTCAGCAGGAGACCGAGCCGGTTGCAGCGGCATCGGATGCGTCAGTCGACTCGGCAGCGCCGCCTTGCGGTCCAGCTCGCCGCGGCGGCTATCGCCAACGCCGCCATCGTAGCGGCGATCGCGTACGTCGTGCCGTGGCCGCCACGGGCTGCGGCGGTCTGCGGCGGCAGCGTGCGGAGGTCGGGCAGCTCCGCGATGCCACCGACGCTGGCCGGCGCCGTGACGGCCAGTGACGGCGTGTTCGTCGGCCGCGGCGTGGCCGTCCGCGTCGGGGTGCTCGTCGGCAGCGGCGTGTTCGTCGCCAGCGGCGTGTTCGTCGGCGTCGCCGGGGGCGCTGCGGAACCGATGGCCCACACGCGCCCGCGCTGGTTGAACGCCGGAGAGGGATCGTCTCCGACGTAGAGGCTGCCGGGCGGGTCGAGCGCCAGCGCGCTGCTCTGGCCGACGGGGAAGCTGAACGGACACGTCGTGCTCACGCAGTTGGAGGTGGGGAAGATGCTGATCGGGAACGTCTGCCCCGGCTGTAGCAAGCCGACGCTGGCCAGGACCGCCACGCTGCTGGTGCTGATGTGTCCGGTGTACACCTGATCCGGGGGCTGCGCGGCGTAGAGCAGGTCGGCGCCGTTCGTGGCCATGGCCGTGGTCTCGACCGCAGGGAACCCGGCGACCGCGACGGCCTGGCAGGCGGTCACGCAGGCCGTGGCGTTGCGGATCACACCGACGCCGAGCGTGCCGGCCATGTAGAGGTCAGGTCCGACAAACACCATGCCGAATACGTGCTTGGCGCCGACGGAGAGCCCGATCGTCTCGACGACCTGCGTGCCGACCGCGGCCTCCGGGTGCTGCACGCGAGAGACATTCCCGTTGACGAAGTTGCCGACGTAGAGGCTTCCATCGGGGCCGAGCGCGACCGATGTCGTCTTGAGCGCCTGGAGGCCATTGAGCGGCGCGAGGACCAGCCCGCTGCCCGGGACGATGCTCTGCGGCGCCACGGGCGGCACAGCCGCGGCGTCGCCGTCCGGGTCATACAGCACGCGCCAGACGCCGAGGCTCTGGTTGCTCCGGTCGGGGATGTAGATGTAGTTGCAGCGGGCCCCGGACGGCTGGGCGCAGTTGGCTCTCGGGTCGAACGCCGACTGCGCGGGCACGAAGCCGATGTTGCCGCCGCCGCCCTCGCCGCCGCCGCCGATGACGAGGCCCGGAATGGTGTTGCCCAGATAGCAGTAGTCCGGGCTCGCCGGGTTGTACATGATCGGGCCCGGCTGCGCCGTGGCGGGCGTGTCGATCCGGCAGAATCCCTGCACCTGGTCCGACACCCACAGGTGGCCGCCGATCCAGAGCGCGCCCGCGGGCTGCGTGATGGCGACCGCGTCGAGCGAGCCGGTCGGCGTGGCCGACCACGTCCGCTGGATCGATGAGACTGATACTGACAACAGCGCGGACGCCAGCAAGACGCCGGCCACTCCCGCGACGACTGAATACCGAAGCTTTCGTTTCACTGCGCCCTCCTGCGTGCCTCACGGCCTCTGGTGGCCGAACGGCTGATCTCGGTATCGCTGGATCGGACCGAAAGATACGGGCTGTCAGTGCGCCGCATGCCCCGGCCGGTCCGGATCGCCGGCGTCCGGGCGACCATCAGCGCGCCCGGCGAATAAGCTTCTGGCCGGGCGCGCCCTGTGGCTGAACGTGCCCGACCGGGTGGGTGCCGGCCCGGCAAGCCGATGAAGGCCCGCCGCACCAGCATGGGAAGTGTCCGCCGCTCCGCCGCCGCAGCTCAATCGGACGATGGTCGTAAGACTTGGAATTCTCTAAGAGTTTTCGCCTGCTTCCAGCGGAATCGGAAGCTGCAGACGATAACGGGATGTCAACCCCCGTACCTTCCCCTCACCTCGAGCGATGTCAGTGTCGTACATGTGCCCCGCGCTCGCGGGCACTATGAGGGCATACATGGCACCGATCAGCACCCTGGCCCCCGCCGGCGCTCGCATTCGCGAGACCAGTCCATCCCCCAGCGCGCAGCGCGGGTTGGATGATGTCAATCAGTGTGAGGATCATCGTTCACATTTCCCCAATAACCCGTTAACCTTCAGGGTTCAGAATCGGCGCTACAGCGGCGGGGAGCAGCGCCGTCAAGTGTCAGCCTTCGCCGCCGTTACCTTGCTGCCACGACGACAGATAAGTGCGGTAGTACGCTTCCGCATATACCCCACGGATCTTGCATGACCTACTTTGCCGTCCTCCTGGCTCTCGTCGTCTCGCTGCTGCTCGGCGAGCGCCTGCTGCATGACCGCAACCGCCGGCGTATCCCCCATCGGATCCACGTCAACGGCATCCGCGGGAAGTCGAGCGTCACACGGCTGATTGCGGCCGGACTGCGCGGCGGCGGCGTGCGGGCGTGGGGCAAGGTCACCGGCACCGAGCCGAACATCATCGACGACACCGGACGCGAGATCGGCATCAAGCGCATGAACGGCGCCAGCCTGAGCGAGCAGCGGACGATCTTCTCGCTCGCAGCGGAGGCGGAGGTCGACGCCATCGTCATCGAGTGCATGGCCGTCCAGGCGCAATACCAGCAGGTGGCGGAGGACTCGTTCGTGCGCTCGACGATCGGCGTCATCACGAATGTCCGCGCCGACCACCTGGAGGTCTACGGCGACAGCTACGAGGGCGTCGCGGCGGCGCTGGCGAACACCATCCCCTACAAGGGCGTCCTCTTCACTACACCGGGACCGGCCGTCGCGATGTTCGAGCGCGTCGCCAGATCGCGCGGCACGCGCGTCGTCGCCGTATCCGCGGACGAAGTCGAGGAGTCCGCGCTCGAATCGTTCACCTACTACGAACATCGCGAGAACGTGGCGGTGGCGCTGCGCGTCTGCGCCGAACTCGGCGTCGCCAGCGACGTCGCTCTCGCGGCGATGGCGACGTCGCGACCGGACCCCGGTGTGCTGCGCGTGTTTCAGGCCGAGCGCGACGGCACGATGCTGCATGTGATCAACGCGCTCGCGGCCAACGACCCCGACTCGACGATCTACCTCCACGACAAGCTCATCACCGGCCGCTGGGACTGCCCGCTGATCGTCTTCGTCAACACGCGCCGCGACCGGCCGCTGCGCTCGATCCAGCTCGGCGAGGTGCTCGCGAAGATCCCCGCCGACCGCTACGTGGTCTCCGGCAACGACGTGCGCAGCGTGCTACGTGCGGCGCAGGACAGCGGGGTCGCGCGGGCGAAGCTGATCGACTGCGCCCACCAGAAGCCCGGGGAACTCGTCAACCGCCTGTTCGAAGCGGGCGCGCCGGAGGCCGTCGTGTTCGCCATCGGCAACACCGCCGCGGGCGGCCTGGAAACGATCGATGCGCTCGGCGTCTATGAACGCCGCCCGGGAGGTCTGTAGATGTTGTCCACCACGCTCCTACAGGAGGCGATCGGCACGGGCCTGATCGCGGGCCTCCTCTTCGGCGAGCTGTTCGCCATTACGCCGGGCGGCATGGTCGTGCCGGGGTATATCGCGCTGATGCTCATCCACCCGTACCGGGTCGTCGGCACGATTGCGATCGCGCTGCTGACGTTCATCTGCGTGCGGCTGCTGGGGCGCACGATGCTGCTGTACGGGCGCCGCCGCTTCGCCGTGACCGTGCTGCTGGGATTCTTCCTGAGCCTGGCGCTGGAACAGTTTCTGCAATCAGACATCACCGGCTCGCACACGGAGTTGCGGGCCATTGGCTTCATCATCCCGGGACTGCTCGCCGAGTGGATGGACCACCAGGGACCGGGCGTCACCGTCGCCGGGCTCGTCATCGTCGCGGTGATCACGCGCCTGGGGATGGTGATGGTCTTCGGCAGCGACATCAGGGTTTGATATGTACATAGGGCGTCGCGAAAAGATCGTGCTCATTGCGCTGGCAGGCGTCGCGCTGCTGGCCTACCAGGTCTTCAGCTGGCTGGGGCTCGGCGCGCGCCCCTCCGATTACGGGTACAAGCTGGCCGCGTCGACGCGGACGCTGGCGGCGGAACTGGCGATCCGCGACATCAAGCCGGACGCCGTCATCGTCAACCAGGTCGCCGGCGACTTGCCGCAGGAAGCGATGATCGGCCTGCCGACGAGCCCGATCACAACCGATCCCGGTTCGCTCAAGGCGAAGATCACCTCCACCAACCCGAACTTCGCCGGGGTGGTCGTCTCAATGCTTCGCGACGCCGGCGTCCGCCAGGGCGACGCGGTCGCGGTGGCGTACACCGGCTCGTTCCCGGCGCTGGATATCGCGACGATCATCGCCATCGAGACGCTGGGCGCGACGCCGATCGTCGTCAGCTCGGCGGGCGCCTCGACGTGGGGCGCGAACGACCCCGAGCTGACCATCCTCGACATGGAGTCGGAGTTGGTCCGCCAGGGCATCATCACACACAAGTCGCTGGCGGCGTCACTGGGCGGCGACTACCGCGTGCGGCCGATGAGCAGCGAGGGCCGGCGGCAGGCCGCCGACGCGATTACGCGGAACAAGGTGGTGCTGCTGAACGCGCCGAGCATCACCGACAGCGTCGAGCAGCGGATGATCATCTACAAGCGCGAGGCCGGCGACCGGCCGATCAAGGCGTTCGTCAACGTGGGCGGCGGGCTGACCAGCACGGGCGTCGGCCAGGACTACGCTCCGGGGCTGACGGTGGCGCCGCCGCGCGGCGACATCACCGTCGGCGGCCTGATCTATCGCTTCGGCAACGACGGCGTGCCCGTAATCAACCTGACGGACATCGCGGGGCTGGCACGGCAATACCGGCTGCCCGTCTCGCCTCTGAACACACCCAACCCCGGACAGGGCGCGCTCTACCGGGACTGGACGCAGGTGCGCGTCGTCGCCGGGCTGCTGCTCGCCACGCTGAGCATCGTGCTATTCGCAGTGCGGTTCACGGTGCTGGCACCGGTGACGGATGAGGATGTAGACACGTACTTCGGCACGGCGCCGCGGACCTTCCGCACGTGGCTGAAGTCTTTCGGGATACGACTCCCGGTGCGGAACACGCCCGCGGAAGCGCCGGTTGGAGAGGACATATGAGGCATCACGTCCGGTCGTTGTTCATCGTTGTGGCGCTGGCGGCCGCGCTGGCCGTCAACCTGCCGGCGGCCCGCGCCGACACCCTGCTGCCTGATGTGTCCGTCAGCTCTTCGCCCCGCGTGATCCGTGTGGCGCCGAACGGCAAGCTCTACGTGGCCGACCGCCTTCCCGACCAGGTCAGCGTGATCGATCCGACGACCAACGCCGTCGTCGCGACCGTGGCGGTTGGCACCGAGCCCGGCGCGATCCACATCGGCAGCGACGGCCGCGTCTACGTGCCGAACCGGGTGAGCAACACCGTCAGCGTGATCGACTCCAACACGAACACGAACACCGTGATCGCGACCATCCTGGTTGGCGTGCGGCCCGCTGCGATCGATACGCCGCTCGACAACAGCAAGGTCGTCGTCGTCAACGAGAAGTCCGGCACCGTGACCATTCTCAACGGCGCGGACCTCAGCGAGATCACCACGCTCGCGGTCCCGCCGCTGATACTCACGCCGGACGGGTTGCCCGTGGGGTCGGCCCCGCACGCACTGGTGGTGACCCCCAGCGGCGCCAGGGCCTACATCGCCAACGAAGCGACGAACGACGTCGCCGTCATTGACCTCAACGCCGCGCCGCTGCCAGTGATCACGACGCGGATCCCGGTTGGCCTGGGCCCCGGATCTCTGCGCATCGTCGGATCGACGCTCTTCGTCGCCAACCAGAAGGATGGCACCGTGTCGCGCATTGACATCACGCCCGGTACCGCCACCACCGATACGGTCCTTGGCACGATACACGTCGGCGACGCGCCGCATGGCCTGGCTGAGGAAGGATCCCTGGTGCTCGTGGCTAACGAGGCGTCGGGAACAGTGACCGCCATTGACACCAACACGCTGTCGACGAAGACGATCGACCTGCGGACGAATCCGCTCGATCCGTCAGGACTGCCGCAACGGATCCACGTGACCAAGGACGGCAAGCGCGCCTACGTGCCCAACGAGGGTGCGAACACGGTGTCCGTGATCGACCTGGTCTCGCTGACGCTGATCGACACGATCGCCGTCGGCAGCGCGCCGACGACCCTCGACATCTCGCGTGGCGAGGTCTTCGTGGGCAACCGCGACTCGAATACTGTCTCGGTCATCAGGATCGAGCAGGCGTCCGCCGGGGCGACGAGCACACCCGGGCCGGCGGAGACGCCGCAGCCGACGCGCACGCCCCTGCCGGGCGAGACACCCTCACCGACGGCGGAGAACGGCGTCGCGGGCGTCGACGCGACGCCGCCGCCGGGCGGCGAGCCCGCACCCACCGATGTAACTCTGGACCCGGGCGCCATCCAGCCGGACCTGCCGGTCACGACAGGCAGCACGACGCCCACGGGCACAGCTACCGCCGGAACACCGACGGCGGTGGCCTCGCGGACGGCGCTCTCGGGCAGCATCGCAGCCAGTGCCGGCAGTGGCGACGTGGCCGCAGAAGCAGCGACTCCGAAAGCGCTGAGCGCGTCGGGCGGCGCGCCGTCGTGGATCTGGCTGGCTGGCGCGCTCGCAGTGCTCGCCGTGCTCGGAGCAGCAGGGTACGCCGGACGCGACCGGATCGCGTCGTACGCGTCACGCAGGAAGAAGTAACGGCCGAAGGGAAAGCAGAGGAGCGAACGATGACGCGGGCGAAGACTCTAGCAGCTGTGCTGGCGGTCGCCAGTCTAACGAGCATGCTCGTGCTGACGGGGCGCACGGCGCTGGGCGCAGCCGGCACGGTATCGACGGTGGCCGGGAGCAAGACATCGGGCACCCAGCCGGACTGCGCCGATCCCAAGCCCGCGCTCAGCGCGTGCCTCAATCTGCCCGTCGCTATCGCCTTCGACAACGCCGGGAACCTGTACATCTCAGACAACGATAACCACCAGGTCAGGAAGCTCAGCGGCGGCACGGTGACGACGTTCGCGGGTGATGGTGCCGGCGCGTTTTGTGGCAATGGCAACCCTGCGCCGCAGTCGTGCCTGGAGTTCCCGGTCGGGATCGTGGCCGATGCCGTCGGCGACGTTTACGTGGCGGACAGCAACAACGACCGCGTGAGAAGAGTCTCGGGCGGCATCATATCGACGTTTGTCGGCGCCTTCAGCGCCTGCGGCAGCCCGCACGACGGCGGGCCCGCCTCACCCACCACACACAGCGGTGCGGGCGTCACCTACACCGTTCTCGCACCTCCCTTCATCGGGCTGACCGATCCGGCGATATCATACGCCAGCAACAGCCTGGCGGGACGCCGCGTGACCGCGACTGCAGGCGCGAGCACCAGCCAGGGCACCGTGCTGTCAAACTCCGGCACGACGATCACCGTCGCCGCATGGGCGCCGACCACGCCGCCTGCCGGCACGCCGTACACGCTGGACGGCGCCTGCATCAACGCGCCGCGCGGACTGGCCCTGAACGCCGCCGGCGACCTGTTCATCTCCGACGCGCTGAACAACCGCGTGCGCAGGGTGGATCACACGACGAACGTCATCACCACGTACGCCGGCACGGGCCTCACCGGGTTCTGCGGCGAGGGCGTGCCGGCGACGAGCGCGTGCATCTACCACCCGCGCGGGCTGAAGTTCAACGCCACCAGCGGGGACCTCTACATCGCCGACGAGTCGAACGACCGCATCCGGCGCGTCGCCAACGACGTGAACCACACGATCACGACCGTCGCCGGGAACGGAGTGCGCGGCTTCGGAGGCGACAGCGGTGCGGCGACGTTGGCGCTCCTGGACCAGCCGCGCGGCGTGGCATTCGACGCGGCGAACAACCTGTACATCGCCGACGCCACGAACGACCGCATCCGTAAGGTGCTCGTGGGCGCCGACGCGACGGTCAACGGCGGCGCCGGCGAGACGATCTCGACCTACGCCGGCGTCGGCCTCGACGAGTTCTGCGGCGACGGGGCAGCGGCCACCGCGGCATGTCTCAACGCACCGGACGACGTGACGTTCGACGCCCTCGGCGATCTCTACATCGCGGACGCGCTGAACCACCGCGTACGGAAGGTCAACCACACGACGGGGTTCATCTCGACGTTTGCCGGCAGCGGCGCGTTCTGCGGAGACACCGGCCAGGCGACGTCCGCCTGCCTGGACAATCCGCAGGGCGTGGCACGAAAAGGGCCCGCCGACCCGCTGTACATCGCCGACACGGTCAACCACCGGATCCGCATGGTTGACGGCAGCGGCAACATCTCCACGTACGCGGGCACGGGCAACACGACCGGCTCGATCGGCGACGGCGGGCCCGCGGCCAGCGCGCACCTGTTCTTCCCGCGCGGCATCGCGCTGAACGCGGCGGGCGATCTGTACATTGCCGACAGCAGCAACCAGCGGGTGCGGCGCATCGCAGCCGGAACCGGCTTGATCTCGACCGTGGCCGGTACCGGCACGGCGGGCTTCAACGGCGACGGCGGCCCGGCAACGTCGGCCCGCCTGAACTTCCCGCGCGATGTGTTCATCGACACCGCCGGTAATCTCTTCATCGTCGACGCATCGAACAACGCGATTCGCAAGGTGGCCAACGGCGGCGACGGCGTCGTGACAGGCGGAGCGGGAGAGACCATCTCCACTGTCGCCGGCGCCTCGAACGGGAATTCGGGCGACTGCGTCAACGGCACGTCCACCACCCAGCAGTGCCTCAACGACCCGCACGGCGTCTTCGTGGACGGCGGCGGCCGCATCTACATCGCCGACACCAACAACCACAAGATCAGGATGGTGGACGCGACGAACACGTTCACCATCGTCGCCGGAACCGGCACCGCGAGGACGACGGGCGACGGCGGCGCGGCAACGGTCGCCTCCGTGCACGAGCCGACGTCCATCGTGGTCAACGCGTCGGGCGCGCTCCTGATCTCGTCGCATGCAGGCGACCGTGTGCGGCAGGTGCTGCCGGGACCGAACGGCTTCGTTGACGGCGGACCGGGCGAGACGATCTCGACCATTCTCGGCAACTCCATCAGCGGCTTCTGCGGCGACGGATTCTCCGGGCCCTCAGCATGCCTGTTGCTGCCGCGTGCGATCACCCTCGACACAGCCGGCAACCTCTACGTCGCGGACGACGGCAACCGCCGTGTGCGCAAACTGGCTGCGTCTTCGGCCTCGGTCGGCGGCGTCTCGGAGGCGCCAGACGCGACCACGCTGCCGTCTGCGTCGGGTTCAGGCTCCGGATCCGGCGGACGCATGTGGTACGTGCTGGCGGCCGCGGGTATGGCCGTCGCGGTCGCGACAGCGGCTGGCGTGCAGGCGCGGCGGCGGCGCATCGCCGTGCGACAGCGTATCGACTGAGCCCTCCGCAGCGGCGGCGCCTCATCTCGCACGGGCAGGCACCACCTCCAACAGGCGATCGATCAGCAAGGCCGGCACGGAACTCCGTGCCGGCCTTGCCGCTGGTCCCTGCGCTACGGTCGCTACTGTATGACCACGTCGGCCGTTGCCGAGCCTCCGAAGCTCGACGTCACTGTGACGGTTGCGGGCGCCGGGTTCACCGTCATCCCCCGCACCACATACGTGCCGGCGAGTGGCTCATACACCATCTCCACGTCGGGCGACCCTGCCACGTGCACCGTCAACACCGCCACGCCATCGCCCACCGTCGATGTCGCCTGCACGTCGAGGCGGGACTTGTTCAGCCTCCAGATAGCTGCGGTGATCCTGATGATGTCCGGGAGCGGCTTCACCGTCACGTCGGTGCTCGCCGAATTGCCGTAGCCGAGGGCGTTGGTCACCGTCAGCGTGAACGTCAGCGTCGCCGCCGGCTGGCGCGGCGCCATCGTCGGTGCGGTGAAGGTCGCGCTGGCCGTGTCCGCGCCGGTGAGCGTGACCGCCGGGCCGGCCGTCTGAGTCCAGTGGAAGACCAGCGGCAACCCGGCCGCGCCGTTCGGGTCGGCGGCGCCCCCGGTCAACGTCACCAGCGATGCGCCATCCACCAACTGGTTGGCGCCGGCGTTGGCGATCGGTACATTGGCGCCGACGACGGTGATCAGCACCTTCGCAATCGACGACGTGGCGAGACCGTTGCTGACCCGCATGGAGAACTCGAGCACCGCCGGCGGGGCGTCGTTCGCGACGGGCGGGGCAGTGAAGGTCGGATTCGGCGACGTCGTGCTCGAGAGCGTCACGCCCGGCCCGGCCGACTGCTGCCACTCATACGTGATGGGGAGCGGCGGATCGTTGGGATCGTGGCTCGCCGATGCATCCATCCGCACGGTGGCGCCGGAATTCGCGGTCTGAGCGGGGCCCGCGTCGGCAACCGGCGCGCAGTTCCCTTGGGCTGGTGGCTTCGCGCCCGGGAAGGGGTCAAGCGGACCGAGGTTCCCGTACGATGCAGTGCGGGCGTTGGATCCGGCGCCGTAATAGGGGCCCGTGCCGTGCGCCAAGAACGGAAACTCTTGGTACGGCCCGGGGACGATCGGGCTGCCGAGCACGAAGTTCTCGGGAAGGATGAACTCGAAGTTCGGCGCGTGGTACTGGCCGGCGACGATGCCGTTGGCGTACGTCGTGGCGTTGCGGATCACATCATCGATCGGCCGGCTCTGGGTGAAGGTGCGGCTCACGACGCGCATCTCGCGGGAAGCCGGCAGGAAGTTCCCGGCCGTCGTGCGCACGCGAGCGCGTCCCTTCTTGTCGATCGGCGGTCCGGACGGGTCGCCCGTGGCGTAGTACCGGTTCGATTCCGTACCGCACGCATCAACGTCGACCGCGTACATATCGACCAGTTCGGTCGAGTCGGTCGTGAAGGCGACCATGACCAGCTTCTCGACGGCCTCTTGCGGGAACAGAGGGCTCGGCGCGCCGCCGACGCCCAGCAGCATCGCCTCGATCGTCACGTACGCCGGCATCACGCCGGGCGAGGTGAAGATCCCCAGGTTGGCCTTCACGGTGTGGGCGGAGATGTACTCGCACGAATCGGTGGCGCTGGGCGTGCAGGCTGGGTCCTTCACGACGCTGCCTGAGTACTGGATCGCGTCGCCGACCTCGAACGGCGCCTGCTGCGTGGCATCCGGCTGGGTGGCGGCGAGCAAGGGGCCGGGCGCGGGCATCGTGTAGATCGTCGCGTAGATACCGGTGGTCGGATCGCCGGGGCGGTTCCGCTGCGGGCAGAGCGCGTCATCCTCGACGAGCGGGTCCGTGCGCGGGACGCACATGGGGTAGCCGGTGTCGGCGGAGATCGTCGGGTTGTCCTCGTCGCTTGTAAAGCGCGGGTCTGCGGCCGGATCCGGCCTCCCGAAGCGGCCCCTGGGCGTGTTCAGCCGGATCCGGGCTCCGGTCTTCGACTGCAGGGTGGCGCCGACCCACATCTCCCCGGTGCTGTAGTCGATGGCGTTGATGAACCCCTGCCCAAGGTTGAGCGACTGCTGCGAGATGAAGACCAGCGCGGCGACGTAGCCGTCTCCGGCCGTGGTAATGACGCGGTTTCCCTCCACCGTCACTTCGTACGAGGCGAACGGCGCCGGCGTGTCGTTGAGGGCGAGCCCGGTCTGCGGGCCCGAGTCCGTCGCCAGGCCGTAGGGAGCTGGTGCGAGCTTGAACATCTCCTGCCAGGTCATGGTCGTGGCCGGAAACTGGAACAGCGTGTTTCGAGGAATCGTGACCTTGATGCCGTTCACAGTCAGCGTCCCGCCGGAGAAGATGTCATCGGGCGTGTCGAGCGTCGCGTTCTGGATGAGCCCGATGAGCTGGAACGGAGAGACAGCCTGCAGTGTGGTGGGAGGCTTCCCGCCGGCCACCGGCAACTGGCCTCGCGCGGGGCTGAGCAGCTGCACCCCCAGGTACACCAGCACCGCGATGGAAGCCGCATAACTCGCGAGCCGGATGAGCCGCTTGATGTTCATTGTCCGTCCTCCGTTTGTCCACCGACATGTGCCTGGCTCGGGCACGAGACTAGGGGTGCGCCATCAACTCGCATCGCCAAAGGCGCTCGATGCGAGGTGCCTGCGTCCGGCCAGCGACGCAGCGGCCCCTGATCGCGCCCAGCGGGGTGCGACCAGTACGTGGCCCCGTTCAGTTGAGTACAGCGAGCGTCGCGCGGCTCTAAGTGCCCTCCGCGCGCGAGCTGTGGATGGGCCGCAGTCTACGCTCGCTCTACGTCAATTGCAACAGAAACAACAGCGTGCCGATCGATTTATTTCGACGGCCACGTCAAGTTCTTTCATGCGCCACCGCCATGTCGGCGAACGGGAGCGCGCGAGCGGCCAGGTGCCGTCCGTGCTGCGTCCGCGGCACGGTGAGCAGCGCGAGCGTTGTGTAGCGCAGGACCCTGCACCTTGACGGACCCGCGCGGACACTTCGGAGCATCTGTCAAGTTCGGGGCATTTTCCTTGTTCAATTCCGGCCGTTCTTCTGTTACATTTGCAGACCCAAGCGAGCGTCGACAACGCCGCGGAGCTGGCACGAGCGACGCGGATGGGCGCAAGCGGGCGGTTGGGCCTACTCAGAACGCGAGCGGCCGCCGCTGCAGAATCAGGAGGGCAACATGGACCACACACGGCCAGACCTTTAACGGCATCAGGCGCGTCAAGCCACAACCGGTGGTCTCGTCTAGCTCATCACCTCACGGAGATGCTCTAGCGTCCTCCGGTTGATCAGACGTCGTTGCCTGTTCCCACTAGAGGGCATTCCCCGCTTCTTTCTAGCGTGACCGGACGTCGTTGTAACTCGTAGGCACTGAGAGGGCCCGTGCCATGACTACACGCATCCATTTTTTTCGTCGCTCCGCGCTCGAGTTGAGCTTTCTGGCGCTGCTCCTGGGGTTCGGCGTCATCGCCTGCGACCTCCTCGTGCACGCGTACACGTCGGGCGAGTCCGCAACGCTGCGCCACCACGCGCTGCACCTGATGCGCGATGGCGCGCTGGCGGTTCCGCTCGCGCTGATCGCCGCACTCGCTGGTCTCTGGCTCGCGCAGCGCGTGCGCCGGATGCGCAACGTCCTCGGCCGGGCCTTCATGGTCTCCGTGGCGTTCTCCATCCTGCTCATACTGACGATCGCGCCCTACCGGCGGATCGACGCGGCATGGCCGGTCGGCGCTGCGAACGCCCATCACCATGACGCCGGGTCGCAGGCCGCCGGTGCCGAGGAATCGGCCTATGCGGCTGCGTTCGGCAAAGCGGACAACGCCGGATTCACCATCGGGAACGTCGACCCGAACGCCGGCCCGGAGACGAACGGCATCGCGCCGCCGCAGATCTCCGTGGAGACCACCGTCCACGGCGTGCCCGCCGCTTCGGCGGGCACAGGCGCCGCGCACGGCGCACACACCACCACCCAGATCGATTTCTCCGGCTCGCCCCAGGCAGCCCAGCCAGACACTGGTGCGACTGCTGACGGGCCAGCGGCGCCGACAGCACACAGCGTCAGCCTCACCAGCACGATCCGCAGCGTCGTCCGCGACGCGCTGATCGGCGAAGCCGCCGCGCTGGCCCTGGCGCTGCTCGCACTGACGCTGATCGAATCCACGCGGCGGAGCGCCCAACCGCACGCTTCGCAGCGCGCCGGCGGCATCCGCACGGCGCGCGTCGCGCTTCCGTGGCTGGCGATCGCCGTCGGCGCGGCGTGGCTCCTGATGGCGGGCCTGCCCACGTCGAGCGCGCTGCGCGAAACGACCGCGTGCGAGCGGACCATCATGGCCAACGTCGTCGCGCTGGACCAGATCATCTACTACAACCGCCTCGG
>Ga0315281_10001943_pt1 | contig 30763 bp, 26 predicted proteins | sample YL17G07_0_MG_FD_204540 | JGI IMG/M metagenome (GOLD analysis project Ga0315281, IMG submission 204540) | Sediment microbial communities from Yellowstone Lake, YNP, Wyoming, USA - YL17G07_0 | ecosystem: Environmental > Aquatic > Freshwater > Lake > Sediment | place: USA: Wyoming | collected...
CCCCCGGCTGCAGCGCCGGAAACGCTAACGACCCCAGCGCAACACCGCAGGGTCGAGCCACCGCGCGGTCTCGGTCAATCCTGCGCGTGCGCGCGGGTGCAGCGCCGGAAACGGATGCCGCGGCGCCTCGCAGTCGATGACTCCGCCCTCTTTCATCAGCGCTTTCGCGGCGAGCAGGCCGCATTGGCGGTTCTCGAAGTTGATGAGCGGCAGCCAGCGCTCGTATGCGCACACCGCGTCGTCGCGTCGACCGGCAGCGTAGGCGTCGACGATCGTGCGCATCGCGTCGGGGTAGGCGCCGCCCGTCATCGCGCCGGTGGCGCCGGCGTCGAGGTCGGCGAGCAACGTGATGCCTTCTTCACCGTCCCATGGCCCCTCGACTGCTGGCCCGCCGAGACGAATCAGTTCGCGCAGCTTGGCCGCTGCCCCCGGCGTCTCGATCTTGAAGTAGGCAACCTGCTCGACCTCCCTTGCCATGCGCGCCAGAAACGACGCCGACAGCGGAGTGCCGCTGACCGGTGCGTCCTGAATCATGATGGGAATCGCAATCGCATCCGAAAGGCGATGCAGGAATTCTTCGATCTGCGGCTCCGAAACGCGCAGCGTCGCGCCGTGGTACGGCGGCATCACCATCACCATCGCCGCGCCCAGGTCTTGCGCGCGGCGGCTGCGTTCGCCGCACACCGCCGAGCTGAAGTGCGTCGTGGTCACGATCACCGGCACGCGAGCCGCCACATGCTCGAGCACCGTGCGCGTCAGCAGCTCGCGTTCTTCGTCCGACAACGCGAATTGCTCGGAAAAGTTGGCCAGGATGCACAGGCCGTTCGAGCCCGCGTCTATCATGAAATCGACGCAGCGCGCCTGGCTCGCCAGGTCCAACGCACCGGTCTCGGTGAACGTGGTCGGCAACACCGGGTAGACCCCGCAGTGGCGCGCAGCTCGATTCGCACTCATGGCATCCCCTGGGCTGAACGACGATTGAACCTGGAAACCGCAGTTGACCGCTTCCCTGCGCTGGCCACACCGCATGAACACAGAGATCTCTACCCACGACCACCCTCACCACTCGGGCGCGTCCAACTGCGGTTTCCAGGTTGAAACGAATACTAAAGTACCCATTCCTCCGCTCCCTGACTCACCATGCCCGAATACGCCCAATACCCCTGCCTGGCCGAACGAACCGTGCTCGTCACCGGTGGCGCCACCGGCATCGGTGCTAGCCTGGTCGAGCACTTCGCCGCGCAGGGCGCGAAAGTCGGCTTCGTCGACATCGATGAAGCGGCGGGTCACGCCCTCGTGGCCGGGCTGTCGAGCGTGCGAACAAGGCCTTTGTTCGTCGCCGCCGACCTGACCGACATCGCGGCGCTGACGGCCGCGATTGGCCAGGTGCGGCAAACCTTCGGTGCGATCACGGTGCTGCTGAACAACGCTGCCAACGACCAGCGTCACAGCATTGCGGCGACCACGCCCGAGTCGTGGGACGCGGGAATTGCAGTCAACCTGAAACACCAGTTCTTCGCGGCGCAGGCCGTGGCCGAAGACATGAAGCTTGCAGGTGGCGGCTCGATCGTCAATTTCGGCTCGGTGAGCTGGATGCTGAAACAGGGCGGCATGCCGGTCTACACGACTGCCAAATCGGCAGTCCAGGGCCTGACGCGCAGCCTGGCGCGCGACCTCGGGCGCTTCAACATCCGCGTCAACACGCTCGTGCCCGGCTGGGTCATGACGGAAAGGCAGTTGCGCCTGTGGGTCGACGACGCCGGCCGCGCCGACATCGCGCGCGGCCAATGCATCAACCGCGAGCTGCTGCCGGAACACATTGCACGCATGGCGCTGTTTCTCGCGTCTGACGAGAGCGCAATGTGCACGGCGCAGAACTTCGTCGTTGACGCCGGCTGGACATGAACCTGCACCGCAGCAGCGGCGCGGTTCGAGCCGGGATCGATTCAGTTGCTCACCTTGATCGCAAACATGACCATCACCACCGTTTACGCCGCCCGCAAGATCGTCACGATGAACCCGATGCAGCCGCACGCCACGCATGTGGCGCTGCGCGATGGACGCATCCTGAGCGTGGGAACGCGCGATGAAGTATCTGTCTGGGGGCCGTACACGCTCGACAGGCGTTTTGCCGAGCGCGTGCTTGTGCCCGGCTTCGTGGAAGGCCACAGCCACCTGAAGGAAGGCAGCATGTGGGACATGCACTACCTCGGCTGGTTCGAGCGGCGCGATCCGCAGGGCAAGTTGTGGCCCGGCCTGCGGTCGATCGAGGCCGTGGTCGAGCGGCTGAAGCGGGCTGCGGCTCAGATGAACGCGCAGGGCAAGGCCGCTGATGAGCCGCTGCTCGCCTGGGGTTTCGACCCCATCTACTTCGGCGCACAGCGTTTGACCGTAGAGCACTTCGACCAGGCGAGTCGAACCCGGCCCATCATCGTCGTGCACGCGAACCTGCACCTGATGAATGTGAACTCGGCGGCGCTGCGCCTGGCGGGAATCGACCGCGACACCGAGGTCGAAGGGGTCGTCAAGTTCAACTCGGGCGCAAGTGCCGGCGAGCCGACCGGCGAACTGCAGGAACCCGCGGCGATGTACCTCGTGATCCGCAAGTTCGGTGATGCCGGCATGCTGGCACCGATGACGCCGCAGGGGGTTCGCAACTTCGCCGCGCTGGCCTGCATGCAGGGCGTGACCACGGCGACCGACCTGGTCAACAAACTCGGCGACGCCGATGTTTCGGTGCTCGAGGCCGTGCTTGGCAGCGATGACTGCAATATCCGCCTGTTGCCCGCGTTCCAGGCGTTTCATGGCACGCATGGCGCGGCGCTCGGCGCCGAACATGTGAAGAAGCTGACCCAACGCAACACCGACAAGCTGCGTTTCGGCCTGGTGAAAATGATGCTCGACGGCTCGATCCAGGGTTTTTCGGCAAGGCTGCGCTGGCCAGGCTACTTCAATGGCGCGGCGAATGGGATCTGGGTCACCGCGCCCGCGCAATACGAGGCCGACTTCGAAACCTATCACCGCGCCGGCCTGCAGATTCACACCCACACCAACGCCGACGAAGCGAGCGAGGTCGCGATTGCGGCGATCGAGCGCGTCTTGACGCGCGCGCCGCGCCCGGATCACCGCCACACCTTGCAACATGGCCAGATGCTCGACGCGCCGATGTTCGGGCGCATGGTATCCCTCGGCCTAGCTGCAAACCTGTTCGCGAACCACCTGTGGTACTGGGGCGACCAGCACCATGAGGTGACGCTGGGGCCGGACCGCGCGAACCGGCTCGATGCCTGTGCCAGCGCGCTCGCCGCCGGCGTGCCGCTGGCAATTCACTCCGACGCTCCGGTCACGCCGCTCGGCCCACTCTTCAGCGCCTGGTGCGCGGTGAACCGGATCACACCCAAGGGCCGCGTGCTCGGCGCTGCCGAACGCATCACTGTCGCGCAGGCGCTGCACGCGATCACGCTCGGCGCTGCGTGGACCCTCAAACTCGAGCATGAAGTGGGCAGCATCGAATGCGGCAAACGCGCCGACTTTTGCGTGCTCGAAGACGACCCCCTGAGCGTCGACCCGATGGCGCTGAAGGACGTGAAAGTGTGGGGCACGGTGCTCGGGGGCAAGGTGTTCGAGGCGGCCAGGCAGTGACCGGTTCGGGAAACAGGGCTGAAGGTCGGGCGCCGGGCCGCTCCAAGCCGACCCGCATCCTCGCGGGGGATAGTCCGGCGGACTCGCCGGACGATGGGCGCAGATGATGCGAATCCCGTTCACCGTGATCGGCGGCTTTCTCGGCGCGGGCAAGACGACGCTGCTGAACCACTGGTTGCGCAACGCCGGCGGGCAGCGCCTGGCAGTGCTGGTGAACGACTTCGGCGCGCTCAACATCGACGCCATGCTGATCGAAGCCAATCATGGCGACACGGTCGCGCTCAGCAACGGCTGCGTCTGCTGCCAGATCGGCGACGACTTGAGCCTGGCGCTGATTCAAGTGCTCGATTCGGGGCGGCGCTTCGACGCCGTGATCGTCGAGGCCAGCGGCGTCTCCGACCCATGGCGCATCGCCCAATTCGGCCGCGCCGATCCGCGCCTGCAGTTCGATGGCGTGATCGTGCTCGTCGACGCGAGCGCGGCGCTGGCGCAGGCATCCGACCCACTGCTTGGCGACACGCTCGAGCGCCAGTTGAAGGCGGCCGATCTGATCGTGCTGAACAAGACCGATTTGGCGAGCGAAGCGCAGCTCCCTGCCCTGCGCGCCTGGATTCGCAGCGTTGCCGGTGCGGTGGCCCAGGTGGAAACCACGCAGGCACAGCTCCCGCTCGCGCTGTTGAGTGGCGCGCATGCGCACGAGGCCGCCGCGCACGCCGTGCTGCCACATGCGGCGTGTGCGGCGGGCGCGCATCTGCATGGTGATGGCGACCCGGTGCATGGCGCGCAATTCGAATCCTGGTCGTGCCGGCCGCAACAAGCGTTTGACACGCAAGCCTTGCGCGACTGGTTGAGCGCGCCGCCTGCCGGCGTGCTGCGCCTCAAGGGAGTGCTGCGCACGACCACGCATGACAAGGGCCCGTCCACCTGGGCGCAAGTGCAGTTCGCCGGCCGGCATGGCAGCCTGCGCAGCACCGAGCCGGTGAAGGATGGCGCTGCGCTCGTTGCGATCGGTCTGCGGGGGCTGTTGCCAACCGTGGCGCTTGCTTCGTTCTTCGACCCTGCCTCGCACTGAGCCTGATGCGACGTGCGCGATGCGGTGGGTTGCAACCCAAGGGCGCCAATCGCAACGCGACCCGGCACGCAAACTGGTGTTAGCCTTGTCCTGCCACCTCCGCCTGCAGCACCATGAAGATTCGTGAACTCGCCAGCGGCCTGCTATTCCCAGAAGGGCCGGTCGCCCTGCGTGACGGCTCGATCTTGCTGGTCGAAATTGCGCGCGGCACACTGAGCCGCGTCACGCCGGACGGCCGCGTGCACGTCGTCGCCGAACTGGGCGGTGGCCCGAACGGCGCGGCGATCGGCCCGGACGGCGCGGTGTACGTCTGCAACAACGGCGGCTTTCGCTGGCACACCGAAGCCGACGGCTGCCTGCGCCCCATCGCCCAGGCCGACGACTATTCAGGCGGTCGAATCGAGCGCGTCGACCTGAACAGCGGCCGCTTCGAGCGCATCTATGAACAAGTGGAAGGCCTTGCGTTGCGCGGCCCGAACGACCTGGTGTTCGACGCGTCGGGTGGCTTCTACTTCACCGACCTGGGCAAGGTGCGCGCCGCGGACATGGACCGCGGCGGCGTCTTCTACGCGCGCGCTGACGGCAAGGCGGCGAACGCCATCGCGCGCCCGGCGATGACACCCAACGGCATCGCGCTGTCGCCCGACGGCACGACCTTGTACTACGCCGAGACCGAAGGCGCGCGCGTCTGGGCCTTTGACATCACCGGCCCCGGGCAGGTGCGCAAGGACGCCTGGCCGTCGCCGCACGGCGGGCGCATGCTGGTGGCGGCGCCGGGCGGTCACTACCAGCGTTTCGATTCGATGGCGGTCGACGCTTTCGGCAACATCCTGGTCGCGACCCTGATCCACGGCGGAATCAGCATCATTTCACCCGACGCCAGTTGCACGAGCCACGTGCCGCTGCCAGACCGCTACACGACCAACCTGTGTTTTGGAGGAAGCGACATGCGCACTGCGTATGTCACCTTGTCGGGCCTGGGCAAGCTGATCGCAATCGACGACTGGCCGATGCCGGGCCTGCGTCTGAACTTCCAGCAATGACCGTGCCACACCACCCCTGAAGGAACCCGCCCCATGAAGATCGCATTTTTCGGAACCGGCCTGATGGGCTCGGGCTTTGTGCGCCGCATGCGCGCCAACGGCGACGATGTCAACGTCTGGAACCGCAGCCCCGCCAAGGCGCGCGCGCTCGAGGCCTACGGCGCGCGCGCGTTCGCCGATCCGGCAGCGGCACTCGCGGGCGCCGAGCGCATTCACCTGTCGCTGTCCGACGATGCGTCGGTCGACGCGGTGCTCGAGCCGATCGCCGCGGCGATTGCGGTGACGACCTGGATCGTCGATCACACCACCACGGCCGTCAGTCCCACCGCCGAGCGCGCCGCGCGCTGGAACTCGCGCGGCCGCACCTTCGTTCACGCGCCGGTGTTCATGGGCCCGCCGAACGCCCTTGAAGGAACCGGGCTGATGCTGGTCTCGGGTGCACAGCAGCGCCACGACGCGCTGCTGCCATCGCTGCAGAAGATGACGGGCAAAGTGGTGTACATGGGTGAGGCCCCCGAGCGCGCCGCGGCGTTCAAGCTGTTCGGCAACCTGACGCTGCTCGGCATGCTCGGTGTGCTCGGCGACGTGAACCGCCTCGCCCACGCAGTGGGCATCTCCACCAGCGACGCGTTTTCGCTGTTCAAGCACTTCAATCCCGGCCAGACGCTGCCGGCCCGCGCCGCGCGCATCGAAGCCGGTGAATTCAAGTCGCCATCGTTCGAAGTCTCGATGGCGCGCAAGGATGTGCGCCTGATGCTTGAGGAAGCGCAGCGTGCCGGCGTTGACCTGTTCGTGATGCCCGGCGTGGCGGCGATGTTCGACGCCGGAATCGCGCGCGGCGAGAGCGCGCTCGACGCAGCCTCGGCCGCGCGCATGCCGATCTGAAGCTAGTACCGCGACCCAGAGGTTTCGATACATGAAAGCGCGTCTTCGGCCCGATGGCGTCGTTGCAAATCCTCGCGATACCACGAGGTATCGCTGCGGTTTGCTCCTAGCCATCGAACCGAATCCATCGCTTTCATTTTGTATCGAAACCTCTGGGTCGCGGTACTAACCGCAGCGGCGAGGCCACGAGCAATGGTTGAACAGCACGTCGACATTCGCACCGCCGACGGTGCGATGAACGCGTTTGTCGTGCACCCGGAAGAAGGCGGGCCGTTTCCCGTGGTGCTGTTCTACATGGACGCACCCGGCAAGCGCGAAGAACTGCACGACATGGCGCGGCGCCTCGCTGCCGTGGGTTACTTTGTGGTGCTGCCCAATCTGTACTACCGCCGCACGCGCGACTTTTGGTTGCAGGAGCGCACCGAGCCGGCCATGGCCCGGATGTTCGAGCTGATGCAGACGCTGAACGCGGCGACCACGGAGTGCGACACGCGGGCGATGCTGAGCTTTGTCGATGCGCAGGCGCAGGCCGATGCGACGCGGCTGGGCGCCTTGGGCTACTGCATGAGCGGCCCGTTCGTGATGTGGGCGGCGGCCGCGTTTGCGCAGCGCGTGGCCTGCATCGCGGCTATCCATGGCGCGAACATGGCCACCGAACAGCCCGACTCGCCGCACCGCATCGCCGCCAAGCTTCGCTGTGAAAGCTACTTCGCCTGCGCCGAGATCGACAAGTGGGCGCCGAGCGCGGACATCGACAAGTTGCAGGCCGCGCTGCAGGCCGCCGCCGCGCCGCACCGCATCGAGTGGTATCCCGGCGTCGAACACGGATTCGTCTTTCCAAAGCGCGTCGGCATCTACAACCAGGCCGCAGCAGAGCGGCATTGGGAGCGCTTGTTCGCTCTGTTCGGGCGCGTGCTGCAAAGGCGTGACCAGTACCTACCGAGGGATGTCTAGTCCGGCTCGAGCCAACACGAAATCTCAGCGAGCGGCTTCTTCATGCCGCCATGCACCGGCACCTGGCAACCCGCCTTGGGGTAGCCGACCACCAGCAGGATCGTCGGTTTCTCTGCGTTCGGCCGGCCGCACAGCTTGTTCAGAAAACCCATCGGATTCGGCGTGTGCGTCAACGTCGCCAGGCCGGCGTGGTGCAGCGCGGCGATCAGGAAGCCCGACGCAATGCCGACCGACTCGGGGACGTAGTAGTGGCTGAAGCGCTCGCCATCGGCGCGCACGCCGTACTTCTGCGCGAAGATCGCAATCAGCACCGGTGCCTCTTCGAGAAACGGCTTGTTCGAATCGGTGCCCAGCGGCGCGAGCGCATCGAGCCACTCCTGCGGTGCGCGTTCGCGGTAGAAGCTTCGTTCCTCGGCCTCGGCGGCGTCACGCACGCGGCGCTTGTGTGCCGCGTCGGTGATGACGCTGAAGAACCAGGGCTGCTGGTTCGCGCCCGAAGGCGCGGTACCGGCAGCGAGCAGGCATTGTTCGATCACTTCGCGCGGCACCGCCCGGCTGTCGAAGTCGCGCACCGTGCGGCGGCGCGCGAGGTCGGATCGGAAGTTCCTGGCGCGCTCGACCATCTCGGCCGCCGGATATTCGCGGTACGCTGGCAGGGGTTCGAGCACATAGGGCGGGGGCTTAGGGTTCACGATTCAACTCCGAAGTCAGGCTGTAGCGACCAGATCTACTCGGCGCAGCAGCGCCAAGGGCTCGGGGTTGCGGCCGCGAGAGTTGCGCGACGCCGCGTCAGCCTGCACTGTGCACTTGCGGTCGATGCCCCTGGGCAAACCTGTGCCAAGCCTAACCCAGCCCAGCCTGCCTTGGCCTAAGGTCTTGCCTGAGGTTGGCGGCGCTCCGCGACCCGGCACAACAACAGCAACCGCGTCGGCCGCGGCGCCTTGTTCGCTGGCAACTGGATGCGGCTCGCGCAGGGCATGCAAGCCGCGGCGCGCCCCTGCTCGCACGCAAGCCGGATTCAGGTCAGAACGCCGGCACAACGTGCGCTTTGGCGCGCGATCACCGCCTCTTCGTTGGTGCGCAAGACGTGAATAGAGACGGTGCTGTCGGCCGCGCTGATGCGCGATGCGCCGCTGGCGTTGCCCTGTGCGTCAAGCCTCAAACCCATCCATGCGGCGTCATTCACGATGCGCGCGCGCAGCGTGTGCGCGTTTTCGCCGATGCCGCCGGTGAAGACCAGGGTCTCGATACCGCGCAGCGCGGCGGCCATGGCCGCGAGTTCGCGAGCCGCTTGCTCGACAAAGTAGTCGACTGCCAATTTCGCGCGCGGCGCGGGCGAGGCGAGCAACTCGCGCATGTCGCTGGATATGCCGGACAGCCCGAGCAGGCCAGACTCGCGGTACAGCAGCCGAGTGACCTCTTCGCGGCTGCGCCCTCCCGGCTGCAGCAAGTGCAGCACGGCGGCAGCGTCGAGCCTGCCGCAGCGCGTGCCCATCGGCAGGCCATCGAGCGGCGAAAAACTCATCGTCGTCGCGACCGACTTTCCCTCATGCATTGCGCACATCGACGCGCCGTTGCCCAGGTGCGCGACCACGACCCTGCGGCGCGCGGCCTGCGCATCCGCGGCGAGCAACTGGTCGCGAATCGATTCATACGACAGGCCATGGAAGCCGTAGCGCTGAATTCCTGCGTCGTGCAAGGCTTGCGGCAATGCGAAATGGCGGTTCACTTCGGGCTGGGTGCGGTGAAACGCGGTGTCGAAACATGCAACCTGCGGCACGCCCGCAAATGCCGCGCGTGCCGCCTTCACTCCGGCAATGTTGTGCGGCTGGTGCAGCGGCGCGAGATCTTGCAGCGCTTCGAGGGCGGCGAGCACCGCGGCATCGATCAGCACCGGCGCGTCGAACCGCAAACCACCGTGCACGATGCGATGGCCGACGGCGACGACGCGGGCCTTGCCGATCCGCGCCAGGACCTGGGCCAGCGCCTGCGCATGGGTGAGCGCGCCGCGCCCCACGCCCAGGCCCTCGACCTGGCCCGACAGCACGGGCGTCGTCAACCCACCCGCACTCTCGAAGAGCGCGAACTTGATCGACGACGAACCGGCGTTGAGCGTCAGCAGATGGTCTGGCATCGCGCCGCCCGCGGCACAACTCAGGCGACCGGCAGCGTCAAACGTAGTCTTTGTACTTTTCGAGAAAGCGCACCGGCTTGCTCAGCGCGTCGCGGCGGAACGGGTCACCGAGCTCACGCGTGCACATGATCTCGATGACGCAGGTCTTGCCCTGGTTCATCTGCATGTCGAGCGCTTGTTTGAGTGCCTTGCCCACGTCTTCGAGCCTGTCGACGACGATACCCTCGGCCCCCATCGCCTTCGCGATCCCGGCAAAACTCTGGTTGTCGAGTTCGCCCGCGACAAAGCGCCGGTTGTAGAAGTCGACCTGATTCTTCTTCTCCGCGCCCCACTGGCGGTTGTGGAACACGACCGCGGTGACCGCAATGTCATGGCGCACGCAGGTCATGATCTCGCCCATGCTCATGCCCCAGGCGCCGTCGCCGGCGTAGGCCACTGCCGGCCGGTGCGGCGCAGCGACCTTGGCGCCGATGATCGTGGGCAGTGCGTAGCCGCAGTTGCCGAAACTCATCGGTGCAAAGAAGGAGCGCGGCTCTTCGAAGCGCAGGTAGCTGTTCGCCACCGAATTGATGTTGCCGATGTCGGTCGAGACCATCACATGCGCCGGCATGGCCTTTTCCAGTTCACGCAGCACCTGGCGCGGGTGCAGCCAGTGGCCGGGTTCGTGTTTCGCTTCCTCGATCACGTCCAGGCTGTAGGCATCGCGCTCGTGGGTCCACTCGTCGAGCTCCTTCTCCCACGCCGCCTTTTCCAGCTTGATGCTTGCGGCGCGCTGCGCCTTGGTCGCGTCGCACGCCAGCGTCCTGCCCTGGATGCGTGCGAGCAGGGCCACGGCGGCGGCCTTTGCGTCGCCGCAAATGCCCACCGTGATCTTTTTCACCAGCCCGAGGTTCGTGTGGTCGGCTTCGATCTGGATGATCTTCGCGTTCTTCGGCCAGTAGTCCAGGCCATGCTGCGGCAACGTGCCGAACGGCCCCATGCGTGAACCCAGCGCAATCACGACGTCGGCCTGCGCGATCAGTTTCATCGCCGCCTTCGAGCCCTGGTAGCCCAGTGGGCCGGCCCACAACGGGTGGCTTGCCGGGAACGAGTCGTTGCGCAGGTAGCCGTTGACGACGGCAGCGCCAAGCCGTTCGGCCAAGGCCTTGCATTCTTCAACCGCGTTGCCGAGCACGACACCCCCGCCGGAAATGATGACGGGGAATCTGGCGCTGGCGAGCAGCTCGGCCGCGTCGTGCAGCGACCTCTCGCCGCCGGCACCGCGCTCCACGCGCATCGGCTTCGGAATCTCGCACATGATCTCGCCGTAGAAATAGTCGCGCGGAATGTTCAGTTGGGTCGGCCCCATCTCCGAGATCGCGCGGTCGAAGCAGCGCGCCGTGTATTCGGCGATGCGCTTGGGGTTGTTCACATGGCCCTGGTACTTGGTGAACTCCTGGAACATCGGCAGCTGCTGCGCCTCTTGAAAACCGCCCAGGCCCATGCCCATCGTCCCGGTTTCGGGCGTGACGAGCACGACCGGGCTGTGCGACCAGTACGCGGCGGCAATTGCCGTCACGCAATTGCTGATGCCCGGGCCGTTCTGGCCGATGACGACGCCGTGCCGGCCGCTGACGCGCGCATAACCGTCGGCCATGTGGCCGGCGCCTTGCTCATGCACGACCGGGATCAGGCGGATGCCGGCCGGCGCGAAGATGTCCATCGCATCCATGAAGGCCGAACCCATGATGCCGAACATGTCGGTCACGTTGTTCGCGACCATGGTTTCGACAAAGGCTTCGGAGGGCGTCATCTTCTGCACGCCGCTGACGACGGTGCGGGCGTTGCCCAGGGGTGCATCTGCGGGCTTGTTCATGATGTGTCCTTCCAAAACGTCCAGGGTCGATTCAGCTTCGAACTATAGTTCGGCCGCGCTCCAGCCCGCCCCACCACCATGACTGAACTGAGTGATCTGAAACCTGAGCGCATGCTCGGCGTGCGCGAGGCCTTCGGCATCGCGTCCGACCTGCAGGTGCCGGCCTTCAGCGAGCGCGACGAGCATGTGCCCGAGGTCGACGCGGTGTATCGCTTCAAGCCCGACGTGACGCTCGCGATCCTGGCCGGATTCACGCAGAACCGCCGCGTCATGGTGCAAGGCCTGCACGGCACCGGCAAATCGACGCACATCGAGCAGGTGGCGGCGCGCCTGAACTGGCCTTGCGTGCGGGTCAATCTCGACGGCCACATCAGCCGGCTCGACCTGGTGGGCAAAGACGCCGTGGTGCTGCGTGACGGCAAGCAAGTCACCGAATTCCAACCCGGCATCGTGCCCTGGGCCTTGCAGCGCCCGGTGGCCCTGGTGTTCGACGAATACGACGCCGGCCGCCCGGACGTCATGTTCGTGATCCAGCGCCTGCTCGAGCGCGACGGCAAGTTCACGCTGATGGACCAGAACCGCGTGCTCACGCCGCACCCGTTCTTTCGCCTGTTCGCGACCGCCAACACTGTCGGTCTGGGCAACCTGAACGGCCTGTACCACGGCGCGCAGCGCCTGAACCATGCGCAGATCGACCGCTGGGACATCGTTGCCGCGCTGAACTACCTGAGCGCCGAAGAAGAAGTGGCGATCGTGCGGGCGCGCGTGCCGCGCCTGAACGGCGATGCAGGGACCGCGCTGGTGGCCTCGATGGTCGCGGTTGCCGCACTTACGCGCAAGGGCTTCGCCGCAGGTGACCTGTCGACGTTGATGTCGCCGCGCACCGTGATCAGCTGGGCCGAGAACATCGAAATCTTTCGCGACCCGGCGCTGGCGTTTCGCCTGAGCTTCGCGAACAAGTGCGACGAAGCCGAACGCCCTGTCGTGGCCGAATACTTTCAGCGTTGTTTCGATCGTGAGCTGGACCCTCGTGCCTAGGCGCCCTAAGGCGAGACCACTTTCACAACAGCACTAGCCCTTATGTGCGACCTTGATGTGCCCATGAATCGAAGCGGACATTGCGGGCGTGAGCATGAACGATTTGAAGCGCTGGGCCCGCACATGCATCGGTGGGCCAGCGGTATCGCGCGCCGAGTCATCCGCCTGTGCAGGCAACGGTGCACAGCAGATCACAACATGAGGCCCGAGCGCCCCGGTGCCACATGCAACTGCAGTCGCCACCCCATCAGCGTTCCGGCATATCCAGGCCGGCGATCTCGCAATTCCAGACGCCAAGGACCCGCGCTGCGCTCCCCCAAGTGCCGCGCTGTGCCAAAGCGCCAATTGCGCAGGCGAAACTCGTCGAACTGCTGTTTGTGCAGTTCTGCCAGCACGCTGCGGGTGCCACTGGGCGACACCAGCGTGATGTCGAGATCGCTCAGCCGGGCGTGGTCCGGCACGTTGACCTCCACGTCGACGAATTCAACCAGTTCATCCAGGCTCACCCGGATTTCATCGCTGAAGACGGTTCCGTCATCGGGGATCGAGCCGGTCAAGACACTGGCGCTCGAAAGCGTTTCTGCTACAGGCAGGTTGCGCCAACGCCTCGCAAGATCCACCGCGGCATGCGCCTGAACCAAGCCGAAGCCGTAGTTGTGGTTGACCCAAACACCGGCACTGTTGCGCTGCCAGTCGGGGTCATCCTCGTGGTTGCGCTTGGCAGTGAGCGCCAAAATCGCTTTGACGTCGCGCCAGCCGAGTCCGGGGTTGGCTTCCAGCATCAGCGCCACCACGCCTGACACCATGGGCGCGGCGGCCGACGTGCCACCAAATCTCCGGGTGTAGTTGGCGTTGGCCAGGTCTTTCGGAGCCGCGGTGCCGTCGTTGTAGCCGCCTGGCCCGCTGACATCGGTGGTGACTACACCCGCATCCACGCCTGGGCTGTTTGACGGTGCGCAGACCCACAGCGTTGCGCCCTTTTCAGAGTAGGTGGCCCGATGCCCATTCACGTCCACGGCACACACCGAAATGGTGTAGCGGTTGTTCACCAAACCGCTGAAGTTGACGTTGTCGGCCGGCAAGCCCGTTGCGCCAGAGGCGATTGCGCCGTTGCCGGCTGAAAACACGTAAACCGCGCCAAGCCCCTGGCGGCCCAGCGTCACGCCGTGTAGCAACGCCGTCTCGATTTCGGTGCGCAAGGGAATGGGCACGCCCCAACCGTTGAAGTCTCCCCAACTGTTGTTGTACACATCCACACGGTCAAAGTCTCGGCTCAGCGCGTCGGCAAAGTTGGCCGTTGCCGGCGCGCGCAGCACGTTGTAGGCCACCAGCGACGCGCCAGGCGCCACGCCGCGCCCACCAAGCCCATTGTCGGCACGCGCGGCAATGATGCCGGCCACTGCAGTGCCATGCGACGCGGCCTGAAACCGGAAGGTCTCGGGCAGGTAGCTGCGATTGAAGTCAAGCACCGCGCTGCTCAGGTCTTCATGGTCGATGTCCAACCCGTCATCGACAATGCCCACCACGACGCCTGCGCCGCTGACATCGAGGCCTTGAGCGTCAAGATGCACGGCCGGCTGCCCTTCGTGCTCACCAGTCAAATACCACTGCTCGGCCAACATCGGGTCGCCTTCGGTCTTCCCGCCACCGCAGGCCGCCAGCAAGCACGCCAGAAGACACAGCCCAGTGCCGGCAGGTCGCCGGCTCATGGCTTGGCCGCCGGCACGGTTTGTCCAAGGTGGGGCACCAGGCTCAGCCCGTCAAAACAGCGTTGGGCCGGCCAGGGTCGCGCGGTGCCGAACATCTTGCTGTTGGCGCACCCGGGACCCAGCTCGGCGCGCTGCCGCCCCTTGCCGACCAGGGTCGCGCGGTGCTGGACATCTCGAGGGTGTACCCGGGCCGCTCCAGCGTGTAAAGGAGTTCAAGACGACGGTTCAGGATCAGCAGGCATGTGCTCTCAACGCCTGTCGGCGAGGTGATCTGTTCGGACACCAGGAAATGATCGCGCGTATGGCTGATCGGCCGAATCCTGGGCTCGTCCGCAGCCAGCGCAATCGGCGCTGTCAGGCTGGTGCGGGTGTCCGGGTCGTACAGCCAGATGCGTTTTTCGGCTGGTGAGATCATCAGAAAACCATCGGGCGTTCCCTGCGCCGCGCGGATGGTCTTGGAAGGCACCGGGCCAAGGCGTTCAAGCCGGCCAGGCTGATCGCCGTCGTCGATCAACTCAAACAAATCCAGCGGCACAAACTCGGGGTACGACACGTGCAGACCGTTCATCAGCAAGGTTCTGCCCTTGGCCCACCAGCGTAACTGCACTGGTCGGGCACCGCCCCGATCGATTTCGGCAGCCGCAACTCGGGTGAGTGCAGCGCGGCGCGCCCCGGTGCGCAGGTTCAGTTCCTCAAGCATCGCGTAGCTGTCAGTACACGTTTGGTAGCCCCTGGGCGCTCCATCATGACCATCGCTGCAAAGGGTCGACAACGGCGTTCGCGCCACCACCTTGCGTGCGACGGGATCGAAGTGCAGCAGTTCCCTCACCCTGACTGCTGGTTGGCCGTCCTTCAACGAGGACATCGAAAGGTCGCTCCACTCCCCGCTGAAGCGGTAGCCTGCCGGGGCGGATGCTGCGGGAATTGCCTGAATCTGGTTGTTGTGTACCACCAGTAGACCGTCGCGCACGAAGACCGCCTCTGTGCCCGCTTCGGTGAGATACAGCGTGCGGCCGCTGGGCTCGTGGCCAAGCAGGCGCTGCAACCAGGTTGCCTCGGGAACTTCGGTGCGTCCTGAGGTCACCTCCTCGATTGTCAATCGGTTAGAAGGCTTGAGCCTGCTGTCGGAGACCACCGAAGCAAACAGATGCTGATCGCACAGGTAGACCGCGTTGCCATACAGAGCCAACAAGGGGCTTCGGTGAACCAGCGTTGGCGCCTGCCCCGGTGCGGCGAATTCATACACCTCGTGCATGCCTGCGTGGGTGCTGGAGTGGCTGTCCAGCACCTGGGTCAAGACAAAGGCGTTGGCGCAGCGTCGATCGTCGTCGGCCTCGGGCGCGGCACAACATGACCCGGCCAGCAGCGCAAGCGCCCACAGCGTCAATGTGCGACTCCAATATCTGACCGTCATTGCTCAATCAAGCATGGACAACTTCATCGGCAGCCGAAACGCACCCGACCGGACACAGGACACGGCTGCATCGTCCAGTTACGACCCCATCTGCTTCGCCGGCGGCACGGTTTTTCCAGGGTAGGGCACCAGGGTCAGGCCATCAAAATAGCGCTCAGCGAGCCAAGGCCGCGCGCTGCTGAACATACTGCTGGTGTACCCGGGCCGCTCCAGCGTGTACAGAAGTTCAAGCCGCCGGTTCAGGATCAGCAGTCGTGTGCTGTTAGGACCGGTCGGCGAGGTGATTTCCTCAGACACCAGGAAATGATCGCGCGTATGGCTGATCGACGGAATTTTGGCCTCGGCCGCAGTCAGCGCAATCGGAGCTGACAGGCTGTTGCGGGTGTCCGGGTCGTATAGCCAGATGCGTTTTTCGGCTGGCGAGATCATCAGCAAGCCATCGGGTGTGCCCTGAGTCAAGCGGATGGTCTTGGATGGCACCGGGCCAAGGCGTTGAAGCCGCCCATGCTCATCACCGTCGTCGATCAACTCAAAAATATCCTGCGGCAAAACCTGGGTGTCAGACACCTGCAGACTGTTCATCTCCAATGTTCTGCCTTTGGCCCACCAGCGTGACGGCAGTGGTTGGGTACCGCCCCGATTGGTTTCAGCAGCCGCAGCTCGGGTGACAGCAGGGCGTCGCGCCCCGGTGCGCAGGTTCAGTTCGTCAAACAGCACGTACTTGTCACCACACGTCTGGTAACCCCTGGGCGCCCCATCAGCACCGCCGCTGCAACGGCTCGACAGCGGCGTTCGCGCCACCACCTTGCGTGCAACTGGGTCGAAGTGCAGCAGTTCGGTCACCGTGACTGCTGGCCGGCCGTCCTTCAACGGGAACATCGAAAGATCGCTCAACGGCCCGTTGAGGCGGTAGCCCGCCGGGGCGGATGCAGCGGGAATTGCCTGAATCTGATGGTTGTGTACCACCAATAGACCGTCGCGCACGAAGACTCTCTCTGTTCCCGCTTCGGTGAGATACAGCGCGCGGCCGCTGGGCTCCCGGCCAAGCAGGCGCTGCAACCAGCTTGCCTCGGGAACTTCAATGCGTCCTGCGGTCACCTCCTCAATTGTCAATCGGTTAGGAGGCTTGAGCCTGGTGTCGGTGACCACCGAAGCAAACAGATGCTGATCGCACAGGTAGACCGCGTTTCCGTACACGGCCAACAGGGGGCTGCGGTGAACCAGCGTTGGCGCCTGCTCCGCTGCGGCGAATTCATACACTTCGTGCATGCCTGCGTGGGTGCTGGAGTAGCTGTCCAGCACCTGGGTCAACACAAAAGCGTTGGCGCAGCGCTGATCATCGTCGGCCGTGGGCGCGCCACAGCATGACCCGGCCACCAGCGCAAGCGCCCACAGCGACAACGTGCGATCGCGATGTCTGGCTGTCATTGCTCAATCAAGCATGGACAACTTCATCGGCAGCCGAAACGCCCCCGACCGGACATAGGACACCGCTGCATCATCCAGTTACGACCCCATTTGCTTGGCCGGGGGCACGGTTTTCCCAGGGTAGGGCACGAGGGTCAGCCCGTCAAAATAGCGTTTGGCCTGCCAAGGCCGAGCGGTGCTGAACATCTTGCTGGTGTACCCGGGCCGCTCCAGCGTGTACAGAAGTTCAAGGCGCCGGTTCAGGATCAGCAGGCGTGTGCTGTCAACGCCGGTCGGCGAGGGGATTGCTTCAGACACCAGGAAATGATCGCGCGTGTGGCTGATCGACGGAATTTTGGCCTCGGCCGCAGTCAGCGCAATCGGAGCTGTCAGGCTCTTGCGGGTGTCCGGGTCGTATAGCCAGATGCGTTTTTCGGCTGGCGAGATCATCAGCAAACCATCGGGCGTGCCCTGCGCCACGCGGATGGTCTTCGATGGCACCGGGCCAAGGCGTTCAAGCCGGCCAGGCTGATTGCCGTCATCGATCAATTCAAAAATATCCAGCGGCAAAACCTCGGTGTCAGACACCTGCAGACTGTTCATCTCCAATGTTCTGCCCTTGGCCCACCAGCGTGACGGCAGTGGTTGGGCACCGCCCCGATTGGTTTCAGCAGCCGCATCTCGGGTGAGAGCAGGGCGTCGCGCCCCGGTGCGCAGGTTCAATTCGTCAAACAGCACGTACTTGTCACCACACGTCTGGTAGCCCCTGGGCGCCCCATCATCACCACCGCTGCAACGGCTCGACAACGGCGTTCGCGCCACCACCTTGCGTGCAACGGGGTCGAAGTGCACCAATTCGGTCACCGTGACTGCTGGCCGGCCGTCCTTCAACGGGAACATCGAAAGATCGCTCAACGGCCCGCTGAGGCGGTAGCCCGCCGGGGCGGATGCAGCAGGAATTGCCTGAATCTGATTGTTGTGTACTACCAATAGACCGTCGCGCACGAAGACCGCCTCTGTGCCGCCTTCGGTGAGATACAGCGCGCGGCCTCTGGGCTCCCGGCCAAGCATGCGCTGCAACCAGCTTGCCTCGGGAACTTCAATGCGTCCTGCGGTCACCTCCTCGATTGTCAGTCGGTTAGGAGGCTTGAGCCTGGTGTCGGTGACCACCGAAGCAAACAGATGCTGATCGCACAGGTAGACCGCGTTGCCGTACACGGCCAGCAGCGGGCTTCGGTGAACCAGCGTTGGCGCTTGCCCCGCTGCGGCGAATTCATACACCTCGTGCATGCCTGCGTGGGTGCTGGAGAAGCTGTCCAGCACCTGGGTCAACACAAAGGCGTTGGCGCAGCGTTGGTCCTCTTCGGCCGCGGGCGCGGCACAGCATGACCCGGCCAACAGCGCAAGCGCCCACAGCGTCAACCCGCGATCCCGGTATCTGGCCGTCATTGCTTATTGAAGCATGGACAACTTCATCGGCAGCCGAAACGCCCCCGACCCGACGTAAGAGACCGCTGCATCGAAGTTATCCCGTGGTATCTGGTTCGACGAAGGCCGTTTGTCGCTGACGCGAAAGGCAGGCTGCACCCATTTAGAGTTGATTATGTCATTGGGATACACAAAGATCCCACCATCCGAATCCAGGTCCACGTCGATCGTGTCGCGCCAGTAAGAGGTAGGGTTGTCTGGGTGGTAAGGAATAGTGCTGACGCGCTCTGAGCCCCCTTTGTAGGCTCGCCAGATCAGCATGCTGCAGTAGGTTTCATTCAATGAGTTCCTACCGGCAAAAATGCTATATGGCAGCGCACCTACCTTTGAATTTGCATATACAACTGCGTATATACGAACGTAACTGCGTAGAGTAAAGTCGTCCCAGCACTGGTAACCGGACGTAGAAACAAATGCGCAGTAGCGTCGCTGTTCATACGGCAGGTTAAGGTGGTGCCCCTGGGCAAGCCTGTATTTGCTCGCCAACTCTTCTACGCTTCCGTATTTCCAGACGGCCGAGTTGGGATTATCGGGGTGCGCGTCGATGGCTTTCGCGCGAGCTCTTGCGTCTTCCTTCTCAATGATCGCCATGTGCCCCAATGGAAACTTGTCCTTGTTTGGGTCCGCAACGGAGTTCCAATTCAAGCGCAGGATGTCGCCATGGAGCCATGGCCAGCTATCGCTGTCATGCACGTTGGTGCTGCCACCGGCACCGCCACCTCCTCCCCCGCCACCGCCGCCGCCGCCCTTGCCCCCCTTCTGCGCGATGAAGCTCGCACTCCACGAGATGTATGGCGTCGGGTCTCGCGTCAAATCGTAGGGCAGCCCAAATGAAGCGGCCACGGCCTCAAGATTGGCCAGGGCCACGCGGTCTGTTTCGGTGGCCGCGGCCGCATTCGCCAGATCAATATCGTCAAGTTTCGGCGCCTCCTCCAGGGCCTGTGCGTCGGGCACGGTGCCCGCATTCAGTTGCAAGGCCGCGTCGGTTTCGCTCATTCGCTGCGCAAAACTCGCCAGTTTGGCCTGCCCGACACCGCTGCTCATCGTCGAATGAAAGTGGGCCAAATTCGACTTGACGTCATCACCAAGCGCCAGTTGCATCGCGAAGCCATTCGACAAGCGCCGCATTTCCACCATGAGCTTGGGCTTGATCTCGGGTGGCAAGCCCATCTGCCCAAAGTAGTTGTCGTAAAGCCACTCTGCATTCAGGTAGTCGGCGACCTGGCCTTTGCCAACCTGCGTGTTCTGTGCGTACTGAATGCGCGCGGCGCTGCTTCTGGGGGCTGAGTCGCTACCGCCGCAAGCCACCAGTACACCCGCAGCAACCAGTGCCGCGATGAATGAAAGCCGTTTCATGAGCCCCTCCATTTGTTTGACACGACCTCGAATTTAGAGAGCGGCGGTGGCATTGTCTATGGAACGATTGTTCTATCCACCTGCCCCGGTGCCGCCGCGCAGCCCTTCGTCAAGCAGCCCCAACTCAGCGGCGCGGGCGACGAGTGCCAGCCGCGAGCCAACTTCAAGCTTGCCCATCAAGTGATGCAGTTGATTGCGGATGGTTGCTTGTGAGCGGCCAGACTTGAAGGCGATCTCAGGGTTGCTCATGCCGGCATGAAGGCATTGCAGCAAGTCGCGCTCGCGTGGCGTCGTTCGGTGGGCCCAAGCACCGCAATCGACACGCCACACACGCAGCAGCGCGACATGAAGATGTGGCACTAGCAGTTCGAGCCGTCGCACGGTGTCGGCGGCCCGGCTCGGCGGCACGCCGCTGAAGCTGAAGTAGCTGCCTGAGGAGCCGCTGGTGTCGACCACACCGTGGATCGCCAAACAGCCAAGCCCATAACGCGCAATTTCGGCTCGCTCCGCAGCAGACGCGTGTGCCAACGCAAATGCTTCGTCCACGAACAAGGGCTCGCGCCGCTGCAGCCAAAGGCGCACCAAGGGCCGGTCCGCAAGATCGCTGCCGCCCATCGCTTCGGTGACCAATGCGTCTGGAACCCCGCAGTTGATGGCAGAAAGAATCGAAACCCGATCGTTCACCACTTTGCCGATAACGGCCAGCAGCGCTTGGTGCTCGACCAACTCACGAAGCGCGACATCACACGTGCGCCGAAACGAAAGCCGATCACCCACCGCATGCAGCGCCACCGCATGGGCCGTCAACCACTGCCCAACGTCTTGCGAACTCATTCGCATACCTCAGTCAGGCTCACAGGCCTGACCCCGTTCAGGCGCTGGCAAACGCTGCAGAACCTGTTGAAAGACACCACGGTCATATTCAGCACCATCTTCCTGCCGATGCCCAAGCCAAACCACTTGACGGCAGGCGCCGACGCGAAACCGAAGTGCCAGCGCGGTGACAATCGAACTCGCCTGTTGAGGTTGAACTCCTGCCTTTGGCTACCCGCGGCTCGCGACGATTGCAAACTACGCGATGCCTTTATATTGCAGTCGTGCACACAAATCAATCGGTGTCGATCCGCCTCCGTCGGGTGCAGCTGGTTGAGCATCGGCAACGCGGTGTTGGGAGCTTTGAGGCGTCACGATATTGCTGCTCGTTTGGGGGCTGCGCTGCGTGAGTCGCGTGAGCGTCGATTCGGTGACCATGGTGGCCAACGCATCAGCGTTGTCCGCCGTCTGCCGTTGGCCACGCGGCCGGCGCGGTTGGCTTGGTAATGGCGCTGCACAGTCGTGCCGGTGCCGTCGTGCCAGGGTGCCTGACCCCAGCCTTCATCAGGCTTGAGCCGCGATGACGCAAGACTGCGCGATGCCCCATGCAGATGCAGTGACGACGGGCCAGGTTCAGAGCACAAATGACTGACGTTCAGACGCGCGCGCGCCGGCAGCAGCGCATCGAGGAACTCAGCGCGGCCTCGATCCGTGCGCTCAGTGGCATCGCTGATCTGCACTTTCGTGGCGGGCGCCTGCATCGGGGCCGGCAGGCGCTGCCGGTGTTTGCGCCGCATCTGCATCCTACCCTGGAGGCGGACGACTTCACGTCGTTTCGCGGCGCCGCCGACGGCCTGGCGCTGAGGTTGACCCACAGCGACGAGAAACTGCACCGCAGCCTGCGCCCCAGCGACCCGGTCGAGTGTCTGTTGTTCGAGCTGCTGGAACAGTTTCGCTGCGAAGCGCTACTGCCCGCAAGCATGCCCGGCGTGCGGCGCAATCTGCGGCACCGTTTCGAAACCTGGTCGCTCGCCTATCACGACGCAGGCGCTACCGAATCGGCGCGCGGGCTATTGCTCTACACCGTGACGCAGATGTGCCGCGCCCGCGTCACGCGCGACGCAGTGGTCGAGGCAACGCAAGACTTGTTGGAGGCGACGCGTGCGGCGCTCGCTCCCGTGCTGGGCGTGGCAATGGCCGGCCTGCGCCGCCAGCGCGCGCACCAGGCCGAGTACGCGCAGCATGCGTTGGACATTGCGCGAACCTTGGCCACGATGCTGAATGGCGGCGCGGCCTTCACGAATTCGGAAACGCCGCAAGACGAGGTCAATCAGACCGACCCCTGGGCCGCGTTCAGCGCTTTGCTCGACCCGGGCGACGAACTCGACGAGTCCGTGGCGACTGCTGTCTCGGGCCGCAGCCTGGTGCTCGAGGGCCACGCCGGCTACCGCGTCTTCACCACGGCTTACGACCGCGAAGTTAAATCGACCGCGCTGGTGCGACCCGAGCAATTGAGGGAGTTGCGTCAGCGGCTGGATGAATGCATCGTGGAATGCGGCGTGAACGTCGGCCATCTGGCGCGAGACCTGAAAGCCCTGCTCGCGATTCCCGCGCGCGACGGTTGGGACAACGGCCAGGAACAAGGCCTGATCGACGGCCGGCGCCTCGCACAACTCATCAGCTCGCCCACCGAGCGGCGCCTGTTTCGCAGCGAGCGCAGCAGTCCCGGCGCCAATTGCCGCGTCGCACTGCTCGTCGATTGTTCGGGCTCGATGAAGGAACACAGCGAATCGGTTGCCGTGCTCGCCGAGCTGCTGGTTCGGGCGCTGGAGCAGATCGGCGTGCCGACCGAAGTGCTGGGTTTTACGACCAACGCCTGGAACGGCGGTCGCGCCCAGCGCGACTGGGTGCGCGCCGGCCGACCACCCCATGCGGGCCGGTTGAACGAGGCCTGCCACATCGTGTTCAAGGACGTCGACACGTCGTGGCGCCGCGCACGCCCCGGCATGGCTGCCTTGCTCAAGGGCGATCTGATGCGCGAGGGCATCGATGGCGAAGCGCTCGATTGGGCCATGCGACGCTTCAACACGCCTGCCCGAGCCAGTGACGAGAACGCAGGCGACTTCGAAGGCCCGCAGCGCCGCCTGCTGTTCGTGGTCAGCGACGGCTCACCGATGGACAGCGCGACGCACCTCGCGAATGACGCGCACTACCTCGACCATCATCTGCGCGACATGGTTGAAAAGCACGAACGAGCCGGTGCGCAGATCTACGGCGTGGGCGTGGGCCTGGACCTCAGTCCCTACTACCGTTGCAGCCAGGTGCTTGATCTGTCCGCAGGCACGAGCAGCGGGGTGCTGCGCGACGTGCTCGGCATGCTGTGGCGGGGCCGGCGGCGCTGAAGGGTCGGCGCCGCGCTCTTCGGCGACGCGGCATGACGCGTGCAGGCGCGATGCTTTGCGGTTCCGTCGGTCCGGGAGCCTGTCGGGCTTTGGGCGGGCACGACCCAAAGCCCGACAGGCTCCTACGTCCGGCCGAATCGCAGCGCTGACTTGGCGCGTGCTTTCTGCATTTCGACCTCCCGGTCGCGCGGCTGCGCCGTCGTCACAAGTGACGCGATCAACACCCGCGCCGCGCACGCCACATCGGCAACGGCGCGATCGAAGGCCTCGGTGTTCGCCTTCGAAGGAAGATTGAATCCGCTTAGCTTGCGCACGAACTGCAGCGACGCATCCCGAATCTCGAGTTCTGTGGCGGGGGGCTCGAAGTTAAAGAGGGTCTTGATGTTCCTGCACATGTCGGCTCCGTGGCGATCCGGCGCTGCGTAGCGAATCGCCTGGCTATTTTGAGACATGCGCCGGTGCACCGACAATCGACGCAGGAGGCCACATGAAAACCTATTCGATCGAATTGCAGCAAGTGAAGGCGATGCGCAATCAACACGGCACGATTGAGGCCCGCATCGCCGCCGTGGTCCAGCCCCAGTCTGCAATACCTGACGAGGACGAAGCCGGCGAGCCACTGTCGGTGTTGAGCATGACGGAAGAGACGGCCCGCGTGCTGATGCTTCTGCTCAAGGTACAGCTCGCCGAGTTCGACAAGCGCAAGGCGCGCAGCCGGTTCTAGGAGCCTGTCGCTCAGCGCACGGTGAGCAGGACTTTCAACTTGGCCAGCACGTCGGCGACCACATCGTCGGCTGCGCGCCCAGCCTTTTCGGAATTGCGCGCCTCCCAGGCGAGGCTGCGCAGCTGGTCGGAGAGGACGACCCCTTTGACCCCTTTCACGCCGATCAACTCAACCTCGAAGGGATAGCCTTTGACCTGGTTGGTGACCGGGCAGCACAACATCAAACCAGTGGCTGCGTTGTAGGCCTTCGGTGAGAGCACAAGAGCTGGTCGGTGACCGGCTTGCTCGTGCCCAGCTTGCGGGTCGTGGTTTAGCCACACGACATCGCCTTGCTCCGGTGCTGCGAGCTTGCGGCTCACCATGCTTCACGCCCCATGCGACCACCGAAGTCCACGGGTGCATGCCGGTTGGCTTTGGTGATCCCGGCAAGCATGGCTTCGAGCCGGTATTCACGCTGCGCAGGCTCCAGCACGATCCTACCGTCTTCGGTTTTCAGCTCCAAGCGGTCGCCCAGCGCAATGTGAACTTCCTTCAGAACTGCGGCAGGCAGACGCACCGCGCTGCTATTGCCCCACTTCACGACTTCGACTTGCATGATTCATCTCGTTGCTCAATGGATATACAGTGTAGATACCTCGTCGCGTCGTGTCAAGGCGCCGCGGCCCAGAGGTTTCGGAACAAGTTGAAAGCGACGGATTCGGTTCGAGGCCTAGGATCCTCGGCAATCGGGTGACAATGCAGCGCAAGACATCTCGCGCTGCACTCCATGCTCGAAACCTCCGACCTCCGCGACACAGGCGCAGCAGCCGACGCCGTAACCACCGAACGCGCAGCGGTTCCCGAGCTCTCACCCACTGCCTGCGCGGCACGTCTCGCAGAGTTGTTTCCCGCCGTCTTTACGCCGGGTTCGCCGAAGCCGCTGAAGTTGCGCATCCAGGCCGATCTGCAGCAACGTTCTCCCGGCGTGTTCACGCGCAAGGCCTTGTCGGGCTTTTTGCATCGGCACACCACGAGCACCGCCTATCTGAGGGCGCTGGTGAACGCGCCGCAGCGCATCGATCTGGACGGTCTGGCAGCGGGAGAGGTGGCCACCGAACACCGCGAGGCTGCGATCGCAGAGCTGCAACGCCGTCGCGACCTGCATGACGCGCGCCGCGCCGCCGAGCGCGAGGCGCAGCGCGCGGCCGAGCGTGCAACCCAAGACGAAGCCCGACGCGCCCGATTGCAGCAGGACGAACAGCGCCGCGAACGCCAGGCGCTGCTGCGCGCTTTCGAAGCGAGCACGCTGACGCGGCGCAACTTCTGTGCGCTCAAAGGGATGACCGAAACGCAGCTCGACGCGATGCTGGCGCTGGCCCGGCAAGAACCGCCGCTTGCCGAAGCTGGCCCTGTGCTTGACCGGGGCCGCGCACGAACGCCGGCGCCAAGTGCGCCGTCGCGCAATTTCCAAAATCGAAGCAAAGGACCGTCGTGAGCACATTGTTGATCGGGCGACGTCGGGCGATCGCGGCGTTGGCAGGCGCATTCGCATTCGCGCTCGCTGTGGCGTCGGGCGCCTCGGCACAGCCTGCTACCTACCCCGACAAACCGATTCGCTTTGTCGTGCCCTACCCGCCCGGCGGCGGTACCGACGTCATCGCGCGCATCGTGCAGGAGCGCTTTCAGGCGGCGCTTGGCCAGACCATCATCATCGAGAACAGGGGCGGGGCCGGCGGCTCGGTGGGCACCGATGTCGTCGCCAAGGCAGCGCCCGACGGCTATACGGTGTTGTTCACGCTCAGCTCGCACACCATCAACCCAGCGATCTTTCCGAAGCTGAGTTACGACACTCTGAAGGACTTCGAGCCCGTCGGCAGCGTCGCATCGCTGCCGCAAATTCTGGTGGCGAACCCGCAGTTCCCGGCGAACACGGTGGCCGAGTTGATCGCCCTGGCCAGGGCCAAACCGGAAACGCTGTCGTTTGCCACGGTCGGCAACGGCTCGCCCGGGCACCTGGCGGGCGAACTCTTCAAGCTTCGCACCGGCACGCAGATGACGCACATTCCCTACCGTGGTGGCGGCCCGGCGGTGACCGATGTGATGGGCGGCCAGGTGCCCTTGCTGTGGGTCTCGATTCCGGCCGCAGCGCAGTTCGTGAAGGCGGGCAAACTCAAGGCGCTGGGCGTATCCACGCTCAAGCGCAGTACCGCATTCCCCGACGTGCCGACATTGCAGGAAGCCGGAGTTGCCGACTTTGAAGTCGACTCCTGGTACGCGATGTTCGTGCCGGCACGAACGCCGCCTGCCATCATCGACAAATTGAATCGCGCGCTGAACAGCGTTGTCGCCGACGCCGGCATTCGCGAAAAGCTGCTCGCGCAAGGCAGTGAAGGCGTGGGCGGCACGCCGCAAGCGCTGGCCGAGATCGTTGCTGCCGAGTTGCCGAAATGGGCCAAACTCGCGAAAGACGCGAACATCAAGGCCGATTGAATGGCCCCAGGTTCAACCGAAGCGCCAGCCGGGATTGCGCCGCCCGTCGCCGAGCTTGTGGCGAAAGCGCGCGCGGCGCAACGTATCGCGAACGGCTATGACCAGGCACGGGTCGACGAGCTCGTCGTGGCTGCCGGCTGGGCCATCATCGAACCCGGGCGCAACCGCGAACTGGCCGAGTTGGCCGTGGCCGACACGGGCATCGGCAACGTCGACGACAAGGTGCGCAAGAACCAGCGCAAGACCTTTGGTCTGCTGCGCGATCTGCAAGGCGCGAGGTCGGTCGGTGTCATCGGCGAAGATCCGGCGTTGGGCCTGGTAGAAGTCGCGCGACCGGTGGGCGTGGTCTGTGCGATCACGCCGTCGACGAATCCAGCGGCGACACCGGCCAACAAGATCATCAACGCTCTGAAAGGCCGCAACGCCGTGATCGTTGCGCCTTCGCCCAAGGGCTGGGCAACGTGCGCCCGGCTCATCGCCTTTGTTCACGCTGAGTTCAGCCGCATCGGCGCCCCGCACGACCTGGTGCAACTGCTGCCCGCGCCGGTGAGCAAGGAGTCGACAGCCGAGCTGATGCGGGGTTGCGACCTGGTCGTCGCCACCGGCTCTCAAGCCAATGTGCGCGCGGCCTACGCCAGCGGCACACCGGCATTCGGCGTCGGCGCAGGCAACGTCGCGAGCATCGTCGACGCCAGCGCGGACGTGCAGCTCGCGGCGGAACGCATCGTGCGCTCGAAGACTTTCGACAACGCCACGTCGTGTTCGTCGGAGAACAGCCTGGTGATCGTGAACGCTGTGCGCGCAGCGCTGGTCGAGGCGCTGCAAATACGCGGCGCGGTGCTGCTCGACGCGGCGCAGAAGGAGCGCCTGCGCGCGACGATGTGGCCGGGCGGAAAGTTGTCGCCCGCCGTCATCGGGCAGTCCGCCGGCGTCGTGGCGCGGCGCGCGGGCCTGCACGATGTGGCCCAGCAGCAGCCGAGCATGCTGCTGGTTGAAGAAGACGGGTTCGGCGACGCCCATCCCTTTTCCGGCGAGAAACTTTGCCCGGTTCTGACGCTGTACCGCGCAGCGGATTTTGCCGAAGCCATGGTCGTGGTCGAGCGCATCTATGCGTACCAGGGCGCCGGCCACTCGGTGGGTCTGCACAGCGCAAGACCCGAGCACGCGCTCGCGCTGGGTCTGGCGCTGCCGGTCAGCCGCGTCATCGTCGATCAGGTGCACGCCATCGCCACCGGCGGCAGCTTCGACAACGGCTTGCCGTTTTCGTTGTCGATGGGCTGCGGCACCTGGGGCAAGAACAGTTTTTCCGAGAACCTGAACTACCGCCACTATCTCAACATCACGCGCATTTCGCGGCCGATCCCGGAGCGGATTCCGAGCGAGGCGGAAATCTTCGGTACCTATTTCAGCAAGTTCGGCAGGAAATGAGTTCATCTCCTGCAACGGTGTGCGAGTTGGTGGAGCACGCCGCAGCGACCTGGCCGCAACGCACCTACGCGCTCGACGCCGGAGGCCGCAATCTGCTGACATTCGACGCGCTCGCGGCGGGTTGCCGGCAGGTCGCCGCGCTGCTCGAAGCCCACGCATCGAAGCCCGGTGACACGGTGTCGCTGGTCATGCCCAACGGCTTGATGACGCTGCAACTCCTGCTCGGCGCGATGCACGGTGGCTGGTGCGTGAACCCGGTGAATCTGCTGTCGCAGCCTGAGCAGATGCGCCATGTGCTGGGGCACAGCGATTGCAAGCTGGTGTTCGTCAGCCCGGAGTGGGAGACCGCAGTGCGCGCAGCGCTCGAAGGTGTCGATCGGGAGGTGACGGTGATCGTCATCGAAGCTGACGCCTCATCCGTCCCAAGCCGAATGCCAGCGCATTCGCATTCCGTGATCCCGGCGCAAGCCGCGGTCCAGGGCTCTGCGCATGGGGTGGATCCCGGCACCCGTGTCGGGCATGGGTCGGCGTTGCGCACGGGCGACAGCGCAGCAGCGCAGCGCGTCGCGCTGCTGATGTACACCTCGGGCACCACAGGCGTTCCCAAGGGCGTGATGCTGACCCACGCCAACCTCGCCGCGAACGCCCACGCCATCAGCGCCGAACACGGCTTGAGCGCAGAGGATCGAGTGCTCGCGGTGCTGCCGCTGTACCACATCAACGCCTTTGCGGTGACGATGCTCGCGCCGCTCGCGCATGGCGGCAGCCTGGCGATTGCACCGAAGTTTTCCGTGGCGCGTTTCTGGCAACAGGCGCACGAGCGTGAATGCACCTGGCTCAACGTGGTGCCGACGATGATCTCTTACCTTCTGGAAGGCGCAGCGCCGCCGCGCGAGCAGACGTCGCGCCTGCGCTTCTGCCGCTCGGCGTCGGCCGCGCTGCCGGCCGAGCATCTGCGTGGGTTCGAGGCCAAATTCGGCATCGGGGTGATCGAGACCATGGGCTTGACGGAGACCGCTGCCCCCGTGTTCTCGAACCCGCTGGACAGGACTCGACGCAAGCCAGGATCGGTGGGCCGGGCGTCGGGCGGCGAAGCCCAGGTGGTTGATGCCGATCTTGGACCCGTCGCCGACGGCCAGACGGGCGAGATCACGGTCCGCGGCCCGAGCGTGATGCTGGGCTACTACAAGAATGAAGCAGCGACGCGTGCCACGTTCACGCCCGACGGCTGGCTGCGCACCGGAGACCTCGGCCGGCGCGACGCCGACGGCTTCTTCTTTGTCACCGGCCGCATCAAGGAGTTGATCATCAAGGGCGGCGAGAACATCGCGCCGCGCGAGATCGATGAAGCGCTGTTGCGCCACCCTGCCGTGCTGGACGCTGCAGCCGTCGGCATTCCCGATCGCCACTATGGCCAGGACATCATGGCCTGCGTCGTGCTGCGCGACGGACATGGGGCCGACGAAACCAACTTGCGCGAGTTCTGCGTCGCGCAGCTTGGGCCCTACAAGACCCCAAAGCTGTTTCGCTTCGTCGCGGAACTGCCGCGCGGGCCTTCGGGCAAGGTCCAGCGCTTGAAGCTCGTGCAGCTTGCGCTCTGACCCGCGCCGCCTGCGCCATGCGCCCATCTGACCCTGCCGCCACCCACCCTGCCCACCTTGACCGCATGCTTGGTTCGGGCAGCACAGGGCGATCGCTAAACTGCGACGGCGTTGATCCCCGCGTTGCCGAGACGCCATGACACCACAAACTTCGTCCGCTCTGCGCGCCGAACTCGCTCCCACGGGCACCTTGCGCGTGGGGCTGAATCTGTCGAACTTCCTGCTCGTCAACGCTTCTGGCGCAGACGGTGAACCCGCGGGCATTGCGCCCGATATCGGGCGTGAGCTGGCGCACCGCATCGGTGTGCCGGTTGCGTTCATCAAGTACCCCTCCCCCGGCGACCTGGCGGCTGCAGCGTCGAGCGGCGCGTGGGACGTGGGCCTGATCGGCGCCGACCCATTGCGTGCCGGCGAGATAACGTTCACGTCGGCCTATCTGGAAATCGAGGCGAGCTATCTGGTGCGTGAAGATTCGCCGATGCGGGCGATCGACGACGTCGATCGCCCCGGCACTCGCATCGCCGTGGGCGACAAGACGGCCTACGACATGTACCTGCGCCGCACCCTGAAGCACGCAACGCTGCATCGCGCGCAAGGCCTGGAAGCGTCGTACCAGTTGTTCGTGCGCGAGCAGTTGGAAGCCCTCGCCGGCTTGCGGCCACGCCTGGTGCAGGACCAGGCCAAGTTGCCGGGTTCGCGCGTTCTGGACGGGTGCTTTACCGCCGTCCAGCAGGCCATCGGCACGCCAATCGCGCGCAAGGCCGGTGCCGCGTACTTGCAAGAGTTCGTGCAAGACATCAAGGCTGGCCTCGTGCTCGAACTGATCGCCAGGCATGGCGTTCGCGGCGTCAGCGTCGCCCCCGGTTTGAATCGCTGACCCGGATCGATTCGTTCCAGCAATCAACGGCGGCGGCTGCCGATACTTCTCCAACTGTTCCATGGTCCCCGCATGACGCACGAATTCGACTACATCGTGGTCGGCGCCGGATCGGCAGGCTGCGTGCTCGCGGCGCGGCTGAGCGAAGACCCGGCGACGCGCGTGCTGTTGCTGGAAGCCGGGCCGCCCGACCGGTCGCTCTGGATTCACCTGCCCATTGGCTACGGCAAGACGATGTGGAACCCCAGGTACAACTGGTGTTTTCACACCGACCCCGAGCCGAACATGAACGGCCGGCGCATCTACTGGCCACGGGGCAAGACGCTCGGGGGCTCGAGTTCGATCAACGGCCTGATCTACATTCGCGGGCAGCGCGAAGACTTCGACCATTGGGCGGCGCTGGGCAATGCCGGTTGGGGCTTCGACGACGTGCTGCCCTACTTCATCAAGTC
>Ga0315281_10001944_pt1 | contig 30756 bp, 33 predicted proteins | sample YL17G07_0_MG_FD_204540 | JGI IMG/M metagenome (GOLD analysis project Ga0315281, IMG submission 204540) | Sediment microbial communities from Yellowstone Lake, YNP, Wyoming, USA - YL17G07_0 | ecosystem: Environmental > Aquatic > Freshwater > Lake > Sediment | place: USA: Wyoming | collected...
CTCGGCCGGATCCGCGAGACCGAGGAGACCATGGGCCTCTCGCTCGTGGCGGTCCGCGCCTGAAGCGTCGCGTGAGTGAGCGCGACCACAAGCAGCGCACCCGCGCGGCGTTCGACCGCCAGGCCCCCACCTACGACACAAGCGGCTACGGCCGTCACGCCCGGCGGCTCCACGCCGAGGTCATGGCGGCCGTCGAGAGCTTCCCCTTCGCCGCCGTGCTCGACGTCGGCTGCGGTACGGGCGCCACCCTCGAAGCCATCGTGCGCACGCACCCGGAGGCGCAGGCCTGGGGGCTCGACCTCTCGGCGGAGATGATCGCGAAAGCCCGCGAGCGGCTGGCCTGGGTGGGCGAGCACGCAGGCGGCGCGGTCGATCTGCAAGTCGCCGACGCCGAGCACCTGCCTCTGGCGGACGCCGCCGTCGACCTGGTCCTCTGCGTCGACTCCCTGCACCACTATCCCGACGCGGAGGCGGCGCTGCGCGAGATGCGCCGCGTCACGCGTCCCGGCGGCCGCCTCGTGATCGGCGAGTGGCGCCTGGCCGCGCCGCTGCGGCAGCTGATGAACTGGCTGCTGCCCCGCATGCCCGAAGGCGACGTGCGGGTCTACACCGGCCGGGAGCTCACCGAGCTGGCCGCGGCGGCCGGCTACAGCGCGCTGCGCTGCGGACCGGCCGGCGTGCGCGGCCAGCTCCTCGTCGCGCGTAGTTGATCCGCGCGGCTGTGCCGCGCGACGTGGGCGTAGAGGGGTCGCGTGGTCACCAGGTCCAGGAACGCCGAGAGCGCCCCGGTCGCCACGCCCCTGCCCCAGTAGCGCCGGCCGAACCAGTAGCCGACTTCGCGCGCGTCTGGCCCGCCAAAGCTCACGATGTTGCCGACAACCTCGCCATGGCACAGGAAGGTCTTCTTGGCGATCGTCGCGTCGCCCAGGATCTCCCTCCAGTGCGCCATGAGCTCGTCTTCTTGCCGCACCGGAAAGGCAGCCATCGCCGTCGCGACAGGGTCGCGCTGCTGCTCGAAGAAGACGGGCAGATCGTCTCCTCTGACATCCCGCAGGAGGACAGCGTCGTGCACAACGCCGGGCTCTTCCATGGTGCACCCCTTCGATCGGTCCGCGTCACATACTAGCGCGAGCCGGCGGCTGAGGGTTGCCCGCGTCCGGGCGAGGCTCGCCAGATACGGACGGTCGCGCTGGTCCCTCGACCAGCGGCGCGCGAACCACCAGCACAAGGTGCGATCGCGAAGACTGTGCAGCCGCAACGCGAAGAGGTACGCGAGCCACTGCCCGCGCGGGATGAAGCGCGCGTAGCTTCTGAGCGCCGGCGCGGGTATCATCGAGCCATCAACACTTCGGAGGCCGTGGATGCTTCTGCCCCATTCGGCTGTACGCCGCGCGGCGTCGATCCTCATCATCGGAGTCGTGCTGGTCGTCACCCTCGCGGCTCCCGCCTGGTGCGTCGCGACCGGGCTGTGGTGGTGACCCGCTGAAGCCGGAGCGGAACGCCGCTCAGACGGCGCCCCGGGTCTCGGCAGACTCGGGCTCACCACGTTGACTGGCAACCTCGTGATGCGGAGAAGCTAGCGCACCGTCAGCTGGGTCACGGCGGGCGCCTGCTCGCGGTTCCCGCCGAGATCGGTCGCCGTGTACGTCACTGAGTAGACCCCCAGCGCTGGCGGTTTCCACGTCACCGCAGTGGCCTTGCCGGTCGCCACCCAGCCGCGCGACGCCGCGGCCACCGTGGCGCCGGCGGCGTCGGTGATCGCGTACGACAGGTCGACCTTTGCGCTGTAGGAATCCTGCGCCGTGCAGGTCAGCTGCGCCGTCTTGCCCAGCGACACGGTCTGCGCCGCCGGCGCGGACAGTAACGGGCGGTAGAGGTCGACGATCAGCTCTCCCGCAGCCGAGCTCGCGCCCAGCCACGACTTCGCGGTCACCGTGAAGCTCGGGCGGCTGCTGCTCAGGGGCCCTCCGGCCGCGTTCGCGCCGTCCCACACGACCGAGTGAGCTCCGGCGTCGAGCGACCCGAGCCTGTAGTTGCGCACGGTCTTGCCGCCGAGCTTCACGGCGACGCCGACCGTGGCGCTGCGCGTGAGCGTGAAGCCCAGCGCCGTCGAGTCGTTCACGCCGTCGCCGTTCGGTGAGAGTGTCTGCGGCGTGGCGGTGGGGAACCCGAGAGTGCGGTCGAGGACGACTCCGACGCCCTTCCGCGAGGTGTTGCCGGCAACGTCGCGGCACTCGACCGCGAACCTGTACGCGCCCTCGGCGGCCGCCACCAGCGTGCCGTTTGACGACACCTCGCCATCCCAGACGGCGGAGTGCGCCGCGTTGCTCTCGCTGCGCCAGTCGGTGAGCCGTCGCAGCACCTTGCCGCCGAGGTCGACGATCGCGACGCGTGTCGAACACCGCTCGGCGGGCACGTAGCGCACCCTGACCGTGTCGCTGCAGCCGTCGCCGTTCGGGCTGAACGCGCCCGGGCAAACGACGGCGCTGGAGAGCTCCGGCGCGACCGTGTCGATGGTGATCGTGACCGTTCTGGGCGCCGCCTTGCCGAGCGCTGAGGAAGCGGTGACGACTGCCGTGTACACGCCGTCGGCATACTTGTGGCCGTCGGCGTCGGTCCCCGGCCACGTCACCTCGGCGAAGGCCCCCTCCCCGCCGTAGCTGCCCAGCCGCTTGCCGCCGGCGTCACGCAGCTCGACCTTCCAGCTCGCCTCCTTGGTCAGCGAGAGGCTCAGGGCCGTCTTGTCGAGCGCACCGTCGCCGTTCGGACTGAAGCGTCCGGGGTCGGCTTTGACCAGCGCGATGATGGGCGGCTGCGGCCGGCCGTCCGCCTCCAGGCGGACCGTCGGGAGCAGCGGATAGAAGATGTTGCCGGGGCACTCCGTGTGGTTGGCCTGGCGGTGGCCGGCGATGACCGGGAAGGTCACCCTGGCGCCCCTCGCGTACTTGTCCGACGCGTCGCACCTCAGCCTGGCCGTCCCCCGCGGGTCGAGGCCGCGGATCTTGAGCTTCCAGGCGAGGAGCTTCTCCAGCGAGGCCAGGGCCGCGGCGGGGGGCGCGTCGCCGGCGAAGTTGCCGATGACCGAGATGCCGGTGCTCCCCCTGTTGAAGCCCCGCACCTGGGCGCCCACGACGCCCCTTTTCATGCCGCCGTAGCGCCCCTCGTAGATGGTCCCGAAACGGTCGACGAGGAAATTGTAGCCGATGTCGCTCCAGCCCAGCCCCCTGGTGTGGTAGGCGTAGATGGCGCGCATGACGGCGGGCGCCTCGGCGGCCGTGTAGGTGTTGCCGCTGGCCGTGTGATGGATGAAGGCCATCTTGACGGCGGCGTAGTGTGGCCGGCCGTCGCGCAGCGACTCGTCGGCCCCCCACTGACGGCGGGTGACGATCTCCGGAGCGCCGGAGGCGGCCTTGGCCGGCGCGGCGAAGCCCACGCCGGCCACGACCGCCGCCGCCGCGCCGCGTACGGCCCCGAGCACTCCGGCGACGGGGTCGGCAGCTTCGGTGGGGTCGAGCGCCACGAGGCGCACGTTCTCGAGCTCGGCCGCTGAGGCCGCGCCGCCGGCCGCCGCGGCGGCCACCTGAACGTAGCGCGCCGCCCCCGTCCAGATCGGTTCGGTGAACGCCCGCGGAGGGCCTCCGGCCTCGGCGGCGAGCTCAAGGGGCGCCTCTCGCCAGGGGCTCCACGAGTGCGCGTCCAGACTCGTGCGCAGCCGCAGCGAGACGGCGCCCGGCGCGGACGGCACGTCGCAGATCACGCCGGCCATGGTGAACCGCATGCCGGCGTCGAGGGCTGGTGTGGCAGTCGGGCGCCCGGCGCCGTGGCGTCCGGTGCCAGCCTGCGCTTGCGCGCCAGCGGGCGTCCCGTGCGCGACCGGCAGGCCGCCGGCGATCTGCAAGATGTGCATGTGCACCGGCGGAGCTTGCCTCCACCCGGCTACGGCGGCGCTGGCGCGCGGCGCCGACCATGCGGCAGCCAGGCACGCCGTCACGGCGACTACGATGCATTTGAGGATCCTCTTCATGGGACTCCTGACGGCCGACGCCTGCTTCCTTCCACGGCGTCGGCCGACTCCCTCGATTCCTTGAGGCTCCTGGCCGCTTGCCGCAGCCCCGAACGCCCGCCGACAGCTACGTGGCGAAGATGTCCGCCGCGGTCACTGCGGTGACCCCCGGCGGAAGGTCACGCACATCTGCCCGGGCGCACACCGCGTATGCGGGCGCGGCCGCACGTCGCGGCAGCTCGACGCTGCCGCGCTCCAGGCCGGCGACCACCTGGCGAGCGTCGACGCTGCGCGCCCATTTCGCCGCGCCCAGAAGGACGGCCTCTCGCGACTCAGCGGCGAGCCCCACCGCGTCGATCTCCACCGAGTTGTCTGCCTTCCACCAGGGGCCCAGGGCGACGATGTCGTCACGCAGATCGCCCGTCTCGATCATGTGCCGCAAATGCCAGCGGAACGCCTCTTCCCACGGCCATCCCATGGCGTCGTCCAATGCTCGTTCTATCGCCTTGGCCGCAGGTCCGCCCAGCCCCCGGTCGATCTCGGTCCGGTAGCGATCCACGACGCCCAGCCAGAACGCCAGGTAGTTGTCGGCGATGCGGTAGACCCGTCGCTTAGTGCGGCTGTGTTCCTCGGTCACCGGCACAAGGCGTTCCACCAGGCGGAGCTCGATGAGCCGGTCGAGCGTGCGTGCCGGCTCGGTGCCCACTGCGGCAGCGATCTCGTGATGCTTGGTGCGACCGGCGGCGATGGCTCGCAACACCGTGCCGCCCAGCCCGCTGATGTCGCCCTCGGTGGCCAGCAGGAACTGACCTTCGGTGAGCAGTGGCGCTCCGGGACGGCAGAAGAGCTCGCGCAGATTAGCAGCCACGGATGCCCCTTCGTCCCACCAGGAGAGATAGAGCGGGACGCCGCCTACCAGACCCCACACCAAGGCGCGGCGCTCAGGCGAAGAGCGCGGCAGCATGAGCGCCGCTTCGTGAGGGCGGAAGGGATGGAGCTGCAGCTTGAGGCCAAAGCGCCCGTAGAGCGGCGCCCGCTCCTCCTGCAGCTTGACCATCGTGCGCACAGCTGAGCCGCACACGAGGATACGCAGCATGGTCTTGCCGGCAGCGCGCTCCAGAAGAGCGCGCAGGATACCTTCCAGGTGCGGCGCCGTCACGAGGAGATCGGGGAACTCGTCGAGGACGAGCAGCAGGGGCTCTTCGGTCGCCGAGGCGGCAAGCGAGTCGAGTGCGTCGTCCCAGTCAGCGAACGGGCGCGCTACGAGATCGCGCGTACCGGCGGCCACGCCCGTGGTGGTGGCTGTGGACAGCAAGCGCAACTCGTCGGCCGCCGGGCGGCCGGCCCCGGTGTGAAAGACCGCCGGCCGCGCCCGGGCGAACCGCTGGAGGAGCATCGTCTTGCCGACCCGACGCCGACCCCAGACGAGCCCCAGCCGAGCGTCGGCGCCTGCCCACCAGCGCTCGAGAGCGCCGAGCTCCTCGCTCCTGTTGACGAACTCCGACATGCTGCTATCATAACTTACATTACAGGTAACTTACAACCCTTGTGAGTTATGTCACCCGCATTCGGGGCGTCGAGCTGCGTCATCCAAGCCTTTTCTTGTCCTACCTCTGCGCACTACCCCACCCGGCGGCCGCTCTCACCTCTGCTCCCGACCTCGGGCGCAGCTCGGCACGCAGCGCAGACGACCGGGAGGGGTGACTCGCCGCCAGCGGAGCGGCGAGCGGTCGCCCGTACTTGGCGCGCGTGCTCTGGTGCTCGTCGAATACGGACTTCCAGGCATCGTCCTCGTCCTCTCATGGATGCGGGACGCCATCGGCCTCGATGCGCAGCGCGGCGTGATCCGCTCCTGCAGTGTTGACAAGCCGTGCCTGACTAGTAGTGTCTGCAGGGGGTGACCTGCTTGTGTCCTGCGGCGACGTGTGGAACGAGGCGGTGATGACGAGAGCGGGCTTCCTGAAGTGGTTGATCGGCATCGTCGGCGCGGTCTCCGTCGCCGGGATCCTGTATCCGGTGCTCCGCTTCCTGAAGCCGCCGGCCGCGCTCTCGGGGGCGATCGGCCAAGTGGTCAACGTGGGCGCCCTCAGCTCGTTCCCTGCCGGCCAACTCACCACCGTCGTCGTCCACGACAAGCCCGCGGCGGTGCAGAATCTGAACGGGAAGTACACCGTGTACTCCCTGATCTGCACGCACCTCGGCTGCGTGACCGCCATCGATGGCGACGCCTTCAAGTGCCCCTGTCACGCCAGCACGTTCTCGCCGACCGGCACGGTGACACATGGGCCGGCCACGCTGCCCCTGCCGACGTACCACTCGCAGTCGCAGAACGGCGCGCTGCTGGTCGGGCCTGTCGACCTCAGCCGCGCCGCCTATCCCTCCTGGTACAAGGGAGAGTTCACGTGAGCGTATCCGCGAGCCCTGTGCCCCAGCAGACTCTGTCCGAGGCGAAGAGAAGGAAGCCCGGCCTTGTGGGCTGGGTCGTCAACCGGCTCGGCCTGGACGACACGATGGAGGATCAGTACAACCGTGTCGTCCCGTTCCACGCCAGCAACTACATCTACTGCTTCGGCGGTATCGCCTTGGTGCTGTTCGTCATCCTGGCCGCTACGGGCATCATGCTGGTCGTGTACTACCAGCCCACGCCGGACGCCGCCTACCAGAGCGTCCTCGACATCTCCACGCACGTGCAGTTCGGCTGGTGGATCCGCTCCATCCACCGCTGGTCGGCCGGCGCCATGGTGCTGCTGGTGTTCGTGCACATGCTGCGCGTGTTCTTCACCGGCGCGTACAAGAAACCGCGCGAACTCAACTGGCTCACGGGCGTCGCGCTCTTGCTCATCACCGTGGCCTTCGGCTTCACCGGCTACCTGCTGCCCTGGGATCAGAAGGCCTACTGGGCCACCAAAGTGGGCACCGACATCGCGGGCTCGGTGCCCTTCATCGGTCACTTCCTGCTCGTGAGCCTGCGCGGCGGCGAGCAGATCAGCGCCGCCACCCTGGGCCGGTTCTTCGACCTCCACGTGCTCGTGCTGCCGGCCATCATCCTCATCCTGCTGCTCGGGCACTTCTTCATGATCCGTCGCCATGGCATCAGCGGGCGGCTGTAGGGATGACGTCGTGAGAAAGCGCCCAGCCAGCGAGATCCCGACCAACGAGCCGCCGCGCTTCTACTGGGAGCTGTGGCGCGACCCCACGCAGAAGTACATCCCGTACTTCTGGGAGGAGCTCATCTCGCAGGCGATGATCCTGTTCCTGTTCCTCGGCATCATGGGCGGCCTGGCGCTGCTCTGGCCCGCCGAGCTGACGCCGCGCGCCAACGTGCTGGTCACACCTTCGGGCATCAAGCCGGAGTGGTACTTCCTCGGGCTCTTCCAGCTCATCAAGGTCATCCCTGAGGTGGCCGGCCTCGTCCTTGTGGGCGTCGTGGGCCTCCTCCTCGTCATCTTGCCGTTCGTCGACCGCAGCCCCGAGCGCGACCCGCGGTACAAGCCGGTGACGACGACGATCGCCCTGGTCATCATCATCGGCCTCATAGGCCTCACCGTGTGGGGAGCGGTGTCGGCATGATCTGCGGAGGGAGCACACTGAAGCGAGTCCTGCTCGGCCTCGGCCTCGCCGTCGCGGCGGCGAGCCTGCTGGTGGCCGCCGGCTGCGCGAGCTTGGCCACACCGGAGGCGCCCGGGTCGGGCTCGCCGACGCCCGCCGCCGGGGCTACCGTCTCCGCGAGCCAACAGGTGAAGGACGGCGCGCAGCTCTATGTGGACCTGGCCTGCGTCCGTTGCCATGCGCCGGACGGCGTCGGCGGCATCCCCAACCGCCTCAACGTCGGCGGCGACAGCACCATCCCGCCGCTCAACAACATGTATCGCGCCGAGGACGAGCAGTTCACGAACGCGCAGCAGATCACGCAGGTCCTGGACGAGGGCGGCATCCTGTCCAAGAAGCCGGGCGTCATCAACATGCCGTCGTGGAAGGGCGTCATCAACAGCGCCCAGGCGGACGCCGTCGCCGCCTACATCCTGGCCGACTTCCCGCACGTGGGCGCGACCTACGATCCCGACCCCGCGGAGGCGCCCGCGATCTACGCGGCCTACGCCTGCATGTACTGTCACGGACAGGTCGGGCCGAACGCCACGCCGCCGCCCGCGCCCAACCCCAAGACTGAGGACGGGGAAGTGCCCTGGTTGCGGAACCCCGACGACCCGGTGCCGCAGAGCGAGATGCGAGGCTTCCTCATGGACGGCGCGATCCCGGACCCGGGCACCGCGGGCGTGATCCTCATGCCCGCCTGGGGCCAGATCCTCTCGCTGGACCAGCTGAACACGATCCTGCCGTACATCGCGGACGGGAAGGCGGCGACGAAGCTGCCTCCTCCGCCCGCCGCCTCGACGTTGCCGCTGGCGGGTGGCTCCTCATCGTCCGGCGGCGCCTCGCCGTCGCCCTCGGGGTCGCCGTGAGCGGCGCGCTGCACATCCTGCTGGCCCAGGGAATCCCTCTGGCGCCGTCGCTCACCGTCAGGCTTATCGCCCTGCTGGTGATCGAGATCGTGCTGCTCACGCTGGTCGTGCTGCTGTACATCCGTTGGGTCCAGCTCAAGAACCAGCCCCTGGACAAGTGGTGGGCCGGGCGCAAGGCAGACGGTCTGGCGCCCGTGACGCTCGTCGAGATCGAGGAGTCGGAGAGGGAGCGCCTCGCCGCCGTGGAGGAGGCCGCCGCGCAGGCGCGGCCGGCCGCCCCCGGCGGCGACGCGCGCTCCGTCTGACGGCGCCGGGCGGCGGCGGGCGCGTGGCTCGCCGCCGCCAGAGCGTTTCCGGCCGGCGCGTCCGAGTGACTCGACGTCGTCGTCAGGGGGTCACGGCAGCCCCCGGTTGACGGCCGTCTATGCGGCCCCGATACTTGCCGGCCTACGACGGTCGAAGCCCGACACCCTGCCTTGCCCGAGGGGCTGAACGGCGGGTGGGACGTGACGTCCTCGTTTGGATACAAGGCGTGAACAGGTGCAGGAACCGAAGCGAGGAGGTGCCCAATGCAAGTGAGCGGAGCACGCGTCCTGGTCACGGGCGGCGCGCGAGGGCTGGGCCGGAGGTTCGTCCTCGACCTGGCCGCAGCGGGCGCCAGAGTAGGCGCCTGCGACATGGACGCCACCGGGCTGGACGATATGCGCGAGCAGGCCGCGACCCAGGGCCTCGACGTGTGGACCACGACGGCCAACGTCGCCGTGGAGGCCGAGGTGGAGAGCCTGTTCGCCGACTTCGCGGCGGCCTTCGGCGGCATCGACGCCGCCGTCAACAACGCGGGCATCACACGAGACGCGCTCCTCGTCAAAGTGAAGGACGGGAACGTGCAGCGCATGTCGCTGGAGGCGTGGCAGCAGGTCATCGACGTCAACCTCACCGGCGTGTTCCTGTGCGCGCGCGAGGCCGCGACCCACATGGTGAGGCAAGGAACCGGCGGCGTGATCGTGTCCCTCTCATCGATCTCTCGGGGCGGCAACGTGGGCCAGACCAACTACACGGCCTCCAAGGCCGGCGTGGCCGCGATGACGGTCACGATGGCTAAGGAGCTCGCGCGCTACGGCATCCGCGCGGCGGCCATCGCCCCGGGATTCGTCTCCACGGAGATGACCGAGGCGATCCGCGAGGACATCCGCGAACGGATCGTGAGCCAGATCCCACTGGGCCGCATGGCCGCGATGGAGGAGATCAGTCACGCCCTCCGCTTTGTGCTCGAGAACGACTACGTTTCGGGTCGCGTCATCGAAGTCGACGGCGCTCTGCGCGTGTGATGGACACGCGACTCCTCGAGATCTGGCTGCGGATGACGGCGGACGCCCTCCGCGGCTCCGACGATGCGCAGCGCGCCATCGGCGCGCTTGGCGAAGGGCCCCTGTCGCCGTCGTCCCTGGACGCGTGGATGAAGCTCTGGCTCGTGGACGGCAAGCAGAGCGGCAGCGGCATCTCCAGGGCTGAGGTCACGGAGTTCCACACGATGCTCGAGGACTGGTGGCAGCTCCTCGGCGTGGTGCCGCGCTACCGCTACGACGAGCTGAACCGACACTACGAGGAGCTCAAGCGCCGCCTGGAGGACTCGGAGCGGGCCGCGCGCCGGCTCCGCCGGGCCTTGGGTCAGGGCGGCGAACAAGCCGAGGCAAGAAGCGTGCTGGACACCTGGGAGAACCTCACCGAGCAGACGCACCCGGAGTCGGGGGGCCGCGGAACTCACGCGGATTCGGGAGGAGAGCGCGCCGAGGGCGCTGCCGGAGGCCCTCGACGCGCTCCATGGGACGGTCAGCCCCGTCAGGCGGCGCCACGGCCCGTGTACTTGCGCGACTCCGCCTCGCGCACCCTGGTCAGGGCCGGCTTTGTCTCCACGATGGCGTGCGCTGCGACGGGATCAACGTCGCCCGCTACGTGGACCTACTCATCGGCGTCGTGCCCATCGTCAATCTGGAGTGGATCCAGAAGATACACCGCTACACGATCGCGAGGAGCTACTCGATCGAGGCCGTGACAGACACCATCCTGCGGCGCATGCACGACTACGTTCACTACATCACGCCGCAGTTCTCGCATACGCACGTCAACTTCCAGCGCGTGCCCGTGGTCGACACCTCCGACCCCTTCATCGCTCGGGACGTCCCCACCCTGGACGAGTCGCTCTTCATCATCCGTTTCCGCGACCCGAAGGGGATCGACTTCCCCTATCTGCTGACCATGATCCACGATTCGTTCATGTCGCGCCGCAACTGCATCGTCGTCCCGGGCGGCAAGATGGAGATGGCGATCCACCTCGACGCTCCGGCCATCCAAGCGTTACTTGCACGACACATGTGGCAGAAGAGAAGCCACCGCTGGCGGACCTGGTCATCTGACGAGAGGGCGAGCCGCTCCAGCGGCCACCTCCCAGTGAGGGTCCGCGGCCGGTCACGATCCCCTACCCGGCGACGCCGCACCAGCGCAGCAGCATCAGCGCGACGGCGGCGGCGTGGTCGACGAGGTCGTCGACCGGCACGAACTCGTCGATGGTGTGCGCCTGAGCCAGGCTGCCCGGCCCGAAAGAGACCGTCGGGGTGCCGGCCACGCGCGTGAAGACCGCGGCGTCGTGCCACGAGTCCAGACCGGAGATCTCGCCCGTGCGGCCGACGTCGGCCGCCGCGACGAGGGTGTCGCCGACGATCGGATGGTCGGCTGAGACCTCCGCCGGCACGATGTCGCACGGCCACTGCCACTCGGGCGGGTGCTCGGCCAGCCAGTCGTCCTTGGCGGCAGCGGCGTTGACGAACGTCTCGACCTCGTCGAAGACCGCCTGACCGCTGCCGGCGGCGTCCACGCGGCCCGGCATGTACTGCACCGACAGGACCGCCTCACACGAGGAGGGGTACGTCACCATCCACTCGCCGCCCTTGATGACGGTCGGCAGGATGTCCGGAGCGTGGAGGTACGGGTGCTGGTGCTCGGGACGGCGGCGCCAGTCCTCACGCAGCGCGCCCATGGCGGCGAGCACGATCGTCATCTTCTCGATGGCGTTGACGGCCCCGCCGTCACGCCAGTGGGGCTGGTAGCACTCGGAGTGACCGGTGCGCCCGATCGTCCGCACGGTGGGATTCACGCCGCCGCGGCAGGCGACCCAGACGTCGAACCCGGTCGGCTCGGCGCAGAGGCCGGCGTCGGCGCGCACGCCGCGCGCGGCGCACGCATAGGCGCCGGCCCCGCTCGACTCCTCGTCCGTGTCGGTGCAGAAGACGACGTCGCCGGCCAGCCTGATGCCGAGTCGCGCGACCGTCCCCAGCGCGAACAGCATGCCGCCGATGCCGCCCTTCATGTCGCAGCTCCCGCGCCCGTACAGGCGGCCGTCGCGTACCTCGGGCTTGCGCGGGTGGCTGGTCCACTGGCCGATGGGCTCGGCGGAGACCGCGTCGATGTGGCCGTTGAGGAGGAGTGAACGGCCGTCGCCCGCGCCGCGCACACGCGCGGCGAGCTGCGGCCGCCCCTTGAAATCGAGGCCGTCAGGCACGACCCGGTTGCCGGTACCGGTCGGCTCCGGCTCCCAGACATCGGTCTCTGCCCCGAGCGCCTCGAGGCGTCGCTGCAGGTAGGCCTGGAGCTCCGCCTCCTGGCGTGCCGGATCGCCCGGGTTGCGCGCCGTGGTGTCGAAGGTCACGAGCTCGGAGACGAGCCCGACGAGCTCCTCCTCCCCCTCACGCACGGCGGCGGCGACGCGTTCCTCGAGCGCCGATCGCAGGGCCTCGCCCATCTCTCCTCCTCGAGCTCGCGCGGCGGGTGTCGCCGCGGACGTTTACGGATGCGCCTGCGAGAAGCGGTCTGGTGCGGTCCGTCTCGTGGGGCCGCGGCCGGGCGGGCAGAATCGCCCGCTCGGCCGCAGCCGACACTGCATCACTCAGGCGGCAGCTCGCCGAAGGTGATGCTGACGTCGATGCCCTGCTTGGCGCTACGCCGGCGCCAGTAGAAGTACCACAGCAGGCCGGCCACCCATGCCACCGCGAAGACGATCAGGTTCTTCCCGGTCAGGTCGCGCGACGTCGGATCGATGAACGAGAAGAAGAGGAACGTGAGGATGAACATCAGATACAGGACGGCACCGATGGTCACGAGCGGTATGCCGAGGATGTTCCACGTCCGGTAGGGCGACGACTCCCAGATGCCGCGCGCTTTCTTGCGGTAGGGGAACAGCAGCGCCGAGATGCCGGTGACGAGGAACACCGAGACGAACTGCAGGCCGCCGCCGACGAGCCCGCTCAGGCTGTCCTGGAGCCAGAGCACGTAGACGGCCACGCCCACCGCGAAGATGGCCATCGCGACCGTGAGGTTCTTGATCGGCGAGGCGTACTGCGGGCTGACGTCGGTGAACCACTTGGGCCCCATGCGGTCGAGGCCCCAGGCGAGGAACGCGCGCCCGACGATGAGGATGGCGATCGTGATCTCCAGCCAGATGACGGCGATGAAGGCGAGGAGGATGGCCCACGCCACGATCCCGCTCTTGCCGCTGGCGATCCACGTCAGCGTCAGGTAGTCGGGCGAGTACGGGGCGGTGTAGCCCGGGACCCCGGCCCCAAAGCTGGCCTGCGCGCTCGCGCTGAGGAAGTTGAAGGCCATGATCCGGTAGAGCCCGAGGACGGTCAGGAAGCCGAGCACGATGGGCACCCAGACGGCGAGGATGTTGGCGCCCAGCAGGCTCTTGTCAGGGCGCTTCACCTCGCCGCTCAGGTAGGCGATGGCGTAGTTGTAGACGAAGAGCGCGTAGACGCCGCTGAAGGCCCCGAGCGTGCCGTGCCAGTCCCACGAGGTGGGCAGGGGCCCGGCGGCCTTGATGAAGGCGTTGTAGTCCAGCGAGTTGTACTGCGTGGCGATCGCGTTCCAGTTGCCGATGAACTCGCCCTTGCTCGACAGGAACAGGGCGCCGATGAGCACGAGGACGCCGCCGATGGCGGGGATCAGCATGATCTTCTGGATCAGCGCGTAGCTCTTCATGCTGAAGGCGACCGAAAGGTAGCCGACGACCACGGCGATCAGGCCGAGGATGAACAGGCCCGCCTTCGACGCGACCCAGTCGGTGAACCCCGTCCAGCCCATGTACTGGCCGAAGAGCTGCAGGGCGGGGACGCCGAGCCAGGTGGCGATGTACCAGTTCCAGTAGAAGATGGCGAGAATGTTCATGAACACTGCGCCGAGGGCGATCGCCGGGTGCAGGATGCGCGAGTTGTAGACGTACTCGCCGCCGGCGCGCGGCATCGAGCCGCTGAGGATGCCCCACACGAGCGGCGCGCCGATGCCGGCGGTGACCGCGCCGATGAGGATCGAGATGAGGAGGTTGCCGGTCGGGAAGAGCGAGAGCCCGATGCCCACCATGAGCCACAGCGTGGCGATGGGCTGACAGGTCATGAGGCCGGCGCCGAAGGCGTCCCACATGTCGAGGCCGCGCACGAGGCCGCTGGCTTTGCGCGCGAATACCAGATCTTCAGCCATGAGCTTCCCCCCGTGATAGAAAAGGTGCGATCGGAAGTCACACGTCGGCGCGGCCGGCATCGCTCTCCAAACGAAGGCCGCCCCGTTCGTCACGCCATCCCATCACCTCCCGGTCGTTCGGCCCCGCGGGCCGGTCTCACCAGCGGCTCCTCGCCGGACTGCGGAGGCCGCAGCGGTGCGCCCGGCGGATCTCAGCCTCCCGCGTGCAGTGCTGCACCTCTCAGGAGTCTCGTATGGTGATGGTTTACGCCCGGGCGGCGATGAGGTCAAGGGTCTTGGGGCTGCGCCGCTGCGCGGCGCCTGTCACAACTGATGCCGACGAAGCCCGGATAGCGCCACCTGGGCGCACGGACTTGGGCTGCAAGATGGCTGCAGCCGGGCCCTCGGGGATTGTCGCGGAGAGCTCGCAGGCGACGATCCCCCTGCAAATCGGTGGCGTACCGCAGGGGAGTGGAACCCCTGACCTCCGGCGGCTACCCCATCCAGCTGCCGATGCCGGTCCACTCGCGGCTCACAAAGCTGCCGTGCGACGAGGCTGACCGCACGAGCACGGCCACCTCCAGCATCAGCGGTTCGCCGCCTTCGTCGTACAGGCGCTGGCCGATACGGACCACATAGGCCCTGAGCTCGGCGCGGCGCTCGTCCGCGTCCGGAGCCGTGGGTCCGGTGTAGGTCCGGTCGATATCGTCGCACAGCCCGAGCAGAAGCACCGCCGCCGAGCGCTGAGTAAGAGGTGATGCGAGCGCGGCTTCGCGCGCCTCCCGTTCGTGCGCCGCAGTCTGCTCGCGCGCCTCCCGTTCCCTCGCCGCGCTCTGCTCGCGCGCGGCCGCGAGGATGTCACCAAGCTCGCTCGGGAGCTGTTCGGCGCCGTACCGGTCGGTCATGTCGCCGAGCACTTCGAGGGCGGCGTCGCGCACCTCGGGGGCCGGATCAGACAGCGCCTGCATGATCGCATCGGCGTGCGCGGCAGTCCCTGATTGCGCCAGCTGCCGGACAACCAGCGCGCGGACCGACGGCGACTCGTGCCTCATCGCACCCTGTATGGGCGCGAGCGCCGCAGCGTCTTGCGTGTGCCCCAGTTTCATGAGCACGAACCACACCTCGTCGTCGGTCCTGGCAGCGGAGAGCGCGTTCGTAAGCACGCCCACGCCTGAGGCCCCCATCTCATTGAGCACGGACTCGATGGCATTTCCATCTCCATCGAGGCGCGCGTCGAGCAGAGCACGGCCATCACCGCTCGCCGCGATCTTCCGCACTCTCTTCTGCGAACGCTTTTCCTGCCGATCCATGCGGTCCCCCTCGTCGCCGACGGCCGAGCTGCGCGATTTGGATGATGTCATCTTCCACGGCGCAGTCCACTGTTGCTCGATCGAGGCCACTGCCACGGCGCTGCACCTGCGCCGCCGTCAGGGCAGACGCGTCCATGTCGCGTCGGTGACGCGGTGACGTTCTCCGTGCGGAGCTCCGCAGTCCCCAACGCAGACCGGCGGCGGCCACGTCTATGGTCGCCGCCGCCGGTCCCGCCGGCCGATATCTCCTACTCTACGCGGCTTTGGTCTACCGGTAGTCGACGGCCTCGGTCTCCTGGGCCCAGGTGATGCGCGGCTCGCTGATCACGCCGCCGCGCTCCATCGCTTCCTTCAGAGACGGGTCGGCGGCGAATGCCTCGGCCTGCTCTCTGGACGGGAACTGGCTCACGACCGTGACTTCGTTGGGATCGTCGGCGCCCTGGTAGAGCAGGTGACCGGTGGCCCCGTGCCGCGTGCGTATGGCCCGGTGCTCGTCGAACACGGCCTTCCAGGCGTCGTAGTCGCGAACCGTATGTTGCACGATGATGATCATGATGGCCTTTCGAGTGAAGCGGGAGCGCCGCTCCAAACCAGAAGCGCACGCTTGTCCGCACCAGTGGTTCATGACCCACGCCGGCCGGCCGCAAACGCGTTGGCTGCCGCGACGAGGGGCGGGGGTGTCCCGGTCGGCCGGCGCACGTTTGGTGTGCTCGCCAACAACCCTTAACACGCAGGCGGCGTGAGCCGCAGGTTTCGAGGGCAAAGACAAGCCATACATCAGGCCTACAAGCAGCCTTGAAGGAGGCTGCTGACTCGAGGAGAGAAAGCCATGTCATCAGAAGACGAAGTCCGCACAGCATCAGCACAGTTTGTCGCAGCGCTCAACAGCATGATGGTAGGTGATGCCGCTCCGCTGGCAGAGGTCTGGTCACACGGCGCGGACGTTTCGACCATGCACCCGATCGGCGGCCGGCAGACCGGGTGGGACGAGGTCCGAGGCTCCTTCGAACAGGTGGCCCAGCTCGCCTCAGGGGGGCATGGCGAACTTCGCGACCAGAGCATCCAGGTCGGCGGGGATCTGGCCTATGAAGTGGGCATTGAGCAAGGCCAGATCACGCTTGCGGGAGAGCAGATCGCTATCGAACACCGCGTCACGAACGTCTATCGCCGTGAAGCGGGGGGGTGGAAGATCGTCCATCACCACACCGATCTCTCTCCGGCGATGCTCGACCTCCTCGGCCGCCTGCAGGCCGCGTAAGCACGCAGCGGGACGGGTGAGGTACCTGCCCTGAGGGCGGCCGTTCGCCGAGCTTGCGCCAAGAGAACGGCCGCCCTCCGGGTTCTGAGCTGAACGGGGCGTCGGGAACCGCGCGTTGCCGACGAAATTCCGGCGTGATGCGTCACCACGAAGCCAAGAGCCGCTTCAGGCGGTTCACCGGCCTGGAACAAGCGAGGACTATTCGGGCTGGAACAGAGCCAGCGTGTTGCCGTCTGGGTCCTTGAACCACGCCGACTTGCCGATGCCCGGACTGGTCATGACGTGATCGACGGTCTTCATCTCTCCGAACTCGAGCTCATCGAAGACGACCCCTCGATCGACCAGTTCCCGAACATCTGCCGCAATGTCCGTGGACCAGAAGCGGACTTGGGTGTGATCGGCTTTGTTCGGTGATGGACGACCGTAGAGGAGCAACGTCGTACCGTCACCGCACTCAAACACCAGGTGATTCTTGATGGTCGCGGTGGAAAGCTTCAATCCGACCTTGCTTTCGCAGAATTCTTGGCTTCTTGCCAGATCGGTCGAGCAGAGAACCGCTGACACTCTGCTGTTCGGTACCACGAGTACCTCCTCGGACGGTGGATCGCTCAATGGCGGCGTCGGCTCGCGAGAAGAGCGGCCGCCGGCCTCGATGGCCGTGTATTCCCGGTCATGGGGTCCGGCGAACCGCCGAGTCGTTGCCGCGCCATCGGGACGCCCGCGAGGATGGACTCGCTCAACGGCGCGGCGTCCGTGCTCGACCTGCGTTCGCCGCCCGGGAACCGACTCGAGGCTCTCAAGGGGGACCTCAAGGGGTTGCATTCGATCCGGGTCAATGACCAGTGGCGACTCGTCTTCCGCTGGGAGGGCAACGATGCCCACAAGGTACGACTGATGGGCTACCGCTGAGAGGAGGCTCGCCATTATCCCCGAGAACCGCATTCCCACACATCCGGGCGTGATCCTGAGCCAGGAGTTCCTCGCGCCGCTGCACATCTCCCAGGTGGCGCTGGCCGCACATCTCGGCGTACCGGTGCAGCGGGTGAACGAGTTGGTCCGCGGCAAGCGCGGCGTCACGCCCCAGACCGCCTGGCTTCTCGCCCAGGCGTTCAACACCACGCCGGAGTACTGGATCAACCTGCAGGCGGCTTACGACCTCGCACGCAGCCGGCCGGCGCAGCCGGTCCAGCCCCTCAAGGCCGCGAGCTGAGGCCACGGAGCCAACGAGCAACAGCGGATGCGCCCGCAGTGAGCGCTCGACTTCGAAACGGCGGCGCGCGCCGCTGAAGCGCCAAGCGTTGACGGACAGAGGGGTCGCCGTGACCTCGCCACGGCGACGAGTAGGCTTTGGGTGGCCAGTGCCGCCCCCGTCACGCATCTCGCCGACGTCGGTGTCACGCCTCCAGTTCGGGGATGCGCCGCGTCAGCTCCGCCCAGTCATCGCCGACCGCCTTCTGGACGAGCCCCTTGGCTCCCGCGAAGGCTTCAGCGGGCATCACCATCTGCCAGATGCGGACCATGTTCTCGCGGTCGTCGTGGCCGATCAACGGGAACATCCAGGCGATCACTGCCGGGAAGCGCTCCTGGGGGACCGTGCTGGCCATGACGCCGACCGCCTTGCCTTGGTCGGGCAGGGAGACGCGCTCCCTGACGATGCGGTACAGGTGCGTGTCTTCCTTGGCCAGGTGAAGGTCGAGATGGAACTTGAAGGCGGCGCTGGCGCGCGCCGTCTGCAGGGCGTCGCCGGCGGTGGCCGCCTCGTTCAAGGCGTCGAAAGCGGCGTCCAGGCCGCGGTGGTCTTTCACGTAGGCCTCGGCGACCAAGGGCGCCACGTCGTCAACGGCGGGGAAGATGGCCAGTTCCTCCCCGTGGGCGTGCCACACCAGCACTTCGTTGAAGAAGCGGAAGCGCTCAACCGTGCCTGAGAGCCCCGGCGTGCCGCGCGCCGCGCCGAGCGCCGCGGCGTCGATGCCGGCCATGTCCTGTCGGAACGCATTGTGGATCGCCGTCACTGCATCGATCGGACCCGTCATGATCGCCCTCCTCCTTCGACCCGCATGGTGGTCTTGTGCTTTTGAGTCGCTCGTCCCAGTGCGAAGCACGAAGACCGGCCCGCGGGCCGGTCTCACCAGTGGCTCCCCACCGGACTACGGTTGGTGATCGTGTACTCCCGGGCGGGGAGGAATGCAAGCGTTTGGGGACCGCGGCGCGGCGCCGGCGTCGGTGCTTGCGCCGCTCCAGATCTGACGCTAGGGTCGCCCCATGAGCGGCGTCCAGCACGCGGTCCTCACGGTCATCGGCCCGGATCATCCGGGTCTTGTCGACGAGGTGACGCGCTTCGTGGCGGAGTGCGGCGGCAACCTCGAGGACAGCCGCATGGCGAACCTGCGCGGCCAGTTCGCGATGATGATGCTCGTCGCGGGGCCCGCGCAGGTGGTGCAGCGGCTGCGGGATGGACTGGGAGAGTTGCAGGCGGCCACCGGCGTACACGCGCAGGTGCAGACCGCGGCCGCCGGCCGGCCGTCGTCCGCGGCGGCGCTCCCGTACAAGCTCTCCACCTGGGCCATGGACCATCCCGGCCTGATGCAGTCGGTGGCACACCTCCTTGGCGAGCTGGGCGTCAACATCGAGAGCGCCGAGTCGTCGCTGCGGCCTGCTCCGTACACCAGCGCACCGCTCTTCGAGATGGAGCTCGTGCTGGCGGTGCCGCAGAGTACACGCGTGGCCGAGCTGCGCGAGGCGCTCGGGCGGCTCTGCGACGAGTTCAATATCGATTGGCACCTCACCGCGCTCTGAGGCGCGAGCGGCCGGTGGGATGGGCCGGCACCACACGATCCCCCTGGGACTGCGCCCACTCTGCGAGCAGCCGCGCCGAGGAAGCAGCAGAGCATGAGCAGCGCCAGCAGCGTCGCGGCGAGCGGCTCGCGTCGCGGGCGGGGCGCTCGGCGCTCGCCTGGTCGCCATCATAGATCTCGACAACGGCGATAGCGGACGTGAGTCGGCGTGCATCCTGCCGCTCTGGCAAAGTAGGGCGGATGCGTCTGCGACGAGCCGGCTCCGTTGCGCCGCCCGGCGTCTGCAGCCTCCGGCGATGAAGACCCTGCAATCTGGGTATATGCCCTTTCATGAAGAAGTCGCGCATCGTCGTCCTGGGAGCAGGCTTCGGAGGCCTCGAGCTCACCACCGTCTTGTCGGAGGCGCTCGGCGACGGGGTGGACATTGCCCTGATCGACAAGAACGACGCCTTCGTCTTCGGGTTCTCCAAGCTTGACGTGATGTTCGGCCGCACTACGCCAGACGCGGTGCGCCTCTCGTACCGCGACTTCATGAAGCCCGGCGTGCGCTTCCGGCAAGAGACGATCAGCGCGATCGATCCGGAGTCGCGGCGCGTGACCACCGACGGCGGCGCCTACGAGGCCGACGTCCTGGTCGTGGCGCTCGGCGCCGACTACGACCTGGACGCCACCCCGGGACTCGCCGAGGGTGGCAACGAGTTCTACTCCGTGGCGGGCGCCGAGCGGCTGCGCGACGTGCTGCCCACATTCACGAAAGGCCGCGCGGTCATCGGTGTCTGCGGGGCGCCGTTCAAGTGCCCGCCGGCGCCCAGCGAGGCCGCGTTGCTGCTCCACGACTACCTCACCGCACGGGGCGTCCGCGGCGACTGCGAGATCTCCTTCGTGATCCCCTTCGGCAGCCCGGTCCCTCCCTCGCCCGACACGTCGCGCGCGCTGGTCGCCGCCTTCGCCGAGCGCGATATCAGGTTCATCCCCGGCCGCCGCGTCAGCGCGCTCGACGCGGCGCGTCGCGTGGCCGTGCTGGACGACGGCAGCGAGATGCCATACGACCTGTTCCTCGGCGTCCCCAAGCACCGCGCCCCCGACGTGGTCCTGGCGAGTGGCATGGCTGAAGAAGGCTACGTGCCCGTGAAGTCGGGGACGCTGGAGACGCGGTTCCCGGGCGCGTACGCGCTCGGCGACGTCGCCACCGTCGGCGTGCCGAAGGCGGGGGTGTTCTCCGAGGGGCAGGCGCAGGTCGTGGCCGCATCCTTGATCGCCAGCCTGGGGCGCGGCGAGCGGCCGGGGGCTTACGACGGACTCGGATCCTGCTACGTCGAGTTCGGCGCCGGCCGCGTCGGCCGCGTCAACGTGGACTTCCTCTCGGGGCCGAAGCCGACGGGGACCTTCGAGGCGCCCTCGGCCGCCCTCGTCGCCGCGAAGGAGCACTTCGGCGCGAGCCGCCGCGCGCGCTGGTTTGGCCGCTGACGCTCGCGCGGTCGCGAGATCCCCGTATCGCAAGACCATCACCCTATCCATCATCTACCTTGCGGCGTCCGTGGTGGCGACTGTCGTGGCAGTGCAACGTGATCTGCCGGCCCACGTCTTCAGCATGCCGTCCGACAAACCAGTGTCCCAGGATCTTGTATGTAGGGGCACCGCGTTGTCTGCCCCGATCCAGACGCCCTCCACTGATCCGCATGAGGGCGTCGAGCAGGCACGCGTCTGACAGCGGCGACGCTTGACGTCGTCGCGCTTGTCCCGTCGAGTCCCAACGAACCCCAGCCGGGTCCAACAAGACGCACGGATTTGGGTCGCAAGGCGGTTGCAGAAGGGCTCTTCGTGGGCCTCGCTCAGAGGCCGCGCCTGCTACTTTATCTTGACGAGCCGCACGAGATCGGCCTGCCGGCCTTCTTCTGCGACTACGGCGAGACCCTGCCCTACCTGGACGGCGAGCTCTTCGACCTGCGCGGCGGCGGTGCACCCTGGCAGGGGAGTTCTCGCCCGCGGCCGCTTCCTCGCCAACCCCTCGAGAACGGCGAGACTCAAGTCCGTGCAAGAAGCCGCCGTGTACGCGTGCTCGACCGGCCGCCCCCAACCGCCGTGTCACGCTGCCGATGGGCCTGAACCTGCAGCCACAGGCATGCCCTCGTACTCCACGACCTGCTCGGGTCTGCGGGCGAAGACGAAGCTGTTGTTCATATGGTCGCGCTCATCGAGCCCGATGCGCCTGAACACGTCCGCCCACGAGCGGAACGAACCGTACCCCTGCACCACCGCGCTTTCGACGGGCTGGTCCTCCCACTCCGGATGGTCCTGGACCATCTGCGCATAGGTGTGCTCGGCATGGTCCTCGAACTCGGCGTTGAGGAGGAACGCCCGGCGGATGCCTACCCGTGCCATCGTCCACGTCAGAAGGGCGTAGGGGGCAACCATCAGTGAGGGGAGCGGCGGGGACAGATACCACGGTTCCTTGGCGGAGTCCTCGCGTATCTTCTCTCCGATCAAGAGCAGGTGCCAGTGCTCGTTGTCCTGCGCTTCCTTTCCCCATCTCATGATGGCGCCGGCCTCATGCCCGAGCTCCCCGTCCCCCTGGTGTCGCGTCACGCGCCCGCGTTCGCGTCTCTCCCACGCACGGTACGGAACCGGAGCCAGTATCTCGACGAGCTTCGCCTTGGCGAGTGTCGTCTTCTTGCCGGTAAGAATGTCCATGCTGACGAAGAAGATGCGGGCCACCGCCGAGTAGGGGTATCGTGGCCGCGCCCTCGCTGCCTGCTGTTCCTTCTTGAGGTCGATCTGCACCTGTTCCACCGATCACTCCTCTGTTCGCACGTCATGAGCGCCGCGTCGCCCGAGAACCAATGCCCTCACAGTCCCCGCGCCACGGCGCCGGCAAACCGCTCAGCCCGCCGCATATCAGCCGACTTTGCCCCCCTGGCCGCTATTCGAGGGTGGGACTGGCCGGCGGCTGTGCGGCATGCCGCTGCCGTCCCGTTCAGCGTTCCAGGCCGCACAGCGCGTGCCTACCCGTGACCGCTTACACAGAAGAGCGTAGGCTACCGGCGAGTGTCACGCCGTCTGCCGAATCCCAGTTCGGTGCACCGTGACTGGCAATCTGGAGGCGACGTGCTGATGAAGGACGCTCCTCAGGCTCTGTGATGGACGCCCTTCTGTACATCGCAGCGGCGATGACCGGTCTGTGGGGAGTCGCGCATCTCGTCGCCACGCGGGGGGTCGTCGCAGGCTTCGGCGCGCTGACGGCCGAGCTGCGGCCGCAGCTCGGCGGAGTGAGGCCGGGCGGGTATCGCGTGCGAGGCTCTTGGGTCAGAATGGAGAGAGGATGAGTCGCAGCAGGTCGAACAAGCGGCAGCCGGCGGGGCAGGGTCCCGGCGGGACATCACGTCCTCAGACGGGCTCCCGATCGATCCACACCGTCAGCCTGCTGTTGCTCGTGGGCGTGGTCTTCATCGTGGCCTTGATGATGGTCGTCTCGCTCGTCGGGTTCGTGCTCAAGCCCGACCCGGCGGTGAAGGCGGGTCCGATGTACGTGACGCTCGCGCTCACCACAGGCGCCGCGCTGCTCATGCTCTTCATGGCGCTGAACGCGTCGTTCCTGCCGTTCATGTCCCGCGGACGGGCGCGCGACCTACAACTCGTCATGTGGGCGATGAGCGTCACCGGTATCGTGACCGGTCTGTTGACGGTCGGTCGAGAGGCCAGCCCGTTCGTGACGCGCCTCGTCCTCGGCAGCGTCGCGTTCATGTTCATCACGGTGCAGAACGCCCGTCTGGCCCGGGCCCGTGAGGCCGCGTCTGCGGGGAAGGCGGGTCCGCCTGCCTCGCAGGCGCAGCCGCGCCCCCGGAGCCGACAACGGCGCGCAGGGCGCAAGCGGTGACCAGGCCCGGGCCGGCGCGAGGGAGGTAGGTGGTGGGTGGATCGGGCGGCGTGCCCGGTGCGACGACTGCTCCGCGACCAGCACCCCCCCTCCGACTGGTGTTCACTTCCAAGCGGTCGCTCTAGCCCACCGACCGTTTCCCCATTCGAAACCGTCCCGTCGGCTGAGGTCCTACTTCGGTCGCCAAGCCGGGTCGACCGCACTCTCGATGCCCGGCACCGCCGAGAGCCCGGTACCGTCGGCATTGACGATGTACAGACGAGAGCCTTCCCCCGTGTAGTCGCCACTCGCCACCGCCAGCGCTTTCCCGTCCGGCGCCCATGCCGGAGCGGCGTAGGGGTCGTCTGGGATGAACTCCGGAAGTGGGTCGATGAGGATCGCCAAGGTCCCGCCGCCGTGCGCTGAGATGACCGCGACTCGGTGAGCGTAGATGTCTTGGATCGCCAGCTTCTTGCCGTCCGGCGATAGGGCGAACTCGCCGATGCTCCCGAGCTTGGTCAGCCGCGCAAGGCCGCTACCGTCGGGACTCACCGCAAAGACGTCGCTGTTCCGAAGGAAGAGGATCTTCCCCTTCGGCGCCCACGCAGGGTACTGGCGGTAGCCTCCGGGCGAGCTCGCCACGCTCTTGAGACGGCTGCCGTCAGCGTTCATCATGAAGACGTCGTAGCCCTCAGGCTGCTCGCGGACCCTGCTGAAGACGATCTGTTTGCCATCGGGCGACCAACTCGGCCACACGCCTCTGACCGAACCCTTGGTCAGCTGCGCCTTCCCGGAGCCAGCCGAGGTCGTTGGTCAGTTGCTTGAGGCCCGTGCCGTCGGCGTTCACGACGTAGATATCGGCGTGGGCGGAGGAGTCGCGCTCTGGACCGCCGCTCCCGATAGCGAGGTCGCCGCAGGCGGCGAGCGCGAGCACCGCGATCACGACGAGCGACGAGAGCACGACAGTGATGGACACGCGTGTTCGCGATCCTCCTGGCCTCTTCTTGGCCCGCCCCTTCCCTTGGCTCCTCGTCGCCCGCTACTTCACCCTGAAGTAGCGCCACGCCGTGATGACGGCGCTGCTGTCAGGCGTGGCGGCGATCCGGGCGCGGATGCGGAGCCTGTCGCTGGTCTTCGGCGTGAACGTCCAGCTGTACGTGCCGCTGGCGCCGATCGTCCCTTTGCCGCTTCCGGGGTATCTCTCCCAGCCGACGGCCGACTTCCTCTCCAGACGCAGGACGACGGGTTTGCCGACGAGCTCGGTGGGCGCCACGATGCCGCTCACCTTGAGCGTGCGTCCGAGCAGCACGCCAGCTTTGAGGCCGCTCAACGTGAGCGTCAGTGCCGGCTTCGGCAGCCAGACGGCCATCTGCGGCAAGCGCACCCGCCAGCCTTCCGAGTCGCCCTCGGCGACGGCGCGATAGGCCGCCCACGGCGTCGGTGACGGCACCGTGAAGGCGAACGTGCCCGTGTTGCTTAGGTTGCCTGGTATGCCGGCTGCCGTGATGACCTGTCCCAGGTCAGTGAACTCGGTCGCGCCCCAGAGCCTCTGCTGCAGGTAGACGACGACGTCGGAGATCCCGAAGGGCCTGTCCGGCGGCGGTGCCGCAAACACGACCAGCCTGCCCGTGAGCTGACCCGAACCCTGCCGCAGGGTCAGACCTACCGAGCTGACGCCGTCCGCGGGGTCGAAGAGCGTCGCATGCGGACTCATGCCCTTGTGGCAGGTGGCGCAGTCGGTGACGGCGGCCACGAGGACCCCGTGTGGGGCCGGCGGGCCGGCAGGCGGCGCGGCATGGCAGTCGCCGCAGGCCGCCGCTGCCGGTGAGGCGCCGACCCCCAGCAGCGCGACCGCCGCCAGGCAGAGGACGACCGTCAAAGCTAGCTTGCGTTTCATGTCTCCCTCCTTGGTGCTCCCAGCTCCGCGACTGCGGCACGTGCGCTGCCGGGGGAACGCCCCAGGCGTCGCCGGCAGGATGCAGGCAGCGGGAGTGCGGAGAGCGGTTCAGATGGACGTCACGGCTCTCTCCATGCGCTACCCCCTTCTGGCCCTCTGGCCCTCAGGCTTCCCGAGCGAGCCGGCCCCAAGAAGCATGAAGGCGATCCGCCGGGCCGCTCTCACCAGTGTCTCCCCTATGCCGTACTGCACCTCTCAGGAGTCTCGCATGGGAGTCGCGTGCCCAGTGCGGCGATGAGGAGCGCCGTTTGAGGATCGTGCCGATGCGCGACGGCGAAGCGGCCGTGGGTTGTGGGAGTCTCGCGTTGGGGCGCGACATTGAGGGCCTTCCTTCCGGTGCTGGCTTGGGCGCCGACAGCCGAGAAGGACAGGCCCTCACCTGTCGACAACGTCGCGAATCAGAACAGCCAGAGCCATCCCCGGGCTCGGCGCCCATCGGCCTCCGGGCGTCTAGCCGATGCCCTTGAGCAGCTCCGACGCCTGACCCTTGGAGAACGCCTTCATGGTCGAGGTGCGCACATTGCCTCGCTTGGCCAGCTTGAAGAGGAACTTCATGACCACCTCGTCGCTCGGCGCTTCGCCGATACAGCAGTAGTCGTACTCGCCCATCGTCATGAGGACGTTCAGGTCGCCCCCGCCTACCTCCTGCCAGGCGTTGACGCTCTGATCGATGCGTTCCGGCACGTTCGCGATGTCGGCCGCCCCCTTGTCCGTGAGCTTGACCAAGAGCACATAGGTCGCCATGACGCCTCGCCTGCCTTTCTTGTCGTGCTGCCGATGATCGGCCTCTTCAGAGGTATGATATGCCCGTCCAACGGCACGCGTCCCGAAAGCACGCCCCGGACCTCTCGTCCAAAGGGATCGACGCGGGGCGGGGGCGCCGTGCCGCACCCCCGCCGGGTCACTGCCGCCGAACGCGCTCGAGCTCGTCGCTCCGGCGTCGTTCCATCTGGTCCCAGCGAGCCCCAGCTCGTCCCTCCTGTGCGCTGGAGTCGGAGTTGGAGATCCGGCTACGTCAGTCAGTGAATCCGCATGAACCCGGCGGCCTCACAGGCCTCCAGCATCATGCGGATGTCATCGTAGGACGAAGGGCTCACCGGCACGAACCGTTCTACCAGCCCGAGGGCCAGGCGCTTGCGTGCGTCGGGGTCTTCATGCAAAGACACGAGGATCCTCTGGATCCGGCTGCGCAGCTCGAGCGGCACTCGCTTCGATACAGCCACCGGCTGGATGGTGGAGGGGCCAAGGGTGTCGATGATGCGGAGTGACCGCGCCAGCGACGGATCGTTGCGCATGGCTACCGCCAACACCTGGGAGTCGATGGCGGAGGCGTCGACTTCGTGGCTGGCCACCATACGGATCGACTCTTCGTGAAAGCCGGCTTCGATGACCCTGCCGAAGAACCCGCGTGTCTCCCCGATCTCAACGAGGTGGTAGCGGGTGATCCCGTAGCCCGAGTGCGAGAGCGGCTCGTTGTAGGCCCAAGACCGGCCGCGCAAGTCCAGGAACGACCTCAGTGGGCTATCGCGGTGCACGATGACGTCCGAGAAGTAGACGGGCTTGTTGTGGTAGCGGTCGCCCTCGAGCACCGGCGCAGCGATCAGAACGGCCGGCGAAATGCCCTGGCGCTCGAACTCAACGTAGGGGAGGCTGCACACGAAGCAGACTTCATTCTTGTCCTGAGCGCAGCTCTCATAGTCGGTCTCGATCACGAGCTCGGTCTTGATCCCTAGGCGTCGCCCCACCTCTTCAGTGACCGCCTCGTACACCGGCAGGATGCTGGGCGCCAGGAATGTGCCAAAACGAAGGCGGTTCATGGTTTGGACCCGCCAAGCAGCCATAGGTTCAGCCTGGGCCGCAGAAGTTGTCGGTCGGGGCCGCTGGTTGCCGTGATGCCTGTCCCTTCGCTTGTGGACTCCCGGAGCCACTCGAGACATGCTACTCCCCGCTGAGGCTGCCTGCGTTGCCGGGGCGCGGCGACGCCGGTCACACCTGACGCCAACGACCCCCGGCCAGTCCCACCAGTGCGCACGGACTTTGGTTGCAAGGGGGTTGCAGAGGGGTCTCGCCGAGATCGTCGCCCACGGCACGGCGGTCGTCCTGGAGGGCTGAGAAGAACCGCGCGAGCCGTCGGCGGGGTCGCGGCCAAGCGTGTGACACGGCGCCGTGCCGGAATACCGCACGCCGTGCGGGCGCGCCGCATCATCGTCACACCCGGCGGGTACCCAGGGATGTATCTCTACAGGCATTGGGCGATCTTGATGCCCGAGGCACGTCCCGGCCCGCGGCCGAGTCAGACGTTCCAGCCGCCGAGGTAGGCGCCGGCGGAACACGCCCAGCCAGCGGCCGGCCAGAAAGATGCCCACGACGAGCACGGAGAGGGCGACGAGGCCGGCGGCCACGACGCCGAGGCCCTTGAAGCTGGGTACCAGCCACAGGAAGACCGGAGCGCTGGCGAGGATGAGCAGGCAGCCGACCACGGTCCACGCGACGCCGCCTGTTCGCACCTCTGCGTCTCCCGCGCTTCCCCTCCTCCCAGCAGCCCCGAACCTCACCGGAGGGCGGCGTACCCAACGGTCCAGTGCCCTTCCTCCGACCGCCAGAGCATACCTCGCCGAGAGGCCCGGTCGGCATCGCGCAGCGCCCGCGTCGTCTCAGGCGTGGCCAAGGCTGCCGACAGGTGGAGGCCGACCGTGAGAGCACCCACGCTATTCGTGGACGTAGGCGATGAGGCTGTAGCTGCCCGTCGACCCCTCGATGGCGACGCGATAGTCGCCGGCTGCGAGGGGTCGCTCGGAGATGCCCTCGAAGTACATCTGGTCCGACCTCGCCGGGTCGTTCGCGGTCTTTCGCATCTTGACCCCGAGAGCGCCATCATCGACTCGGGACTTGCGCGGAACGAGTCTTACCTCCCACCGGAACCGATCCGAGGCGTCGCTGGTCAGGCTGCCAACGACGCGCACTCTCCCGCCGTCTACGTGGAAGTAGGGGCTGTGCGCCCAGCTGCTGTCGCCCAGACTGCCGCTGGAAGCCGCCACCTTGAGCCAGCCGGGGACGGCAGCCCATGGGGAAGGGGTGCCGCTGCCCACAAGGGCTGTGCCACGTCCTCCACAGGCGACTGCGGCGAGCATGAGCAGCGCCGCGAAGCCGATCGCCGTTCCGCGCCATCGTTTCATGCCAGGAGTGTAGCAGGCAGATCCTGACGATCGGCTTCGCCCGTGACCTCGCCCGTCAGGGCGGTGACGGGACGCAGCAGGCGCATGAGACCAAAGCGACAAAGGGTCTTCTCGTCGCCTTCGTCGCTTTGGTCGCCTGGACCGGGGTCGACGCGCCACCAAGGGCGGCACTGGCGGGAACGGGACACAACTGCCAGAACCGACAGATCGGGGGTGAATCGTCGGTTCTGTCGGTTCTGTCGCGCGGGTCGCTGCGTTCGCTGCGTTCGCGAGCGCCCGAGACGCAGCGTTCCGGTCATGCAGGTCTTCCTGAGCCTCTTTGCTCCTGGTGCGATCGTCCTCTGCAGGAAGTCCGGGTTTGTGCCGACTACATGTGCAGATCACACAGTTGTTCATCATCCCCGTCGTCTGGAGGCACTATGGCAGCGTCAGCGAAGACTCCCCTGTGGAAGCGGCTCGTGATCGTCCTGTCCGCAGTCGTGGCAGGCATTGTGGTGGCGTCCGTGATCGGGCAGGCTGGAGCCTCCACGGTACTGACCATCGTGGTCGGGGCGGCCGTGACACTCCTCGCCCTCTGGGTCGTAGCTAGGCTCTTGCACGTGCGCCTGAAGAGGGGCTGGGAATAGGCTCGCTTCACGACCTCGCCTCCAGCTCCCGCGTTGCGAGGATGAGCAGCGCCGAACAAAACGCAGCAACCTGACCCAAGCGTCAGATCGCTCGAGGCCCCCGGCAGGAGGCCCGGGACACGGCCTGGGGGCCGCGACACCTGTTTGTACGCCCGGATCCGTCACATGACCGGACTGGACCCTCGGGGACCGACGGTCAGGGGCATTCTGTCCCTTCGGTCGCGTCAGCATGAGTCGTTTCAGCGTCCGTCGAGCCCGCGCTTCAACCTCCCGGCCTCGCCGTTGCGCTTCGCCGCGTAGCGCAGGTTCTCAAGCGCCGGATGGGCCGACCTCGACCGTCTGCGCCAATGCTTCACACTGTCGTCATAGGGGAATCCTCGAGGCATCGGGTCCCTACGACCCGTCAACAACGCGGCTTGCTGCCGCATCCGAGGAGGATCTCATGGCAACACCCATCAGTGGGACCATGAAGTCGTTCGACAAGCCGGACGAGCACGTCGCCAAGGGTGGCGTAGAGATCGACGTCCTGCAGATCGGCGACATGAAGGTGAAGCGCGCGACCTACCCGTCGGGATGGAAGTTCTCGACGCACATGGGAGCGCCGCAGTGCCAGGACACGCACGTCGGCTACACCGTGTCGGGGCGCATGATCGCGGAACTCAGCGACAGCACACGGCTCGAATTCGGTCCCGGGAGCGTGTTCGTCATCCCGGCGGGGCACGACGCCTGGGTCACCGGTGACGAGCCCTGCGTCATCGTCCAGTTCGACGAGGGCGAGGCCGCAGCGCGCCGCTTCAACGTGGCCGGTGCGGCGAAGGCGGGCTGACCGCGGTTCGTCACCGAAGCGTCAAAGTCTGCGCAAAGGGCCGCGCCAAGCGGCCCTTTGCGCGCAGAGACTCGGCCGGCTTGACCTGCCCCACGCCGTCATGCACGACGGCCCACCTGCTTCGACGGACGATCAGCAGGGTGACGGCGGCGGTCTGCTCCCGGTCCCCTCCGAGATCGGTCGCGGAGTCCGCCACCGTGTAGACGCCACGCACGACTGGGTTCTAGCAGGCAAAGCATCCTCGCGCCGGTCGCCACCCGATCTCCGAGCGCCTCGGGCACGCCTCCATCGGCATCACCCTCGACGCATACATCCACGTGATGCCCGGCATGCAGGAGGAGGAGGCTGAGAAGATCGATGCGGGGACGCGAGCGGCACTGGCGCGATAGAGGTGCCCTCGGAGGCGGTCGGGCCTCGGTCGGGGCTATCTCTGCCCTCGGCGAGCGCGAGAACGCCAGGAAAAGGCAGCGAAAGACGTGCCGCGAGATGCCGGCGTTGCCAGGGCGCGCGACAGGTGTGAGGATGTGCCATCCGTCATATCTGTCACTCGTCAAGGAGGGTACAAATGGTCGCAGTGATCGTCGCAGCGTTGGCGTTCTTCTGGTGGCTGATCTTCGTCTTCGCGTGGCTCATCTTCCTGTTCTTCACGATCACTATCGCTCGGAGCAAGGGTCGCAGCGCGCTCCTCTGGGGTCTGCTGGCCTGCTTCTTCCCGCTGATCACCATCATCGTCCTGCTACTGATCCCGTCTCGCTCGAGCGACTAGCACGGGGGCACTTGCGGTGCCCTCATCGAACAGATCGACCCAGCACGCCGTAGCAGTCGCAGGAGACGAAAGCGACCGAAGAGCCACGCCATCACCTTCGTCGCCGACGCGGGGCGAACACCGGCTCTGGCGCCCCGTTCGCGCGAGTGCCCGAGACCCCCGGCAGGAGGCCCGAGACACCGTCCGGGTTCTCCCGCGAGCGCACCATCGGCGCCGCCGGT
>Ga0315281_10001945_pt1 | contig 30743 bp, 30 predicted proteins | sample YL17G07_0_MG_FD_204540 | JGI IMG/M metagenome (GOLD analysis project Ga0315281, IMG submission 204540) | Sediment microbial communities from Yellowstone Lake, YNP, Wyoming, USA - YL17G07_0 | ecosystem: Environmental > Aquatic > Freshwater > Lake > Sediment | place: USA: Wyoming | collected...
TCTCCACATTGCGCTTCCGCCTCGCAGCCGCCATCGCGAAAGGCTTGCGGCAATGTCCATGCTGCGGGAGATCAGTAAATCGGATCATGAATGTTTAATAACACAGTAGAACTAGCCCCCTGTGGGTAAAAACAAAAAAGCAGCCTGTTCGGCTGCTTTTTTGTTTTATGCCTTATTCACAGTGAGCTGGTCGAGCCAGACATAAGCGTTTCCCACCAACGTTTGCGATTGCCGGGAATAATGCCTTTAGGCTGGAGGTAACTTGGAGGCATGCGGCTCATAATCCAGCCCGGTAACGGCGGATTCTTGCTGGAGCCACAGGATGATCCCAGGTTGTGCGGGTCGTAAATTTTGATCAAGCTTGGATTGTTCAGATCATTTGCATAGACGATGCCGCAGTAATCTTCGTCATGGTCGTTATGCAGCAGGCTGTCGATCTTCTGAATGAACGTAGAAACTTGCTCTGGGGAGGCAGGGAACTGCGGCACTGGTTCGCCGATGGCATACAGATACCAACCGGCAGCCGGGTCAATTTTTGGCCAGAAATCGGCGAGTTGCTGCCATGACAGCAAACTGTACAGCATACCGTTCAGGGTGCGCTCAAAATCGGTGGCGGGCTTGGTTTCGCTGGCTGTAGACATATGCCAATTTGGACAGTGAATCTGAAGCTGTTCTCAACCTGCTTCAGGTTGAGAACAGGTTGCATATTTCACTTTGCGACTTGCCTTTCCCTTAATTCGTCCAGGGTCTTGCAGTCGATGCAAAGCGTCGCGGTGGGGCGGGCTTCCAGGCGTTTCAAACCGATCTCAACGCCACAGCTTTTGCAGTAGCCATATTCATCTTCTTCGATCTTGGCGATGGTTTCGTCGATCTTCTTGATCAGCTTACGCTCCCTGTCCCGGTTGCGTAATTCCAGCGCCATATCAGATTCCTGGCTGGCGCGGTCATTGGGGTCGGCAAACACCGTGGCTTCGTCCTGCATGGTGTGGACTGTACGGTCGATATCCTGACTCAGCTCAGCTTTCCATGTCTCCAGGATTTTGCGAAAATGCTTGAGCTGTTTTGGGTTCATGTAAGTTTCCCCCTTCTTTGGAGCATAAGGGGTGAACTGTTTGGTTGGTTCTGCTGGCATCTCGTTTGACCTAATTTTGGCAAAACTGCTTTAATAGCAGATTACGGTTATCAACGTCAAGTTTGTATATATCTTTAGGGGGATTTTGGTGGCACTTCAGGCTTTGATTTTTGATGTGGATGGCACCCTTGCGGATACCGAGCGCGATGGGCATCGGGTGGCATTTAATGCGGCGTTCAGGGAGTTCGGACTGGACTGGGATTGGGATGTCGAGTTGTATGGGAAGTTGCTCGCGGTGACCGGGGGCAAGGAGCGCATCAATTTTTATGTTGACCAGTTCCTGAAGGGGTTCGTCAAGCCCGCAGATTTCGACAGCATGGTGGCGGCCTTGCACAAGGCCAAAACGCGTCATTACACGGAACTGCTTTCTCAAGGTGGGATACCGATGCGGCCGGGGGTAAAGCGACTGCTGCATGAAGCACGCACAGCAGGATTGCGTCTGGCCATTGCGACCACGACCACGCCTGAGAATGTGACGGCGCTGCTGCGCTACAGTTTGGCTCAAGATGCTGAGTCCTGGTTCGAAGTCATTGCAGCTGGTGATATTGTGCCGGCCAAAAAACCAGCGCCGGATATTTACTTCTGGGCGCTGCGGGAACTAGGGTTGAATGCCGCTGATTGTCTTGCCTTTGAGGATTCCGAGAACGGCATCAAGTCCAGTTTGGGAGCAGGGCTGCAGACGGTGGTGACAATCAATGATTACACGCGCACTCATGACTTTCACGGAGCCATCGCCGTATTGAGCGATCTGGGCGAGGCGCAGCAGCCCTTCCGGCTGCTCAGCGGCGATGCGGGTGGTCTGGGGTATGTGGATATCGAATTGCTGCGGCGTTGGCACGCCCAATCGTATTGATTAGCCGTGGTGCATGATTGCTGCCTGCAGGGTATTTTCCAGCAGGGTCGCAACCGTCATCGGGCCTACCCCACCTGGCACCGGCGTAATCCAGGCGGCACGCTGGGCCGCAGGTTCAAATTCCACGTCGCCGCATAAGCTGCCGTCCGCCAAGCGGGTAATGCCGACATCGATCACCGTTGCGCCTTCTCGCACCCACGCTCCTTTGACCAACTGTGGTTTACCCACTGCTACCACCAGGATCTCCGCGGTGCCTACCACTCCTGCCAAGTCGCGCGTAAAGCGGTGGCAGGTAGTCACGGTACAGCCGGCCAGCAGCAGCTCCAATCCCATGGGGCGCCCCACTGTATTGGAAGCGCCGACCACCACCGCATTTTTACCTTTCAGATCGTCTGTCGTGGTATGCAGTAAGGTCATCACGCCGTAAGGCGTGCATGAACGCAGAACTGGTATGCGCAGCGCCAGCCGCCCGATGTTATAGGGGTGGAAGCCGTCTACATCCTTGTCGGGGAGAATCGCCTCAACCACCGTTTCGCTATCGATGTGGCTGGGCAATGGGTCTTGCACCAGAATGCCGTCGATGGCAGGGTCGTCGTTCAGCTTCTTGATCAGGGCCAGCAAATCCGCTTGAGAGGTTGAGCTTGGCAGGTCGTAGGACACGGAGCGCACGCCGGCGGTCTCGCAAGCGCGCCGTTTATTGCGCACATAGATGGTCGAGGCAGGGTCTTCTCCCACCAGCACCACCGCCAGGGAAGGAACCGGCTTGCCCGCCGCAATGCGCTCAATAACGCGTTGCTTGATGTCGAGCAACTTGTTGTTGGCGATGGTTTTGCCATCGATGATTCTTGCTGACATGAAATGAAAGTCGCCTGAAATAAAGCGCTATCATCTCATTTTTCGTCATACTCCCTCAAGTTGAAAGGGTGTTTTGCCGTGAATCAAAGGGTGATGAGAGAATGGGGCGAATCAGTAGAGCGCTATTCATAGAGACATCGGGGGAGATTGCTGCATGGCGTTGCATGACGTTTTGGAAGTGACCAGTTGTACTGATGCCGGTCTGGTGCGTTCTTTCAATGAGGACAGCCTCGCAGCCAGTGCTGAGCTGGGGTTGATGGTGCTGGCCGATGGCATGGGCGGGTACAAGGCCGGTGACGTGGCGAGTCAGCTTGCAATCGGCGTGCTGGTGCAGGAGATCAAGCAATTCCGCAATGGGCAGGCCGGCACCACAGCAGCGCTGGCGCAATCCGTCAGCGCTGCAATCAAGAAGGCCAATACTGCAATTTTTAAAACGGCCACCGCAGATGCAAATTACCAGGGAATGGGCACGACTTTGGTGATGATGGCACTGGCCGGGAACCGCGCCGTCATCGCCCATGTTGGCGATTCGCGGCTTTATCGGTTGCGCAAAGATCGGCTGGAGCTCATCACCCGCGATCATTCCGTGTTGCAAGAGCAGGTCACTCAACGCATGATCTCTGCCGAAGAAGCCAAGCTTTCCCACAACCGCAACCTGGTCACGCGCGCCCTCGGCGTTGAAGCCACAGTGGAACTCGAATTGCAGGAAGAGCCGGTTTTGCCAGGTGATATCTACCTGCTCTGCTCAGATGGCCTGAATGACATGGTGGATGATGCCGACATCGAACTGGTGTTGCGCTCGCTCAAAGCGAATTTGCCCTTGGCTGCCCAGCAACTGGTGATGATCGCCAACGACCATGGCGGGCACGACAATGTTTCCGTGATCCTGGCCAAAATCAAGCAGCCTGCCGCCCCCAAGGCTGGATTGCTGGGGCGTGTGCTGGGCTGGTTCAAATAAGGGTCGGAGAAAGACATGGCAAAACTCGTATTAAGCCGCGACGGTGAAATCATCGGACACCACTTTCTCGATCAGGAGCGCTTCGTCATCGGTCGCAAGCCCGGCACCGATATCTTTCTCGATGCCGTCAGTGTCAGCAAGGAACATGCTGCAGTCACCACCGTCGGTAACGACCAGATTTTGCAGGATCTGGGCAGCTCCAATGGCACGTTCGTCAACGGTGCCAAGGTAACCCGGCACATCTTGCAAAACGGCGATATGATCGAGATCGGTGGCTATCAAATCAAGTACGTCAACCAGAAAGCCCGGGCCAGCATGGATTTCGACCGGACCATGCTGATGCCCGACTTGCCGCAGATGGAGGCGGTCAATACCGTGGCAGAAGCGCCGTCTGCCCCCGTGGTGCCGGGCTTATCTGTGGCGCGGGCGTTGCAGGCCAAATTCCCCTTGGGCGGCGTGAAAGACATGCGCGCCAACCAGGAGAAAGAGCTTAACCGTGTATGTGCAACCTTCGGTAAGGCAGGGGAGCAGGTGGCCGTGATCAACCGCCGTCCCCACGGCTATTTTTTGACCCATGTGGAAGGGCGCAAGCACCCGCAGGTCAACGGCAAAGCGATAGGGGCAGAGCCGGTCGCGCTACAACCGAACGACCTGATTGAGGTGGGTGGGGAGAAGCTGGTTTTTTTTCTGAAAGGGTAGGGCTGGGCGGCCTTTATCAAGCCTTTCCTAACGCCGCCAATTCAATTTCGCTAAACCCCGCAGCTCGTCTCGCTTCAAAATTGAATGGGCCGCGCATGACTGGTGCCTGGTATTCAACGGCCAGTTGGGTATAGGTGCTGACCGGTTCCAGGCCGCGCTGTTCGCACAGCCATCCATACCAGCGGTTACCGACGGCGACATGACCAATTTCATCGCGCAGGATCACGTCGAGAATTGCGGCGGCGGCCATATCGCCCGCCTGCGCCAGCTTTGCGCGCAAGGGTGGAGTCGCATCCAGCCCGCGCGCCTCCATCGTGCGCGGCACCAGCGCGATGCGCGCCAGAATGTCGTCCTGGGTTCTGGCGGCCATCTCCCATAAGCTGTTATGCGCTGGAAAATCTCCATAAGCGTGGCCTTGACCGTGTAAGTGCTCGGTCAGCAAAGAGAAGTGCAGTGCTTCTTCCTGCGCCACTTGCAACCAGTCCGCATAATATTCGCGAGGCATGTTCGCAAAACGCCAAATCGCATCCAGCGCCAGATTGATCGCAGTAAACTCGATATGCGCCAGCGCATGGATCAAAATGGCGCGCCCCTCTGGCGTATTCATTGCGCGCTGCTTGACCGAGCGCGGTGGCACCAGTTCCGGTTTAAGCGGTTGGCCGGGGGTGAGGGCGGTTGTCGACAAGGCGGTCTGCGCATCCAGTAAAACGCTGCCGGACAGCCATGCCTGCGCCAGCAGGCGCACCCCTTCGGCCTTGCGGGAGGGGTCCGGTTCGGCCAGCCAGAACAGCGCTGACTGGCGCAATTCCGGCCCGGTTTTTTGCATGGGATTAAGCGGCTGGGGTAAGGTCTGGGTCAATGTGTTCATCGTTGGCGGGCAGCGGTTTTTCGAGCATGGTGCTGCGGCTTGCCGGTGTTTCCAGGCTGACGCGCCCCAGCGTGCCGGTGCGGTAGTCGGTCAGCAGCGCAAGCGAGGCTTTTTCCATATCCGCATGGCCGCCCTTGCTGCGGAATCCGCGCCGTTTGGCGACCGCTTCGATTACCCCTATGGCATCCAGGCCTTCCACGCTACAACCGTAGCGGGCGGTAATCAGCGCGGGGTAATGTTCCAGCAGGAGGCCTGCCAGAAAAATTGCCACCTCTTCGCTCATGACGGCATTGCGCCCCACCGCGTGGCTTGCGGCCAGCATGAGTCCATCAGTCGGGTTCGCGATTCTCGGCCACAACATGCCGGGGGTATCGGTGATCGTCATCCGGTCGTTCAAATCGAAACGTTGCTGGCTCTTGGTGATAGCAGGCTCGTCACCCACTGCAGCCACTCGGCGTTTCAGCAGCGCATTCATCAGCGTCGATTTGCCCACGTTGGGAATGCCCATGATCATCATGCGCAGCGGCTTGAGCTTGGTGCCACGATGGGGGGCGAGCTCCAAGCACAGAGCAGGGATTTTGGCGACATCGCCCGGTTTTTTGCACGACAGTGCAACCGCCTTGACGCCTTTCTGGCTGTTATAAAAATTGAGCCACGCCTGAGTCACTGCGGGGTCCGCCAGGTCGGCCTTATTGAGGATCTTCAGGCAAGGGCGCTGGCGATGCAGGCGCAGCTCCGTGATCATCGGGTTGCAGCATGCCTCAGGCAGGCGGGCATCCAGGACTTCAATAACGACATCGATCCATTCCATGGTTTCGGCCGCTTTCTTGCGGGCCGAAGTCATGTGACCGGGAAACCACTGAATAGACATTCGTAATCAACATTCTAATTAAAATGCTATTTTACCCTTCGCGGCGCCTTGCGTCATGTACACTGCGCACGCACGGCATCAGCCTCGCTCTGTTGTACAAGGCGTAGAGCCGATGCTGCCATCATTCGGCTGACTAACCATTGAGAGGGAAACCGATGCTTTCCGAAAGAGTTTACGCACTGGCCGAGCAATACGACACCCTTGTACTGGCCGACACCATTACCCATCGGGCGCTGGTCGCCCTGTATGTGGACCTGGTAAGAATCGGTGGCGGCATGACCGATGAGGAGCTCCAGGAAATGATTAACGCCTTCATGCGCGAAGCCTGCATCGAGCCGTTGACAGGCTTGGGCTGGCTCCACTACGCGTGTGGGCAAAGAACCCTTGGTGCGCTTCCGGACGAAGATATCGATCCGAAGGAGCGGGATTTTAATCGACTCATGGTCGTGTTCGCCATCAATGCCATCCGAGGGTTCCCGGAAATACTGGAGGGCCAGGAAGCGTTATTCGAAAAAGTGCATGACGCCATCCAGGCAAGCATCGAGCAGGGCGGGCCAGGAATTGTTGAAGCCGTCCTCGAAGATTTGGCAGATATCCTGCTCAACGGCACCAAGGAAGAACTCGCCATGCAATGCCGCGACCGGGGCATGTCGGAAGAGGAAATCGTTGTTACGCTTGAAACGCTACATGATACGTTTGAATCGGATGGCGGGGTGGAGCGTCAGGTTAACTGATCGGTGCGGTTGTGGCAGGTGGTGAGCCGTGACCCCCCCAGCTCATTCGCTAACAGCCTGTCCGCATACCAAAAAGCATCGTCCTAAACTTCACTCTAGCCCGGCCCTATTGAATGCTGCGCTTATTAGCGCATTCTGGTTTACACGGGCTTTGCAAAATCACATACTGGACACTGCAGTGATTCATCATTTTACGGAGATGGTATGGACAGCTTGGCAAAAAGCGCGGGTGATTTAGTTCAGGACGTGGGAGGCTTGGTTACGCTGCCGGATGTCTATTTGCGCATCAACCGTTTGATGGAAGATCCCAATAGCAGTAGTGCAGACATTGCCGAGGCTGTCAGTCGCGACCCGGCTTTCACGTTGCGTTTGCTGCGGGTTGCCAATAGCCCCCTGTACAAGGTTGCCTCCAGCGTCGACACCGTGGCAAAAGCGGTCACCCTGCTCGGCACTGCGCAGATACGCAACTTGGCCCTGACAATGTCGGTTGCAAACAGCTTTGCCGGGCTGCCCAACAATCTGGTTTCGATGGAAAACTTTTGGCGCCACAGCTTGTTGTGCGCTTTGGCCGCGCGTCTCCTGGCCAAAGAGGCGCGCCGTTGCGATGCCGAGGCACTATTCACCGCCGGGCTTCTGCACGACATCGGTGAGCTGATCCTTTTCAATCGCTTGCCCGAGCAATCCAAAGATGCAGTCCTTCTCGTGCAGGACAGTTCGGTTGAAATGTCGATCCATGACGCTGAACACCAAATTTCCGGCATCGACCATGCCGAAGTGGGAGGTGAACTGGCACGAAAGTGGCAACTGCCATCTCTTCTGGAAGAGTGTATCGCCTATCACCACGACATCGGTAAGGCAAAGCGCCATCCGCGGGAGGCAGCGCTGATTCATATTGCCAATATCGTCGCACAAATGGCGGAAATCGATTCCTTGGACCCTGCTGATTCCCCGCCGATAGATCCTGCAGCCTGGAAAATCACAGGACTCACCGATCAGTCAATAGAGCCGGTGGTACGCGAAGTGCAGGCCATGATCAACGAAGTCGAGTCCCTTTTCATGGGCAAGACTTAAGCTCCCCCTGATTGCCCATCGCAACCATGGCTCTCGGATCCACTTCCCTGCCCACTCCACCGCTTGCGCTGCCCGGCTTCGAGCATTTCAAGCGCACATGGAACCCGACCTACGAGGCATACGCCGCACGCATCCTGCCGGGGGAATACTACGTCACCAAAAACGATGAGGGCGTATACACCACGCTCGGTTCGTGCATATCCGCCTGCATCCGCGACCGCGTCTTGAACATCGGCGGCATGAATCACTTCATGCTTCCCAGCACCGATGCGGCACCCAGCGAAGCCTGGACCGCCGCTGGCCTGGGCGCTTCCAACCGCTACGGCAACTACGCGATGGAACACCTGGTCAATGAAATACTGCGCAATGGTGGCAAACGCGAGAATCTTGAAGTGAAGATATTCGGTGGCGGGCGCATCCTGGCCAACATGACCGACGTAGGTCAGCGCAACATCGAGTTCGCACGCGCTTACCTCAAAACCGAAGGCCTGAAGATCGTGGCCGAGGACGTCGGCAGCGTACATCCCCGCATGGTGGTCTACTTCCCAGCCACGGGGCGGGTGCGCGTAAAGCGGTTGCGTTCGTTGCACAACAACACCATCGCCGAGCAGGAAAATCGCTACCTCGAAAGCATCAAGGCGAAACCGGTGGGGGGCGAAGTCGAGCTGTTTTAATTGTCCCCGGGTTGTTGAGCCAGCAGTTGTTTATGCTCATGGTGAGACGGCCTTGCACAAATCCATGTCATGAATTGCATTCGCCCTTTTACTACTTGGAAACAAAGTCGGAATAGTTTAGCGCAACAATCTACTTTTATTGTTTATTAAAACGATATAAAACAAATTGTTAGTATGTTTGTTGCGCCGGAATAAAACTCGGAATAAACTTACCGAATGCGCTACACCCAACCCCACCAATTCGAACCCCTGCTGCCGCAAAGACGGCTGGAAAAATTGTTCGCTTCCGCGCAGTCCGTCACCGAGGCGTCATTAGGCTTGCGCGGCGCATTGCACGCCAGCACCGCCAGCACGCTCGCCCGGCTCCTGCGGACGATGAACTCTTACTACTCGAACAAAATTGAAGGCCACAGCACGCACCCGCTAAACATCGACCGCGGGTTGCGGCAAGATTTCTCCACTAAACCCAAGGTGGCACAACTACAGCGTTTGGCGCTTGCTCATATCGAGGCAGAAGAAGAGATCGAATCCTGGGTCAATAATGGATCGGATTTCTCCCCATTTTCGACGGAGGGCGTCCGCCGTATCCACGAAGCCCTGTATCGCCGGCTGCCGGCAGAGGATCGCATTGCCGATGACGGGCGTATCGTCGAGCCCGGGGCATGGCGCAATGTGGACGTGGAGATCGGCCGCCATGTGCCGCCGCCGCACGGCAGCATGCTTGCCTTCATGGCCCGCTATCAGAAAATCTATGACGGCCACGCCTCATGGGACAAGCAACTAGTTAAAATCGCCAGCGCCCACCAACGGCTCACCTGGATACATCCCTTTCTTGACGGCAACGGACGCGTGGCGCGGCTGGCAACGCACGCGGCGCTGTACCGTGACTTCACCGGAGGGCTATGGCCGGTCTGTCGTGGGCTTGCCCGCACCCAGCAGGACTACTACGCGCGGCTTGAATCCGCCGACGAACCACGCCGGGGCGATCTGGATGGGCGCGGCAACCTGACCGAGGAAGGCTTGTGGCAGTTCTGCCACTACTTCCTCACCGTCTGCCGCGACCAGGTAGATTTCATGCGTCACATGCTGGATATTGACGGCATCCGCTCCCGCATCCGGGCGCTGGTCGTATTTCGCTCGGAGACGGACAAACAGGTACGCCGCGAGGCGGAATTACCCTTGCACTACCTGTTCACTTCCGGGCCACTGACTCGCGCCGAATTCAAGCAGATGACCGGCCTGGGTGACAAGGTGGCGCAAATGATGCTCTCGCGCCTGCTCAAAACCGGGCTGGTAGAATCGGACACCCCGCTCGGGCCCGTGCGCTTCGGCATGCCCTTGGACGCGCTGCAATTCTATTTTCCGGACCTGTACCCGGAAGCGGCGACACGGGTGGATGAGGAGTGGATTTGAATCCTGCGGCCATCAAAAACACAGATTTTCAGAAATCAGAGCTGGGCGCCGGTCTCGCAACCAGAAAAATCAAGCACAATGATCGACCAGCGGCATTGCAAGCATCATAATCAGGCTCAATGATATGACCGAAAACCAGAACCCCGAACAAAAAGCCCGCGACACCATCGACGCGCTGTTGAAGCAGGCGGGCTGGGTCGTTCAGGCCGCTAAAAAGATCGACCTGAATGCAGGGCTGGGGCAGGCCGTGCGCGAATACCAAACCGATGTCGGCCCGGCGGACTATGTGCTGTTCGTCGATAAAAAGGCGGTAGGCGTGATCGAGGCCAAGCGCGAGGAACAAGGCCATAAAATCACCGAAGTGGAATCGCAGACGGAGGGCTATGCCAGCGCCAAGCTGAAGTGGGTCAACAACAAAGAGCCTTTGCCTTTCCTGTACGAAAGTACTGGCATCATTACCCGCTTCACCGATGGCCGCGACCCCAAGCCGCGTTCGCGCGAGGTGTTCAGCTTCCACCGCCCGGAAACGCTCAAGGAATGGTTGTCGCAAGATGCCAGCCTGCGCGAACGCCTGCACCACATTCCGCCGCTGAATCCGAAACATCTGCCCGCCAAGGAATTGCGCCTGCGCGATTGCCAGGAAACCGCCATAGTCAATCTTGAGGAATCATTCAAGGCCGACCGCCCGCGCGCCCTGATCCAGATGGCGACCGGCGCGGGCAAAACGTATACCGCCATCACCTCCATCTATCGCCTGCTCAAACACGCGCACGGCAAGCGCATCCTGTTTCTGGTGGACACCAAAAACCTCGGCGAACAGGCCGAGCAGGAGATGATGTCCTACGTGCCGCTCGACGATAACCGCAAGTTCACCGAGCTATACAACGTGCAGCGGCTCAAGTCCTCGTTCGTCGCCAAGGATAGCCAGGTATGCATCAGCACCATCCAGCGGCTGTATTCCATACTCAAAGACACACCGCTCGATGAAGCTGCCGAAGAGATCAACCCGGCGGAATTGAAGCAGCCCAAGACTCCGATGCCAGTCGTCTATAATGAAAAAGTTCCACCCGAGTTTTTCGACTTCATCTTCATCGACGAATGCCACCGGTCCATCTACAACCTGTGGCAACAGGTGATCGACTATTTCGATGCCAGCCTGATAGGCCTCACCGCCACGCCGGACAACCGCACCTACGGCTTCTTCAAGAAGAACGTGGTCAGCGATTACAGCCACGAAAAAGCCGTGGCCGATGGCGTGAACGTCGGCAATGAAATCTATGTGATCGAAACGCAAATCACCCAGCAAGGCGCGCAGATCAGCGCCCAGCAACAAGTCGAGCGCCGCGAAAAACTCACCCGCAAAAAACGCTGGGAATTGCAAGACGAAGACGAAGCCTATTCTGCCACGCAGCTTGATCGCAACATCGTCAACCCCGATCAAATCCGCACTGTCATCCGCACCTTCCGCGAGAAACTGCCGGAAATATTCCCCGGTCGCAAAGAAGTACCCAAGACCCTGATCTTCGCCAAGACCGACAGCCACGCCGACGACATCATCCAGACCGTGCGCGAGGAGTTCGGCGAGGGCAACGCCTTCTGCAAAAAGCTCACCTACAAGATCGAGGAAGACCCCAAGTCGGTGCTGGCGGATTTTCGCAACGCCTATTACCCGCGCATCGCCGTCACTGTGGACATGATCGCCACCGGCACAGATGTGAAGCCGCTGGAATGCCTGCTGTTCATGCGCGACGTGAAGAGCCGCAACTACTTCGAGCAGATGAAAGGGCGCGGCACGCGCACGCTGGATATGGACGACCTGAAAAAAGTCACGCCCTCCGCCGTCAGCGCCAAAACGCATTACGTGATCGTCGATGCCATCGGCGTCACCAAGTCGCTCAAAACCGCCAGCCAGCCGCTCATCACCAAGCCCACCGTACCGCTCAAGGATTTGGCGATGAGCGTGATGATGGGCGCGACGGATGAAGATACGGTGAGCTCCCTTGCCGGACGCTTGGCGCGGCTCAACAAGCAACTGGATACCGACGACCAGCGCCGCATCCGCGAAGCCGCCGGAGGCATGGAGCTGACCCAACTCGTCGGCAAACTCTTCGGCGCGATTGATGCCGACAATATCGAAGCCCGCGCGCTGGAACTTGCCGGGCAGCCCGTCGGCACCGATCCCGGCGACGACAAACGGTCACAGGCGCAACAGCAGTTAGTGTCTGAGGCCGCGCGAGTGCTGAATGGTGAGCTGGTAGAACTCATCGAAACCATCCGCCGCGACAAAGAGCAAACCATAGACCACGACAACATCGACACCGTGTTACAGGCGGGCTGGGGCAAAGATGCCGCCAACAATGCGCAAGCCATTACCGATGAGTTTGCCGAATACCTCAAAGCCAACCAGGACAAGATCGCCGCCCTCACCATCTTCTTCAGCCAGCCGTACAGAAGGCGCGAACTCAGCTTCGACCTGATCCGCCAGGTGCTGGACAAGCTCAAGGCCGACAAACCCAAGCTCGCTCCCTTGTATGTGTGGCAAGCCTACCGCCAGTTGGATGATTACAAAGGCGCGCAGCCCATCAGCGAACTCACAGCGCTGGTCGCACTGATCCGCCGCGTCTGTGGCATGGATGCCAAGCTCGCCACCTTCGACGACACCGTGCGCCGCAACTTCCAGAACTGGGTGATGCAACACCATTCCGGCGGCGGCGAAAAATTCAACGAAGAACAAATGAACTGGCTGCGCATGGTGCGCGACCACGTCGCCAACTCCTTCCACATCGAGCGCGACGATCTGGAAATGTCGCCGTTCGATGGGCAAGGCGGACTGGGCAGGATGTATCAGTTGTTTGGCGCGAAGCTGGATACGTTGCTGGATGAGTTGAATGAAGTCCTCGTAGCATGAAAGTCGCAGAGGGAATTTTGCCTGTGGGTTGGATTGGCTTGACGCTGGAAGATATAGCGGAAATCCACGATAGCTTGCGTGAACCTGTGAACTCTGCGGAGCGTGCTAAACGCCCCGGCTTTTACCCGTACTATGGGGCAACAGGCCAGGTCGGATGGATTGATGATTTTCGTCAAGATGGTGAATACGTCCTTCTTGGCGAAGATGGAGCACCTTTTTTTGAACCAACAAAAGAAAAGGCTTACCTTGTTTCCGGGAAGTGCTGGGTTAACAATCATGCGCACGTTCTCAAGGGGCGAGAGGGTTTATGCTCAAATCGTTACCTTCTCTACTCGCTCAATCAAACGAATTACCGAGGTTATGCTAATGGCACGACCAGACTGAAACTCACTCAGTTTGCGATGCGACAGTTGCCTATAAACCTTGCTCCGCTTCCCGAACAACACCGCATCGTCGCCAAAATCGAGGAGCTGTTTTCCGAGCTGGACAAGGGCATCGAAAACCTGAAGACCGGCCGCGCGCAGCTCAAGGTGTATCGCCAAGCCCTGCTGAAACACGCCTTCGAGGGCAAGCTCACTGCGCAGTGGCGCGCGGAAAGAAACGCCACCTCAAATAAGCCCGTCATTCCCGCGCAGGCGGGAATCCAGCCTTTTAATGACATGGATTCCCGCCTGCGCGGGAATGACGAGATGGGGGGCGGAAATGACGAGCCTCTGGAAACCGCCGACGCCCTGCTCAAGTGCATCCAGCAAGAGCGTGCGCAACGTTACCAGCAACAACTCGCCGACTGGCAAACCAACGGCGGCAGCAAACCCAAAGCCCCGAAATCCCTGCCGCAGCTCACTACCGAAGAACTGGCCGAATTGCCAGAACTGCCGGAGGGGTGGGTCTACACGCGAGTCGGTTCGGTGATTGATGATCCAGCTTACGGCACTTCAAAAAAATGTGCTTACGAGTTGGATGGGGTTGGTGTTCTGCGAATTCCCAATGTAATTTCGGGAAGAGTTGATGCTTCTGACTTGAAATTTGCGCAATTCACCGCCGATGAAATAGCCACATACAAACTAAACGTCGGCGATATTTTGATAATCCGTTCAAATGGCAGTGTTTCGATTGTCGGGCGATGTGCGCTTGTTTCTGGAGCAGACGTTGATTATTTGTACGCGGGCTACCTGATTAGATTACGTCCTCATCTACGCCTTGTGGTGCCGGAATATTTACTCAATTCATTTTCGCTTCATTCAGTAAGAAAACAGATTGAACAAAAGGCCAAATCGACCAGTGGGGTGAATAACATCAATACGGGTGAAATCCAGTCGTTGATTGTTGCTCTGTGTGGTATCGAAGAGCAGAAACAAATTCAGATGGAAATTGAATCTCGCTTGTCCGAAGTTGACCAACTCGACCAAACCATCACCACCTCCCTGCAACAAGCCGAATCCCTGCGCCAGTCCATCCTGAAAAAAGCCTTCTCCGGCCAACTAGTACCGCAAGACCCGCACGACGAACCCGCATCAAAGCTGCTGGCGCGCATCAGGGCGGAGAAAGTTGAACCTACTTCCAACTCCAAAAGTTCAAGGAGCAAGCGAAATGAATAAAGACGCCGAGCAAAATCTGCTCATCTACCACACCGCAGATGGCAAGGCTGCGGTGTCGCTCTACGCTCATGATGACAACGTATGGATGAACCAAAGCCAATTGGCGGAGCTGTTTGCCACCTCGGTTCCAAATGTCAGCACGCATATATCCAAGATATTGAAAGATAAGGAGTTGGATAAGGATTCAGTTGTTAAGGATTATTTAACAACTGCCGCCGATGGCAAGCAATACAAGATCGCCTTTTACGCGCTGGACATGATCCTGGCGATAGGCTTTCGGGTTCGTAGCCCGCGCGGTACGGAGTTCAGGAAGTGGGCCAATACCCATCTCAAGCAATACCTGATCAAGGGTTTTGTGATGGATGATGAGCGGCTCAAAAAGCCCGATGGCCGCGCTGACTATTTTGATGAGCTGCTCGAACGCATTCGCGACATACGCGCGTCCGAACTGCGCTTCTATCAAAAAGTCCGTGATCTGCTGGCCTTGTCGAGCGACTACGACGCTAGCGATAAAGCCACCCAGATGTTTTTTGCAGAAACGCAAAACAAGCTGTTGTATGCCGTCACCGGCAACACGGCAGCAGAACTTATTACCCAGCGCGCAGATGCTAACGCGCCGAATATGAACCTCACCGCATGGAAAGGTACGGTGGTGCGTAAAGCTGACATCACGACTGCCAAGAATTATTTGAGTGCCGACGAAGTGGACAGCCTGAACCGCCTGACCGTCATTTTTCTTGAGACGGCAGAGCTGCGTGTGAAAGAGCGCAAAGACCTTACTCTTCCGTACTGGCGCGACAACGTGGATAAGTTGCTTGCCTTCAACGAAAAACCCCTGCTTGCCGGAACGGGGCGAATCAGCCACGCGCAAATGGAAAAGCAGGTAGGTGCCGTGTATGAGCAATTTGATGCGCGACGCAAAACGGAACAAGCCATTGCCGCTGATGCGCAGGATTTGGAAGCGTTGAATGAGGTGGCTAAAACCGTTACACAGAAGAAGCGGGGCGGATAACGGGGATATTGAGTAGCCTCTGGGCCGTTATCCCCGAATGGTTTTATCGGGCCGTCATCCCCGAATGGTTTTATCGGGGATCCAGAATTACGGTCTGTTAAAAGCTGGGTTCCCGATCAGAACCGTTTCGGGAATGACGGGGTGGGTGGCTCGGAAATGACGGGTTGATTGGGGTGGGTTATGGAGAAGCAGCCTGCGGTTTATATTCTGGCGAGCGGATGCAACGGCACTTTGTACATCGGTGTAACCAGCAATCTGATTCAACGCATCTGGCAACACAAGAATGATCTGGTTGAGGGATTTACAGAGAAATATGGTGTTCACTCGCTCGTGTATTACGAATTGCATGAGCAGATGCTGACTGCGATAGAGCGAGAGAAGCAACTCAAGAAATGGAACAGGCAATGGAAAATAAAATTGATCGAAAAGATAAACCCGAAGTGGAAAGACTTGTGGGAGGAATTGGTTTGAGCGGAGTTGCCAATCTTCAGCAACCAGCCCGTCATCCCCGAATGTTTTTATCGGGGATCCAGAATTTACGGCTTGTTAAAAGCCGGATTCCCGATCAGAACCGTTTCGGGAATGACGGGGGTGAGAGATTCGGGAATGACGGGGGTGAGAGATTCGGGAATGACGGGGGTGAGAGATTCGGGAATGACGAATTCTTAGAGGCTAAAGCATGAACGCAACCGCATCCATCGTTTCCAAAGTCTGGAGTTTTTGTACCACGTTGCGCGACGACGGGGTGGGCTATGGCGACTATCTGGAGCAGCTCACCTACCTGATCTTCCTGAAAATGGCGGACGAATACAGCCAGCCGCCGTATAACCGCAAGGTGGGCATCCCCGCCGCATACGACTGGCAGAGCCTGAAGGCCAAGCGCGGCGCGGAGCTGGAAGTGCATTACGTGACGTTGCTGCGTGAGCTGGGCAACAAGCCGGGGATGCTGGGAACGATTTTCACCAAGGCGCAAAACAAGATTCAAGACCCGGCCAAGCTGTATCGCCTCATCGATATGGTGAATGAAACCGAATGGGTGACGATGGGCGCGGATGTGAAGGGCGACATCTACGAGGGCCTGCTGGAACGCAATGCGGAAGATACCAAATCCGGCGCGGGGCAGTACTTTACGCCGCGCGCTTTGATCCGCGCGATGGTGGAATGCGTGCGGCCCGAGCCGAACAAGACCATCGCCGATCCGGCCTGCGGGACGGGCGGGTTCTTCTTGGCGGCGTATGATTTTCTTACCGAGCCGAAAAACTATCAGCTCGACAAGAAGCAGAAAGCGTTTCTCAAACACGACACCTTTAACGGCAACGAGATCGTGGCAGGCACACGCCGTCTGGCCTTGATGAATATGTTTTTGCACAACATCGGCGAGATCGACGGTGAGAGCATGGTGTCGCCCAACGATGCGTTGGTAGCCGATGGCGGTAAACGCTACGACTACGTGCTGGCGAATCCGCCGTTTGGCAAGAAAAGCTCGATGAGCTTCACTAACGATGAAGGTGAACAGGAGAAGGACGACCTGACCTACAACCGTCAGGATTTCTGGGCGACCACTTCCAACAAGCAGCTCAACTTTGTGCAGCACATCCGCACCATGCTCAAGACCACCGGACGCGCGGCGGTGGTGGTGCCGGACAATGTGCTGTTCGAAGGCGGCGCTGGCGAGACAGTGCGCAAAAAGCTGCTGGAGACCACTGAGCTGCACACCATTCTGCGCCTGCCCACCGGCATCTTCTACGCCAACGGCGTGAAGGCGAATGTGCTGTTCTTCGACAACCGCGCGGCGAGCAAAGAGCCATGGACGAAGGAGGTGTGGTACTACGATTACCGCACCAACGTTCACCACACCCTGAAAAAGAAACCGCTGCGCTTTGAGGATTTGCAGGAGTTCATCGCCTGCTACAACCCGCTCAATCGGCATAAGCGCAAGGAAAGCTGGAGCGAGGCCACTAACCCGGAAGGGCGCTGGCGCAAGTTCAGCTTTGATGAAATCATCGCGCGCGATAAAACCAGCCTGGATATTTTCTGGCTCAAGGACAAGAGCCTCGCCGATCTGGATAACCTGCCGGAACCGGATGAGCTGGCGCTGGAAATTATCGACAACCTTGAGGCGGGGTTGAATAGCTTCAGGGAAATTGCGGCGGCACTTTCTTGAGCAGCATGTGAAGATTAGATCAATAGGGTAGCTATGGAGACTGTCGCAGTCATCGACTTTGAAACAACCGGCCTATCGCCAGACACGGGAGGCCGTGCGACCGAGGTGGGGGTGGTGATTGTGGCGGACGGAATAATCGTCGATCGCTACCAGAGCTTGATGAATGCGGGGGTGCACATTCCTGCATTTATTGAAGACTTGACCGGGATTTCCAACGCCATGATACGCAAGGCACCGCCGGTGGCGGAGGTGATGAGTGCGCTGGCGGAGTTTGTTGGCGAGGTGCCGCTGGTGGCGCATAACGCTTCGTTTGACAGCAAGTTTCTGGATGCCGAGTGGTTGAGGATTGACCGGCAGCGCAGTCAGGAGTTTGCCTGTTCGCTGTTGCTGGCTCGCCGGATTTATCCGGCCGCACCCAATTTTAAACTGGGTACGCTGGTCAGGCATCTGGCGCTTCCCTCGGCGGTTCGCCATCACCGCGCCCTGGCGGATGCGGAAATGACCGCTCATCTGTGGCTGAGGATGGTGGCGGATATCAAGCAGCAATATGGCCTGAGCGCTGTTCCGCACGATTTTTTATGCACTTTGCAGAAGGCGCCAAAAGCTCAGGTGAGTAACTGCATTGAACGTGCTAAACATCTCTCTCTTGGCGCATCGCAAGCCGCATGACGCCCGCCCTGTTTCGCAATGCTTGTCTTCTCGCGTTCTTTTTTGCTGGCCCTTTGAGCATTGCGGCGCAGTCAACTGATCGCGCCTTGCAGAAGTTCCCGGACGTCATCGAGGTGAAGGTTCAGCCCAGCGGTTCAGATATTTTTAATTTCGATGTGACGGTTTCTTCTCCCTATGACACCCCGCAAAGATACGCGGATGGCTTTCGCGTCATGGGCAAGGATGGCCAGGTTTACGGTGTGAGAAAGTTGGTGCATGACCATGAAGACGAACAACCATTCACTCGCGATTTGTACGATGTAAAAATTCCGCGCGGGGTGCGCGTGGTTGTCGTTCAGGCACGCGATCAGAAGTACGGGTATGGCGGTAAGACGATTGAGGTTGTGCTGCCGGGGCGGTGATTGCATGGCAGGTCGCATGTACAACCAGGAGCCCACATTCCTGGGCCCAGCCGGGTTATGTCGATGCCACATTCCCTTGCGCGGTGGGGCCGTATGGCCGACATCTGGATTAGATCCTGGCGAGGGTTGTCGTGGTAGCTGGGGTTGACGCCACCTCGTCAACCTTGAGCAGTTCCTGCCAGATATACGCTATGGATTATCGGCCATTAATGAGCGGGCACCACAACCGCACCTATGCCCATGGTGCGAATTTTAGCTTGGGCAATATCCGCTTCGGCCTTATTCAGGAACGGTCCGACGATCACGTGTGTTTCAGTGGTGGATTGAATGCCGTTTTGTAACAAGCGCTGCTGCAGTTGCTGCGCGTTGGCGAAGTTGGAAAATACACCGAGTTGTACCACATAGCCCTTTGGCGCGGCCGGTGCGGGGGCAGGTTTTGCTACCTCTGCCGGCTTGGTCGGTGCTGGCGGCGGGGGCGTTGCTGCTTTTGCCGGTGCAGCAGGTGCGGGCGGTGGAGCGGCCGGTTTGGCCGGTGCTTCAACCTTCATGCTGGGTAAAGGTTTGGCAGGGACGCGCTTGTTATTGATCACTTCCGGTGGCGGAGGGGGTGTGGCGGTGACGGCTGCGGGCGCGACGGGCTGGGCCTGCGGAGCAGCAGGGAGAACCGGGGCCGCTTCTACGACAGGGGCGGGGGGCGCTGCTTCGGGAACGGGTTCGGGAGGCGCCGGAGGCTCGGCAGGTGCAGTAATGGTCGCCGGTGTTTCGGTGGCAACCGGCGGAGTTTCGGTTTTGTGGCGCCCAAGCAGGGTCAGGATCGCCACTGCCAGCGCCACCAGGCCGATTGCGATACCCAACCGTATCATGGCGCGTTTCTTGATTTCGGCGGTTTCCTGGTCCAGCGGTTGGGGTTGCATATGCCGTGTCTCCTGATTTCCTGAAAGCTTTATGATGGCTGGGTGTTTAGGGCGTCAATTGTGCCTGTCACATCAGAAATTTGAAAGTTCATTTACGCTTTTTTCTGGTGCGCACATGTTTTTCCACTCCGGCGAAAAGTTGTCGTACTTCCGAGAATTCGAATAGACGTACAGCCACCAGGTAATTAATGCTGCCCTCTGGTAATTTACCTTCAGCGTCTGGTTCGCCGGCGGGTACGCCGGTCAGCAGTTCGATCGCCTGGTCGATGGTGTTGATCGGGTAGATGTGAAACTGGCCGTCTCGCGCTGCCTGGACCACGTCCTCGCGCAGCATCAGATGTTTTACGTTGGAATCCGGGATCAGCACCCCTTGGTTGCCGGTGAGGCCGCGTGCTTTACAAATGTCGAAAAAGCCCTCGATTTTCTCGTTCACGCCGCCTATGGACTGGATAGTGCCGAACTGGTTGATTGAACCGGTGATGGCGAGCGACTGCAGGATTGGTGCTCCGGACAGGCTGGAGAGCAGGGCGCACAACTCTGCTGCAGAGGCACTGTCGCCTTCCACCCAACCATAAGACTGCTCGAACACCAGGCTGGCATTGAGGGACAGGGGGCGCTCCTGGGCATAGCGCGCGGCCAGGAATGATGACAATATCAAAACTCCCTTGGAGTGGATGGCGCCAGACAGTTCCACCTCGCGCTCGATGTTGACCATCTCCCCCTCACCCAGGCGGGTGGTCGCGGTGATACGCATGGGCTGGGCAAAGTCAATATCGCCCAACTCGACCACGGATAACCCATTGACCTGCCCCACCACGGCACCGTCGGTGTCGATCATGATGGTGCCGCGCAGGATATCTTCCTGTATCCGGTCGCGCAGCCGGCCAGCGCGTTCAATCTGGGTGTCGATCGCCTGCTGTACGTCGGTAGCATTGACTGACTGCCGTTGCCCTTGGCGTGCCCAGTAGTCGGCTTCACGCATCAGGTCGGCCACGCTTTGCATGTGGGTGGAGAGTCGCTCCGCGTCGCCCACCAGGCGCGCACTGTGCTCGATGATGCGTGCCACCGCGCCGCGTTCGAACGGTTGGAGGGCTTCCTTGCGGCCGACGGTTCCGATCAGACGGGCATACAGCAGATCGTTGTCCGGGTTGCGCAGCATGAGCTCCTCGAAATCTGCGGCCACCTTGAATAGCTCGCCGAATTCAGGATCGTATTCATAGAGCAGGTAATAGAAAAGTCGATCGCCGAACAGCACCACTTTGATATCGAGCGGGATCTGCTCTGGCTCGAGCGACACGGTGCTTACAAGATTCAGTATCTGGCCCAAGGATTCGATGCGAATTTGTTTCGAATAGAGGGCGCGCTTGAGTGCTTCCCAGCTGTATGGCCGGCTCAGTAATTTTCCTATGTCCAGCAGCAGATAGCCGCCGTTGGCGTGGTGCAGCGAACCCGGCTTGATCAGGGTGAAGTTGGTGAGCAGGGCGCCGAATTGGGAGACGTGCTCAGCACGACCGATCAGGTTGTTGAGCATGGGACTATCGTCGAATACGATCGGGGCGCCTTTCGTCTGGCTGTGGTCAACCAGCACATTCACTTGGTAGCGGTAAAAAGAGGGCCGTTCGGTAATGGTGACGCTGCCGACTGAGACCGGGGTTTCTTCCTGTTGCAGGAAATCCTGGAAATTTTCAATCACGTCACGTTCCACCGCATCGAGATAGGCCAGCACGCGAGGCAGATCTTTATATTTCTCCTGCAGCGCATCGATCAGGTGGCCCACCGCGCGCAGGGCGAACTCGTGTTTCAATTGGCTGACTTTGTCGCGTTGCTCTTTGCGCCAGTGCGGTATGAGCTGGGTCAGCTTGTGCAGACGCTGCTGCAACTCGGCAATCACCTCTTGAATATGGATTTTTTCAGTCTCGGATAACTTCTCATATTCGTCAGGGCCGAGCACCTCGTCCCCGCGTGCGGGAGCAAAGGCGAATCCCTCAGGCGTGTGCAGCAAGGCGACGCTCTGCTTCTCGGCGGCGTCCCTGATTTCCTTGAGGGCGGCTTCCCGGTGCTCGTGGTACGCGTTCTGCAGGGCCTCGATTTTGTTGCGGTACTCGTCGCTTTCGAAATCGGCGGGCAGGGTGGCCAGCAGCTCTTCCAGCAATTGCTGCATGTCATCGCGCAACTGGTTTGCCTTGCCGGCAGGTAGCTGCATTGCCCTAGGTTTGTGTGGTTCGTTGAAGTTGTTGACGTAGCACCAGTCGTCGGGTGTCGGCTGGCTTGCGGCCTCGCCCTCCAGGTACTGGCGCACGAATGTGTGCTTGCCCATGCCGGGCGGGCCCAGCGCGAAAATGTTGTAACCGTATTGGCGGATGCCGATGCCGAAACGTACGGCGTTGATGGCGCGATCCTGTCCAATTATTTCCGTCAGGTCTTCCAGGTCAGCGGTGGTTGCGAATGGAAACGAATCTGGATCGCAGCGGCGATAGAGTGAAGTGGCGGGAAGCGCCGTGAGTGACGGCATGGGATTCCTTTCTGGAAGGCGCTGTTATGGTTTAGAGGCAGTGCTACTTTTTATTGCCATGCTCCCCATCATGTTTTAAATGTTCGTGAGAACCCTTGAGGAATTCGGAGAAATCCAGATGAATCTCCTCTACTTCCATCCCTTTTTCGGTGGAAGCGCGTGCATCGTAGGACTCGTTTTCGAACTGGGTGGTGGGGCTTTCCAGAGGGGCCGCTGCTTGTGTTATGCCTTCCATGGGTTCCGAGGTTGGGGGAGGCGCTCCCTTGTCCTGAGTGTAAGTGGGTATCTCCTCGAAATCGTAATCGGCCTGTTCCGGCCCTGGTTTTGCGCTGGAATCCACTTTGAAGCGCCAGAATACTCCCGGTACTTCCACGGAAAAATGTTCACGCAGAAATTCCCGTATCTGTATTTCAATAATATTGGAAAACCGCAGTTTTTTTTGCGGCTCCGCCTTGATTAAAACCAGCGGGTTCCCCTCATGTTCAAGCGTGTGCACCTTGAAGTTGACTACACCGCGACTGGCAAGAAACCCATGCACGGCAGATGTTATGGATTCAAGTTTGCGTGTCCCCAGGGTAGGGGTTTTTGGTTTTGTCAGGAATGGCAGCATTGTGCCTTTATCATAGCAGGCAGTCCGCTGTCATGTCATGCCCCGTTTCCGGCACCTTATAAATTAGGTCGAGTTCTTGCCTCGGGTGTGAGATGAGGGCAAGATATTAATGATGCAACTATAGATTAGTCCCAATGAAGCTGGCCATTCTTTCCGATATCCATAGCAACCTTGAAGCCTTGCAGTCGTGTCTGGCACATGCCGAAGCGCAGGGGGCGGAACAGTTTGCATTCCTTGGGGATCTCGTCGGTTATGGTGCGGATCCGCTGGCTTGTCTCGATATCATTGAAGCATTGGCCCAGCAGGGCGCGGTGGTGGTGAAGGGGAACCATGATGAGGCGGTTGTTACCGGTTTGTGCGAACAGATGAGTTTTACCGCGCGTGACGCCATTTACTGGACACAAACCCAAATAAGACAAAAGGAACGCGCTTTCCTGCAGAATTTGCCGATGGCGGTCAAAAATGGCGACACCTTGTATGTTCATGCCAGTGCCGACAAACCGGAATGCTGGAACTATATAACCGGCGTCAGAGATGCAGCACGCAGCATGGAGGCGGCGGGGACGCCTTTCACTTTCGTCGGTCATGTGCACCATCAGGTTTTGTACCATGCTGCGAACAACGAAGTGCCACGCGCTTTCCTCCCAACGCCGGGTATGCCCATTCCTGTCTTTCCGCATCGGCAATTGCTTGCCATCGTGGGCTCGGTGGGCCAACCGCGTGATGGCAGCAATGCCGCTGCCTATGTCATTCTCGACCGGAAGCAAAACACGCTGACTTTTTTCAGGGTACCTTACGACTACATTACTGCCGAAAAAAAGGTCTTGGCAGCGGGGTTGCCCTATCGCCATGTGCTAACTCTGAAAAGTGGTGATTGAATGGATACCGCTAGCACTTTAAGGCCCGGGGACGAAATCGGCGGCTTTCGTATACTGGATAAAATCTACGAAGGTGGGATGGCGACGATTTATCGTGTTTCCAAGCCGGATATTGATCTTCCGCTGATCATGAAGCTGCCGAAACTTGGTTTCGGCAGCCATCCCGCCTGCTACGTCGGTTTCGAGGTGGAGCAGATGATCCTTTCGACCCTCACCGGCCCTCATGTTCCAAAATTCATTGCAAAAGGGGATATGGACGCAAATCCCTATATTGTCATGGAATATATCGAGGGACCTTCGCTGCATGATTTTATCGAAAAGGCCCGACCCTCCCTCTCCGAGATCGTGCGCCTGGTATCCCCACTGGCTTCCGCTGTGCATGATCTGCACCGGCAGAACGTAGTGCACCTGGACATCAAGCCGGCCAATGTCCTGTACCGCCCGTCCGGGGAGGCCGTGCTGGTGGACTTCGGGCTGGCTCACCACGCTTATCTGCCGGATCTGGTCGAGGAAGAGTTCCATATGCCGGTCGGCACGTCTGCGTATATATCTCCCGAGCAGGTCATGGGCCGGCGTTGTGACCCGAGAAGCGATATTTTTGCCATCGGGGTGATTCTGTATCAGCTGGCTACCGGCCGGCTCCCTTTTGGTTCACCGACCACCATCCCGGGTTTCCGCAAACGTCTGTATCACGACCCCGTACCGCCCCGTTGCCTTGAACCCGAATTGCCGGAATGGCTGCAGGAAGTCATCTTGCATTGCCTGGAGGTGGGCGCTTCGGAGCGCTATGCCACGGCTGCCCAGGTTGCCTATGACCTGATGCATCCGGACAGTATCCCGATTACCGTCCGTGGTACTCGCCTGAAGCAGGCTGGTTATCTCATAGCTTTACGACGCTGGTGGGGGGCGTTGTGGTCCGAACTGCCACCGTGCCCCGCGCCATCCGCCCACATTGCGGTTGCAACCCATGTTCTAGTGGCGCTGGACACCACACGCAGTGATGAAACCTTGTTCCAGGCCTTGCGAGACGCGGTGCGCCGGGTAGTTGCCGCAGAAGCGCAGTGCCGCATTACCTGTGTGACGGTACTTGAGCCTTCCATTCTGACTGAGGAGGATTCAAGCCAGGAACTTGCCCATAGCTTGTACACCCAGCGTCTGGTGGAGTCGCGTCATTGGGCGCAGTCATTGGCATTGCCCTCGGGGCAGGTACGCTTCCATGTGCTGCAGTCCGGCGACCCTGCAACGGCCTTGGTGGAATATGCGCGGACCAACCATGTAGATCAGATTGTCATGGGCGCGCGGGGTTGTTCCGCGCTACGTCGCATTTTGGGTAGCGTTTCCTCCAAAGTCGCGGCCGAAGCACCGTGCAGCGTGACGGTAGTGCGCGTGCCACGCGCGCAGTGAGGCTGAATAGAAAAAAATGATTGACTAGGGGTAGGGTACTCATGTAAAAAACGAAATGTTGATCAGCCAAAACCATTCATGCAATGGCCGCAAACGCCTTAGCCGATGGCAATATGCTGGTGAGCCGGTCTCGTGATTCCAGTCCTGCAAAGGTATGGTGTCCGAAGCTTAAATTGATGACAAATTTTAAACGGAAGGAGATAGTCCACATGAACTGCATCAAACGCTTATCCACTGCTTTTGTCACCCTTGGTTTTTTGGCGGCAACCGGTGCTGCCTATGCCGCCGACGCGCACCCTGAGACACCTACCACTGCACCTGCCGGCGTCAAGCTGGTGGATGCAAAGGGTGTCCAGGATCTACAAGCGAAAGGCGCCATGCTCGTCGATACGCGCAAGGCTTCCGAATTTGGTGAAGGCAGTATCAAAGGTGCGATCTCCGTTCCTTATGATCCAGAGAAAAGCGCCAAGGCTGCTGACTTCGATGCCAGCCAGGACAAATTCGATATGGCCAAGCTGAAGGACAAGAATGCTGTTATCGTAGTGTTCTGCAATTCCGGCACCTGCTTCAAGTCCTACAAGGCAGCGGTTGTTCTGTCCAAGAACGGTTACAAGAACATCAACTGGTATCGTGATGGATTCCCAGACTGGAAAGCGCGCAAGCTTCCAATGGAATAATCTTCACAGTTTGTAAAGCGGCCCCAGTTTGGGGCCGCTTTACAAACAAAAACAAAAACAATAATTGTCGTATTTCAATTCCGGATAAAAGGGTAAACACCAAATGATTTACACCAGAAAATCCCCCGCACTGCTCATTATTGGCATTCTCATGCTGATCTGGGGTGGGCTGAATAACTCGGGCTCCATTGACGGTATGCAATCGTACCTGCAAGCGAGCGCCTACAAGGACCACCAGAAGATCAAGGAAAAATTTGACGCGGAAATGCGCGTGGCCATCGAATTGGCGGCTTCTGAGCATGAGCGTGTGCCAGATATGCAGATGCCGAAATCAAAATTCGACGAGGCGAAAGCCAAGCAGGCGCAACTGTCGTTTATTTTCGGCGCCTCCTTTGTCTTGATCGGTTTGTTTTCGCTGTGGATGAAACCCGCGGAAGGAAACCTTGACTATTTCACCTCGGTAGTGCCTGGGATCGCCTATATTCTGCTGATCGCCTTTATCGTGAGATGGGGGCTCGATCCGATCTTCGGTAACTGGGGCAAGGCCGTGAAAGATGCGGGTATCCTGAGTTGGGACTTCGCCAAGATATTCAACCTGAATTATGTGGTGCTGGGCATCGTGATCGGCATGCTCATTGTCAACGTGTTCAAGATTCCGGCGTGGGCTGCGAACGGTGTGCGTACCGCGCGCTTCTTCCTCAAGACCGGCGTGATTTTACTTGGAACCCTGTACAGTGCGGCGGAACTGGCGCAATTGGGTGGACTTTCCGTGGTCATGATCGGCATTTTCGTGCTGGGTTCAGTCGGCGTCGTGCTCTTCATGGGCAAGCGCATGAAAATACCCAATTCCATGACCGCGGTTCTGTCTGCAGGTATGGGTGTGTGCGGCGTGTCGGCTACCGTGGCGGCTTCTCCCGTGGTGCAGGCCAAGGCTGAAGAGATTGCCTATACCATCGGCACCATCCTGATCTGGGGCGTGGGTTGCATGTTCCTGTTCCCCACTGTCGGGCACATCCTTGGCATGGGTCCGGTGCAATTCGGCGCATGGGCCGGCACGGGCATCCTGAATTCGGCACAGGTGGCTGGCGCTGCGTTGGCGTTTGATCCGAATGGAATCGAAACGCTCAAGGTGGCGGAGATTTTCAACATCACCCGCGTGTTGTTCCTGCCCATCATTGTACTTTGGCTGGCTGCCTGGTATGTGAAGCATGAAGAAGGCGCACAAAAGGTGAATCTTGCGCAAGTGGTCATCGCCAAGTTTCCGGTATTCGTGCTGGGCTTCATCGCCATGTTCGCCTTGAGTTCCGCCGGCACCTTCGCGCCGGCCGGACACTACCAGGGAAAATACTTCAGCAGTAAGGAAGTCAAGGAAGACAAGCTGCTCAAGGGCAAGGAAACGCGTGTGCTGGATAGTGAACTGGCGCGTCTGCGCGAGCCGGAAGGCGCTCAGGCATTGAGCAAATATCTGGCTGGTGCACACGTGGTTTCAGAAGGTCACAATGTCACGCCGGAAGAGGTCTACCAGGCGCTTGGCGATCTGTCGGCCAACAAGAAAATGGTGACCCGTCAACAGAGCGAAATTCTGAAATCTGTGGCCAAGATGGAAGGGTTGGATGGGGTAGCCTCAGGGTCCATCGAGAAGGCGAGCAAAGCCGCAACGCATGATTCCAAGACCATCAAGGCATACCGCGACTGGATCGCATGGTTGTTCGCTTTCGGCCTCATCGGTCTGGGCATGCAGATTACCGGCAAGGCGCTCAAGCAGGCAGGTGGTGCTCCATTGATCATCGGCGGCATAGTCGGCACGGCTAAGGCTGTCGGTTCGCTGATCGTGGTATTGATGTTCGTCAAAGAATTTATCTAATCAGGAGATTTGAAAATGGAAGCTCCAAAATTTGAACGCGGTACCAGCCTGTCGATTTTTGTAAGTGACCGTCGTGAGGACTTTACTGCGCTGATTTTTGCATTTGTCATTGCATTCGGTGTGATGCTCACCGTCGGCTAAACGCTTAACCCACTATGCGCGGGAGTTCTGTGTAAACGGGGCTCCCGCGTTTTTTTGTGATCACTTTATGCTAAATACTCAAACACTATTACTGGCGCATCACGGCACCCCCGGTGCCATGCTTGCCGAGGCGCTGGCTTTTGAACTTGCCGTGCCTGGGCAAACAAATATTGTGCATTTGCTGGTTGTTCCCGATTTGTGGGCAGGCATGCAGGGCGACGACTGGCTGAATAATTCGTCCACCCGCGATACCTTCGGCAGCTACGTGGAAGGTATCCTGGAAAAGGACGTGGCAGACCAACTGCGTGCCTTGAAGGTCCGCTGCGCGGAGCACGGCATTGCCTACAAATCGGTGGCGCGCTATGGTGACCTTGCGGAATGTGTCATTGAGACTGCGCAGCAGGAAGGTGCTACGCTGGTCGTGATTGGCCCACCTCGGCCCAAAGGCACGTCGGGCCTCCGCTCTCGCATGGATCTGGAGCCGCTGGTGCGCAAACTGACGGTTCCATTGATTGTTGCGAATCGTTCTAAATGACTGATTCGAGTTTGCTGACTGAAGAGCAAAAAGACACTGCCTGGGTCACCATTGAAATTCCTGTGGCACCCGGCATGCTATTCGATTTCCTGCAAAACACGGAACGTCTGTTTCGCCTCAATCCCTATCTGGACGTTCGTAAATGGGAAGTGGAGCCTTCCGGGAAACGAATTCATCTCGAGGCGTTGAATGAGATGAATGGTGTGACCTATGACCATTTCGTAACGATCGAATCAGTCCAACCTGGAGCCCGGGTTTTTTTTAGCTACGACAAGGGCCTGAAACGTGCTCTGGAAATTACCCTGGAACCGTGCCCGACTGGATCAAACCTTACCTTGAGGGAATATTATCACGCGGCTAGCGGGGAGAATCGGGAAGAGCAGTTGAAGGAAGTGGACCGCGGTCTGATTCCCTGGGCAAACTCCATCCGCCAGTATCTGTTGGGATTGCAGCGATGGGAGTGGTTTTTTCCATACAGTTGGTATCATGAACGTTTTTGGTTGGGCATGCGCCCGTTTCATCGCAGAATTGTGCGCATGCTGATCTGGGTCACCGCGCTGGAGTTTGTGGTTTTCCTGTTTGTTTTTGTTATTTACTGGCTGGAATTACGGCGTGGGCATTGAAAATCAAGCCTTGCTGAAATTGGCTTATTTCAAAGTAGCCTGGTGAAATAAGGCCCTAGCACCAACAGTCCGATGACTGCTGCTCCCAATGCTGCGATCAACACAGCGGCGGCAGCCACATCCTTGGCCTTGCCAACCAGGGGGTGGTAGTCAGGGTTAACCGCGTCGGCCAGAAATTCCAGCGCAGTATTGAAAGCCTCCGCGCTCCACACCATGGCAATTGCCACAACAATCCACAGCCATTCGCCGACCTTGAGTCCCAGTGTGGCTCCGAGAACGCATATTGTGGCACTGGCGGCGGCGTGAATCCGGGCGTTAGGTTGTGTGACCAGCAGCGTTGCACAACCCCGGAAGGCGTGAGCAAAGCTTTGCAGTCGGCCGGAAATCACGCGATGGTTTGGCTTTTGCATCAAGGTGGTAAGGTATCAGGCTATCAGAGATCGAGTTTAAGATTGAGCCAGGCAGTACGTCCCGGCACCTGGTTATCGTGACGGAACTCGAAATAAGTGGCATCAGAGATGTTCTGCACATTCAGCGCTAGTTCGCCATTGGCCGCTCCTGTCCGAAAGGAATAGGCAATGCGACCATCCCAACGGTGGACAGGGGCAATGAAATAGCCCCTGCCTTGATTTACATCGGTATCTGTTCGGTCAAAATGCGTTTCATCGGTAAAGTAGCCCGCCACGCTGGCTCTCCAGTGGCTGTCAAAGTTGTGCGACAACAACAAGCTCTGATTGTTGGTGGGTACCGAATTGGTATAGGAAATCCTGTCAGTGTTGGGGCTCGCCACCATGGAGTGAGACAAGCTGTAAATCAAGCGTGTGTTTTCGCCGATATTCCATTTAAACTGGGTTTCAAAGCCTTTGATTCGGGCGGTTCCTAAATTGAGGTTGCCATGATCCCCCGCGTTGTTTCGACGATCTGCGATCAAGCTGGAATATTCTTCCAGGAACAGGCGAAAATCCACATCAACCCTGGAAAAATTACCCAGATAACCGATGTCGCTGGTGTTGACTCGTTCAGGTATCAAGGTGGGAAGATTGGGATGGTTTTTCTCTACTCGCTGATATACCTCCCACGCCTTTTCAAACACGGAAGGAGTGCGCGTAGCCTGGGATTGGCTGATGCGCAGGGTGTGTTTCGGCAGAAAATGCCAGTTGACCGCTACGCGTGGCGTGATGTCGGTACCGGTGTAAGTGTTGTTTTCTGCCATTGCACCGACGTTGAACAGCAGGTCGGGGCGCGCCCGCCACTCGAGGTTGGCGAACAGCCGTTCCAGATTGAAGATCCGAGTGTCAAAGGCATCCGGTCGTAGCGGATCTGGAAGTGGGAGAGTGATGCCAAGACTTCCCAGGTCATGAGGTGCGTAGGTGGTGTCGTGGCGTACGCTGCCACCCCACACCAGTCGGGTATTGGCACTGGGTGAGAACGTATGCTGCACTTCCAGGTCATCACGCGTAATTTCCACATCGCCATTGGAGGTCGCGTTGGGTCGGTCAGGATTGGAGTTAAGGAGAAGTGCCTGGCTGCTTTCGTTCATATGGTAATACTGTACTGAAAGCCCTCCCCCATCCGCCAACGTCCGCTGCCAATGCAATTGCTCAAAATGATTTTGCGGCTGCTTGTTAGGGGCGTACCAGTCATTAACTTCCCCTGCCTGGCGTGTGCCACCGTTGTAACCTAACTGAAATTCGAGCGTATCCGC
>Ga0315281_10001946_pt1 | contig 30736 bp, 31 predicted proteins | sample YL17G07_0_MG_FD_204540 | JGI IMG/M metagenome (GOLD analysis project Ga0315281, IMG submission 204540) | Sediment microbial communities from Yellowstone Lake, YNP, Wyoming, USA - YL17G07_0 | ecosystem: Environmental > Aquatic > Freshwater > Lake > Sediment | place: USA: Wyoming | collected...
GCGATGGCCCGCCCCGAGGTCCAGGCGGCGATGGAAAAGCAGGCTTTTGTGCTGAGCCCGTCGTCACCGGAGAAGCTGGCTGCGTTCGTGAAGGAGCAACTGGAGAGTTATCGCAATATCTTGCGCGCGGCCGGCGTGCAGCCCGAATGAAAACAAGAAATTTTCTTGTATTTTGCGTTGCCGCTTGCGGATTCATCTCGGGAAATGCATTCGCTCAGTATCCAAGCAAGCCGATTCGCCTGATCGTGCCATTCCCGCCGGGCGGCGCGGCTGAACTGGGCGCGCGCATCTTCGCGCAACCGCTTGGCCAGCAGCTCGGCCAGCCGGTGATCATCGAAACCAAGCCGGGTGCCGAAGGGATCATCGCCTCGGAGGCCGTGCGGCAGTCGCCTGCCGACGGCTACACGCTGTACTACGGCACGGCCACCGGGATGTCGTTCGCGCCGGCGGCGAAAAAGGTTCCGCCCTACGATCCGGTCAACGATTTCACACCGGTGTCGCTGGTCGGGATTTTCGGCTTCTTCGTCTACTCGCATGCCAGCCTGCCGGTGCACACCATCGGCGAGCTGGTGGATTATGCGCGCGCCAATCCGGGCAAGCTTAACTACGGCACCGGCAACGCCACCAGCATCCTCGCGACGGCGCAGTTCGCGGCGCTGCAGAAGATCGACGTGGTGCACATTCCCTACAAGGGCGACGGTCCGTTGTCGATCGACCTCATCGCCGGGCGGGTGCAGTTCGCAATCGCAAGCACGAGCATTGCCGTTCAGCACGTGAAAGAGGGCAGGCTGCGCGCGCTCGCGACTATCCTGCCAAGCCGCAGTCCGCTCTTTCCGGAGGCGCCGACCATGAGCGAAGCCGGCCTCGCGCCGGTTTCCATCACGCCCTGGGGCGGCCTTTTCGGGCCGCCGAAGATGCCCAAGGAGATCGTGGATCGCGTCGCGCGCGAATTGACCGTGGTGCTCGCCAAGCCGGAGGTGCGCGAGGCGTTGGGCCGGCTCGCTTTCGAGCCGCGCAGTTCGACGCCGCAGGAACTGTCGGTGTTCGTCGCCGAGCAGCTGGATGCGTACCGGCGCGTGACGCGCCAGGTCGGTCTCAGCCTCGACTGAGCACGGCAGCGAGCCGCTCGGCCGGCTCGAGCCCCGGCAGACTGCGCAGCCAGGTCAACTGACGCTTGGCGAGCTGGCGCGTGGCGGCGATGGCGGTCTCGCGCAGGTTCTGCTCGCTGATTTTCCCTTCCAGAAATTCCCAGGCCTGCCGGTAGCCGACGCAGCGCATGCTCGGCAGTTCGGCGCTCAGATGGAATTTTTTCCGCATGGCTTGCAACTCTGCCACCAGTCCTGATTTCAGCATTGCGTCGAATCGTTCCGCAATGCGTTGATGCAGTTCGGATCTATTTTCCGGAACAAGGGCGAACGCATTAAGCTCAAACGGCAGATTGCTTTTCGCTTGAATCTGAAACTCGGAGATCGGCTTGCCCGTCAGCCGGTAAATCTCGAGAGCGCGCTGGATGCGCTGCGCGTCTCCGGGCTTCACGCGCGCGGCGGTACTTGGGTCCGCTTGCGCCAGTTCCGCGTGCAGCGCAGGCCAGCCCCTCTGCGCTGCTTCCCGGTCGATCTGCGCGCGCAAACGCGGGCTCGCGGCCGGTAATTCGTCCAGTCCTTGCGCCAGCGCGCGGTAGTAGAGCATGGTGCCACCGACCAGCAGGGGGGTCTTTCCCCGGGAGTGAATTTCTCCGATAGCACGGATGGCATCTTCGCGGAAGCTCCCCGCGGAGTAGCGTTCGGTGGGATCGAGCAGGTCGATGAGGTGATGCGCAACCGCGCGGCGCTCTTGCGCCGAGGGCTTCGCCGTACCGATGTCCATGCCGCGGTAAACCTGCGCTGAATCGACACTGACGATTTCGATCGGATGCCTGGAGGCAAGCTGCATCGCCAGGTGCGACTTTCCGCTCGCCGTGGGGCCCAGCAGCGCGTAAGCGATGCTCCTTCCGGGCGCATAGGCGATACGCACTGCTAACGCCCGCCAGTGACGTCCAGGATCGAGCCGGTGGAGTAGGACGCTTCGTCCGACAGCAACCACAGGATGGCGCGTGCCACTTCCTCCGGCTCGCCGCCGCGCTTCATCGGGATGCCGTCGCGCAGGCGTTCGATCCGGTTGGGCTCGCCGGCAGCGGCGTGGATTTCCGTATTCACGAAGCCGGGCCGCACGCAGTTGACGCGGATGCCCTCCGCCGCGAGCTCCTTGGCGAGGCCGATGGTCATCGTGTCGATGGCGCCTTTGGAAGCGGCGTAATCCACCCACTCGCCAGGCGAGCCGAGGCGGGCCGCGCCGGAGGAAACATTGACGATCGCGCCGCCCTTGCCGCCGTGCTTGGTGGACATGCGCTTGATCGCCTCGCGCGCGCACAGGAAGGGGCCGATGAGGTTGGTGGCGAACATGCGCTGCAGGCGGGCCGCGTCCATTGCCTCGACGCGGGATTGCCGCTCGACGATGCCGGCATTGTTAACCAGGGCGGTCAGCCGGCCGAGCGAGCGGTCGGATTCCTGAAAAAGGTTTACAACGTCCTTTTCCGAGGCGACGTCGCCAGCGACGGCGATCGCGCGGCCCTCGGCGTTCCTGATCTCGTGCACCACCGATTCCGCCGCGCTGCGATTGCGCAGATAGTTGACGCAGACCGCGTAGCCATTCTTGGCGGCGAGCCGGGCGGTGGCGGCGCCGATGCCGCGGCCGCCGCCGGTGACGATCAGCACGCCCGGCGTTACCCCGTTACCGGTGCGCGCGATTCCGGTCATTGCCCGCGCATGAAAAGCCGATCCAGGTCCGCCATGCTGAGCTGGTACCAGGTTGGGCGGCCGTGGTTGCAGCTGCCGGCGCGCTCGGTCGCCTCCATCTCGCGCAGCAGCGCGTTCATCTCGGTCACGGTGAGCAGGCGGTTGGCCCGCACCGCGGCATGGCAAGCCATGCCCGCGAGCAACTCGTCGCGCCGCGCGGCGAGCGCCTGCACCGCGCCGTACTCGCGAATCTCCTTCAATACGCTTCTCGTCAGGCCCACCACATCGCCTCCCGCAAGCAGCATGGGTGCCGAGCGCACCGCCAGTTCGTTCGGACCCGCGGCGTTCAGTTCCAGGCCGAGGCGCTCGAGCGCTTCCTGGTTTTCCTCGGCAGCGGCAAGCTCCAGCGCATCGGCGCGAAAGGCCGCCGGCACCAGCAGCTGCTGGCGTTCGACGCGGCCGGCATCGAGGTTGCCCTTCAGTTTTTCGTACACGATGCGCTCGTGCGCCGCGTGCATGTCGATCAGCACCAGCCCGGCCTCGTTTTGCGCCAGGATATAGACGCCGTGCAGCTGCGCGAGCGCATAGCCCAGCGGGGGCGCGACCTGGGAAGCTGGAAGAGCGGCTGGCAGGGCGGCGGCCGCCATGAAAGATTGATAGGCCTGGGCGGGCTGGGCCAATTGAAAGCCTTGTTGTATTGCCGGCCCCGAGCCTGAAGCTGACACCGTTGCATAGGCAACCGGGGCCTCGGCCGCGGTAGGCGAGAGGGCGCGCTTGAGGGCGTGCATCACGAACTGGTGGATGCTGCCGGAGTCACGGAAGCGCACCTCGATTTTCGCCGGATGCACGTTGACGTCCACGCCGCGCGGATCGATCTCGAGGAACAGCAGATAGGCCGGCTGGCGTTCGCCGTGCAGCACGTCGCGGTAGGCCTCGCGCACCGCGTGGGACAGCATCCGGTCGCGCACGAAGCGGCCGTTGACGAAGAGGTATTGCGAGTCGGCGCGCCGAACTTTACCTGCATGCGCGGCCTGGGGCGTGCCCGCGAGGCCGCTCAGCCGCAGCGTGCCTGCCTGCGCCTCGACCTGGAAGCTGGCGTCCAGAAACTCCCGGCCCAGCAGCGCCCCCGCACGCTCGCCAAGCGGCTGTGCGCGTACATGAGAGGAAACCCGGCCGTTGTGTTTCAGGCCGAAGGCGACGTCCGGCCGCGCCAGGGCGACGCGCCGGAACATTTCATCGCAATGCCCGAATTCGGTCTGCTCGCTGCGCATGAACTTCTTGCGCGCCGGCGTATTGAAGTAGAGCTCCTCCACCAGTACGGTGGTGCCGGGGGCGCGGGCGGCGGGCTCGGCGGCGCCCCCGCCGGTACCCTCTGCGCGGATCGACCAGGCGTGCGGCGCATTTTCTGCGCGGCTGGTAAGCGACACGCGCGCCACGGCGGCGATCGAAGCGAGCGCTTCGCCGCGGAACCCCATCGTCGCCACGCCTTGCAGGTCGTCCAGGGACTGGATCTTGCTCGTTGCGTGGCGGGCCAATGCGAGCGGCAGGTCTTCCCTGGCGAGGCCGCCGCCGTCGTCGTCCACCTGCACGCGCTTCAAGCCGCCCTGGTCGAGCGTCACCTGGATTGCCCGCGCGCCGGCATCGAGCGCATTCTCCAGCAACTCCTTCAGGACCGATGCGGGCCGTTCGACCACTTCGCCCGCGGCGATCTGGCTGATCAGCAGGTCGGGCAGGACGCGGATCCGGTTCACGCGGGGAGTATATAGAATCCGGGCATGGAAATTCTCGCCCAGGCCTGGGAAATCGCGCTCCATCTCGACGTGCATCTCGCGCAATTCGTTGCCGAGCACGGCACCTGGGTGTACGCGCTGCTGTTCGTCACCGTGTTCATCGAGACCGGCCTCGTCGTCTGGCCGTTCCTGCCCGGGGATTCGCTGCTGTTCGTCACCGGCGCGATCGCGGCGGCGGGCGGGATGGACATCGCGACGGTGATGGCGGTGCTGGTCGCCGCGGCGCTCACCGGCGACAACGTGAACTATTCGATCGGACGCTGGATCGGACCGCGCATCTTTCATTACGAGCGATCGCGCTGGTTCAGCCCGGCGCACCTGGCGCGCGCGCATGCTTTTTACGAGCGCCATGGCGGCAAGACCATCATCGTCGCGCGTTTCCTGCCGATCGTGCGCACCTATGTGCCGTTCGTCGCCGGCATCGGCGCCATGCCCTACCTGCGCTACATCGGTTTCTGCGTCGCGGGCGCGCTGATCTGGGTGGGGTCGCTGTGCAGCGCCGGCTACTTCTTCGGCAATATCCCGCTGGTGAAGAACAACCTCAGCGTCGTGATCGTGCTGATCGTGCTGGTTTCCGTTTCGCCGGCGCTGTTCGCCTGGCTGAAAGCAAGATCAGTTCAGGGCAATCGGTGAGGGCCGGGGAGGGTGCTTGGCGAGGTAGCGCCTGATGCCCGAGAGGATCGCGCGGGCGAGTTGATCCTGGTAGGCCTCGTCGTTGAGGCGTTTTTCTTCCTCCGGATTGGAGATGAAGGCGGTCTCCACCAGGATCGAGGGCACGTCGGGGGATTTGAGCACCGCGAAGCTCGCTTGCTCGACGTGCGCCTTGTGCAGCGTGTTCACCTGGCCGAGCTCGCCCAGCACCGCGGATCCCAGCCGCAGGCTGTAGTCGATGGTCGCGGTCTGCGAAAGGTCGAGCAGCGTCTGCGCCAGGTACCGGTCCTTGACGTCGATGTTGACGCCGCCGACGAGGTCCGCGTCGTTTTCTTTTTTCGCCAGCCAGCGCGCGGCCTCCGAGGTCGCGCGCCGTTCCGAGAGCGCGAACACGCTCGAGCCGCGCGCATGCGGCCGGATGAAGGCGTCGGCATGCACCGAGACGAAGAGGTCCGCCTTGACGCGCCGCGCCTTGTCCACCCGCGTCTGCAGCGGCACGTAGAAATCGCCGTCGCGCGTCAGCACCGCGCGCATCTCGGGCTCGGCGTCGACCAGCAGCTTGAGGCGCTTCGCGATCGTCAAGGTGATGTCTTTTTCCCGCGAACCGAGCCTGCCGTGCGCGCCCGGGTCTTCGCCGCCGTGCCCGGGGTCGATCACGATCGTCGCCATGCGCGCGACCTTCGGCTTGTCGGGCAGCGGAACAGGTTCCTTTTCCGCCTTGTGTTCCTGCGGCGGGATTTTCCCGTCCGCCTCGATCAGCGCCGCGAGCGGATCGGGCGGCACCAGCGGGTAGATGTCGAGGACCAGGCGGTGGCCGTAGCCGGCGACCGGCTTCAGGGCAAAGACCTGCGGCTTCACCTCGGCCTTCAGATCGAGCACCAGGCGCACCACGCCCGGCCGGTTGCGGCCGACACGCAGCTTGTCGATGTAAGGATCGCCGGTGGCGACCTTGCCGTCCAGTTCGGCGAGCGCAGGACCGACCTCGACGCCTTCCAGATCCAGCACCAGCCGCTCGGGGTTCTTCACCGCGAACAGCGCAAACTTGATTTCGGACTTCGACTCCAGCGTGACGCGGGTGTATTCCTTGGCCGGCCAGATGCGCGTCGAGACGATTTGCGCTTGCGCGCCGGCAGCGCCTAGAAAGAGCGCCAGCGCGACAAGGCAGTTGCCAGCCATGCTTCGCCGGGCGCCGAGTGCGCGGCCGGCATAGCGGTGCGTCCTTGCGCGTCGTAATGCAGGTGAATTTCTAGGTCCGGCGGCGCGAGCAAGTCCCCGGCCCGCTCGGGCCATTCCACGATGCAGAGCGATGCCGGATTGAAGTACTCCCGGAACCCTGAACTCAGCCATTCCGACCGATCCTTGAATCTATAAAAATCAAAGTGATACAAGTTTAATCTCAAAAGACTATAAGGTTCAAGCAGCGTGTAAGTCGGGCTTTTCACCCGGCCGGGGTGGCCCAGGGCACGAACCAGGCCCCGTACCAGAGTCGTCTTGCCCGAGCCAAGCTCCCCCTTGAGGTGCAGAACCAGCCCGTTGGCGGCGCCCGCGGCGAGGACTTCTCCGAGCCGCAGTGTCGCAGCTTCGTCGGGCAAATTAAGATGGTCTGCCATGGTTGCGCTCGCGGATCAGATCAAGCAATGGGGCGCCGAACTCGGCTTTCAGGCGGTCGGCATCGCGGATGTCGATCTGTCCGCGGCCGAAGGCCGCCTCGCCGGGTGGCTCGGTATGGGATGGCACGGCGAGATGGATTATATGGCGCGCCATGGCGAGCTTCGCTCGCGCCCGGCGGATCTGGTGCCCGGCACCGTGCGCGTGATTTCCTGCCGCATGGATTACCTGGCGGACGCTCCCGGAGCGGTCGCAGAGGAGTTGCAGGATCGTTCGCAGGCGTACGTCGCGCGCTACGCGCGCGGCCGTGACTACCATAAGGTGATGCGCGGCCGCCTGCAGAAGCTCTGCGACCGGATCGAGGCCGAAGTCGGTCCCTTCGGCCATCGCGTCTTCGCGGACTCGGCGCCGGTAATGGAGGTGGAACTCGCGGTGCGCGCCGGGATCGGTTGGCGCGGCAAACACACGCTGCTGCTGGATCGCCTAGGGTCCTGGTTTTTTCTGGGTGAAATTTATTGCGATTTGAATTTGGCAACCGACGCGCCGATCGCGGAGCATTGTGGCAGCTGCAGCAAGTGCATTGACATCTGTCCGACCCAGGCGATCATCGGCCCGTACCGGCTGGATGCGCGGCGCTGCATCTCTTACCTGACGATCGAACTGAAAGGTCCGATTCCGGAGGAACTGCGCCCGCTGATCGGCAACCGTGTCTATGGCTGCGACGACTGTCAGATCGTATGCCCCTGGAATGGGTTCGCCCGCCTTTCAGGTGAAAAGGATTTTCAAGCGAGGAACGGCCTGGATCGCTCCACGCTGGTCGATCTGTTCGCTTGGACCGAGGAGGAATTCGATCGGAAGATGCAGGGCTCGCCGATCCGGCGCATCGGCTACGAGCGTTGGTTGCGAAATCTCGCCGTGGGATTGGGGAATGCTCCCGCATCTACCGAAGTGATCGAGACCTTGAAAAAGAAAATAAATCACAATTCCTCGCTGGTGCGCGAGCATGTCAGCTGGGCTCTGGAGCGCCATGGCGTGGCAGCCTGATCGCCTGCTTCGGGGTTTCGAGTCGCTCGAGCTTCCAGCGCCCGACGACTACGACGGCCGCGTGGTGGCGACGTTGGTGCGCCTGCCGGTGCCGGAGGCGTCGCGCGGTGCGGTGCTTTACGTGCACGGCTTCATTGACTATTTCTTCCAGCGCCACATGGCCGAGCGCTTTGCCGCCGAGGGCTACGCGTTCTACGCGCTCGACCTGCGCAAGCACGGCCGCTCGCTGCTGCCGCACCAGCATCCGTGCTTCTGCAAGGACGTATCCGAGTACTACGGCGACATCACGTGCGCCCTGGCAGAGATCGGTTCCGACGTCCTCCTCGCCGGGCATTCGACCGGTGGCTTGATCTGTTCGCTGTACGCGCATGAAGGCGAACTGAAAGAGCGCATCCGCTCGCTCTGGCTGAACAGTCCTTTCTTCGAATTCAATGCGCCGGGTGCCCATATTTTCGAACTGAAAATCGCCAGGGCACTGGGAAACTTCTTCCCCTTCATGAACAATCCGAAGGCCGTGCTCCCCGCCTACGTGAAAAGCCTGCACAGGAATTGGGACGGCGAATGGGACTTCGATCTCGCGCTAAAGCCACTGCTGGGATTTCCCGCGTACTTCGGCTGGGTGAAGGCGATCTTCGCGGCGCACGCCAAGGTCCACGCCGGGCTCTCGCTCGCGTGCCCGGTACTGTCGATGCACTCGGACGAGGCCGACATCGTGCTCGACTGGAAGCAGGTTGCAAGCTGGTCGCGAACGCTCGGCAAGGATGTGAGCGTGCTGCAGTTTCCGGGCGGACTGCACGACCTCGTGCTCTCCCGTGCCGAGATTCGCGACAGCGTGTTTAACCAGTTTTTCGCCTGGGCGGCACGAACCGGAGCGTGAGCAGCGCCGCCGCCGCCCACATGGCATAGAGTGCGGTGAACACCCACTCGGGTGCGTTGTAATACAGGAGTCGGTACACCCAGCGGCCGACGAATGACTCCGGCCGCGCGCCGCCGCGCAGCAGGTCTTCCCAGAGGGTGAGCGGGCAGGCTTGGCCGAGCAGCGCTTCGGCGGCGACGAATACGATCGCCGCGAGGTGCAGGTAGCGGAACCAGGGATTGCGGACCCAGGACCAGCCGGCCAGCGCGCCGAGCCAGACGAGGAACAGTCCCAGTACGATGAATCCGGCAATCGAGAAGTGAAAAGCGAGAAGAAAATCGGCGAGCAATTATTCCTTACGCACTTCTCGCTATCGGTCGTGACGGATCACTGGCCCATTCGCTCCAGGATCCCGGATACACGCGCGATCCCGTGAGGCCCGCGATTTCCATCGCCAGCGCGTTGTGGCAGGCGGCGACGCCGGAGCCGCAATAGTGAATCACCTCCGCGGGTTTGCGGTCCGCAAGAACGGACTCGAATTCGGCACGCAGCAACGCGGGTTTCTTGAAGCCTCCGTCGCTGGAAAGATTGTCGCTGTTGAAGCGGTTCTTCGCGCCCGGAATGCGCCCGGCGACCGGGTCGATGGGTTCCTGCTCGCCGCGATAGCGCGCCGGCGCGCGCGCATCGAGCAGCGCCGCCTTCTTGAGTTTTTTCTCGACGTGCGAGAGGTAGGCCACCATGGAGGTCTTCGCACGCCCGGGATAGGCGAGGGGGGCGATTTCCGGAACGTCGGTGGTGAGCGGGCGGCTTTCCCGCTGCCATCTCGCCAGGCCGCCGTCCAGAACGGCAACCGATTCGTGCCCCGTCCAGCGCAGCATCCACCAGAGGCGGGAGGCATGCGAGCCCGAGCCGCCGTCGTAGCACACCACCTGGTCGGTCGGCTGCAGCCCCTGTTTGCCGAGCCAGGAGACGAATGCCTTGGGCTCGGGCAGTGGGTGACGGCCGTTGTTGCCCGTCCTGGGGCCGGAAAGATTGCGATCGAGATGCGCGAACAGTGCGCCCGGGATATGCGCCTCGCCATACTGCCGCTCGCCGAGTTCCGGATTGGCGAGGTCGTGGCGGCAGTCGAATACCCGCCACTCAGGATGGGCTGCAAGTTCTTCGGTCGAGACCAGCGTGTTAGACACTTATTTTCCTTCCAGCCCGCGCCGGAGCCATTCGTGAAAGTGCACCATCGTATCCTCCATCGGCGACTGGTAGGGGCCGGCGTCGTCCAGGCCCTGCTGCCAGAGCGCCCGGCGGCCGCGATCGAGGCGCCGGCAGATCTCGTCGTCCTCCAGCGCGGTCTCGTTGTAGGCGGCTTGCTGCGCCTCGATGAAGTCGCGCTCGAAGTGCACGATCTCCTCCGGGTAGTAGAACTCGACCACGTTGGTGGTCAGCCCGGGTGAGCGCGGGATCAGGTTCGAGACAATCAGCACGTTCGGATACCACTCGAGAGTCAGGCCGGGTAAGTAGGTGGCCCAGAGCGCGCCGTATTTGGGCGTCTTGCCGCCGAGCTGCTTGAGGCAGGCTTCCTGCCATTTCCGGTAGACCGGCGTGCCGGGCGCGCTGAGGCCCTTCTTGGCCGTCATCACCTGGACCGAGTTGCACTCGCCGTACCTGACGTGGAAATTGTTGCAGTCTGCGAAGTTGCCCAGGCCCGCGTGCAGGAAATCCACGTGGTAGACCTCGAGGTAGACTTCGACGAAGGTTTTCCAGTTGGTGGCGTAATCCGTGGTCTCCACGCGGTCGAGCACGTAGCCGGAGAAATCAAAATCCCCGCTGCAGCCGAAATCGGCAAGGTCCTTGCGCGGGTCGCGCGGCCCGGTGAACAGCAGGCCGTTCCAGCGGGTGAGCGGGCTCGAGTGCAGGTTGGCGCAGGGGTTTTCGGGGAACTGCGGCGCGCCGAGCAGCTCGCCCTTCAGGTCGTAGGTCCAGCGATGCAGCGGGCAGACGATGTTTTCCAGCTTGCCGCGCCCCTCCAGCATCAGCGATTGCCGGTGGCGGCAGATGTTCGAGAGCAATTCCACGCCGCTGGCGTTTCTCACCAGGACCTTGGCGTGGTCCATCCAGGCAAGCGTCTGATAGTCGCCCAGCTCCGGCACCATCAATTCGTGCCCGACGTAGTTCGAGCCGGCGTCGAACAACAATTTCTTCTCGCGCGCGAAGATCTCGGGATCGAAATACCAGCGCACCGGCAACTGGCAGCCGACGGGCCGGAAATGGGGCGGGGGAATGGACTTGGACATTCGCTGACCGGAACCGCTAAGTGCTTAAAAGCGCAGCATTTTACATGATTTGAGTTTGACCCTGCCGCCGCACTCGGTTAAGGTGGCGACCCCCTATGCGCAAGAAAGACTCCAGTACCGCGGAGCCCAGCTTCGAGAAGGCCCTCGCGGAACTCGAGAGCATCGTGGCGCGCATGGAAGACGGCGGCCTGTCGCTCGAGCAATCGCTCGCGGCGCACAAGCGGGGCCTCGAACTCGCGAAGCAGTGCCGCGAGCGCCTCGAGGCCGCGCAGCAGCAGGTGCGGGTACTCGAAGGCGAAGTGCTCAAGCCCCTCGGGGGCCTGTCCCCCGACCTGACGTCGGCCGCAGCCGATGCCGGCGAGCCCGACTGAAGCCGATTTCGCCGCCTGGATGGGATCCATCCAGACGCGCGTCGAAGGCGCTCTTGCGCGCAGCCTGCCGGGCCCGCAACATGCTCCCGCGCGCCTGCACCAGGCCATGCGCTATGCCGCGCTCGAGGGCGGCAAGCGCGTGCGGCCGCTGCTGACGTTCGCCGCCGGCGAGCTCGTCGGCGCGGACCCGGCCCGCCTCGACATCGCCGCCTGCGCGGTCGAAATGATCCACGCCTATTCGCTGGTGCACGACGACCTGCCGTGCATGGACGACGACGTGCTGCGCCGGGGCAAGCCCACGGTGCACGTCGAATACGACGAGGCGACGGCGCTGCTGGTGGGCGATGCGCTGCAGGCGCTGGCCTTCCAGCTGCTCGCCGAAAATACGCTTGCCGACACTGCCGTCATTCAGCTGGAGATGCTGCGCACGCTGGCCATCGCCTCGGGTTCGCGCGGCATGGCGGGCGGGCAGGCGATCGACCTCGAGGCGACCGGCAAGACGTTTTCCCAGCCCGAGCTCGAGTTCATGCATGTGCGCAAGACCGGCGCGCTCATTAGCGCGGCGGTAAAGCTGGGCGCGCTGTGTGCCGGGCCCTGCCCGGCGGCGCTGGAGCAGTACGGACGCCGTGTCGGCCTCGCGTTCCAGATCGTGGACGACGTGCTCGACATGGAGGCGAGCACCGCGACGCTGGGCAAGACCGCGGGCAAGGATTCGAAGCAGGGCAAGCCCACCTACGTCTCGGCGATGGGGGTCGCGCGCGCCAGGCAGATTGCCGAGGAACTGCGCCGCGATGCGCACGCGGCGCTCGACACGCTCGACACGTTCGACAAGTTGGGCCAGCGCACGCAACGGCTGCGGCAACTGGCGGATTTCATTGTTCTGAGACGATTCTAGGCATGGCGTCGATCATCGGAGAGATGCCGGCGGAAGGCTACAATCCGGCGATGTACGAGTTGCTGAAGACGGTCAACAACCCGGCCGAACTCAGGCAGCTGGATCGCAGGCAACTGCAGCGACTCGCCGACGAGTTGCGCGCCTATGTGCTCGACTCGGTGTCGAACACTGGCGGCCACCTGTCGTCGAACCTGGGCACGGTCGAGTTGACCATCGCGCTGCACTACGTATTCGACACCCCCGAGGACCGCATTGTCTGGGACGTCGGCCACCAGACCTATGCGCACAAGATCCTCACCGGCCGGCGCGAGCAGATGGCGCGGCTGCGGATGATCGACGGCATCTCGGGCTTCCCGCGCCGCAGCGAATCCAGGTACGACGCCTTTGGCACGGCGCACTCTTCGACCTCGATCTCGGCCGCGCTCGGCATGGCGGTGGCGGCGAAAAGAAAGGGAGAAAAGCGGCGCGTGGTCGCGGTGATCGGCGACGGCGCCATGTCCGCCGGGATGGCGTTCGAGGCGATGAACAATGCCGGCGTCATGGATGCCGATCTGCTGGTGATCCTGAACGACAACGAGATGTCGATCTCGCCCGCCGTCGGCGCGCTCAACCGCTACCTTGCGCGGCTGATGTCGGGCCCGTATGTCGCGGCGCGCAGGGCGGGCAAGCGCTTGCTGAAGGCCGTGCCGCCGCTATACGAGTTTGCCAGGCGCTTCGAGGAGCACGCCAAGGGCCTGATCGTGCCTTCGACCCTGTTCGAGGAGTTCGGCTTCACCTACATCGGACCGATCGACGGCCACGATCTCGATTCGCTCATCCCGACGCTGAAGAACATCACCGGGCTCAAGGGGCCGCAGTTCCTGCACGTGGTGACCAAAAAGGGGCAGGGCTACAAGCTCGCGGAAGACGATCCGATCGCCTACCACGGGCCCGGCAAGTTCGATCCCGTCGAAGGGATCAGGAAACCGGCCTCGGGCGGCAAGCCCACCTACAGCCAGGTATTCGGCGACTGGCTGTGCGACATGGCGCGCGCCGACGAGCGCCTGATCGCGATTACCCCCGCGATGCGCGAAGGCTCCGGCATGGTGCGGTTCTCGGAGGAATTTCCGGACCGCTATTTCGATGTCGCCATCGCGGAGCAGCACGCCGTCACCTTCGCCGCGGGCCTCGCCTGCGAGGGCCTGAAACCCGTGGTGGCGATCTACTCCACGTTCCTGCAGCGCGGCTACGATCAGCTGATCCACGACGTCGCGATCCAGAACCTGCCGGTGCTGTTCGCGCTCGACCGGGGCGGCGTCGTGGGCGGCGACGGCCAGACGCACAATGGCGCCTTCGATTACGCGTACCTGCGCACCGTGCCGAACCTCACCGTGATGGCGCCTGCCGACGAGAACGAATGCCGGCAGATGCTTTTTACGGGTTATCAGTTGAACGGGCCAGCCGCGGTCCGTTACCCCAGAGGGGTTGGAATAGGAAAGGAAATCACAAAAGAAATGCATGCCTTACCCCTCGGCAAGGGCGAAGTCAGAAGGGAAGGCAAAAAAATCGCCATTCTTGCTTTCGGCTCGATGCTCAAGCCGGCGCTGGAGGCGGCGGAAAAGCTCGACGCGACGGTGGCCAACATGCGCTTCATCAAACCGTTGGACAGCGACCTGGTGCAGCGCCTGGCGCAAACGCACGACCTGCTCGTTACAGTGGAAGAGCACCAGATCATGGGCGGGGCGGGTAGCGCAGTATTGGAAGTTCTTTCGGGAACAAACACCAAAACGCTGCTGCTGGGTCTGCCGGACCGCTTTATCGATCACGGCGACGCGGCAAAACTCCTTTCCTCGGTCGGCCTGGACGCCGAAGGCATCCAAAAGTCGATTCGCAGCGTAATACCCGAGTAATTCACTAGGGACATATAATCGCGCCAATGAAGGCCAGAGATCTGCACAACATTCCGGACGTCCAGAGCGACGCCGACTCGCGCCAGCTGGCGATCGACCGGGTCGGGGTCAAGGCGATCCGCCACCCGGTGCGCATCATGGAACGCGCGGGCGGCGTACAGCACACCATTGCGCTGTTCAACATGTACGTCGGACTGCCGCACCAGTTCAAGGGCACGCACATGTCGCGCTTCGTCGAGATCCTGAGCGCACAGGAGCGCGAGCTGACGGTCGAGAGTTTCAAGGCGATGCTCAAGCAAATGGTCGAGCGCCTGGAGGCCGAGGAAGGCCGCATCGAGATGAGCTTCCCGTATTTCATCGAGAAAAAGGCCCCGGTGTCCGGCGTGAAGAGCCTGATGGACTACGAGGTCACCTTCATCGGCGAGATCAGCAGGAAAATGCAGAGCTTCGCGATGAAGGTACTGGTGCCGGTGACCAGCCTGTGCCCCTGCTCGAAGAAGATCTCCGATTACGGCGCCCATAACCAGCGCTCGCACGTCACGGTCACGGCGAAAACAAGCGACTTCGTCTGGATCGAGGAGATCGTCGACCTGATCGAGAAGCAGGCCTCGAGCGAGCTCTACGGGCTGCTCAAGCGCCCGGACGAGAAGTTCGTCACCGAGCGCGCCTACGACAATCCGAAGTTCGTCGAGGACATGGTGCGCGACGTCGCCGCGATCCTCAACCTGGACGAGCGCATCACGGCCTACGTGGTCGAATCAGAGAATTTCGAGTCGATTCACAACCACTCCGCCTACGCACTCATCGAGAGGGACAAACGGGCGTCCTAGCCCGCGTTGTTCTGGGGTTTCTTTTGTTGACCGAAGAACCCCGAGCCCAGGACTTCGCGGCGCAGCGGGCCCGCATGGTCGCGGAGGTCGATGAGATGTATGCCGAGACCCGCGGCCTCACCGGCTTGCCCGCCATGGCGCCGCGCGTGCGCGCGGCGCTCGGCAAGGTCGAGCGCCACAGGCTGGTCCCGGCCGCTCAGCGCGGTCTCGCGTACCGCAATCACCCGTTGCCGATCGGCCAGGGGCAGACGATCTCGCAGCCCTACATCGTCGCGCTCTCGACCGACCTCATCGCCCCCGAAGCGCACCACGTGGTGCTCGAGGTCGGCACCGGCTCGGGCTACCAGGCCGCGGTGCTGGCGGAGATCGTGCAGCGGGTTTATTCAATCGAGATTCTCGAATCTCTGGGCGTCGCGGCTTCAATCGCGCTGAAAGATCTTCAATATAAGAACATCGAAATTAGAATCGGCGACGGCTACCAGGGCTGGCCGGAGAAGGCGCCCTTCGACGCCATCGTGGTCACCGCGGCCGCACCGCAGGTGCCGGATGCGCTGGTGGCGCAGCTGAAGAGCGGTGGCAGGATGGTGATCCCGGTCGGCTCGCCGTCCGGCACGCAGAATCTGCTTTTGATTTCCAAGGACAGTACAGGCAACGTCAAGAGCAAAACCATCCTGCCGGTGCGCTTCGTACCGCTGGTGCCGGGACGGTAGGCCCTAGAACGCCGCATCATGAAACCGGTCGCAATTTTCAGGCACGCCCGCAGCGAAGGACCGGCGTATTTTGCCACTTACCTCGACAGCCGGGCGATTCCCTGGAAGCTCTACGCGCTCGACGAAGGCCGCGCCGTGCCCAAGGACGTGCGCAGATTCTCCGGCATGGCTTTCATGGGCGGACCGATGAGCGTCAATGACGATCTGCCCTGGGTCAAACCGATGCTGGAACTGGTGCGCGAGGCGGTGCGCAACGACGTGCCCGCGCTCGGCCACTGCCTCGGCGGGCAGCTCATGTCGAGGGCGCTGGGCGGCGAAGTGACCCGCACGCGCGTGAAGGAGATCGGCTGGGGCGAAGTGGAGGTCGCCGACAACAATGTCGCGCGCGAGTGGTTCGCGCCGGCGACGGCGTTCGAGTCCTTTCACTGGCATGGCGAGACGTTCAGCATTCCGCCCGGCGCGACCCGCGTGCTCGGCAACGCGCATTGCGCCAACCAGGCCTTCGCCACGGGCAAGCACCTCGGCATGCAGTGTCATGTCGAGATGACCGAAGAGCTGATCCGCGACTGGTGCCGCGGCGGCGCCGACGAGATCCGCGCGTCGGCGGCGAGCCCGGGCGTGCAGCCGTCGGCGAAAATCGAGAGGAACCTGGAGGCACGCGTGGCCGCGCTCCACAAGATCGCCGACCGGATCTACGACCGCTGGGCGGAAGGCCTCAGTCGCGGAAGTTGATGAACTGCAGCGGCAGGTCGGCGACCGACTTGCGCACCAGCTGGATCGCGGCCTGCAGCTCGTCTTTCTTCGCGCCGGAGATGCGCACCGCGTCGCCCTGGATCGAAGCGGCGACCTTGAGCTTCGCTTCCTTCACCAGTTTCTGGATTTCCTTGCCCTTTTCCTGAGGCACGCCGACCTTCACGGTCACCGGCCGCTTCACCTTGTCCCCGGAGATCTTCTCCACCGCGCCGAGCTCGAGGCAGCGGATGTCGATGTTGCGCTTGGTGATGCGGCCGCGCAGCACGTCCAGAACCTGGCCGAGCTTGAAATCATCGTCGGCGAACACTGTGAGCACCAATTCGGACTGCTCGACGCGGGCATCCGAGCCCTTGAAGTCGAAACGGTTGGTGACTTCCTTGTTGGCCTGCTCGACCGCGTTTTTCACTTCCTGGCGGTCCACCTGGGAGACGATGTCGAACGACGGCACGTCTGTTTTTCCTAGCGCGCGTTGAGGCGCTGCACGTCGTTCACCCAGCGCTGGGTCGCAAGCTTCAGCCAGTCCATGTCGGCCGGTCCGTGGAACAGCGTGTAGACGGAGAGCATCAGCGCTTTGCCGCGCACGAGGACGAATGTCGTGGTGAACAGCAGGTATTGCGGCGTGTTGCTGTCCAGCATCGTCGCGCCCGGCAGTGGCTGCAGCCGCGTCGCCTGCAGCAAGGAGACCGCCGCCGGCTCCTTTTTCAGCTCGGCGAGCAGGTTGGCCAGGCCAATCGGCTGGCGCTCGAGGAATTTGACCAGGTCCGTGACCTGCGCCGGCTTGCCCAGATCGCGCAGCGAATCGGAAACCAGAGCGTTGAACAGTTCCCCGCTGACACGCTCGCGCTCGAGCCCCTTGGGGGTGACCGCAATCATGTAGCGGCGCTTCCCGTCGAGCGGGTCGCCGTTGGAGAAGCGCCGCAAATCGGCGTCAGTGAGCGCGAAAAGCAGGATGCGGTTCGAGGCCGAGGTCAGCGTCGCGGCGAGGTCCTGCAGCCGCGGCGACGCAAGATCCGTGGTGTCGGTGAACCCGGGCAGCGCATCGAGCGCGATCTTCTCCAGCCCCAGCCGCACCGTGAACGGCGCCGCGGCGCAATTCAGCGAGACGGCGGCGAGCAGGGCGGCGAAGAGGCGCACGGCCGCCATTCTATCGTCGTGGCCGGATCACGTATCATCATCAATTTCGGAGAGCAGGAACTTGGCCACGATCCTCGGTAAGCTTCCCAGGGGCGAAAAGGTCGGCATCGCCTTCTCGGGCGGCCTCGACACGAGTGCCGCGGTGCACTGGATGCGCGCGAAGGGCGCGATCCCCTACGCCTATACCGCGAACCTCGGGCAGCCGGATGAGTCCGATTGCGCGGAAATCCCGAAGAAGGCGCTCGCCTACGGTGCCGAGAAGGCCCGCCTCGTCGAATGCCGGCCGCAACTCGTCGCCGAGGGCATCGCGGCGATCCAGTGCGGCGCGTTCCACATCTCTACCGGCGGGGCAACGTATTTCAACACCACGCCGCTGGGCCGGGCGGTCACCGGCACGATGCTCGTCGTCGCGATGCGCGAGGACAAGGTCGGCATCTGGAGCGACGGCAGCACCTACAAGGGCAACGACATCGAGCGCTTCTACCGCTACGGCCTGCTCGCGAACTCCGGCTTGCGGATCTACAAGCCGTGGCTCGACCAGCGCTTCATCGACGAGCTCGGCGGCCGCAGGGAAATGTCCGCGTACATGAAGAAGGCGGGCTTCGCCTACAAGATGAGCGCCGAGAAGGCGTACTCGACGGATTCGAACATCCTCGGCGCCACGCACGAGGCGAAGGACCTCGAGTTCCTCGACAAGGGCCTGTCGATCGTCAAGCCGATCATGGGCATCGCCTTCTGGCGCGAGGACGTGAAGGTGAAGGCGGAGAAAGTCTCGGTTCGCTTCGAGGAAGGCCAGCCGGTGGCGCTCAACGGCCAGCGCTTCGCCGACGCGGTCGCGCTTTTCGCCGAGGCCAATGCAATCGGCGGGCGGCACGGTTTGGGCATGTGCGACCAGATCGAGAACCGCATCATCGAGGCGAAGAGCCGCGGCATCTACGAGGCGCCGGGCATGGCGCTCTTGCACGTCGCCTACGAGCGCCTCGTCACCGGCATCCATAACGAGGACACGATCGAGCAGTACCGGACCAACGGCCGGCGGCTCGGGCGGCTTCTCTACCAGGGCCGCTGGTTCGACCCGCAGACTCTGATGCTGAGGGAGGTGGCGCAGCGCTGGGTGGCGAAGGCGGTGACCGGCGAAGTGACGCTCGAGCTGCGCCGTGGCAACGACTGGTCGATCCTCGACACGAAGAGCCCGAACCTCACCTACCATCCCGAGCGCCTGACGATGGAAAAGGGCAAGGAGGTTTTCTTCACGCCCGCAGATCGCATCGGCCAGCTGTCGATGCGCAACCTCGACATCGCCGACACGCGCGACAAGCTGCGCGTCTACGGCGAGGCGGGGTTGCTCGGAGATTCGACGGGAGGGGCGGTTCCTCTGCTGGGAAGCAAGAAACCCAGTAAGAAGAAGCGCTAGCTCTTCACCTTCCCGAGCAGCAGGAACTCCATCAGGGCCTTCTGCGTGTGCAGGCGGTTCTCCGCTTCTTCCCAGACCACGCTCTGCTTGCCGTCGATCACCTTCGCGGCGACTTCCTCGCCGCGGTGCGCCGGCAGGCAGTGCATGAAGAGCGCATCCTTGCGTGCCGCCTTCATCATGTCCTTGTCGACCTGCCAGTCCTCGAAGTCCTTCTTGCGCTCCTCGTTCTCCGCTTCGAAGCCCATCGAGGTCCACACGTCGGTGGTCACGAGGTGCGCGCCCCTGGCCGCCTTCATGGGGTCCTTGAAAGACTCGTAGTTCTTGGCACTTCGTTCCGCTTCAACTTCATACCCCGGCGGCGTTGAGACGTGCACGTTGAAGTCGAACACCTCCGCCGCCTGCAGCCAGGTGTTGCAGACGTTGTTCGAATCGCCGATCCAGGCAACGGTCTTGCCCCTGATCGAGCCGCGGTTCTCGATGAAGGTGTAGACGTCGGCGAGGATCTGGCAGGGGTGGTATTCGTTGGTCAGGCCGTTGATCACCGGCACCCGCGAGCTGCCCGCGAAGCGCTCGAGGATCTCCTGCTCGAAGGTGCGGATCATGACCAGGTCGCACATGCGCGAGATGACTTGCGCCGCGTCCTCCACCGGCTCGCCGCGGCCGAGTTGCGAGTCGCGCGTGTTGAGGAAGATCGCGGTGCCGCCGAGCTGGTGCATGCCGGCCTCGAACGAGAGCCGGGTTCGCGTGCTCTGCTTCTCGAAGATCATCGCCAGCGTGCGGTCCTCCAGCGGCCAGTAGCGCTTGTAGCGCTTGAACTTGTCCTTGATCCAGCGCGTGCGCGCGAAGACATGCTGGTACTCCTTGCGCGAGAGATCCTTGAATTGCAGATAGTGGCGCAGCTTCGCCATGGCGTCGGGGTCCCGAGTCTCAGCGCGCCGCGGCGAGCTTCGGTTGCGCGCTGCTTTTCGCGAGGAATTCCCTCACCAGCGGCACCAGCCGCTCGAGCACTTCGCGGCCTTCAGTCTCGCTGATGACGAGCGCCGGCAGGAGCCTGATGACGTTGTCGGCGGTGACGTTGAACACCAGCCCGGCATCCAGGCCCATCTTCACCAGCTCGCCGCAGGGCCGGTCGAGTTCGATGCCGATCATCAGGCCCATGCCGCGAATTTCCACAACGCCCGCGACCCCGCCCAGCGATGCCTTCAACCCGCCGAGCATGGCCGAGCCGACTTTCGCCGCGTTCTCGAGCAGGCCTTCGTCCTTGATCGTATCCAGCGTCGTCACCACGCCGCACATCGCCAGCTGGTTGCCGCCGAAAGTCGAGCCGTGGTTGCCGGGCTTGAAGACGCCTTTCGCCCGGCCGCCGACCACGCAGGCGCCCACCGGCACGCCGCCGGCGAGGCCCTTGGCGAGCGGCACCACGTCGGGCAGCAAGCCGGCGTGCTGGTAGACGAACCACTTGCCGGTGCGTCCCAGCCCGCATTGAATCTCGTCGGACATGAACAGCCATTCGTTCTGGTCGCAGACCTGCTTCAAGCCCCTCAGGTAGTCCATGCGCGAGACGTTGATGCCGCCTTCGCCCTGGATCGGCTCGACGAACACCGCCACCACGTTCTTGTTGTGCGCGGCGACCTGGCGCACGGCGTCGAGGTCGTTCAACGGCACGCGCACGAAACCCTGCACCAGCGGCTCGAAGCCGGCCTGGACCTTGCGGCTGGCGGTGGCCGAAAGCGTCGCGAGCGAGCGGCCATGGAACGCCTTCTCCATGACGATGATCGCGGGTTCCGCGATGCCGCGGTCGTGGCCGTACTTGCGCGCCACCTTGATCGCGGCTTCGCCCGCCTCCAGCCCGGAGTTGCAGAAAAACACCTCGTCCAACCCGGAAATCTCCGCGATACGGTCGGCCGCCTGTTCCTGCAGCGGCATCTGGAACAGGTTCGAAGTGTGGATCACGCGGCCGATCTGCTCGGTGAGGGCGCGTGTGAGGCGCGGATGGTTGTGCCCGAGCGAGTTCACCGCGATGCCGGCGAGCGCGTCGAGGTATTTCTTTCCCGCCTCGTCCCACAGCCACACGCCCTGGCCGCGCACGAACGCGACCGGCTGGCGGGCGTAGGTGTTCATGACATGGCTCATGGCGCGGCTCCTTTGCTGGTCGCAAACGAAAAACGGCGGTCGCAGAACCGCCGTTTATCAAATGCTATCAGGGGAATAACGTTTTGTGTAGGAAGGCTGAGGCCTGACAGGTGGCCGGCATTCCCTCCGCGCACTCAAGCGAGTTTGATGCCCGCCTTGGTCAGCACGCTTTTCAAGGCGCCGTCGCTGCAGGCAATGGGCATGCGCAGCTCCAGCGCGAGTGCGAGGTAGCTCGCGTCGTAGGCGGACAGGTCGAATCTGCGTGCCAGCCGCAGCAGATCGGCAAGCGGCATCGTGGCTTCATGAATCACCGGCTGCATGCGGCTCAGGATATCGATGGCCGTATCCGCCGCATCGGCAGACAGGGCCCGGCGGCGCTCCAGGGAACGCAGCGCATTCACCGCTTCAAGGCGCCACAGCGCTGGCGCGTGATACGGTTCGCGGCGCGCACGCAGACGCATGCGCCGGCTGTAGGCGCTCGCCTGCCGCGCCACGACCCAGCCGAGCGCGACCGATGCGTCGAGCACAAACGCCATCAGCGTCGTCCGTCTGCAATCAGTTTGCGAATGTCGATCCGGCCTTTGATCCGCACGCTCCTGCGGAATGCTTCGGCCTCGTCCAGCACCGCCGCGCGGTCCCACCGGCCCGGCCCGGCCGGAACGATCTTCGCCACCACGCGCCCGCGTTTCGTGATCACGGTCGAGCGCCCGGACTCGGCAAGCTCGACCAGCTCCGAAAAATGCGCCTTGGCGTCATATACGCTCAGCTTGTCCACCGCTGCCTCCTGACTAGTCAAGTCTTGAACCACTCTACCGGGCCTGCCGCCGGTGCGCAACATCCTCCGCGCCGCAAGCGCCGGAGCAGTCGCCCGGTGAGGCGCAGGGCGGGCGTCAGCCGATCCGCTTGAGCGATTTTTCCTCGGCGGGCTTGAGCACCCGCACGCAGGGCTGGTAGCCCTCGTGCACGATGCCGTGCAGTTCGGTGCGCTTCTGCGAGCGCAGCAGGCTGGCGAGGTACTCGGTGATTTTCGGGGTGATCAGCTGTCCGGGCACCAGCACCGGGATGCCGGGCGGGTAGGGCACGATGCCGTCGGCGCAGACGCGGTGGGCAAGCTTGCGGTTGACGCGCTCTTTTTCGTCGAACACGGGAAGGAGCTCGCCGCCGCAGTAGTAGGCGTCGCGCGGCAGGTAGCGCAGCCTGGTGAACGCGGGAATTTCCGGCGTGCGCACGAGGCGGCGCGGCGCGCGCGCCTCGCGCGCGAGGCGCATCAGCGCGTCGTAGAGGCGCGATACCTTGGAGCGCGTGGTGCCGATGGTGAGCAGCAGAGTGATGGTGTTGAAAGTGCTTTTCTCGATCTGGATGTTGAAGCGCTCGAAGAGCTCCTTTTGCAGTTCGTCCACCGTATAGCCGCAGCGCGATACGTCCACCGTCACCTTGGTGATATCGAGCCGGATGCCGTCATGCCTGACCGCCTCGGGGAGCAGGTCCTCGAGTTCGAGCACCTTGAAGGCGCGCGTTGTATTGATTAATTTTCTAATTTCAAAAGCCAAATCCAAGGTGCGCGAGAGCAGCTTGTAGCCCTCCATCACCGCCTGCTTGCGCGCCACGTCCAGGCTCGCGATGAGGCCGTATTGCGGCGAGGTGGAGGTGTGCATGTTGAAGTTCTCGCGAAACAGGTGTTCCCTGAAATCCGGATCGTTGACGTGGATCATCGAGGCCTGCGAGAAGGCGGAGAGCACCTTGTGCGTGGACTGCGTCGCGTAGTCCGCGCCTGCCTCGAGCGCGGTGGGCCGGAACTCGGGGTGGAAGCGCGCGAAGCCGTACCAGGCCTCGTCCACGATCACTTTGATCCCTTTGGCGTGCGCCGCGCGCACGATGGGCTCCAAATCGTAGCGCAGGCCGTCGTAGGTACAGGAGGTGAGGATCAACGCCTGTGCGTCGGGATGTTCTTGAATTTCTCTGAAGAGAGTTTTTTTCGGCACCGGACCGTAAAGCCCGTATTTCCTGTTCAACGCTGAATCCAGATAAATCGGGTGCGCGCCGGAGAGCACCACCCCGTGATGCACGCTCTTGTGGCAGTTGCGGTCGAGCAGCAGTTTCTCGCCCGGCGCGAGCAGGGTCTGGAAGATCACCTTGTTGGCGGTCGAGGTGCCATTGGTGGCGAAGAAGGTGCGCCGCGCGCCGAAGGCCTTGGCCGCCATCTGCTGCGCTTCCGCAATGACGCCCCTGGGTTCCATCAGCGAATCGAGCATCGGCACGGACACGGAGAGATCGGCGTCGAACACATGGTCGCCCATGAATTCGTAGAAATCGTTCACCCAGGGGCTGCCGCGCAGCGACTCGCCGGAGGAATGGCCGGGCGTGTGCCACTGGTCTTTCGCCATCCAGACGTAGCTCTTCAGCTGGTCGGTGAAAGGGGTGCGTGCTTTTTCCTGGATCTGCGCGTTGAGGATCCGGTAGATGCCGCGGTAGTCGCGCTCCTCGCGGTAGAAGTAGCCGTCCACTGCCTCGGTGAAGAGGGCGTCCACGACCTCGTCCTCGTTTTCCTGCGCGATCAGGATGTACACATCGAGTTCGGGGCGAAAGCGCGTGATCCGCTGCACCAGCTCGAGCGCCGACATCTGCAGCTTTTTTCTGCCGCCGTCGTTCTTTCCGCCGGCAAGCGAGTAGAGCTTGTCGTCCACCAGCACCGCTTGGATGTCGCCATCGGCCTCGATCGCGGCGAGCGCCTCCCTGGCGGTGGCGACGCCGCTGAAGGTGATGCCCAGGGGGTTGTCGAGCGAGCGCGCGGCCGCGTTCAGGCCCTTGACGATCTCGCGCAGGGAGAGCGGTTCGTCTTCGATGACCAGGATCCGGCTGAGGGGTTTTGCCATGCGGGATCAGTATAATTCCGCATGCCCGAGGCCGCGGTCGCCGACGCCATCGTCGAGTTCGTCATTCAGGGGGTGACGCTGGGGGGCAAGCCGTTCCGGCCGAGCGACTGGGCCGAGCGCCTGTGCGGCGTGATGTCCGCCTTCGGCGGCGATCATCGCATGCAGTACTCCCCATACGTTCATCCGGTAACCGCTGCGGGGGTGCGCTGCGTGGTGGTGGACGTGCGGCTCGAGGAAATCGAGCCGATGGCTTACCGCTTCCTGCTCGGTTTCGCCAGCGAGAACGAACTGAAGACGCGCGACGGGCGAGATGCAAACCGGACCGAGCTCGCCAAGGTGCTGCGGGCCGGTGATACGGATTAGGTCATCGCCTTGATGGCGTGGGCGAGGCGGCTCTTCTGGCGCGCGGCGGCGTTGCGGTGCACGACGCCCTTGGCCGCGACGCGGTCGATCACCGCCTGCGATTTGACCAGCGCGGCGGCGGCGGCTTTCTTGTCGCCCGCGGCGATCGCTTTCTTCACATCCTTGATCGCGCTGCGCGCCGCAGTGCGCAGGCTCATGTTGCGCCCGCGCAGCCCGACCGCCTGGCGCGCGCGCTTGCGGGCCGATTTTATGTTTGCCATGTGTCTGTTCCAGCCTGGAAAAAGGCGCGAATTCTAGCATGAACCTTCTGCGCGCCTTGGCCACCGTCAGCAGCATGACGCTGCTGTCCCGGATCCTCGGCTATGTGCGGGATTTCTTCATCGCGCGGGTCTTCGGCGCCGGGCTTGCGACCGACGCTTTCTTCGTCGCCTTCCGGATCCCGAACCTGCTGCGGCGGCTGTTCGCGGAAGGCGCGTTCTCACAGGCGTTCGTGCCGATCCTGGCGGAGGTGCGCAATCGCAACGTGGGTGAAGACGGCGCCGAAAATACCCGGGCGCTGGTGGACTGCGTCTCCACGGCGCTGTTCCTCGCGTTGCTGGTGGCAGCCGCTCTCGGGATGGCGCTCGCCCCCGTGGTGGTCTACGTGTCGGCGCCGGGCTTTGCTGCCGAACCCGGCAAGTTCGAGCTGACCGTGGCGATGCTGCGCATCACCTTCCCTTATATCGTCTTCATCTCGCTGGTGGCGCTGGCCGCCGGGGTCCTCAATACCTGGAGCCGGTTCGCGGTGCCGGCGTTCACGCCGGTGCTGCTAAATGTGTCGTTCATCGTCGGCGCCGCATTCTTCGCCGAGCGCTTCGAGCCGCCGGTGCTGGTGCTCGCCTGGGCTGTATTCATCGGCGGCCTGCTGCAGCTGGCGCTGCAACTGCCGTTCCTGTGGAAGATCGGCATGCTGCCGCGCTGGTCGCTCAATTTCCGGCATCCGGGCGTCGCGCGGGTGCTCAAGCTGATGGGGCCCGCGGTGTTCGGGGTGTCGGTGAGCCAGGTGTCGCTCCTCATCAACACCATCTTCGCGTCGTTTCTCGTCACCGGCAGCGTCTCGTGGCTCTACTACGCCGACCGGCTGATGGAATTTCCCGCCGGCGTGCTCGGCGCGGCCCTCGGCACAATCCTTCTGCCCAGCCTGTCGAAGCATCATGCCGGCGGCGCGACCGCGCAATACAGCCGGCTCCTCGATTGGGGATTGCGCGTAACTCTGCTGCTTGCGTTGCCTGCGGCAGCGGCGCTGGCGGTGCTGGCGCTGCCGCTCATCGCGACGCTGTTCCACTACGGCCGCTTCAGTGCCGAGGACGCCTGGATGACGCGTGAAGCGCTGGTCGCCTACAGCCTCGGGCTGGTCGGCATGATCCTGGTGAAAATCCTCGCGCCCGGCTTCTACGCGCGGCAGAACGTGGTGACGCCGGTGAAGATCGGCCTGGTCACGCTCGCCGCCACGCAACTGATGAACCTCGCCTTCATCGGCCCGCTCAAGCACGCCGGCCTCGCGCTCGCCATCGGCCTCGGCGCCTGCTTGAACGCCGCGCTGCTCTACCGTCACTTGCGTAAACAGGGTATTTACAATCCGCAACCGGGGTGGCTGGCCTTTACGCTCAAAGTCGGCGTGTCGGTTGTCGCCATGGCGGCGGCGTTGGTCATGGCGATGGGTCCCGCGTCGGACTGGCTGGCGGCGGGCTGGCAATGGAAAGCGGGCATGCTCGGGGGCCTCGTCCTGCTGGGATTCTCGATCTATGGCGCGTGCCTGCTTGCGCTCGGTTTCCGGCTGCGCCATTTCTCGATCCGTGGTGCCGAATGACGGACCCGTTCGCGGAACTCGTCTCGCGCCAGGACGAGAGGATAGAGCTGGCGCGCGCCTGTCTGCAGATTGCCGAAGATGCCTATCCGGGCCTGGACGTCGAGGGCTATGTCGGCGAGATAGACCGCTTCGCCAAACGCCTGCGCGCGCGCTGCGCGCCGGAGGCGGCCACCGAAGACCGGGTGATCGCGTTGAACGAATTCCTCTTCGACGAATTGGGCTTTGGCGGCAACACCGACGACTACTATGATCCGCGCAACTCCTACCTGAACGAGGTCATCGACCGGCGCACCGGGATTCCGATCACCCTCGCGGTGCTCTACATGGAGATTGGCCGGCGCATCGGCCTGCCGTTCGAGGGCGTGTCCTTCCCGGGGCATTTCCTCGTGCGCCTGCCCTTGCGCGGAGGCACGCTGGTGCTGGACCCGTTTTCCGGCGGCGTGCCGCAGCCCGAAGCCGAACTGCGGGAGCGCCTGAAGCGCGTCATTCCGCGCGAGGCGCTGGGCGGCGTCCCGGTCGCCGAACTGCCGCTGGACCAGTTCCTAGAACCGGCCAACAACCGGCAAATACTCGCGCGCCTGCTGCGCAATCTCAAGGGCGTCTATCGCGAGAAGGACCAGCCCGAGCGGCTGCTCGCGGTACTCAACCGGATGGTCGTCGTCGCGCCGGAATCGGCTGCCGAGCTGCGCGACCGGGGCCTCGTCTATCAGCGCCTGGAGTGCTGGCGGCCGGCGCTCAAGGATCTGGCCGACTACCTGCAGCGCGAGCCCGAAGCCGCCGACCAGGACGAGGTGAGGGCGAAATTGGTGGACCTGACCCTGCGCTGCGCGCGCCTGAATTGAGAAAAATCGGGGTCAGAGCCCGATTTCGATCGAGACTGGGTTAGGGCCCGGCATTCCCGAAATCGGGCTCTGACCCCGATTTTTGGGGGATTCCTGCGGCGGCCCGCATTTCCAGGGCGCGCTTTTGCACCGCCAGATGCAGCTTCGGCTTGTAGCCGAGCGCGAAAAATACCTCGGCAGCGAGAAAGATCGGCGCAACGAAGACCTGGAACAGGTTGTCCACCAGCGCGGGCTTGCGGCCTTCAAAGACATGGCCCCAGAGCTGCAGCGCCCAACCGCCGACGAACAGGGCGAAGAACCAGGCGAGGCTCGCGCCAAGCGGCGCCTGCGACAGCCCGTCCGCGCCCCAGAGCATGAGACCGAAGAGCACGCAGGAGGCGAGTCCGAGCGGGAGGTCGAGCAGCAGGTAGTAGAGCAGCAGCAGCGACGTGACGACGAGCGCCGCGCTCACGCTGAAGCCCTCGAGGTCGGCGCGCAGCCAGCCGAGCGCAATCATGAGCGAGAACGCAATCAGCGGCACGCCGACGAAATGCGTCGCCTTGTTGCGCGCGTCCTGATGGTAGGCGGCGTAGAACGACATCTGCTCTTCGAGCGTCTTCACCGGTCTCCCTCTTATTGAAAGCCGCTATAATTCAACATTTTACACGCGCTTATGCAGGTCACGCACGGGATCGTACAGCCGGGGGGCAGCCCCATGGGGCTCACCATCGGCAACTTCGACGGCGTGCACCGGGGCCATCGCGCCATGCTCGAGCGGCTGGTTGCCAGGGCGGGCGAGCTCAAGCTGGCGTCCTGCGTACTGACGTTCGAGCCGCACCCGCGCGAATTCTTCACGCCCGCTACCGCACCGACGCGGCTCACCCGGTTGCGCGAGAAACTGGAGTTCATCGCGGAGGCGGGAGTGGACCGGGTACATGTGATTCGCTTCGACGCGCGGCTTGCCGCGCTCGCGGCTGCGCGGTTCGTCGAAGAGGTGCTGCTGCGCGGCCTCGGCATGCGCTGGCTGCTGGTCGGGCGCGATTTCCGCTTCGGCGCGAAGCGTGCCGGTGATTTCGCGCAACTCGAAGCGGCGGCGGTGCAGCACGGCTTCGGGCTGGAGGGGATGCCCGATGTGTTGTATGTGGGGCAACGGGTGTCGAGCTCCGGGGTGCGCTCGGCGCTCGCCGCCGGCAACCTGGAAGGCGCGGCACAGCTGCTGGGGCGCACCTACATGATGAGCGGGCGCGTGGCGCACGGCGAAAAGCTGGGACGCACGCTGGGTTTTCCGACTGCCAACATCGTGCTGCGCAGGCGGCCGCCGCTGGCGGGAGTGTTCGCGGTCGAGGCGGAACTTGAGGAGACGCATGCAGTATTGCGCGGCGTCGCCAGCGTGGGCCGGCGGCCGACGGTGAAGGAAAACGCGCCGCCGCTGCTGGAAGTGCATTTGTTCGACTGGCAGGGCGATCTCTACGGACGCCATCTGCGGGTGAAATTCCTGCGCAAGCTGCGGGACGAGCAAAAGTACGGCGCACTGGACGCATTGCGTGCCGCAATCACGCGGGACGCGCAGCAGGCAAGGGACTACTTCAAGAGCAATGGCTGATTACAAGCACACGCTGAACCTGCCCGACACGCCGTTCCCGATGCGCGGCGATCTCGCCAGGCGCGAGCCGCTGCTGGTGAGCGAATGGCACGAGAAGGGCGTCTACCGGCGCTTGCGCGCCGTGGCCCTGGGACGGCCGCGCTTCGTGCTGCACGACGGGCCGCCCTACGCCAACGGCGACATCCATATCGGCCACGCGGTGAACAAGATTCTCAAGGACGTGATCGTCAAGTCCAAAGGCATGGCCGGGTTCGACGCGCCCTACGTGCCGGGCTGGGACTGCCACGGCATGCCGATCGAAGTGCAGATCGAGAAAAAGCACGGCAAGAACCTGCCGGCCGGCGAAACCCAGCGCCTGTGCCGCGCCTACGCCAGCGAGCAGATCGAGAAGCAGAAACAGGATTTCCAGCGCCTGGGCGTGCTCGGCGACTGGGACAACCCGTATCTGACGATGGCCTACGGCAACGAGGCCGACGAGATCCGCGGCCTGGGGCAGCTGCTGAAAAAGGGCTACATCTTCCGCGGCCTGAAACCGGTCAACTGGTGCTTCGACTGCGGCTCCGCGCTGGCCGAAGCGGAAGTCGAATATGAAGACCGCAAGGATCCTGCGATTGATGTCGGGTTCGAGTTTTTTGAGAGAGAGAAAATTGCCGCAGCTTTCGGGCTGTCGAAACTTCCGGATAAAAAGGGCTACATCGTCATCTGGACCACCACGCCCTGGACGCTGCCGGGCAACCAGGCGCTGAACGTGCACCCGGAATTCGACTACGTGCTGATTGATACGGACCGCGGCCTGCTGATCATCGCCGACGCCATGCTCGCGGCCGGGGACGTGCCGGAGGCGACCGAAGAGGAATTCGATTCGCTCGGGATGCCCAAACTGCTGGCGAAATACGGCGTCAAGTCCTGGCGGCTGATCGGCAAGGCGAAGGGCCGGGCGCTGGAGAACATCCGCTTCAGGCACCCGTTCTACGAGCGCAGCTCGCCGGTGTATCTCGGCGCCTACGTCACCCTCGATACCGGCACCGGGATCGTGCATTCGGCGCCGGCCTACGGCGTGGAGGACTTCGAATCCTGCCGCCGCTACGGCATGCGGGACGACGAGATCCTGACGCCGGTCATGGGCGACGGCAGATTCGCTGCTTCGTTGCCTTTCTTCGGGGGTCTTTCGATCTGGGCGGCGAATTCGAAAATCATTGCGCTTCTTGAGGAGAAACAAACCTTATTTGCGAAAGAACAAATCGTCCACAGTTACATGCACTGCTGGCGGCACAAGACGCCGGTGATCCTGCGCGCCACCATCCAGTGGTTCGCCGGCATGGACGCGGTGCCCGGTTTCAACGGCGTGCAACCCGCCGAGTCGCTGCGCGCGACGGCGCTGCGCGGCATCGAGGCGACCGAGTTTTTCCCGGCCTGGGGCAAGGCGCGGCTGCACGGCATGATCGCCAACCGCCCCGACTGGACGCTGTCGCGCGCCCGGCAGTGGGGCGTGCCGATGCCGTTCTTCGTGCACAGGGAAACCGGCGCGCTGCATCCCCGGACGCTGGAGCTGGTCGAGGAGGTCGCGCGGCGCGTGGAACGCGGCGGGATCGAGACCTGGCAGACCACCGCGGCGGAGGAATTGCTAGGCGCCGATGCCGCGCGCTACGAGAAAGTGAAGGACACCATCGACGTCTGGTTCGACTCGGGCTCCACGCACCTCACGGTGCTCAGGGGCTCGCACGCCGCCCAGAGCAGCTTCCCGGCCGACCTGTATTTGGAAGGCTCGGACCAGCACCGCGGCTGGTTCCATTCGTCGCTGCTGGTGTCGTGCATGATGAACGGCGTGCCGCCGTACAAGGCGCTGCTGACGCACGGCTTCGTCATCGACCTGGAGGGCCGCAAGATGTCGAAGTCGAAGGGCACCGGCATGGCGCCGCAGCAGGTCTCGGGCACGCTGGGCGCCGAGATCCTGCGCCTGTGGGTCGCCAGCAGCGACTATTCGGGCGAGCTGACCATCTCGAACGAGATCTTGAAGCGCGTGGTCGAGAGCTACCGGCGGATCCGCAATACGCTGCGCTTCCTGCTCGCCAACACTGCCGACTTCG
>Ga0315281_10001947_pt1 | contig 30696 bp, 23 predicted proteins | sample YL17G07_0_MG_FD_204540 | JGI IMG/M metagenome (GOLD analysis project Ga0315281, IMG submission 204540) | Sediment microbial communities from Yellowstone Lake, YNP, Wyoming, USA - YL17G07_0 | ecosystem: Environmental > Aquatic > Freshwater > Lake > Sediment | place: USA: Wyoming | collected...
CTTCGCCGGCATCTCCGCCGGCGCCGTCGTCAAGACCGCCCAGCGCGTCGCCGAGCGCCTGGACGCCGGCAACATCGTCTGCCTCTTCGCCGACGGCGGCTGGAAGTACCTCAGCACCAATCTCTGGACCACCGACTACAAGGATCTCCCGTCCGACATCGAAGACAAGATCTGGTGGTAGAATCGGATAGAGGTGCACGATGGCTCAAGTCGAACTGGTCACCGTCGATCCGAACATCTGCCACGGGCAGGCATGCATCAAGGGCACGCGCATCCCGGTGAGCGTCGTGCTCGACTGTCTCGCCGCGGGAATGACTCCCGATGAAATCACCGGCCAGTATCCTTCCCTCGACGCCGACAGCATCCGCGCTGCTCTCGCATATGGGGCGCTTCTGGCGAGAGAAGAGATCCGGCCGCTGCCCGAGTTTGCCGATTGAAGGTAAAGCTCGATGAGAACCTTCCTGAGTCCTGCCGGGCGGTGCTCGCCGAGTTTGACTGTGACTCCATTACCGTCCGCGAAGAAGGGCTCGCGGGCAGTGAGGATGTCGGCGTAATCGCCGCGGTGCGAGCTGAACAGCGCATGTTGCTCACGCTTGATCGAGGGTTCGGGGATATTCGAGCCTATCCGCCCGGATCACATGACGGCATCGTCGTACTGCGCCTGCATGATCAACGCACGGAGTTCGTGCTCAGGGCGCTGCGCGTGTTTCTGAAGGATCATCACCTGGACGATCTTCGGGGGTGCGTCGTCGTCGTGCAGCGTGGCGTCATCCGGATCAACTGGCCTGACGGTGGCGCCGATTGATTGCGATTGGGGATGGGGTCAGGTTAGACCTCTTCGCCGACGGCGGCTGGAAGTACCTCAGCACCAACCTCTGGACGACGGACTACAAAGACCTGCCCAGCGACATCGAAGACAAGATCTGGTGGTAGCAGGCCGCTCGGGGCTACGGACTCCCAGCGGCGCGGCGCGCGCAGATCGCGCATACTTCGAGCCATGGAACGCGACATCCGATATTGCACGACCTCCGACGGCGTCCGCATCGCCTATCGCGTCACAGGAGACGGCCCGGCGCTCCTCGCTTGTCCTTATCTGATCGAGTCGTTCGTGCTCGACCACATGATGCCGACGTATGAACAGTTCATGAACAGGCTCGGGCGGAATGCGCGACTCATCCGGTTCGACATGCGCGGCACTGGCCTGTCCGACCACAATGTCACAGACTTCTCCCTTCAGGCGCTCGTTCGCGACATCGACGCCGTCGTCACGGCCGCCGCAGTCGACCCAATCGACGTTTGGGCGCCCGCGGGGAGCGTGATGCGCGCGATCGGGTACGCAGTTGAACGGCCGCATCGCATGCGGAATCTCGTCCTCTATGAGGCCCAGGGGTCCGGTGCCGACGCACCCAACCGTGACGCCGTTAGAGCGCTCGCGGCGATGGCGCGATCCGACTGGTGGACGGCAGCTCACGCGACGGCTAGTTTGGCGCATTGGCCCCACCGGTCTGCCAGTTTCGTCTACATGGCCGGCGAATGGGGCAGGCAGTCCGCAAGCGGCGAGACGTTCGCCAGCTTCATCGAAGCTTTGGCTGAGGCGAGTGTCGCCGACCTGCTGCACGTCGTCGCCACGCCAACCCTTATCCTTCATCACAGGCGCGACCGCCTTGTGAAGATCGACGTCGCCCAGAAGGTGGCGGCGCGCATCGTGGGCAGCCGTCTGCGCGTCCTGGATGGGCAAGGCCCGTTCTTCGTTACCGAGCGTACGGCTCAGGACACCGCCGAAGCGGTCGAGAGCTTCCTGCACGCGGCCGACGACTGCACCACAACCGCATTGCCGGAAGATCCGTTCTTTACACCTCGCTCTCGCGATCCAGCCGGCCTGACACCTCGTGAGGTGGAAGTCCTGCGATTGATCGTTGCCGGCAAGAGCGGCCGCGAGATCGCCGCTGAGTTGGTCCTCAGTCCGCGCACGGTTGAACGTCACGTCGCGAACATCTACCGGAAGACGGATACGCACGGGAGAGCCCAGCTCGCGGGCTTTGCGCTGCGTCGAAACCTCGTCTAGGCGCTCCCCCGTGCGTACTTTCCGCCATCCAGAAGATCCGTAGTTTGACGGAAGCCACGGCCGTGCATGCGGCTATAGCCTCTGCAGAGCCGGGTGATTCGCCGGATCTGCCAGCGAGGTCGACCCGGCGGACGCCCGGTCCGAACCACCTGGCCTGGAAGGAGACGCGGTCATGAAGCTGACGGACAGTTCTTGCACTGGTGGGAATTGCGGGGCGGCCCTGATTCGTTCAGTGTTCCTCGCCACAGCACTCGTTGTTACGGTCCTTGCCATCGCCTGCGGCGGCGACGGTGATGGAGCCACTCCCGATGGAGCAGGCACTACGGCGACGGAGTCGCCGCCGGCCGCGAGCGCCGCAGCAGCAGCGGCAGTCGCACCGCGACCGTCGCCAGGATGCAGCCAGGCCGTGCCGACCGCCGGCGTATCGCAGCAGACGCTCATGGTTGGGGCGGAAGCGGGCACGTACCGTCAGATGATCCCATCGGCGGCGGCGGAGAGGAAGCCGCTTCCGTTGATCATTGACCTCCACGGCTTGGGTGCCGCGATTGAGAAAGTGGCGCCCGTACACGGCTTTGAGACGTTGGGCGAACAGCAGGGCGCGTTCGTCCTCACACCCAATGGCATTGGGCCCGCGTCAGCGCCGGGTAACAACACGCCGCCATTCCTCACCGCGCTCCTTGATGCAAGCGAGCAGCGCCTGTGTATCGACACGGCGCGGGTGTTCATGGGTGGGATCTCGCTCGGCGGCATCATTGCATCGACCGAGGGCTGCTCGCTGGCCGACCGGATCGCGGCGATCGGCATCGTGGCAGGCCTTCGGTTCAATGGCGCCTGTCAGCTATCGCGACCGCTGCCCGTCATGGTCTTTCACGGCAAGCTCGATACCTCGGTGCAGTATTATGGCGGCCTCGGCTACAACGTCACCCACCCGGGCGAACGCGCACCAGCTCCGCCGACTTCTCCGCCCGCCAACACGCAGGGATTTCCGCCTGTCGAGACGGTCGTCGATCAGTGGGCCGCCGCAGACGGCTGCGCAGCCGAACCAAAAGCAATGCAAGTCTCGGAACACGTCGAACGCCGCACATTCTTGGGGTGCGCGGAAGGGTCAGCCGTCGAGTTCTACGTGATCAGCGACGGGCAACACGCGTGGCCAGGTGCGGATCTGGAGACATTCAACCAGGTGTGTCCGAACTGTCTGTCCACCGGCATCCAGCCAACGCAAGAGGTCCAGGCCACACCGCTGCTCTGGGTGTTTTGGATGAAGCACCCACTCCGCAACCCAGCCAGGTGACTGATGGCCGGTCGACGCTTGCTCCAGAGCTACAGTGGCCTACTTCGGCACCACGACTAGATCCAGCGACGCGCAGCCAGGGCGGTCCGCCTGATCCCCTTCCCGCTCCCGCCGTTGCGAAATCCGCAGCATCACCCGGCTTCCTCGCGCGCGTCGAGTAGCTATCCTCTCGCCATGCATGTGCTCTGGTACATCGTGATGTCGATCGTGGCCGTGTGGGCCGCCGTCAGCGCGCTCGTCGCGGTCTTCGTGTATCTCTGGATCCGAGAACGATACGGGCGCGGCGGGCCGTTCCCCGCCAGCCAGGCGCTGTCGCTGGTCAACCCGATGCGCGCGCTGCTGCAACCCGTCGCGCCGGCGGTGCGCGCGTTCCAGCTGCGGCCCGGCGACACCGTGCTGGAGATCGGCCCCGGCCCCGGCTACTTCACTGTCGAGGCCGGGCGGACTGTGGGCGCTGCCGGCCGCATCGTCTGCCTCGACGTGCAGCCCGGCATGATCGCAACGCTGCGCGGCCACCTCGACGCGCAGGGCGCCGGCAACGCGCGGCTGCTCGTCGGCGACGCGATCGCGCTGCCGCTCGCCGACGGCTGCATCGACCGCGCGTTCCTCGTCACCGTCATCGGCGAGATCCCCGACCGGCCGCGGGCGCTCGTGGAGCTGCGCCGCGTCATGAAGCCCGGCGGCGTGCTCTCGATCATGGAGGGCATGAACGACTGCGACTACCAGCTCGAGGACAGCGTGCGCGACCTCTGCCGCGCCAGCGGCTTCAGCGTCATCGACCACCAGCGGCGCCGCCTCGGCTACGTCATGTGCTTCGCCGCACCCGCGCCCTGACGCCTCCCCGGCAGGATCGCGAGGTCGCATGTCGATTCGCGATTGTGAACGCCGCCACGAATCTCCCGAAGATCATTCACGAATTTGCTCCGTAGCTCATTGACAGCCTTCGATTCGGGGCAGATGATACGCTCGCACACGCTGGGGAGGGGCGCGCACCTGCGTCAGGCACAAGCCAACACCGCTTCTCGATTCCCACTCTCCGGAAGCAGCACCGACTGTGACCGCGTTGCACGCCAGCGGGGAGAGGACACCATGAACCGCCCAGGCAACAAGATGACGCTCTCAGGCGTTACGACAGCGGCGGTGGCCGCTGCGCCGTTCTTCGCGGCACGCGGCGGACCATCGAAGCCGAAGGCGACGAAATGGCGGGCCGCTGCGACGGGTCTGGTGCTCCTCGCGTGTATCAGCGCCGCATGCTCGTCGTCACCGAACGGCGTGCCGACGCAACCGGCGTCGGGCACCGCGACGGCGGCCGCGCCTGCAGTCGCGGTCTCGATGGCACCGGTTCGATCCTCGTCTGGTTGTCCTGGTCCGAACCCATCGGCATCAGGCGCGACCACCGAGACGATCACGGTGGCGGGGGCTCAAAGGACGTACCGCCGTTACCTTCCGGAGCACGCTGATAACCGCCCGTTGCCCGTGGTGATCGACCTGCATCCGCTTGGGCGCACCATCGACGAGCAGGTGAAGATCAGCGCGTTTGAAGCCGCGGCCGCACGCGAGACATTCATCGTCCTAACGCCGCAAGGAGCGGGCACGCCAGCGAATTGGAGCTTCGCCGAAAACGCTGCGAACGTGGACGTGCAGTTCATCACCTCGATGCTCGATGAAGTTGAAGCAGCAGCTTGCGTCGATACGGCGCGGGTTTACGCCGCCGGTTACTCCGCTGGCGCCAACCTAGCTTCGGCCCTCACCTGTCTCCGCGGTGACCGGATCGCCGCCGTTGGCCTCGTGTCCGGGGGGACCGGACGCTCCGGCACGTGCCATCCGCCGCGTGCGATCGCGGTGATGATCTTCTGGGGCAAGAAGGACGTTCTGCTACCGTACTGCGGCGGCGTCGGGAACATCGCTTTTGCGCTCATTCAGAACCAACCAATCCCGACCGCGATCCCGCCTACCTGCCCGCCGGCGAACCTATTCGGATTTCTGCCGGTCGATCAGGCAGTCAGTAACTGGGCGGCTGCTAACGGGTGCGATCCTAACCCAAACGTTGCGCAGGTGGCCGTCGGCGTTGAGCAGCGGGACTTCGGCCGCTGTGATCAAGCCAGCGCCGTTCGGTTCTTCGTCGTCGCCGACGGGGGGCACACGTGGCCGGGCAGCAAGGTCATGAAGGCGATCAGCGACTCGGCGACTGGAGCCCCATCCTCGCAAGCCGGCTTGGCTGAGGCCATCGGATTCACGACAGACGCTATCGACGCGACCCAACTGATGTGGACGTTCTTCCAACGTTACGCCTTGACCGACATCACCCGCTGAAGGAGCGATGACACGCATCACGATCGGTTCATGGTGGCGGCCGAGAAAGGGGAGAGCCCCTGCTCTCGGACTTCGCCGATCTTGAGGAAGCTTGACGCGGGACGAAGGGTTCTCAGGACGCTAGGTATCGAGTGACTCGTCCCACTCGGCACCAAGCACCCATGACAGAGCAGACATGCGTCCGCTCAGCACTCCCCACTCGAAGTCATCCCATCCCAGGTTCTCTCGCCCGTACTTCTTCCCGATGCGCGCAGCGGCGCGTCGCGCCGTGACGCCTCCCCGGCAGGATCGCGAGGTCGCATGTCGATTCGCGATCGTGAACTCCGTCACGAATGTCCCGAAGATCATTCACCACTTTGCTCCGTAGCTCATTGCCAGCCGCCGATTCGGGGCAGATAATACGCTCGCACACACGCTGGGGAGGGGCGCGCACCTGCGTCAGGCACAAGCCAACCGCGTTGGACGCCAGCGGGGAGAGGACACCATGAACCGCCAGGCCATCCGGGTCACGCTCGCAGGCGTTACGACAGCGGCGGTGGCCGCTGCGCCGTTCTTCGCGGAACGCCGCGGACCATCCGGGCCGGGAGCCACGAAGTGGCGGTTCGCCGCGATAGTTCTCCTGCTGCTGGCGTTTAGCGCCGCGTGTTCGTCCGGCGGATCGTCAAACAAGACCCCGACGGCGATCCCTGCGGCAGACCCCGCCGGGACTGGCACGTACGGCGTCGGCACCACGACCATGACCTTCACGCGCCAGACCGCCGATGGCCCCCGCGCGCTCAAGACGCTCTTCTGGTATCCCACCGGCGCCGCGCCCGATGCCGCTCCGCAGGCCGATGCAGCACCGGCCTCCGGACACTTCCCCATCGTCATCGTCTCGCATGGCAACCGGTTCGAGCCACAGGGTTTTCAGTACCTGACGCAGCATCTGGCGTCGTGGGGCTTCGTCGTCGCCGCACCGGGACACAACCCCGGTAACACCTCCGCCGATTGCCCCGTCTTCCCCTGCGACCAGCCCGCCTGGGTCGCCTCCCTCGGGGCGCGGTTGGAAGATTTTCCCTTCGTGCTCGATCAGATTGTAGCCCTGAAGGACGACCCATCTCAGGCGCTCGGTAGCGTGCTCGACGCGCGGCACGCGGCAATCGTCGGGCACTCTCTCGGCGGCACGATGGCGGTCTCCAAGGCAAACGGCTTTGGCGCCGCAATCTTCCTCGCCCCCGTGGGGAACCTGGTCGTGGCGGCAGGCGGCGTCCACGTCCCGGTGCTGATCATGGCCGGCAGCAAGGACGCATTGGCACCAGTCGGCACCGTGGACCAGTTCTACGCGGCGCTTCCGCCGGACGTAGCGAAGACCTACGTCACGCTCACCGGCGGTTACCACCAATCGTTCATCGATACCTGCGTGATCCCGTTCCTCGGCTTTGTGACGGCCCCTCCCATCTGCATCGAAGGGCTGCCCCTCCCACGAGGCCATGAGCTGGTCAACCGATACGTCACCGCGTTCCTTGAGGCGCAGCTCGTCGGCGACGAGCGCTACGCCCACTTCCTGAGCGAGAGTGAACTACCCGACGCCCAGGTCGCCGCACGTTAATCTGCGGCCATGCGCGCTGACCGTACACTCAGGGCTCGGACCGTAATGGAAGCGCCAGGTACATGATGCGGGGGCGAGCCGTATCGGTGATCCAGAAGCAGGCACTGCCTACGTCCACTGCGCCGCCCGCGATCGCCGGGCGGCGCCACGCTGCTACGCCAGGCACCGCGGCAGCTGGCCGCCGTTGTACGCGATCATGTCCGCGACGGCGTTGCGCGACAGCGACGCCCCGCGCGGTTCGCCGCGCAGCTCGCTGTACGCGCGGTGCAGGTTCGCGACGATGCGCTCGCCGTCGAGCCAGTCGCTGAACCGCCCCAGGTCCAGCTGCCGCGCCACGTCCAGCGGCTCGACGTCCGCCGCCATGCCGCGGCGCGCCGCGTCCATCACCAGTTGCAGGTACGCCGCGACGTCGTCGATCGCCGCCGGCCCGCAGATCGGCCCGTGCCCCGGCACGATGGTCTCCGCCCCCAGCGCGCGCAGCCGGTCGAGCGCGTCCAGCCATCCCCCCACCGAGCCCGCCAGCGCGAACGGCGCACCGCCGCTGAACAGCACGTCGCCCGCGAACAGCACCTTTCGCTCCGGGATCCACGCCACGATGTCGTTCGTCGTGTGCGCCGGCCCCACGAAGATCAGCTCCACCTTCAGCTCGTCCGACCAGAGGTCGAGCCGCTCCGCGAACGTCACCGTCGGCGCCGCGACCTCGATCGCGCCCCACTCGACGCCGGGGAAGAATCCCTTCGTGGCCAGCCCCTCGGCGAGGATCGTCTCGCGGCACCGCTCATGTCCGACGATCGTCGCGCCCGGCAGGAACAGGTAGTTGCCGAACGTGTGGTCGCCGTGGTGGTGCGTGTTCACCAGCGTCCGCACCGGCCGCTGCCCCGCCTGGCGCCGCACCGCGTCGAGCAGCCACCGGGTCCGCCGCTCCGTGAAGCAGGCGTCGATCGCCAGCACCGCATCCCGCCCGACGAGGAAGCCGGTGTTGTTCAGCCCCCAGCTCCCGTCCGGCTGCACGAACGCGAAGACGCCCGCGCTCACTTCTTCGACCTGGGGCGGCGGCAGCTCAGAGGTCCCGTGCGCGTGTGTTGAAGTCATGCTCGCCTCCGCACTTCCCGCTCTCAGGCTTCGGGACCTTTACCGCCGCATCGATCGCGCACCGACACGCACCCGCAATCCCCTCTCCCCTTGTGGGAGAGGGATGGCCGAAGGCCGGGGTGAGGGCCGCCGCAGGCGGACACACCCGCACCTAAACCTTCGCCGCGATCTCAAACCATGCCTCCGGCTGAGCCCCTCTCCCCTTGTGGGAGAGGGGTGGCCGAAGGCCGGGGTGAGGGCCGCCGCAGGCGGACAGACCCGCACCTAAACCTTCGCCGCGAATTTCCAACCGCCCCTCCGGGTGAGCCCCTCTCCACAGCGTGGAGAGGGGTGGCCGAAGGCCGGGGTGAGGTGCCCGTGCGCCCTCCGCCTTCCAGCCTCCACCTTCCAGCGACCAGCGACCAGCGACCAGCGACTACACGATCGCCGCTTCCGTGTACGCGCCGAACACCGCGCGCATCACGTCGCAGCACTCCTGCAGCGTCGCCTGCGCCTTCACCGCATCGATGAGGTGCGGCATCACGTTCTCGTCCCCGCGGCACGCCTGCTCCAGCCGGCGCAGCGTGCGTGCTGTCGCCCGGCCGTCGCGCGAGCGCCGCAGCTCCTGCAGCCGCCGCACCTGCCGGTCGTAGCCCTCCGGGTCCATCGCGAGGATCGGGATCTCCAGCGGCTCCGCCATCACGTAGTCGTTGACGCCCACGATCGTGCGCTCGTGGCGCTCGATCTCGCGCTGGTACCGGAACGACGCGTCGGCGATCTCCCGCTGGAAGAAGCCGGACTCGATCGCCGGCAGCACGCCGCCCACGTCGTCGATCTGCGCGAAGTAGCGGTACGCGTCGGCCTCCGTCTCGTCCGTCAGCTTCTCGATGAGCCAGCTGCCGCCCAGCGGGTCCGCCGCGTTCGGCGCGCCCGACTCGTGCGCGATCACCTGCTGCGTGCGCAGCGCCAGCCGCGCCGCCTTCTCGCTCGGCAGCGCCAGTGCCTCGTCCATGGAGTTCGTGTGCAGGGACTGCGTGCCGCCCAGCACCGCGGCCAGCGCCTGGATCGTCGTGCGGATGATGTTCACCTCGGGCTGCTGCGCCGTCAGCGAGACGCCCGCGGTCTGCGTGTGGAAGCGCATCCACCACGACCGCTCGTTCTTGGCGCCGAAGGTCTCCCGCATCTCGCGCGCCCAAATGCGGCGCGCGGCCCGGAACTTCGCCACCTCCTCGAACAGGTCGTTGTGCGCGTTGAAGAAGAAGCTCAAGCGCGGCGCGAAGTCGTCGATCTTCAGGCCGCGCTCCAGGCACCAGCGCACGTACTCGAAGCCGTCCGCCAGCGTGAACGCCAGCTCCTGCGCCGCCGTCGCGCCCGCCTCGCGGATGTGGTAGCCGCTGATGCTGATCGTGTTCCACTTCGGCATCTCCCGCGAGCCGAACTCGATCGTGTCGACGACCAGCCGCATCGACGGCCGCGGCGGAAAGAGAAATTCCTTCTGCGCGATGAACTCCTTGAGGATGTCGTTCTGCAGTGTGCCGGCCAGGCGCGCGCGCGGGATGCCGCGGTTCTCCGCCGCCGCGATGTACATCGCCCAGATCACAGCCGCCGGCGAGTTGATCGTCATCGACGTCGTGATCTCTTGGAGCGGCAGGCCGGCGAGCAGGATCTCCATGTCGCCCAGGTGCGACACGCCGACGCCGCACTTCCCGAACTCGCCCGCCGCCTCCGGCGCGTCGCTGTCGTACCCGTACAGCGTCGCCATATCGAAGGCGATGGAGAGGCCCGTGTTGCCCTGCGACAGCAGGTAGCGGAAGCGCTCGTTCGTCTCTTCGACGCTGCCGAAGCCGGCGAACATCCGCATCGTCCACGGCTTGCCGCGATAGCCCGTCGCGTGGACGCCGCGCGTGAACGGATATTCCCCCGGCGCGCCCAGCTCCCGCGCGTAGTCCGGTGGCGCATCCGGCGGCCCGTAGACGGGCTCGATCGGCCGGCTCGACGTCGTCATGAACTTGCGATCGGTCCCGGCGCGTGGAGGCGTCTCTCCGCCCTCGCCGTCCGTCGTTCGCTGAGACACTGCCACACCTCCGCAAGCGCCGCGCGCCTCCGCTGATTGTACGCGAGGCTGTCGCGCGGCGATCGCGCTCGTCTCGATAGAATGGCGGCGTGTCCATCCGCGCCGTGCTGTTCGACCTCGACCAAACCCTCTGGCGCGTCGGTCCGGCGCCTGGCTGGGGCAAGATCACCGCGCGCCAGTCAGCCGCGCTCGCACCCCACATCGCCAGGCTCAGGCTCGATCATCTCGACCTCCGCGAGTTCGTGCGGCGCTTCTGGGCGGACTTTGCGGCTGCGCTTCCCGACCCCGCTTCGGTCCCCGATCCCCCGCTCGACGAGCTGCGCTGGATCAAGGGGCCGGCGGTGCTGCAAAGCGCGCTGGCCGCACGCGGCTGCGAGTGCGACGCGGCCGACGCTGAGCGTCTCTGGGAGGCCATGCACGACGTCCCCCTGCGTCACTTCAACATCGCTCTCTTTCACGATGCCGTCTCGACCGTCGAAGCGCTCAGTGCCGGCGGCTACCGCCTGGCCATCGTCACGGCTCGGCCCTTGCCGGCGCAGATCATCCGCCGCGAGCTGCGCGACCAGGGCCTGCCGGACGTGTTCGAAGCCATCATCACGTCGGGCGACCTCGGCGTCCGGAAACCGCACCCGCGCGTCTTCGAGTCGGCGCTCGAGCAGCTTGGCATCGAGCCCGGCGAGTCGGTCGTCGTGGGCGACTCGTACGAAGAGGACGTCGTTCCGGCAGCGACACTCGGCATGATCCCCATCCTCAAGCTGAATGATCGCCAGCCCGACGCCACCTGCGTGCTGGCCCGCTACCAGGTCCCTTCCCTCGCCGCGCTCCTGCGCCTGGACGTGTTCGTCCGTTAGCAGCGACATCGGATCTCCCGCCCGGAGTCGGGCGCGGTGTCAAGGCGCGGCCGTTCCTGCACCAGGCCGCGTCAATGTTTGGCAGTCGTTTAACGTCTCAACCGTTGCCCTCGCGCCGCCGCGTGTGACACGCTGCACTCTCAACGGAAGCCCCCGCTGCCGTTGCGGCCGTGTCCGACCGCCCCCTCGGCGCGCGAGCACGGCCGCAGCATTCGTGAGACGCGCCCCCGCAGGGCGTCGCCTCCAGGGGCCGCGCGTGCGACTGAACGAACACCGAGCCCGCTCCCGCTCCGTCGCCTTCCCGGCGATGCTGCTGCTCGGCATCGCATCGCTCCTCGCCGCCGTCATCTTCTCGGGCCGCGGCGATCCCGCGTTCGCGGCCGGAAGCGGCGGCATCGCCGTCTCCCCGGCGTCGCAACTCGTGCTCCAGGGTGGCGCGCCCTTTGGCGTCGACATCCGCGCCGTCGCCGTCAGCAACATCGGCTCGTTCGACTTCACGCTCCACTACAACCCGGCCGTCCTCAGCTACGTCGGCGTCGCCGTCGGCCCGTTCCTGTCGAGCACCGGCCGCGCCACCTTCTGCCCGCCCGCCGTCGTCGACAACATCGCCGGCACCGTGCAGTTCGGCTGCGCCTCGTTCGGCCTGACGCCGCCCGGCCCGACCGGCGACGGACGCCTCGCCACGCTCGCCTTCTCGCCCGTCGCCGCCGGCACGTCGCCGCTGACGTTTGTCAACACCCTGACCGCCCCCTACTCCGACGAGGGCGGCAACGCCTTCACGGCGTTCACCTTCGCCAACGGTTCCGTCACGGTCTTCGCCAACAACGGCACGCCGCTGCCCACGTCGACGCAGACCCTGACGCCAACGATCACCCCGACACCCACAAACACCGCCATCATCACGCCCACGCCCACCGGCGTCGCGCCACCCGGCGCCTGCGGCCCCCAGATCGCGCTCGCCATCTGCCCGCAGCCGCCCGCCGCGGCGGGCAACGTCGGCTCGCCGCTGAATATCGATATTCGCATCGAGGACGTCGCCAACCTGGGCGCCTTCTCCGTCACGCTCGAGTACTCGAACGCCGTCTTCCCCGCGCCGCCCTCGTTCGCCCTGGGGCCGTTCCTCGGCAGCAGCGGGCGCACCGTCGCCTGCTTGCCGCTGTCGACGTCCGCCGGCGCCACCGCCGCCACGAGCCAGGTACGCGAGAACTGCCTGACGCTCGGCGCGCCGCCGCCCGCCGGCACCGAGCCGTTCGGCCCGGCCGGCAGCGCCACCCTCGGCACGTTTACGTTCATGCCCGCCATCACGGGTACGACGGTGATCACGCTGCCCGCGGTGCAAGTCCTCGATGCCTACGCCGTCAACGATCCCACCGGCCACAGCGACGTGTCGCAGGTGACGATCGGCGCCTTCCTCAGCCCCACGCCGTGCCCGGGCGTCTGCCCGACCAGCACGCCGACCGCCACCGCCACGCCCACACCCGTGCCCACCGCGACGAACACCCCGGCACCGACGTTCACCGCCACGCCCTCGCCCACGCCCTGCGCCGGCGCCTGCCCCTCCGCCACGCCCTCGCCCACGTCCACGGCGACCGCCGCCGCGGTGCCGGCGACGGTCCGCATCGCTCCGCTGTCGCAGACCGCCGGCACCGGACAGATCGCGACGTTCGGCGTCTACATCGACAACGCGACCAACCTCGGCGCGTTCGCGTTCCAGGTCGCCTTCGACCCGCTGCTGCTCAAGAAGTTCGATATCCAGGGCTGCCTGACGCAGCCGGGCGGCTGCCAGCCGAGCTCCTTCCTGCTCGGCGCCGGACGCCACATCACCTGCTTCCTCCAGGGCGCCACCGATACGGGCGGCGCGGCCACACCCACGCCGGGGCCCGCCACCGACCCGAGTCCCGGCGTCTTCGGCTTCAACTGCATCATGCTCGACCCGCCGGGCACACCCGGCGCGACGGGCAGCGGCCTGCTGGCGACCATCTCGCTGCAGGCGCTCGCGCCGGCCGCCGGCACGCCGCTGCATCTGCGAAACGTCCAGCTGCTGTCGGCCGCCGCGCAATCGCTCGTGCTGGGCACGCTGATCGATGGCAGCGTCACGATCGTGATCGCGCCCACCGCCACGCCGTGCGCCGCCGCCTGCCCGGCCAGCACGCCGCTGCCTACCCTGACACCAACCCCAACGGTCGTCCCTGGATCGATCGCCAACGTCAGCTTCTTCCCCCAGCAGCAACTGGCGCTCGTCGGCCAGACCGTCGACGTCGCGCTCAACATCGCGAACGTGAAGGATCTCGGGGCGTACCAGTTCCAGCTCAAGTACGACCCCTTCTCGGTCGAGTTCGTGAGCGCGACCGATGGCGGCTTCATCAGCTCGACCGGCCGCGTGACGTTCTGCCCGCCCGCGTTCACCGCCTCCGCCGTGATCAACTTTGGTTGCGTCACCTCCGGCGCGACGCCGCCTGGTCCCAGCGGCAGCGGCGCGCTCGCGCACGTGCAGTTCCGCACCCTGCGCCAGGCCGCGGTCGACCTGCAGTTGCTGCTCGCCGACCTGTCGGACCCATCGACCAACGCCATCCCGCGGACCATCACCGATACGCTGAACGAGATCATCATCCTCGGCGCGCTGCCCACGGCAACGGCGACGCCCACAGCCACGCCGACGCCATCGAACCAGGGCGCCTGCGTGACGCAACCGCTCGGCACCGGCAGCACCTGCTTCGTCATCGACGCCGACCCCGCCACGCCGGGCGAGCAGAACGTGAAGACGCTGCCCGCGAGCGGCAGCTTCACCGTCGATATCGTCGCGCGTAACGTGCCGGCGACGAGCAACGGCCTCGGCTTCTTCAACGCCACCGTGCTCTACGACCCGCTCTTCCTCACCGCCGGGCTGCCGACGAGCACGCTGCCCGTCACGAACAACTTCAACTGCCTCAACGCCAGCGCCCGCCTGCCCGAGGGCAGCCAGTTCGCCGACGGCAACCCGGCGACCGGCGACGCCTTCATCAACTGCTTCGACCCCGTGGGGCTGATCGGGCCCAGCGGCACGCTCGTGATCGCCAGCATTCCGTTCACGATCAACGGCGCCGGCTCGTCGCAACTCCGCTTCTTCTCGTCGTCGATCTCCAGCGAGCTGGGCATCAACCTGGCCAGCTGCAACCCGGTCGACCTGCAGCCGGGCGCCGGCTGCCTCGATGGCCTGGTCTACAACGTCCAGCCCACGCCAACGGCGACGCCGGTGCTGTCGCCGACCGCCACGTTCACCGCGACCGCCACCTTTACGCCAACCAACACGGCGACGCCTACCAGCACGCCGACGGCCACGCCGTTCGGCTTCGTCGCGCCGCCGTCCGTCGGCGGCCTCTCGGTGCCCCCCGACATCGCGTCGCTCCCCGCGCGCCGCGGCGGATCGCCGTGGGGCAGCCGGATCCTGGTCGCGATCGTCGGTGCGCTCGCGCTCATCGCGGCATCAGCGATCGGTTACAGACGGAGACCACGCGCCTCATCGACACGCAACGCGCCGACGCTTGAGGAGATCACGACCAGCGGGGTTGACGACGCTGCGTCGGCCGTACTACCCTGTACGTGCGCCAGAGAAGAACAGGGCGGCCCCTCGGAAACGGGGGGTGGGATCATTGCTAAAGATTCCACAAGTGTTCCGAGCCATCTGGCGCACTGAGGCGGCGTCCGCTCTATGGAGCGGACGTTTCTCGTTTCCGCTCGAGCTGACGAATCGTTAGCGCGTCCCCGCGCTCGCCGTCGCGGCAACCTGCAGCGCCAGATCCTCGTCCACGTGCAGGCTGCCGTCTTCGTGCGTGTAGAACAGTCGCCGAAACGGCACGCCGATCTCCCGGAAGCGCGCGCCGCCGCCCTCGTGCCGCTCGACCAGGCAGATCACCAGCACTACTTCGCATCCCGCCGCCTGCGCCAGCTTCACCGCCTGCATCGCCGCGCCACCGTCCGTCGGCGGCCTCTCGGTGCCCCCCGACATCGCGTCGCTCCCCGCGCGTCGCAGCGGACCGCCGTGGGTGATGTGGCTCATGGCCGCGTTCTCCGCCGGCCTCGCCGTCATCGCTGCGTCAGCGATCACGTACAAGCGCAGACGGCGTGTGTGATCGACGCGCGCGCAGCGCGTACGACGGCCGCCCTCGGCCGTCGCGCCCTCGCACTCACGCCATGCGCCCCAATCGCGAGCCCACGCCCGCACCGAATCCCCTCTCCCCTCGTGGGAGAGGGGTGGCCGTCGAAGACTCGCCGTGGAGAGAAGGGCCGTCGGAGACTCGCCGTGGCGAGGGGTGAGGGCCGCCGCAGGCGGTCACACCTGCACCTGCGCGACGTACCCCAATTGTCTAGCGGATCAGTCGAACAGGGTCCGCTGCGGCGCCGGCGCGCTCGCCCTCGGCTCGATGCCAAGGTGCTCGTACGCCAGCCGCGTCGCCAGGCGCCCGCGCGGCGTCCGCTGCAGAAACCCCATCTGCATCAGGTACGGCTCGTACACGTCCATGATCGTGTCGGCCTCCTCAGAGATCGATGCGGCGATCGTCTCCAGCCCCACCGGCCCGCCCTCGAACTTCTCGATGATCGCCCGCAGCACCCGGTAGTCCACGCTGTCGAGCCCGATGTGGTCGATCTCCAGGCGCGCCAGCGCCTCCGCCGCCACTGTCTCCGTGATCGCGCCGTCCGCCTTCACCTGCGCGTAGTCCCGCACACGGCGCAGCAGCCGGTTCGCCACGCGCGGCGTCCCGCGCGCCCGCTGCGCGATCGCCGTCGTCCCCGCCTCGTCGATCACCACCCCCAGGATCGACGCCGACCGCCGGATGATCTGCGACAGCGCATCGACGTTGTGGAAGTCCAGCCGGTACACCGCACCGAAGCGGTCCCGCAGCGGCGGCGACATCATCGCGTAGCGCGTCGTCGCGCCCAGCAGCGTGAACGGCTTGATCGCCAGCCGGATCGACCGCGCGCCCGGTCCCTTGCCCGTCACCCAGTCGATCGCCCCGTCCTCCAGCGCCGGGTAAAGGAACTCCTCCACCACCCGCGACAGCCGGTGGATCTCGTCCACGAACAGCATGTCGCCCGTCTGCAGGCTCGTCAGGATCGCCGCCAGGTCGCCGATCCGCTCGATCGCCGGCCCCGACGTGACGCGGATGCTCACCCCCATCTCGGCGGCGATGATGTACGCCAGCGTCGTCTTGCCCAGCCCCGGCGGCCCGTACAGCAGCACGTGGTCCAGCGGCTCGCCGCGCTGCCGCGCCGCCTCGATGCTGATGCTGATGTTGTCCTTGACTTTCTCCTGGTTGACGTAGTCCGCCAGCCGCGACGGCCGCAGCGACGTATCGACCAGCAGGTCGCCCTCCTGCGGCGCGCCGGCGATGATGCGCTCTGATTCGGGCTGGGGGTTCGTCATCGTCGCCATGATAACGCACGGATCGAACACTTGAGCGCATCGGGGCCGTGGGAAGTGGGCGGCCGCGCTTCCACGCTTCCCACGCTTCCCATAGAGTTCTCCACGATGAACCCCGCACAGATCGCCGCCCGCGAGAAGCAACTGATCGGCTCGGCGTGGCGCCGCTTTCTGCAGTCGCTGCCCGGCCAGATCCTGGCGAACCCGCCGATCTACAACCTGCCGCGCGAGATGCTCATGCAGGCGGACCACCGCGTGCTCGAGATCGGCTCCGCGGGCGGCGGGCGCCTGCTCATCTTCGACCAGAAGCTGCGCTTCCAGCACACCTCCGCCGTCGGCGTCGAACCGTCGGCCCGCCTCGCCGCGCAGGCTGAGCGCGCCTTCGTCGAGAGCGCGCGCCCGCTCACCTCGGTCCTCGCCGACCCGGCGGCGCTGCCCTTCGCCGACGGCGTCTTCGACGTCGCCTACTGCGATGACCTGCTCCGCTTCCTCGACGTCCGCGGCGCCCAGGCCGTCCTGCGCGAGGCCGCCCGCGTCCTCCGTCCCGGCGCGCTGCTGCTGGCGTGGGACCTCGCGCCCCCCGGCGGCCGCTTCCGCTGGTGGCAGCGCTTCTGGCTGCGCGGCTACGGCGGCCGCATCGCCAGCGAGAAGAGCCTCATGTCGCTGGCCGAGCGCAGCGGCTTCGCCTACACCCGCACGGCCGCCCTCCGGCCCTTCTTCTGGCCGCCCGTCCCCCGCGCGTCGTTCATCGCCGGCACCCTCCCCCCCGGCTGGCGCCGCGAAGGCGAGAACCTCATCCCGCCAGAAGAGCCGCCACCCGCCTGACGGCTGAATAGAGTCGCGCTCAACGCGTAGGGACAGGTTCTTCAGACCTGTCCCTACGCGCACGCTGTACCAGTGTTTGTTGTGGGGGAAGAGGACGGTCGCGCCGCGCTAGTGTAGTGCTTCCGATCCAGCGTTAGTTCCAAGTGGCGGCTCACGTAGAAGCGCTCGGTGCTGATCCGGCAGTGTCCGCTGGCGCGTACCCTGCGCGCGAGAGAGAAGGAGAAGATGATTCCGGGGGACACCCCCGGACAACCCCCGGCAGAGAGCGCTGCGCTCTCTGCACTCCCGCTTCCTTCGCAATGTCCAGCCAGCTCTAACGAAGCGTTAGAAGCACTACGCTAGCAACGTGCTGAACAGCAGCTCGTAGGACGGCCGCCCCCGGCCGTCGCGCCCCCGCACTCACACCGCCCGGAAGATGCCGAACCAGCCGCGCCCAGCGCGTATAGCGACGGGTCTTTCAGACCTGTCTAGGTTCTAGGTTCTAGGTTCTAGGTTCTAGGTTCTGCGCAGCCATGTACAGCCCGTGCGCGCGGATGTACCGCTCCACCGCATCCGGCACCAGGTAGCGGATGCTGGCGCCCGCCGCCACGCGCGCGCGGATGTCGGTCGACGAGATGTCGATGCGGGGCAGCGGAAACGCCTCGATGCGCGCGGCCAGCCCCGGCAGGTTGAGCGCCGCCACGTTCACTTCCTGCAGCTCGCGCGGCGCCACCGCCAGCACCGCGTGCGCGACGATCCGCTCCGGCTCGTGCCAGCTCGGCAGGTCCGCCAGCGCGTCCGCCCCCACGATGAAGTAGAACTCGTCGTCCAGCCGCTCGCCCGCCAGCTCCTCCAGCGTGTCGGCCGTGTACGTCGGCCCGCTCCGCCGCAGCTCGATGTCGCTGATCCCGAACGCCTCGTTGCCCTCGACCGCCAGCCGCAGCATCGCCAGCCGGTGCTCGGCCGGCGTGATCGCGCGCCCGCTCTTGCGCCAGGGCTCGCCCGCCGGGATGAACAGCACCTCATCCAGCGCCAGCGCCTCGCGCGCCCCCTCCGCCAGGATCAGATGCGCCACGTGCACCGGGTCGAACGTCCCCCCGAGGATCCCTACCCGCACAACCACAGCTCCTCGCCAGGCGCCCCAGACGGCCGCGGGCTGTTGGCCGTTGGCCGTTGGCCGTTGGCTGTGCGGAAGACGCCGCTCCGCTCTCTGCTTCCTGCTCTCTGCTCGCGCGCGCCTTTGCTGTTTGCTGTTTGCTGTTTGCTGTGACGCCCCTGCGCCGTCTGCTCCCTGCTCTCTGCTCTCTGCTCTGCGCCCGTGCCCCTCTGCTCTCTGCTTTCTGCTCTCTGCTCGCGGGCGCCCTTTGCTGTTTGCTGTTTGCTGTTTGCTGTGGCGCCCCAGCGCCGCCCCCTCATTCCTCCCACTTCAACTCCACGTCGCCGAAGCGCACCGCATCCCCCTCGTGCACGCCGGCGCGGCGCAGCGCCGTCACCACGCCCATCCTGCCCAGGCGGCGCATCGCCTCCGCGCGCGACTCGTCCGACTGCAGCGCCAGCATCTCCACCAGCACCACTGGCTGATCCCCCACCACCCGGTACGCCCCGTCCTCCCGCTCGATGCTGAAGCGCGGGCCGCGCTGCTGCGGCCGCAGCACCGGCACCTCGTCCTGTTGCCGGACCTCCGGCGACTCCTCGCGCAGCCGCTCCAGCCGCTCGAACGCCAGCTTCACCAGTTCCGCCGTCCCCTGCCGCGCCGCCGCCGAGATGAACGCGCACGGCCGGCCGAGCCGGTCGGCGACCGCCTGGAGTTCCCCCCTGCGCGCCTCCGCTTCCGGCACATCCATCTTGTTGAAGGCGATGATCTGCGGCCGCCCGCTGAGATCCGGCGTGTACGAGCGCAGCTCCTTGTCGATGATGTCGATGTCGTGCGCCGGGTCCTCCAGCGACGCGTCCACCACGTGGATCAGCAGCCGCGTCCGCTCGACGTGCCGCAGGAAGTCCAGGCCCAGCCCCGCCCCCTCGTGCGCCCCCTCGATCAGTCCCGGCAGGTCCGCCATCACGTACGACTCGTACCCCACCTCCACTACCCCCAGGTGCGGCTCCAGCGTCGTGAACGGGTAGTCCGCGATCTTCGGCGTCGCGCGCGATACCGCCGTCAGCAGCGTCGACTTGCCGGCGTTCGGCAGCCCCACCAGCCCGACGTCCGACAGCACCTTCAGCTCCAACTCGACGCGGCGGTCCTCCCCGCGCTGCCCGGTCTCCGACACGTGCGGCGCCTGGTTGCTCGGCGATGCGAAGTGCGTGTTGCCGCGCCCGCCGCGCCCGCCGTGCACCAGCACTACCCGCTCGCCTTCCATTTTCAGGTCCGCGATGATCTCCCCCGTCGCCGCGTCCTTCGCGATCGTCCCCGGTGGCACGGGCAGCTCCAGGTTGCCGCCGTTGCGGCCGTGCTTCTTCGTCTTTGCGCCGTTCGTGCCCCGCTCCGCCTGGTACTGCTTCACGTAGCGGAACTTGCCCAGCCCGTTCACGGCGTTGTCGGCGATCAGCACGACATCGCCTCCTTTGCCGCCGTCGCCGCCGTCCGGCCCGCCGCGCGGGACGAACTTCTCGCGGTGAAAACTGATGAGGCCGTGCCCACCGTCTCCGCCCTTGGCGTGGATTTCTGCTCGATCGATCACGTGTTTGCCATCCTAACGTGGGGGATTCTGTTAATCATTATAGGGGTGTGGGAAGCGTGGAATGTAGGTGAAATGAAGCTGGCGAGAGCCCACTCACCCCGAGTATACACGTACTATGTAAAGCGGATCACCCGCTCAGCGTTGACAGCATGGGGTAGAATAACTTACGTGCTGACTGCAATGGCGCAGTGATACCGGCCCACCTCGTGTGGGTCTCGTGTTGGGTGGACGGCGTGGTGACAGACCGCCGGAAGTAGGAGGCAGAGAGCATCAGGGGCACGCTCAGCCCGCGCTCATTCAAGGACTCGAGAGCGCGTTTCAAACCGGGCAGGACAGCAAGTCCCTTCGTGCGCACGGACGCGCGAACAACGCACAGGCCACTCACCCATGGCCTCGTGCTGCTCGCTATCCTCATCGCCGTCGGCTATGCCACCATCACCGGCGGCGCTCTGCGCAGCAGCTCTGCGGCATTCGCCGCCCCGGTCACCGGCCTTTCACTGCCGGGCGTCAGCTCCAGCATCCCGCCCACTGACCAGACCGTCCTGCGCCCGCCCGCGATCAACAGGACGCTCCGCGCCGACCAGCCCCCGTCCGCCAAGCAGCAGGAAGTGGCGCAGCAGCTCGCGACGATCAACGCCACCCCCACCGCTCAGCCACAGGCGGTCCAGCAGCAGGAAGACGCCGTCGTCCGCGCCGCCGCCGTCGCGCCGCCGCCCGATCTGCCTCCATACCAGGTCTACCAGGTGCAGGACGGAGACACCGTCAGCTCCATCGCCACCAGGTTCGGCCTCCGCCCGGACTACGTGCTCGCGAACAACGCTGAGATCCGCGACTCGGACTTCCTCAAGCTCGGCCAGTCGATCATCGTCCCCGCCGGCAACGGCATCCTGCACGAAGTCCGCTACGGCGAGACGCTGAGCGACATCGCCGCGCGCTACGACGTGCCGGTCGGCGAGATCACCGCGTTCGGCGCCAACCACATCAGCCGCCCCGACGACATCACCGAGACGCAGCTCGTCTTCGTCCCGAACGGTCGCCCCGTCGTGCAGGCAGTCCCGGTCGCCCAGCCGAATCCCGTCGCCGGCGGAGACAGTCCCACCGCCGACGCCACACCGCAGCCCTCCGGCGGCGGCATCGTGCGCGGCGGCCCCCGCTCCGATCACGGGCTCATCTGGCCCATCTCCGGACCGATCTCCAGCTACTACGGCCCGTCTCACCCGCTCGGCATCGACATCGACGGCTTCAACCTGGGCGGCGCGCCAATCGCCGCTTCCACCAGCGGCACCGTCGTCTTCGCCGGCGGCAACGCCTGCTGCTCCTACGGCCTCTACGTCGTCGTCATGAGCCCCGGCGGCATCGAAACCCTGTACGCCCACCTCAGCTCCATCACCGTCTCCCAGGGCGAGACGGTGTCGCAGGGCGAGCAGGTCGGCGTCATCGGCTCCACCGGCTACTCCACCGGCCGCCACCTGCACTTCGAGGTGATCGATAACGGCGTCCGCGTCAACCCCCTCAACTACCTGCCGTAGCCCCGCGTCCGTCAACACGAATGAAGAGGCCCGGACTCAGTCCGGGCCTTCTGGCTTCGATCGGGACTCGTGCCGGCGTTACCGCTTGTAGTCCAGCACGATGATCTGCATCTCCTCCGGCAGCGAGCTGCGCGTCACCGCGATCTTCGCGTGCGTCTCCGGGCTCTTCGCCCCCATCTCCTTCAGGAAGCGGTCGACAGGGTCGAGCGGGCCGCGCTCCGCGTCCGTCTTGTAGTGCATCGGGATCACCAGCCGCGGCTCGATCAGCGCGATCGTCTCGGCCGCTGGCGGCCCCTCGAGCGAGTCGCCACCCCCCACCGGCACGAGCAGGATGTCGACGGCGCCCATCTCCTCCACCTGGTCCGACGTCGGGACGGCGCCGATCCCGCCCAGGTGCGCGATGCGCAGGTCCTCCAGTTCGATCACGTAGGCGATGTTGCCGCCCTTGTGCTCCTTGTCGCGCGGCGTCGGGATGCCGACCACGGATGTGCCTGCGATCTCGAACTCGCCGGGCCCGTCGATCACCCGCGGCGATCCCGCCACGCCCTCGACGTAGTTGTGCGCCCGGTCGTCGACGCTGACGGTGACGAGGTCCGCCGTCGGCCTCGCGATGGTGTAGCCGGTGGACTTGTCGCAGGGATCGGTGACGACGGTCGCTTCCTTCGCGCGAATGCGGAAGCAGCAGTGGCCAAGCCAGATTATTTCCATGCCCTCAGGTTATAAGCGCCGCTGCGTACGGGCTAGCAACGACCCCTTTGTCCGCTCCTTCAGCTGAGGCTTTGAACGGAGAGCACACGCCATTGTGCGCGCCCCTCTCCCCTTGTGGGAGAGGGGTGGCCGTCGAAGACTCGCCTTGGAGAGAAGGCCGTCGAAGACTCGCCGTGGCGAGGGTGAGGGCCGCCCGCAGGCGGTCACATCTGCACCCACACTCGCCACCCCATGTGTCGAGCCAGCGCCACGCGCGCAGCCCGTCCAGCTTCCAGCCTCCAGCGTCGGCTCCCCCCTCACTCCGCCTCGCCGCCAAGCTCAACGGCGGCTGGAGAGGACGGCTCCCCCTCGTCGACCGATTCGCACTCGGCGGACAGGTTGTGGATCGCCGCCACCAGCGATTCCGCGTGAAACGGCTTTGTCAGCATCACGTCGGCGGTCGTGGCCACCTGCGGCTCCTGAGCCCCGAGATGTGTCATGTCGATCACGCGCCCCCTGGGCCAGCGCGTTCTCAGCGCAGCGATCCGGTCCGCGCGCTCGTCGTCCGTCGCGTCGCCGCCGTTCAGCACCGTCACGTCCGGCCGCACCTCTGGCAGCGCCCGCAGCGCTTCGTCGAAATCGTGCTCGCCGACCACCTCGAATCCGGCGTCGGCCAGGATCCAGCCCATGATCCGCATCAGCGGCGCGTCCGGCTCCACCAGCAGTACCTTCGTCATACAGGCATCGTAGGAGACGCCCTGCGGCGGCGTAAATCCCCCGAATAGCGGCGGTCCGGGCGGCCCGGGACTCGCTTGCGCTCCCCGGCCGGGGCGTTTCCTCACGCCTGGCGATCGGCTAGATTGTGCCGGAATCCCCAAGCTTCCCGCCTGAGGTGCATCGATGAACACAGCTGAGTTCCTGCAGATCAGCGCCATGGTCGTCCCCGACCGGACCGCCCTCGTGGCCGGCGACAAGCGCGTCACCTTCGTGGAGATGGCCGACCGCGTCAACCGGCTGGCCAACTGGCTCCAGAGCATCGGCGCCGGCCCGGACAAGCCCGTCGGCGCGATGTCCACCAACGGCGCCGAGTACATCGAGACCTACTACGCGGCGGCGAAGATCGGCGCCACGTTCGTCCCGCTCAACTACCGCGCCAAGACCGAGGAGTTGACCTACATGATCAACGCCTCCGACATCCACGTCCTCTTCGTCGGCGAGCGCTACCTGGACCTGGTCGACAAGCTGCGGCCGACGCTCACCGGCGTCCGGCACTTCGCCTGCTACGAGCGGGCCGCGGACGCCATGCCGGACTTCCCCGGCATCCTCGCGGCCGCAGCCGCGGACGAGCCCTTCGTGGAGGTCGACGAGTCCAGGCCGACCGTGCTGATCTACACCTCCGGCACCACGTCCCAGCCCAAGGGCGTCGCCCTCTCGTATCTGAACCTCTCCGTCTACGTCATCAACACCATGCCCCCCGCCGACCCCGACTCGCCCGCCGAGGTGACGCTGCTCTCGGTGCCGATCTTCCACGTCGCCGGCGTCACGCCGATCATGTCGTCCGTCTGGGGCGGTCGCACGCTCGTCGTCCTGCCGCAGTTCGACCCCAAGCTCTGGCTCGAAGCGGTGCAGAAGGAGCGCGTCACCCACAGCTTCGTCGTCCCCACCATGCTCAAGCGCATCATGGAGCATCCCGACTTCCACAACTACGACCTCAGCTCGCTCAAGCTGATCACCTACGGCGCCGCCCCCATGCCGTACGAGGTGGTCAGCCGCGCCGTCGATGTCTTCAGCTGCGGCCTGATGAATGCCTACGGCCAGACCGAGAGCACCTCCACCATGACCTTCCTCGGCCCCGACGATCACCAGATCCCGAAAGAAGAGGGGCCCGAGCGCGAGATGAAGCTCCACCGCCTGCGCTCCGTCGGCCGCGGCATGGACGACGTTGTCATCGCCATCATGGACGAGCGCAACGAAGTCCTCGACGCCGGCAGCGAGGGCGAGATCTGCGTCATGGGCCCGCGCATCATGAGCGAGTACCACAAGCAGAAGGAAGCCACCGCCGCCGCCATCCACGACGGCTGGCTGCACACCGGCGACGTCGGCTACCTCGACGACGAGGGCTACCTCTTCATCACCGGCCGCAAGAAGGATCTGATCATCCGCGGTGGCGAGAACATCTCCACCGCCGAGATCGAAGCCACGCTCGACGAGCACCCGCACGTCGACGAATCCGCCGTCATCGGCGTGCCCGATGTCGAGTGGGGCGAAGTGATCAAGGCGATCATCGTCCCCCGGCCGGGCGAAACGCCCGACCCCGCCGCGCTCACCCAGTACGTCAAGGAGCGCCTCGCGAGCTACAAGACGCCCGCCTACTACACCTTCGTCGAAGAGCTGCCCCGCAACCCCATGGGCAAGGTGCTGAAGACCGAACTCCGCAAGCTCCACGGCCAACCCGACAACAACTGACGCAGACGCCCACGCCGTCCGGCGTCGCAACGCCGGTCGATCTCTCGCACGGCGCGCCGAAGCTTTGCTGGCTTGCCGGGCACGGTTGCGGAAGCTGGAGTGCAGAGAGCGCTGCGCTTTCTGCCGTCGAAGACTCGCCGTGGCGAGGGGGTCTGGGGGGTGTCCCCCGGAAGCTTCTTCTTTCTTCTCTCTGTTGTAGGGTACGCGTCGCACCGCCCGGCACGCCTTCCGAGAGGGAGAGGGGCTCACGACGGAGAGTCGGTTTGTGATCCGTGAGGATGGTGTGAGTACGGGCGGCCGTCCTGCGCGCGGCGCGCCGCGCTCAACGATGTCATGGCGGCTGAACAGGCGCTCGGAGCGCTACGCTGGAGGCGACCGCCAGCGTCCCGTCGGACGGGCAGGGTATCCTGCGGGCAGCCGGCATCGCCGGATGGTGTGGAGAAGGCATGACGGGGACATTGATCCTGGTGGGCTCGGCGTTCCTGGCGTCGACCGTCGAGATGGTCGAGGCGCTGACGATCGTCCTCGCCGTCGGGCTGACGCACAACTGGCGCACGGCGCTGACCGGCGTCGTGGCGGCGCTGCTGGCGCTGGCCGCCGTCGTCGGCGTGCTGGGGCCGTCGCTGGTGCACTACGTGCCGATCGACGACCTGCGCATCTTCGTCGGGCTGCTGCTGGTGATCTTCGGGCTGCAGTGGATCCGCAAGGCGATCCTGCGGGCCAGCGGACTGAAGGCGATGCACGACGAAGAGCTGATCTTCGAGCGCGAGCTGGCGGAGCTGGAGGCGATCCCCGCCGCGGGGGGCGTGCTGGACTGGACCGGCTTCGTCGTCTCGTTCAAGGGCGTGTTCCTGGAGGGGCTGGAGGTGGCGTTCATCGTGCTGACGTTCGGCGCGAACTCGGGGCGCTTCGGGCCGGCGCTGACGGGCGCCGGGCTGGCCGTCGTGCTGGTCGGCGTCGTCGGCGTGGTGGTACACCGGCCGCTCACGCGCGTGCCCGAGAACGCGATCAAGTTCGCGGTGGGGCTGGCGCTGACGGCGTTCGGCACGTTCTGGGGCGGCGAGGGGATCGGCGTCGAATGGACGCTGGGCGACGTGACGATCCCGCTGCTGGCGCTGGCGTACGGCGGCGTCGCGTGGCTGGTCGTGATCTCGCTGCAGCGCCGCGCGAACGCCTCACTGAGCATCCAGGAGGCGGGATGAGAAAATTCGCCGCCGCGTTCGGACGATTCTGGTACGACTTCATCGTCGGCGACTCGATGGTGCTGGCGATCGGTTCGCCTGCCGTGCTGGGGTTCGGCTTCCTCTTCGCGCGCTCGAACGAGGCGTGGGCGGCGCAGATCTTGCTGCCGGTCGCGGTGGTCGTGACGCTGCTGATCAGCCTGCCGCTGCGCGGCGACTGAGAACCTAACCCCCGGCCCCTTCCCTGGGAGGGAAGGGGAGCGCAACAGCGAGCACTACAACGTGCAACGCGTCATGTATGAAAGATCACGGAACATTGGAAGCACTACGCTGGCTGGCCGTCCATGCTTGACGAGTTCACGCGAGAGTACTCGAAGCGGCTCGGCGTGCTGACGGGCGGCCAGCTGCAGGCGGCGCTCGCGCGGTTCGGGCTGGGGGAGTTGCGCGCGGCCGGTCCGGCTCCGGGCGGCCTCTTCGGCCAGAACGTGTTCCTGACGAGCAGCGGCGGCGAGTGGGTGTTGCGCGGCGCTCCCCACTACGACGGCCAGTTCGAGCGCGAGCGCTACTTCTGCGGCGTCATCCATGAGCGGACGGCGGCGCACGCGCCGTGGCCGTTCCTCATCGAGAAGTCGCCCGACGTCTTCGGATGGAGCTTTGCGATGATGCCGCTCCTGCCGGGGATACACCTCTCCGACCGCGAGGTGCAACGGTCGCTGACCGCCGACGACCGGCTGGGCATCGCGCGCGCGATGGGCGCGTACCTGGCGCTGATCCAGCAGGCGACGTGGGACGCGCCCGCCGACTACGACTACGCGCGCGGCGACCTCACTCCGCTGGATATCGCGTATTCGGACTGGTTCGTTGCGCGCACGCGTGACTGGCTGGCGCGCTGCCGGCAGGCGTCCGGCGCCACGACCGCCGACGATGTCGCGTGGGTGGAGTCCCTGATCGCGGCGACGTGTCCGTCGCTCAACGCGCCGTTCACGCCGGCGCTGGTGCACACCGACTACACCGAGGGCAACGTCGTGGCGGAGCGCACCGGCGACGGCTGGCGGATCTGCGGCGTCTTCGACCTGGGCGATGCGTACGCCGGCGACGGCGAGTACGATCTCGCACGGCTGTCGTGCTGGTACGGGCGCCGCAGCACCGACGAGTTGCGGGCGTTCATCGACGCGTACACGGACGCGCGACCGCCGCGGGCCGGCTTCGAGGCGCGGCTGTCGCTGTACATCCTGGCCGAGCGGCTGACCATCTGGGAGTACGGCCAGCGCAACGGGATCTGGTTCACGGACCCGAAGCAGACGCTCCGCGCCTGGGCGGAGCCCTTCGTGGCGATCGCGGAAGCGGCTGCGGGGGGCTGACGTAGCAGCCAGCCGGTGATCACGGGCGGACACCGCTCGGCGCTCATACGGCAGTGTCCGCTGGCGCGTACCCTGCCTTGTAAATGGAGTCCGAACAGCCGGGCTGAGCCCCTTGTATCTCCACTGCGTGGATACAAGGGGCTGGCCGTCGAAGACTCGCCGTGGAGAGAGGGCCGGGGTGAGGTGCTCGGTCCGCCGCGACAGTCCACTTTCATGCGCGGGGATGGCGCCGCCGCGCCATGAGGAACTGCAAGAGAGAGAAGAAGAAGAGACTTCCGGGGGGGACACCCCCGGACCCCGTCGCCACGGCGAGTCTTCGACGGCAGAGAGCGCTGCGCCCTCTGTACTCCCGCTCCGGTCAGAGAGACGGGCGGGCTGTGGATGTGCGGCCAGTTGTCCGCCTGGCGGCGGCCCGCAACGATGTCAGGGCAACTCAAGAGGCGTTAGACGCACGGCCTCACACCTCTACGGGCTGGACGCCGCGGGTCTGCTGCTCTGCGGGGAGGGGGTCGGCGCCGCCGTGGGGGGCGAGGGCGGCGATGCCGGCGGCGCGCAGATCTTCGCTGATGCGAGCGTCGGGGAGCGTCAGCTCGATGCGGTCGCCGTCGCGGGCGTGGATGAAGAGGCGGACCGCGTCGGCGCCGGGGTAGCCGGCGAGCAGCGTGATCAGCGCATCGAGGCGGGCGCGGTCGGCGTCATCGCTTTCGGATTCGTGCATGAAGAAGCGCAGGGTGCGCTGCGGCGCGCGGCGCGGCGGCGCGGCGGCCGGCGATGCTGCGCCATTCGCGGGGGTGGACGGAGTTGGAGCTTCGTCCCTACGAGGAGACGGAGCGCCATTCGTGGGGGTGGACGGAGCTGAAGCTTCGTCCCTACGGCGATCGGCGACTGGTGCATCGGGCGGGCGGACGTCGCGGACGGAGACGCCGGCGCTGGCGCGGACGGCCTCGGTGAGCCAGGGGGGGATGCCGAACTGCTCATGGCTGAACGAGCCGTCGGCGGCCTGGACGAGCGAGACCTGCTGCACGGAGGCCTGCAGCCGGTCGCCGCGCTCACGCACGCGCAGGAGCATCAGCAGGATGTTGCCGGGCGACCACAGGTCGCGCGTGGGCTCGTAGACGTCGGACCAGACGGTCACCTCGGTGCTGCCGGAGAGGTCCTCGACGGTGACGGCGACGAAGAGCTTGCCCGCCTTCGTCGTGAGCGAGCGCACGCCGTTCACCATGCCGGCGATGACGACGTCGCGGCCGTCCATCTCCGCCGTGATCTCGCTGACGAGCGCGGAGGTGTGCTTCGCGATCGTGATGGCGGCGCTGGTGAACGGGTGCTCGGAGACGTAGACGCCGAGCAGCTCCTTCTCCCACGACAGCATCTCCGCCTTCGAGATCTCGTAGTCGATGAGTTCGAGCGACGGGAGCGGCGTCGAGACACTGTCGCCGAACATGTCGAACATCGTCGACTGGCCCGACTCCTTGAGCTTGGCCTCGCGCTGGGCGAGCGAGACGATGCGGTCGAGGTTGCCGAGCAGCATGCCACGCGAGGCGAGCGCATCGAGCGCGCCGCACTTCACGAGCGACTCGAGCGCGCGCTTGTTGAGCGACTTCATGTCGACGCGCTTGGTGAAGTCTTCGATGTTCGCGAAGGGGCCGCCGGCGTCGCGCGCTTCGATGATGCACTCGGCGGCGCCGCTGCCGACGTTCTTCACCGTGCCGAGGCCGAAGCAGACCGTCTGCACCCCCTCGATCTCCTGCAGCTGGAAGCTGGCGCCGCTGCTGTTGACGTCCGGCGGCTTGACGGCGATGCCGATGCGCACGCACTCGGCGACGGCCTCGGCGATGCGCTCGTGCGTGCCGGCGCTGGAGAGGACCGCCGTCATGTACTCGTGCGGGTAGTTCGCCTTCAGGTACGCCGTCTGGTAGGCGATGGTGCCGTAGACGGCGGAGTGCGCCTTGTTGAAGGCGTAGCCGGCAAAGGGAAGGATGAGGTCGAAGATCGCGCGCGAGTCCGCTTCGCTGTAGCCGTTCTTCACGGAAGCGGCGATGAATTTCTCGCCCTCCGTCTGCATCAGCTCGACGTTCTTCTTCGACATCGCCTTGCGGATCGCGTCGGCGTCCTTCAACTCGTAGCCGGCGAACTTCTGGAGGACGAAGAGCACCTGGTCCTGGTAGGCGATGACGCCGTACGTCTCATCGAGGATCTCGGCGAGGTCGGCGTGCGGGTACTGGACGAGCGAGCGGTCGTGCTTGGCGCGGCAGTACGTGCCGATGTGCGCCATCGGGCCGGGGCGGTAGAGCGCGACGAGCGCCATCAGGTCGGGGATGCTGTCGGGGCGCAGCTCCTGGATCGAGCGGCGCATGCCGGGCGACTCCAGCTGGAAGACGCCGAACGTATCGCCGCGGCCGAGCATCTCGAACGTCTTCGGATCGCCGTCGGGCAGCGACGGGAGGTCGATGCGGATGCCCTTGGTGCGCTCGATGATATCGACGGCGCGGCCGAGGATCGTCAGGTTGGCGAGGCCGAGGAAGTCCATCTTGAGCAGGCCGATCTCGGCGACCTGCGCCATCGCGAACTGCGTCGTCGGGATCGATGACTCGTCGCCGCGGGGGGCGCGCTGCAGCGGCACGTACTCCGCCAGCGGCTCGCGCGAGATGACGACGCCGGCGGCGTGCGTGCTGGCGTGGCGCGCGACGCCTTCGAGACGGCGCGCGGTATCGACGAGCTTGCTCACCTGCGGGTCGACCTCGTACGCGCTGGCGAGCTCCGGGCTCTCTTCGAGCGCCTTCTCGAGCGTCATGTGCAGCGCGTTCGGGATCAGGCGGGCGACGCGGTCGGCGTCGCCGTAGGCCATGCCCAGGGCGCGGCCGGTGTCGCGGATCGCCGCCTTCGCGCCCATGGTGCCGAAGGTGATGATCTGCGCGACGCGGTCGTAGCCGTACTTCTCGGCGACGTAGCGGATCACCTCGTCGCGGCGGTCGTCGGGGATGTCGAAGTCGACGTCGGGCGGCTCCTTGCGGTCGACGTGGAGGAAGCGCTCGAAGACGAGGCGCGAGGCGAGCGGGTCGATGAACGTGACGTCGAGCGTGTAGAGGATGATGCTGGCGGCGGCCGAGCCGCGCACGCCGAGCATGATGCCGGCGCGCTTGCAGAACTGCGCGACGTCGTGGACGACGAGGAAGTAGCTGGTGAAGCCGGTCTTCGCCACGACGTCCAGCTCGTACTGGAGGCGCGCGCGGACCGCCTCCTCGGCGAAGGGGTAGCGTCGGTTGAGGCCCTCGCGGGCGAGGTTCGTCAGGTGCTCGTGCGCGGTGACGCCGGCGGGGATCTCCGGCTCGGGCAGGTGGA
>Ga0315281_10001949_pt1 | contig 30691 bp, 27 predicted proteins | sample YL17G07_0_MG_FD_204540 | JGI IMG/M metagenome (GOLD analysis project Ga0315281, IMG submission 204540) | Sediment microbial communities from Yellowstone Lake, YNP, Wyoming, USA - YL17G07_0 | ecosystem: Environmental > Aquatic > Freshwater > Lake > Sediment | place: USA: Wyoming | collected...
GTAGGGGCGTGCGTCCAACCGAGGGGGAGTTGGGGGCCGGCTCTCCGATGCCTCTGGCCCAGAACAAGATAATAGCCCAGACAACTGTGATGTGACACAGCCTGGCCAGCTTGCCGATGGTTCGCGCCTCCGCCATCGGCAAAGCCTTCGGCCTTGCCGCTGCCACCCGGATGTTTTCATCTTCTTGCGGTGTGCTGAAGGACCATGAACGGCTGCGCTGTCATGCTGAGGGGTGGGCGGAAAAAAGTGTGGAACCTCCGGCGGGTTCGACTGTCAAAAAGAAAGGGTTCTCCCGTATGAATCCCGCAGGTAATTCCAGGTCCTCACAGGATTTGCGAGGACCGCCGGGTGAACGGACAAACCGGCTGGAGCAAGGCGGCCAATTTGTCACGAACCCGGGCCCTGTGACGGCAGTATGCAAGGGCAGGTTAGAGGGGTCATATCGGTTATCGGACCCGAATCCGGTTGATGGTTTGGGGGATTTGGAGGATGTCAATGAAAGCAGGGCTGTCGAAGATCGTGGTTCTTGGCATTTTGGTCGCCGCTGTCCTGGCGACGGGAACCGTATTGGTTTCGGGCTACGTGAGTAAGCCGGACCACGCTGCACAGGTGCTCGCCGAGGATCAATGTGACGGCTGCCCGTTGCAGGGCACCGACGCCTGCGGCAAGGTTGCCGGTTCCTGTGGTGGACAGGCGTGTCCGGCTCCTTGTGCCCAGACGTGCGAAGAGAATGAACCCGCCGGCGGCTGCCGGCAAATGACAGAGGCCCAGAGGCCTGTCGAATGCCCCTGTGGAGCAGGGGGATGTACCCGCACGGAATGACAGGGCGGGAGGAATAACGAGCCACGAATTCCGTGTATAACCCAGTTTGAAGCCCACGGCACTACGTGCTTGAGCCACACAGTAACGGGCAAACATTTTGGTTAGCCAGGTCCTCCATGTATGCCCGTTGGCCAGCAAGGAAGCTGGCTTTTTTATGCGCGGGGGCCGATCAACTCATATAATCGGAAAAAAGACGGGGGCCGCGCCCATTTCCTGTTGCGCGGCCGGTCTTGGTAGTGAAAAGGGCCTCAGTCGGGGCGTTCTTCGGTAATGAGAAGACCGGATGGAAAGCAAGCCTGACAGTGTGCTGGTCGAACGGGCTGTGCGGGGTGACGGCGACAGCTTCACGGAGCTCTGCCGGCGCTATTACGGCCCGATGGTCGCCATCGGTCATGCGATCCTGCGGGACCGGCACCTGGCGGAAGACGCCGCCCAGCAGGCCTTTGCCAAGGCGGCCGTGAACCTGCCGAAGCTGCGCAAGGCCGACCAGTTCGGCCGGTGGGTGGCCGCGATCTGCCGCAACGAGGCCAGAGACCTGGCCCGGACCCGGCAGGCGCCTCGCCTGGACGGCGAGGTGGCGGAGGCGGCACCGGATACGGGCGAGTCGTGTGAGGCGGTCAAGCGGGCCCTGAGTCGGCTTTCCGCAGAGACCCGCGAGGTCGTCTTCCTGCGGTTCTACGATGGTCTCTCGTACGACCAGATCTCAGCGGTCCTGGGGATCTCCGAACAGGCAATCAACGGCCGGTTGCGACGCGCCAAGCGAAAGCTGGCTCAATACTTGCATCGCGACGGTCTGGACGAGGTGAATATATGAGCGAACGTAAAGATGAGCAGTGGCTCGACGACCAGCTTCGGCAAGTGGTCAACGGCGCCACGCCGGTGTTGGATGCCGAGCAATGGAAGCGGAAGTACTCAAGAGAGTATCAAACGCTGCTGTCCCGAAGCAGAGAGTCGGGTCAACCCAATACAGGCGCAAGTCGCATAGTGCGATGGGTCCGGGAGAGCTCGATCCGCAGGTTTGCTGTGGCTGCGGTGGTCGTGGGAGTGGTCGGCGTTCTCCTCATCGGACGGCTCGGACCCGATACCCAACGGCCGGTAACAGGATCATCCTCCATTGCACAGTCACCGGACAAGATGATGACGATGATGTCGCTGCAGGCGGCTTATCGGCAGGGGGGAACAGAAGCGCTGGATCGGCAGTTTGATCAAGCTTTGAGAATGTTGGGACCGCGGACAACCAGCATGTCATTGAAGGAGTTGTTGGAAGGTTGACACAGCCAAGATTTGAAGGGAGCTTTCTATGAGAGTGAAGAAAGATACATCCGTAGTGCGAGTCGGGTGCATGGCGGTCGTCCTGCTGGTTGCCGCGTCATCGGCGTTCGCCTATCCGCCGGACCCGGACAACGCGGCCATGCTCTATTATCAGGCGTTCCTGTTGGACAAGCAGCCGGACGAGGCAACCTCACAATTGCTTGACGATTTTGTGAAGGGGACAGTTGGCCCCAGCGACAAAATCAAAGAGTACGTTCAGGGTTGTCGCAGTACGATCAACTACGCATTGATGGCGACGGAGAGAGAGCACTGTAACTGGGGAATCGCGTATTCGAAAGGTTTTTCCGCGTCCCTTCCTCACCTTGCCCAGTGCCGACGGCTGTCCAAGCTCATGCTGGCCGATGCCCGGCTTCTCGCCGCCCAAGGCGCCTATCGTGAGGCGCTGGACCGCTGCCTGAGCACAAAGAAACTGGCCCATCACGTCGGCGATGAAATCGTGATCTCGTTTCTGGTGGTCCATGCGATCGATGCCATAGCAGACGATTGTATCCGGGAAATCTTGGGCATGATGCCGCCCGATCCGCAGGTGCTGCAATGGCTGAAGGGGCAACTGATGATTGTCTCCACCCCCCAGCCATCCTTTGCCAGGAGTCTGAAGCTGGAGCAGGAAATGGCCCTCGACATAATGCGGATGGACAGGCTCGACGAGCTCACAGAGATCCTGACGGGTGATATCGAGTCAAAAGCGAAGGGGCTGCCTGCGAAAATCGATGAAGAGTTCCTGGCAAAGAACCGAGAGTATTACGTGCGATATATGACAGCCATGCAGGCGACCCTCGCTGCCCCGATGTCGTATGACAAGAAGTACGCCGAGCTGACGACCATGCTGGATCGAATGACGGAGGAAGCGGGCAGGAGCCCGGATGCCGTGCTGACGGCGGCTTTTGCACCGGCCTTGAACAAGGTCTACGGCATCGACGCGAAGGCGCAGGCGCGGGCGAATGCCCTCCGCGTGGGGGTCGAGCTTCTGATCGCCAAGACGCAGACCGGGGCGTTACCCGACCGTCTGCCGGCGAACATGCCGAAGGATTCTTTCAGTGGTCAGGATTACCTGTACGAGAAAACGGACGCCGGCTTTGTGCTCCGTTGCCAGGGGAAAGACCTGGACAAAGACAAGCTCTACGAATTCGAGTTCAAGCTGAAGTGAGCCGTATCCTTCTTGCGTGACGAAGCCGGGCCTCAATCGACCCGGCTTTCCCTACGCGCGGCAGGTCCGCCGAACCATCGTCGCGCCGCCGGGAGGGCAAACGCAAAGTCGCTTGGCGGATCTCATTCTATGTCATTGCGAGGAGCGCCGCGACGAAGCAATCTCAACTCACAGCATGGGAGATTGCTTCGCTTCGCTCGCAATGACATGCGGGGCGGTGCGATCAAACGGCTTGGCGTTTGCCCTGCGCACCGCCGGGAGTTCGATTGACGTTGGGCCACATTTCCTGTATCGTGCGCGACCAGGTGTTTCTGTCCCAGGGAGAAACGAAATGGACAGAGCGAAGATTGTCCGACGGGAAATTGGAAGGGTAAACGACGATGAAGTGTCCGGCGTGTGGCAAGGCGTTGCAGACGATGACGGTCGCGGATGTGTCGGTCGATGTGTGTCAAGGGGGCTGCGGGGGCATCTGGCTCGACAGCGACGAGTTGAAGAAATTCGATGAGCCGCATGAGGCGGCCGGGCAGGCCCTTCTCGATATTGAGAGGAATGAAAAGGTCAAGGTGGATTTCAGCAAGCGACGCAACTGCCCGAAGTGCAACAACATCGTAATGATGCGCCACTTCTTCAGCGTCAAGCGGCAGGTGGAGATCGACGAGTGCCCGAGGTGTGCCGGCGTGTGGCTCGATTACGGCGAGCTGGGCACCATCCGCAGCTTGTATACGTCGCAGGAGGGGCGGGAACGGGCCGCGGAGGAATACTTCAGGGAGGTCCTGGGCCCTGATTTTGCGAGCGTGGAGGGTCGCGGCGATCTCGATACGACCCGCCGGATCACGCAGGTCTTTCGCTTCCTGACGCCCCGGTACCGCTTCTGGGGCTGATGGGCCGCTGTTTGCGCGGTCTTCGTTGCCGAGACCGCTGCGGCCGGCAGACTCGTCCGACGGAAAGGAGAAGTGATACGATGATGCCCCTGGAGAGGAAAGAGGATGTCCGGCCGGTGTGCCCGCATTGTGAGGCCGAACTGGAGAAGATCTGGATGCGGGAGCTCGAAAGCGTTCTCGGCAAGCGCTACATCTACTTCTGCCCCCACTGCCGCAAGGTGCTCGGCGTCTCCCATCGCAAGGGCTTCTGGATGGGATAGCCGCCGCACCGGGTCTCGTGGCGCCGAGGGCACTTGGGTGCACGAGAAAAAAGTGGCAGTCGACCGTGAGAGACCCATTTGGGGACTCACGTCGATTTTGAGGGAATCTTGCACCGTCTGTCATGTCGAGCGAAGCGTAGCGTAGTCGAGACATCTGGCTACGAATCTGGCGTAGCGTCCATTCGCGGCCGGATTTCTCCGCGCGGCCTTCGGCCTTGGTCGAAATGACAACGGAAGGCCAGAAGTCATTCTGAACCGGTCCTCACCCGACAGAATATTGGGTCCGCCACAAATTTGTCGTGCACCCCGCCGACAGGAATTCACAAAACGGGTTGACGGCCCGCGGCGCAGTCGGTACAATGCGCCGGCTTTTGGAGACCCCAAAGCACATGAAGGTCTGATGTACATGCCGACCAGGTATTGCCCATCGCTTACAAGTGCGGTCGGCGCCGGCAGGTACGCAGGGGGACAACGAACCAGGAGAATTCCACGCGTGGTGAGCCTGCGTGCGCAGTGCGAAACCCGCGTAAGCAAGGAGAAAGAAAACGATGGCGACCGCGGTTGAAAAATGGGTCGAGGAGCAGGCCAGACTGACCAAGCCGGACCGAATCCATTGGTGCGACGGCTCGGAGGAGGAGGCACGCAAGCTCATCGAGATCGGCATGAAGGAGGAGAAGATCGGCGAGCATCCGATCTTTCAGGAGCTGAACCAGAAGACCTGGCCCACGGCGTATCTGCACCGGAGCCACCCGACGGACGTGGCCCGCACCGAGCAGTTGACCTTCGTCTGCCATCCCGAAAAGGAGCAGGCGGGCCCCAACAACAACTGGATGCCGCCGGCGGAGGCGAAAGAGAAGCTGGCCAAGCTGACCGACGGCTGCATGCGCGGCAGGACCATGTATGTGATGCCCTACATGATGGGCCACCCCGACTCGCCCTACGCCAAGTCCTGCGTGCAGATTACTGACGTCAGCTACGTTGCCGTGAGCATGAGAATCATGACCCGCATGAGCAAAAAGGTTCTCGACAAGATCGGCAGTCGCGAGGACTTCGTGAAGGGTCTGCATTCGGTCGGCGACTTCGATCCCAACCGGCGTTTCATCATGCACTTTCCGCAAGATAACTTCGTCTGGAGTATCGGCTCGGGCTACGGCGGCAACGCCCTGCTGGGCAAGAAGTGCTTTTCCCTCAGAATCGCCTCGTGCCTGGGCCGGCGCGAGGGCTGGCTGGCGGAGCACATGGTCGTCATGGGCATTCAGGACCCTGAGGGGCGCATCACCTACATCACGACGGCGATGCCCTCGGCCTGCGGCAAGACCAATCTTGCCATGCTCGAATCGGCGCTGCCCGGCTATAAGATCTGGACGATCGGCGATGATATCGCCTGGCTGAATATCGGTCCCGACGGCCGGCTCTATGCGATCAACCCGGAGACGGGATTCTTCGGCGTCGCACCGGGGACCTCGATGAAGACCAACCCCAACATGGTGCGAACGCTCAAGACGGCGAAGTTCTATCCCACGCTCTTTACCAATACCGGGCTCGACCTCGACAAGAATGAGCCTTGGTGGGAAGGCGCCGACGGCGCGATGCCCCAGCGTGTGGCCGATTGGCAGGGCAAAGCCTGGGCGCCTGACCAGGGCACGAAGGCCGCGCATCCCAACTCGCGGTTCACCGTCTCCCTTTACAATGCCCCGACGCTCTCGAAGGAGTTCGACAATCCCAAGGGCGTGCCGATCTCCGCGATCCTTCTGGGCGGCCGAAGAACCCAGTTGATCCCATTGGTGGCCGAGGCCTTCGATTGGGCACACGGCGTGTTCCTGGGAGCCCGGACCGGCTCGGAGACCACGGCGGCCGCCGCCGGCCAGACCGGCGTGCTCCGGCGCGACCCCATGGCGATGCTGCCGTTCTGCGGTTACAACATGGGCGACTACTTCGGCCACTGGCTCGAGATGGGCCGGCGCCTCAAGCACCCGCCCAGGATTTATGCCGTCAACTGGTTCCGCGTGGACGAGCAGGGTAAGTTCATCTGGCCCGGCTTCGGCGACAATATCCGCGTGCTGAAATGGGTGCTGGACCGGGCGAACAATCGCGTCGACGCGAAGGAAACGCCCCTCGGCCTCGTCCCGAACACGGCCGACCTTGATCTCTCGGGCCTGAACATCCCGAAGGAGAAAATCGAAAAGCTCTTCGAGGTGGACCGGCAGGGCTGGCAAGGCGAGCTGCAGGACATCGATAAGTTCCTCGGCCAGTTCGGCAGCCATCTGCCCGCCGAAATCCGCCGCCAGCGCGACACCCTGGCCAAGAAGCTGGGATAGGAATGACGAGGAATCCCCGCGCGCCTGTGGCATCATGAATGTCGCGAAGGAAAGGGTGACATCATCCTGTCGTGCGCGGATGTCTCCTGCGTCCGCATCATTTGCGGGGCTTGGCGGGGACGAGTTGGGCGATGAGCTTGCCGGGGGTGATTTGGAAGCTCTGGAGCCGGACCCACTTGTCGTCGACGAGGAAGACCGGGTCGAAGGGCTCGCCGCTCAGCAGGGAGGCCGCAATCTTCGTGCGGATATCGTCCGTATCGACGGGACCCGTATCGAGACGCTCCTTGTACATTTTCCGGCCCATCATCCTGGCCAGGGGCGTGACATTCATGGCCCCGACCTTGACCTTCTCGACGGCCAGATTGAGGCAGCCCTTCTCGTCCAGTTGCGGACCGAGCTTGACCGTCACGACGAAGTTGGCGCCCTTGACATCGGCCGTCCCCATCAGGACGATGTGGCCGGACACGAAGAGCACCGCCGGCGCCGAGAGGGCGACTCCGGCCTCCTGAAGCCATGTCTGCTGGGCGAGGGCTTCGTTGAGGTTCTTGTCGAGCACGACCATCTCGAACGGCCGCCGGCTCTGGGCGCCGTTGTAGAGCTTGGGCGCCAGCTCGTGAGAGATATAGCGGGGGACGCGCTCGCCGTTCGGGTCCGGCGGGACGGTGGAGAGCGCCGGATGATATTGTGACGGCCTGTAGAGCAGCAGCGAAAAGACGACGACCGCCACGGCCGCGTCCACGAGCAGCCAGTAGAAAAGTTTCCTGTGTTTCGATTTCTTCGGTTTTTCCACGCCGGCCTCTGGCGCCAGTTCGGCTCCCGGAAATCACCTGATCAGCCGAATTCTATCTTGCCCGATACTACCGGCGTGATTATAGTAGTCCGGACGTTTGGTACAAAGAGCTTTGTCGCCGGATTTGGGCCGGTGAGACTTATCGGCAGTTTGGGAACGCTCTAATGCAGCAGTGCCCGCCGGCCCATGGCGTTGAAACAGGTATCGAAAGGAAGGTTCATCAGAATATGGCAAACCACTTTGCAGATCGGCTCTATGCAGCCGTTCAGTCGAAGAAGACGTCATTAGTGATTGGTTTGGACCCGGTCTACAGTCGTTTGCCGCCGGCGATCCGCGCCCATCGTCAGATGAACGACGAATTCGACGCGGCCGCGGCCGTCGATGCGATTTTCGATTTCTGTACGCAGGCGATGCGGGTGGTCGCCCCGATGGTGCCCGCCGTGAAGATCAATATTGCCTTTTTTGAGAGGTATCTCTGGGAAGGCCTCGAGACGTACTATGCTCTGATCAGCGAGGCCGATGACCTGGGGCTGGAAATCATCGGCGACGTGAAGCGCGGCGATGTCGGACACACGGCGGAGATGTATGCGGCGGCCCACCTGCAGAATTCCGAGCTGTCCGGCCTGGAGGATGTGCTGGCGCCCGATGCGATCACGGTGAACGGCTACGCGGGCGCCGACGGCATCGAGCCCTTCACCAAAATGGCCGCCGCGGAGGGCAAAGGCGTGTTCGTCCTGGTGCGCACGAGCAATCCCTCGGCCGCCGCACTCCAGGATATGAAGAATGCGGAAGGCCAGGCCGTGTACGAGAGGATGGCGCAGATCGTGGCGGAGATTGCGAACCGGCCGGAATACATCGGCGAGAAAGGCTACAGTGACGTCGGGATGGTCGTCGGAGGCACGTCGCCCGATGCGACAACGGCTCTGCGGACGAAGTACGGCAATATCTGGTTTCTCGTGCCCGGCTACGGGGCCCAGGGGGCGGAGGCCACCGAGTGCATCCGGTTCTGCAAGTCGGACGGCACCGGCGCCTTGATCAACGCCTCCCGCTCGATCATCTACGCCTACGAGAAGCCGAAGTACAAGGATGAGTTCGGCGACGACTGGAAGAAGTGCATCGAGCAGGCGGTCATCGATGCGAAGATCGACCTGTCCAATGCGATGCAATCGAAGCTCTAAGGAGCCGCAGGATCGGTGCCGATCGTGAGGCTCTGTCGGTTTGTGGGTCTGCAGGTCATCCATGGTTCCTTCGGGATGGCGTATGCACAAGGAAGGTCCTACCGCGAGCGGTAGTTCGAACTGTGCCGGGTTGTCGGTGGGGCAGATGTTCGATCGCATTGCGCCCACCTACGATCTCTTGAATCATCTCTTGTCCCTGGGTCGGGATTACTCCTGGCGCCGCCGGACGGCCCGGCAGCTCCGGGACGACAACGCTCTGCAAGTCCTGGACCTAGCCACCGGTACCGGCGACCTGTTGCTCTCCCTCCTGAAAACACGCGCGAATATCGCCGGCGCGGTGGGGCTCGATGTCTCCGAAAAGATGCTGGACCTCTGCCGCGCGAAGCTGCGCCGCCGGGGGCTCGCCGAGCGCGTGGAGCTCGTGTGTGCCGACGCCGTGGGAACGCCGTTCCCCGAGGGCACGTTCGATGCTGCGACGATGGGGTTCGGCATTCGCAATACCGCCGACGCCGCGAAAACCCTCCGGGAAATCCACCGGATCCTGAAGCCCGGCGGGACGGCCCTGATCCTGGAGTTCTCCTTGCCGAGGCACCCTGCCTGGCGGTGGTGCTATCTGAAATATCTGCGGCTCATGGTTCCCTTCATCGGCGCGTTGATTTCCGCGGACAGGCACGCCTACCGATACCTCAATCAATCCATCGAGGGCTTTTATCAGGCCGAGGATTTCTGTGCGCTCATGCGAAAAGCGGGCTTTGGCGAGGTCTCGGCCATTCCATTGACGTTTGGTGTGGCCTCGATCTATCGGGGCGTAAAGGGTCCAATATCCGAGTGAGTTATGAATGCGACGTTAGACGGCAAGAGAGTACTGGTGATGGGTCTGGGCCGGTTTGGGGGCGGAGTCGATGCCGTCCGGTATGCGGCCCAAGCCGGGGCACGGGTTGTCGTTACGGACAAGGCGACGGCGGAGCAGTTGCGCGATTCGATGGAGCAGTTGCGCGATTTGCCGAACATCGAATACCACGTGGGCCGGCACGATGCCGAGGATTTTGCGAATGCCGATGTGGTCGTCGCCAATCCCGCGGTGGCCCCGGATAATGAATTCCTCCAGATTGCCCGAAAGCACGGCCGAGTGGTCACCTCGCAAGTCGGCCTGTTTTTTCAGTCGTGTCCTGCGCGGATTATCGGTATCACCGGCGCCAACGGCAAGAGCACGACCACGACCCTGACGGCGCATCTGCTCGAACGAGCAAAGCCCCCGGCGTCCCCGCGTGCGTATGAGAAGGTCTGGCTCAGCGGCAACATCGGGGACCGGCCGCTCTTGACCATCCTCGACCAGATCGGTCCGCGCGACCTGGTCGTCCTGGAGATCTCCAGCTTCCAAGTCGAGCAACTGGTCGAGGTCCGAAAAGCTCCCCACGTCTCGCTGCTGACGAACCTCACTCCCAACCACCTGGACCGCTACGGTACGTTCGAGGCCTATTGCGCCGCCAAAGAGGGCCTCTTCCAATTCCAGCCCCTCGACGCGGAATCGCCCGCTGTCTCCATATTCAACAGCGAGGACAAAATCGCGTCGGCCTGGTACCAGAAGTACCGCCGGCAGGGCGGTCGTACCTGCCTGACGTTCAGTGCCGATGACGTAAGCAGCGAAATCCGGGCCGCTTACGCGCTGCCCGGCCGGGCCAATCTGTCGAATCTGGCGGCGGCCATGGCCATCGCCCGGCGCTTCGGCGTCTCCGATCGATCCATCAAGGACTGCCTGCCGGACTTCAAGGCCCTGCCGCATCGTCTGGAGCTGGCCGGCGACGCCAACGGCATTCGCTGGTACAACGACTCCAAGGCCACGACGCCCGAAGGCACAATGGTTGCTCTGGCGGCCTTCGAGTGCCCGAAAATCCTCATTGCGGGCGGGTACGACAAGCACATCCCGTTCGATGAGCTGGGCGGCAAGATCGCCCAAAGCACCAAGGCTGTCATTCTCATCGGCCAGACCGCCGGAAAGATCGCCGATGCCATTGCCGCGGCGTCCGGAAACAGTAGGGCCGATGTGCGATTCGCCGGCTCGCTGGCCGAAGCAGTCGAGCTGGCCGGCCGGCTCGCCGTCCCGGGCGACGTTGTCTTGCTCAGTCCGGCGTGTGCCAGCTACGATATGTTCGAGAACTACCAGCAGCGGGGACGCCTCTTCGCTCAGCTCGTACAGCACGTCGGCGAGCGGTTATAGGAATCTCGCCGCCCGGCACGATCAAAATCCTGCAAGAGCCACTCGTCACTTTTCTTCATTCCCGGCCACGGAAGCGGTCCATCGTGCGCGCCAGTGGAGAAGACCGCCGTTTTTTCGGCGCCCTTCCTTAAGTCGCGATTCCCGGCAGCCGATGTGTCTCGACGTAAGTGAGCCCGCATCGGACTGTCGAGGGATACTGGACATGAACGCGACAAGCGAACGAAGAACCGAGCAACGCCTGTGTTACCATTGGCCCATCTGGTTTGCCGAGGATTTCCACGGAGAGCTGTCGCAGGGCCAGATGGCGGATCTTTCGAGCCGGGCGGCCGCTTTCACCTGCTATGCGGATGGGCGGTGCCCCCATCCGGGCCAGCACGTGACGGCGCGCTTCAGCATTCCCCGCTACGGGCCGGAAGACTCGTTCGATATGGTGGACTTCGTCCGTTCCGGCCACGTTTATCGGGTGGATGGCGTGAACCGGGCATTGCGGCGCGTCGTGATTCAGTTTACTGAGCCGCTGCCGTTCCGCCCCGGCGAGCGGACCGACATCCAGGGACAATCCGACGAAATCGAAGAGGTCGTGCCGCTGCTGGTTTGACTGATCTCCTCCGCGTTTTCCTCCTCCGTTCCCTTCCTCCGCCTCCTGTGCGCTGGGTCAGATAATAAGCAGGGCCGAAGAGCGATCGCGTCTTCGGCCCTGAGATGATTCAGAAATCCGGATTCCCGCGGGTCATTTCTTCGTTGCCGGCTGGGGTATCCGGGACGGCAGACTCTGCACCACTTTGGCGATGACCTTCTTGACCTGCTCTTCCTGCTCGGGCGAAAGCACGTTGCCCGCCACGCCGCCGGCCACACCGCCGATCACACCGCCGATGACTCGGTCGCCGGTGTCATGACCACCGACGGCGGCACCCAGGGCGGCACCCGCGGCGACCCCCACCAGAGTAGAGAGGGTCTTGCCCGTGCTGCCGCTGCCGTTGCCGATCCAGAGGATCGTGCCGTTCTCCACGTCGATCAGCTTGGCCGTCATCTCCATCTTCTCATCGCCGTACTTGGGGATGTTGATAAGCATGACGGCGGGCACGTTCAGAATCTTGCCTGCTTTGGCGGCACCTTCATCGGTCGTGATGTCGGACGCCTGAAACTCCTGCTCTTTCAGAAGCGTCTTGATGTTCTTGCGCTCGATGACCTGATATCCCCGCTTCATCAGCTCGAACGTGAAGTAGTCCCCAATCTGGTTCTTGACCGCTTCCCCATAGACCCGGCCGGTCACCTCGACGATCGCGACTTTCTCAATCTTAGAGAAGTCGTAACCGACCACCGCTTGACTCTCCCCTTTGGTCGAAGCACAGCCGGCCACCGCCAGCCCCGTCAGCAACACACCAACCAACACCGTTCTCATGGTTTGAACCTCCTATACTTCTGAAACTGCACGACTACATGCGTCAACTTATGTACGCCATCCTGTCCGCGTTGTCAATCTCTTGCGTTCGCATTGGATGGGAAAAACCGCCGGCATCTTACACATCATATCCGTACGCTGCCACCCCATGCTTACTGACCCAATCCTTTTCAGTAAGAGTCATTATCGAAAGACGCCCATGAAAAGTTGAATATTTCTGCGTAACCCCGGAGTTTTCGAGGTCCGCCCGCCGCGCAGGCAAAAAAGCGCGAACCTTGGCAGCCCCTGGCGAGGTAGGAAGGAAAAGGGTTGGCTGACAACCGGGGCGCCACTATAATGGCGTCCAATCGACTTGTGGAGATTACCTATGTCTGAGACAGCAGATCGTAAGGAAACCGGCGCTGAAGAGAGCTTCGAACAGAAGGTCAGCGCCGTTATTGAGATGGTTCGACCCGCCCTGCAGGGGCACGGCGGCGATGTGGAGTTGGTCGGCGTGGATCTGGATAAGACCGTCCGGGTGCGTTTGCAGGGGGCCTGCCGGGGCTGCCCGGGCGCGCTGATGACGATGAGAATGGGTATCGAGCGGATTCTGAAGGAGCGCGTGCCCGACGTGAAGCAGGTCGTGGCCGTTGGCTGACAGCCTGCTTTCGGGCCATGCGGCAGGCGTTGAGGCACTTGGCTTCAATGATCTTCGGTGGAGGTCTCTTCGAAGAATTCGCGAATCCGGTCGGCGTCGGGTTCCTCTATCACACCTTTCTCGGTAATGATCGCGGTGATGTTCTGCGCCTCGGTGACGTCAAAGGCGGGGTTGTAGGCGCGCGCCCCGGGCGGAGCGGTCTGCAGGCCGCCACACCGGGTCACCTCCTCCGGATCCCTTTGTTCGATCGGGATCTGGGCTCCGTCGGCAATTGTCAGGTCGAAGGTGCTGGACGGGGCGGCGACGTAGAACGGAATCCCGTGGTATTTCGCCAGCACGCTGAGGCTGTAGGTGCCGATCTTATTGGCCGTATCGCCGTTGGCCGCAATCCGGTCGGCGCCGACGATCACCACCTGAATCTTTCCCTGCTTCATCAGGTAGCCCGCCATGTCGTCGCAGATCACCGTCACGAGGATGCCGGCCTGCCTCAGCTCCCAGGCCGTCAGACGGGACCCCTGCAGCAGCGGACGCGTCTCATCGGCGTAGACCTCGAAGAGCCTGCCTTTTTTGTGCGCCTCGTACAGTGCCGAGAGAGCGGTCCCCTGGCCGGCGGTGGCCAAAGCCCCGGCGTTGCAGTGCGTCAGAACGCCGGTGCCGGCGCGGATAAATCTCTCGCCGTACCGGCCGATTTGCCGGCACATCTCGACGTCTTCATCATAGATTGCGTTCGCTTCGGCGAGGAGCGCCTCGGTGAATTGCGGCACGGTTGTTTCGGGCTCTGCGGCGAGTTCCTCGGCCCGGCGTCGAACCCGTTCGAGAGCCCAAAACAGGTTGACCGCCGTCGGCCGCGACGTGGCGAGGTACTCACAAGCTTTGCTCACCGGCTCGAACGCAGCCTGCATACTCTTGCGGTCGGTCAGCCACTGCAGGGCCAGGACCGGGCCGTAAGCCGCCGCGACGCCAATTGCCGGCGCACCACGGACGGCCAACGTCTGAATCGCTTCATGAAGCTGCTCGACGCTGCGAATCGGCAGCTTGACCAACTCCGTCGGCAGCCGGCGCTGATCGATCAGCTCCAGCACGCCATCGACACCGCCCATCCATTTCACTGCCTGGGGGATCCTATCCATAGACTACCGCTCCACTCTGGCACCGGTTCCCTTCATCACTTTCTCGACCTCGCTGAGGGTGGCCATGGTCGTGTCGCCCGGCGTGGTCATCGCCAGAGCCCCGTGGGCGGCGCCGTAGTTGACGGCCTGCTGGGGGCTCTTGTCCTCCAGGAAAGCATAGATCAGGCCCGAGGCGAAGCTGTCGCCGCCGCCGACCCGGTCATAAATCTCGAGACCCATCCGCAGCATCGCGTCGTGGAACTGACCGTCGGCGTACAGGACGGCGCCCCAATCGTTGATCGTGGCCGTCCTGACATTCCGCAACGTCGTCGCCACGACGCGGAAGTTCGGGAATTCCCGGAGGGCCGCCTCGATCATCGTTTTGAAGTTCGTCGGATCGAGCTTGGAATAACTCTTGTCCAGATTCGGCACCTCGAAACCGAGGGCCGCCGTGAAATCCTCCTCATTGCCGAGCATCATATCGACGTAGGGGGCAATGGCCCGATTGACTTCTCGCGCCTTCTCCTGCCCGCCGATATCCCGCCAGAGCGAATCCCGGTAGTTCAGATCATAGGAGACGATGGTGCCATGTTTCTTGGCGGTTTTGACGGCCTCGAGGACGACGTCAGGTGTGGTCGGCGACAGGCCGGCGAAGATGCCGCCCGTGTGGAACCAGCGAATGCCGTCCTGCCCGAAAATCCTCTCCCAGTCGATGTTGCCCTTTTTCAGTTGGGAGGCGGCACTGTTGGCCCGGTCGGAGCAGCCGACGGCCCCGCGGATGCCGAAGCCCCGCTCGGTAAAGTTCAGGCCGACGCGAGTCTTGCGGCCGATCCCGTCGAACGGCACCCACTTCACATATTCCAGGCTGACGCCGCCCTGGAGCATTAGGTCCTCGAGCAGTCGGCCGACGGGATTGTCGGCGATAGCCGTGACCACGGCGGCCCGTTTGCCGAAGGTCCGCCTCAAGCCGCGGGCGACGTTGTACTCGCCGCCGCCTTCCCAGACTCGGAGAGATCGCGCTGTGTGGATTCGTACATCGTCGGGATCGAGCCGGATCATCACCTCGCCCAGCGAGAGGATGTCGTACTTGCACAAGAATTCCGGTTTCAGCTCAATGACCGCCATAACACCTCCTTGACTACACCCGGTAGATTTCTCCCTCGCGGAACTGGCGCCACGCCGGCTCGAAGGACTTTCGTCCGGTTGGGACCGGCCTGGGAGTGACCGTGGTACAACAGAAGAAATCGGGCGCGTTTTCGTCGTAGTGGGTTCGCAGAGTTTTCCTTCGCAACTCCTCGTTTTCCGGCCGGAAAGCCAGAGGCGCGCCGGTCGCCGGATTGACGATGTCCGGGTGGATCGGTATGCCGTGCGGGCTGAGGACCAGGTACGAGCCGCGCGAGCCGCCGCCCTGGACGAGCAGGTCAATGATGGCCCGCAGGTAGGCAATGCTCGTCAGCGCCAGATGCTCGGCCTGGATTGCCGCGAGGAGCGAGGCCGCATCTTTGGCCGCCAGGCCGTTATTCCGGATTTCCTGGTAGAGTTGAAGCGCCATCCTGAGACTCTCATTGGCGTCGTTTTCCTCTCGGATATGTGCGGCGGAGGTTGTCATCCGGTTCTGGATCTCCTCGACGACGTCCTGCGGCGGCCGACCCGATGACTGGCCCCATCGGCCCAGCTTCTCGATCAGGTCCTGAATTTGCCGCCCGATCTCTTCCTCGTAATCCGGGTAGTCGGCCACGTCGCAGCCATAGGCATGGACGATGTATTCCGCTGCCCGCAGGCCGCCGACCTGGCCGGCATTGAGGGCCGAGCCGCCGGGCCGTTTCACGCCGTGCGTGCCCGCCATCTCGCCGATCACGAACGTGTGGCTGATGCTGGACTCCCACCACTTGTTTACGGCGAAGCCGCCATTATTGTGCTGGGCGCAGACGGCGATCTCCAGCGGCTCACGGTACAGGTCGATGCCGTTCTCCCGGTAAATCTCCACGGCCGGCGGATTCATGTGAGTCAGACGCTCGATAGGTGTTCTCTGCAATGCGCCGGCGTCTCGAAGATACTCGAAGGCTTCCGGCTCAAGCTCGTCGATATTGAACGGCTCCATGGACCTGTCGCCGAGGGGATTCTGTCGGAAGTCCAGGAAGACCCGCCGGCCCTGCTGCCTCTCGTGGAAGACGAGGATGTCGATCAGCGAGGATTGCAGATTCTCGATCCGCTGAGGGTCGAAGGGCCATTGATAGCCCTTGAGAAAGATGGCGGTCGCCATCGTTTTCATCGAGGGGAAGAAATCGGCGAGAAAGTCGTGCTCCTGCCCGCCGTCGGCGTCCGTGCTGAAGAGGCGCGGAACGGCCTGCATATACGTGCCGGAGACGTTCCAGCGGAATTTGATGCTGGCCAGTCCGAACTGCGACTCCGTCAGGTTCTCCGCGATCAGGCCCGCTTTGAAAGCGAGACCGTGGATGCCGAACTGCCCTTTCGGATAGACGCTGGTCTGGTACAGCTCGCCCGGTCCGCCCGCCGCCAGCACGACGTTGGCCGCGAGAAACACGTGCAGCGCGTAGTCGGATGAGGTGATCTCGGAGCTGTCCAGGGTCACCACGCCGAGGATTCGCTTCGCTTTGCCGGAGCCGGCGGTGAGCAGGTGGGCGACTTCCTGGTTGTCGAAGATCCGGATGCCGCAGCGTTCGACCTGCCGTTGAAGACATTCGCTCATGAACCTGCTCGTCTTCGGCCCGGCGCTCGTGGCGCGTTCGGCCGGGTCGTGATCGGTCTTGTAGCCGATGAACGTGCCCAGGGAATTCGTGGGAAAGGCCACGCCGGCCTCCACCAGGTGGTAGAACTCACGCAGGGAGCCGATCCCTTCGGCCAGGGCCAGGTCGCCATGGCAGCAGCCGGCGGCCGTAAGAGTATCCGCGAACGCTGCGGCACAGTCCGGCACGTTGGGGCTGGTGCCCAGCTTGTAGTACGTCTGCTTGTCCGAGCCGCTCATCCGCGAGGCGCCGAGCCCCAGGCCCCGCGTCACGACGGCGATGCGGTCCGGCGCGTCCTCGATCCCCTGACGCTGCATGAACGCGCAGAGATGGACGGCGCAGTTCATGCCGGCGGCGCCCGCGCCGACAACAATCGTATTGTAGCGATAAAATGTCGCCTTATGACTGGCTATCAGTCTCGTTGCCACGTCCCCCGTCCTGCGTTGCATGAGTTGGGTTCTCGATCCTGCCCGGGTCCGCCCCGGGGATTCTCAATCCATATTGAAGTTCCGCCCGGTCTTTTGGCTGATCTGTTCGGGTGAGGCGTTTGCGAAATCGAGATCGGGATATTTCTTAGCTCGTGCCCCGTCGATCAACTGCTTCATGGCCGCCAGCTCCCGGGCCAGCAGCTTGTAATCCTGCTCGTCGATGATCTTCTGCATCGTGGCTTTCTCGATCATGCTGAACGAGCCGCCGAGCACGAGCACGCCGGCGCGGATGTACTCGGGTATGTTGGCCGCATTCGTGCCGCCCGTCGGCACGAGGCTGATCATTTTATGAAGGGCCGGATCGATCGCCTCGACAAAGGCCGGGCCGCCCAGCTCCTTGGCCGGGAAGATCTTGCACAGGTTCGCCCCTTTGGCAAACTGGGACACGACCTCGGTGGCACTGCCGCAGCCCGGGATCATCGCCACCCGGCTGGCGAACTTCTGGAAGCCGGCGTCACTGAAGTTGGCCGCCGAGACCAGGTAGCACGCCCCCGCATCGACGACCTGCTGCAGCGTGGGCAGGGGGTCGTCCGGATGTGCCTCGTTGTAGACGTTCAACATGCCGGGCCAGTCGATCAGGCTCGCCGAGCCGGCCATGAACTCGGGCAGCTCCTGGCGCAACCGCGCCAGCTTCTCCAGCGGTTTGCGGATCCGGCAGGTCACTTCCATATTGCTGATGCCCGCCGCCAGGAGGGCTTCTGCCGTCTTGACGATGTCGAGCTTGTCCTGGTTGAAGACGAGAATGAAGCCGTCCCGCACCAGCCTGGCGATTACCGTTCTGATGTCTATGAGCATTGTCATACCTCGTGCAGGGCAGGCACGGGGGCCTGCCCCCTACAGTCTTCGCAGGTGGAAGCCGCCATCGACGTGGATGACGCTTCCGGTCGAGAAATCGAGCCGGCCCTCGGCGATGGCGCCGACTGCTTTGGCGACGTCGCCGGGCTTGCCCCAGCGCCGGATGGGAGTAAGCCCCTCGGCGATCAGCTTGTCGTACTTATCCTTCACCGCCCGGGTCATATCCGTTTCAATGATCCCGGGGCTGATCTCAAAGACGCCGACATCGTACTCGGCCAGCCGGTCGGCGTAGAGCCGGGTCATCATGGCGATGCCCGCCTTGCTGATGCAGTACTCACCCCGCGAGGGCGAGCTGGTGTACGCGGAGATCGAGCCGATATTGACGATCCGCAAGGGGCGATGCGGGTCCTGCTTGCGCTGCTCGATCATCCAGTTGGCGACAAGCTGCGTCAGGAAGTAGGGGCCCTTGAGGTTGACGCTGAGGACCTGATCGAAGCTCTCCTCGCCGGCCTCCAGAAGATCCAGTCGTTTCTTCGGAGCGGCCCCGGCATTGTTGACGAGCATGTCGCACCGGCCGAACCCGGCCTTCGTCAGCTCCACGATGGCTCTTCTCACTTTCGCCTCGGCGATACTGCCGGGAGCGAACTCGCAACGGGCGCCCAGCGCGCCGGCTTCGGCCAGCACGTCCGGCTCCTGCTCCTGGGCCCGGTTGATGACCAGGTCGTAGCCCAGGGACGCCAGTTCGAGTGCCACACTTCGGCCGATGCCCCGGCTGGCGCCGGTGACGATAGCAACGGGTCGGTCACCCATGACACAACTCCTTTTCCTGCCGGAGAAACTGATCGATTTCCCCGGCGGCTTTCATACCGTCGGCGACGGCGGCCACCACGGTGGACGGTCCCCGCACGAGGTCGCCGCCGGCGAAGACGCCGCGATGGGACGTGGCGAGTGTACCCGATTTCGTGCGAATCCGTCCATGCTCGAAATCGATGCCGGGAAGTATCTTCTCGATGTCATCCGGCACAGCCTGGCCGATGGCTTCGACCACCACGTCCATTTCGAGACTGTACGTACTCGATTCTACCGGCTCCGGTCGCCGCCGGCCACTCTCGTCCGGCTTGCCCAGCCGCGTGGGACAGAGCTTCAGTCCGGTGAGTCTGCCGTTGCTCGAAAGGTATGCAAGCGGCTGGGTCAAAACGAGGAAGTGAACGCCCTGCCTCATGGCCTGATCGCGCTCGGCACTCCAGGCGGGCATCTCCTGGAAGGACCGGCGATAGATCACGTAGACGTCTCGCGCGCCAAGCTGCGCGGCGGTGACCGCCACGTCCAGGGCCGTATTGCCGCCGCCAATAACGGCGACCGACTTGCTGGCGAGAGTCAGCCCGGCGTCTCGCTTGGCGGCGGACAAGAAATCCATCGCGCTGTACAAACCGGCGAGTTGCTCCTCCACAATGCTTGTGGATTTTGGCAGGCCCAGGCCGACGAACGCGGCATCAAAGCGTTCCGCCAGAATCGCGTCGAGATTGTGTGTGCCATCGAGCTCTTCGCCAAGGTTCAGAATCATCCGGCCTGCCGGCACATCGGCAAATACGGCTTGCACCTCATTCTTGAGTGCGTTGGATTGCCTGTCGGGCGGGATGACGGATTCTACCATGCCGCCGAAGGTCGAACTCTGATCGAAGAGGGCCACGACATGGCCGGCTTCGAGGAGCTTGGCGGCACAAGCCAGGCCTGCCGGACCGGCTCCGATGACGGCGACCTTCTTGCCCGTTGCTTTTGCAGGGACGCGCAGCCTGGACCAGCCGTTCTTGTTGGCCTGCTCCGCGAGATGCCGTTGGATATCCGCAATCGGCAGGGGGGCGTCGCCGATGAAGCGTTGCAGGCAATGGCCCTGGCATTGCTGCTCGACGGGGCACAGCCACGCACAGACCTCCGGAAACACATTGGCCTCGCGGATAACCTCGTACGCCTCGCGTTCCCTGCCGTCCAGGAACAGATGGATGAAGCGCGGGATTTCGATCCCGGCCGGACAACCGAGCCGGCACGTCGGCTCCTGGCATTTTCGGCAGGCCGCGGCCAGGCGCAGCAGGTTGTCTCTGTCGCTCATCCGGCCGTGCCGGAAGATCGGGCCGTAGACTTCGTTGTCCCGCACGACGCAGCCGGTCCGTCCGTTGTCGCGCATGATCTGCGTGCAGGCGCTGCAGCCGACGCAGACCTTCTCCGGATACATCCGCCCATCGTGGATGATATCCCGGGCAAAATCCGGATAGGCGAATCCCATGCGGCCCGCACCGACCAATGTCACGAGGCCGTTCGCCTTGTTGGCGGCGCCAACGCTGGCAAAGAGCGTTCGCAGCCAGCTATAGCCGGTGCCGACGAAAGCGACATTGGGAAACTCCTTCTGAATCTCGCCCGTGATATTGACGAGACGTGCCACGCCGGCCAGGGGATGCTCCGGCTCGGGATACCCGCCCACAATCGGCTCGTTGAAGGGCCGACCGACGTGCGGGTTGTAGTAGGGATTCGCAATCGTGATATTGACGAGCCTGATGCCGCGCTGCCGCAGCAGGCCGATCAATCTCTTCGGCTCGGTCAGGTCCGGTCGGGTGTAATCGCTCTTATCGACTCCCCAGCCGTAAGGATAAGGAATGGCGTCGTAAACGCCGAGCCGTGTCACGATACGCGCCCGGTCGCCCAGCTCTGCGCGGATTCTGTCAATTACTTCCAGAAGGAACCTCGTTCGGTTCTCGAACGAGCCGCCGTATTGGCCGGGCCGGTTGTGACAGGCCAGCAGCTCATTGATGAGATAGCCGTGGCACGACTTGATGTCTACGGCGTCAAAGCCGATTTCAAACGCGAGGCGTGCCGCCTCGACGTACGCGTTTTGGAGCTGGTCGAGGTACTCGTCCGTGACGATGGGCCAGTCGTCCGGAATCTTGCTTTTCCGGTTCGTGTCCGGCCTGGCCTGCGGCGCCATCGGGTCGCGGTACGGGTCACGCTGCGGGATGATCGGTCGGGGCGCCGGACCCGGCTTGCTATAGCGGCCGGAGTGGGTCAACTGGGCGACGATGACGGGCCTGTGGCCGGCTCCGTTGGCCTCGGCGGCCTTTTCTCTCGCCCGCTTGAGAAGAGCTGCAAAGGCCTCTTTACTGCCTTCATGCAGCCATAACTGGCGCGGATTGGCCCTGGCCTCGTGGAGGACGGCGATAGCCTCGGCCCAGATCAAACCGGCGCCGCCGGCGGCAAATCGCTCATACCGGCGCACCGTGAGCTTGTCCGGCCGGCCCTGGGCGTCGCCGTCACAGCCTTCCATCGGATGCACGGCCAACGAGTTCGGTATCACAAGCCCATCCAATTCGACAGGCTCGGCCAGGATCGAGACATCCTCCATAGCATTGACCGAAACGCCCAACTGGCAACTCAAATGCCTGAGGTCCTCAATGCTGCTCAGTCGAAACTCCCATTGTCGCGGCGGCGTGGCTGGCTGTGCGGCTGGAATCGTACTACCTCCCGGAAATTTACTAATTACGATTTGCTATTTACTATTGGAAAGCAAAGCTCTTGGCACGCATCCTGTCTCTTCGCGGCTGTGTTCGGCAGGCGAAGCCAAATAGTAAATCGTCAATGGTAAATAGTCAATTTCAAAGCTTGGCTTTCAGGAACTTGCCGGTATAGCTCTTCGGATTCTTGACGATCTCTTCCGGCGCCCCGGCGGCCACGACGGTTCCGCCCGCGTCGCCGCCTTCGGGACCGAGGTCTATAATATAATCCGCCGTCTTGATGACATCAAGATTGTGTTCGATAACCACCACCGTGTTGCCCATGTCCACGAGCCGCTGCAGGACGTTCAGGAGGTTGTGAATATCGGCGAAGTGCAAGCCGGTCGTGGGCTCATCGAGCAGATAGAGCGTATGGCCGGTGGAGGCCTTGCCCAGCTCGGCCGAGAGCTTGACGCGCTGGGCCTCACCGCCGGAGAGCGTCGTCGAGGACTGCCCGACCTGCATGTAACCAAGCCCGACGTCGGTCAGCGTCTTGAGCACGCGCACGATGGTCGGGAAGTTGGCGAAGAACTCCACCGCGTCCTCGATCCGCATATCGAGCACGTCGGCGATGTTCTTGCCCTTGTACGTGATTTGCAGCGTCTCAGGGTTGTAGCGCGTGCCCTTGCAGCTCTGGCAGGTCACGTACACGTCGGGCAGAAAGTGCATCTCGATTTTCTTGGTGCCCTGGCCCCGGCAGGACTCGCAGCGTCCGCCCTTGACGTTGAAGCTGAACCGCCCCGCGCTGTAGCCGCGAATCTTGGCTTCCCGCGTCATCGCAAAGAGGCGGCGGATCAGGTCGAACGTGCCCGTGTACGTGGCGGGATTGCTCCGCGGCGTCTTGCCGATGGGCGACTGGTCGATCTCGATCACCTTATCGACCTGCGAGATACCGAGGATGTTCTTGTGCTTGCCCGGCTTCTCACGGGACTGGTACAGGGAGCGCTTCAAGGCCCGCAGCAGGATGTGATTGATGAGTGTGCTCTTGCCCGAGCCGGAGACGCCGGTGACGCAGATAAAGACGCCGAGCGGGAACTTGACGTCGATCTCCTTGAGATTGTGCTCGGCTGCCCCCTTGACTTCGACGCACTTCTTCAGACTGTACGCGCGCCGCTTCGCGGGGACGGAGATACTCTTTTTGCCGCTGAGGTACTCGCCGGTGAGCGACCTTTCCGATTTGATGATGTCCTCGATGGTGCCCTCGGCGATGAGCTCGCCGCCGCGCGTGCCGGCGGCCGGACCGATATCGATGATATGGTCGGCGGCCCGCATGATATCCTCGTCGTGCTCGACGACGATCACGGTGTTGCCGATTCGGCTGAGCGTCTGCAGAATGTTCAGGAGCCGGTCGTTGTCCCGCTTGTGCAGGCCGATGGTGGGCTCGTCGAGCACGTAGCAGACCCCGACCAGACCGCTGCCGACCTGCGTGGCGAGACGGATACGCTGGGCCTCGCCGCCCGCCAGAGTGCTGCTTGTGCGGTCGAGCGTCAGATACCCGAGCCCGACATCGACCATGAATTGCAGGCGTGCTTTGATCTCCTTGAGGATCTGGGTGGCAATAATGGTCTGTTCCTCATTGAGGTCGAGCTTATGGAAGAACCGCTGGGCCCTTTCGATACTCATTTCGGTCAACTGCTGGATGTTCTTGCCGCCGACCGTCACGGCCGTGGCCTCCGGCCGCAGCCGCGCGCCGTTGCAGGTCTGGCAGGGCTGCTCGGAAAGGTAGCCGTGCAGGCGGGTCTTCACGTACTCGCTGGTCGTGTTCTTCCAGCGCCGGTCGAGGTTGGGAATGACGCCCTCGAACCACATCCCGTATTTCTCCTCGTCCGCGTCGGTCGTGCCGTACATCAGCATGCGCTGGACGTCCTTCGGGATCTCCTCGTAGGGAATGGATTTGCTGGTGCCGGCGTCCCGGCAGAACCGTTTGACGAGCCGGTTGTAATAGATGTTCATTCGCTTGCCGCTGCGGCGCCAGGCGTCGACGGCCCCGTTCTCGAGCGAGATGCTCTTGTCGGGCACGATGAGATCGGGGTCGAACTCCAGAATGGTGCCGAGCCCGTCGCAGCTTCGGCAGGCCCCGTACGGGCTGTTGAAGCTGAACAGTCGCGGCGAGAGCTCTTCCAGGCTGGCCTCCGGATGCTCCGGACAGGCGAACCGCTCGCTATAGATGACCTCTTCCCATTTGCCGTCGCTCTCCCGGCCCTTCTCGGCCGCGGGCTCCTGGATGAGCACGAGCAGAATGCCCTCGGCGAGTTTCAATGCGGTCTCGACCGAGTCGGCCAGGCGAATACGGACCCCATCGCGGATGACCAGGCGGTCCACGACGGCGGCAATGTCGTGCTTTTGATTCTTGTTCAGATCGGGCACGCTGCGAATGTCGTGAATGGTGCCGTCCACCCGCACGCGCACGAAGCCTTCCCGCTGGATATCGGCAAAGATTTCCTTATGCTCGCCCTTTTTGCCTCGAATCAACGGCGCACAAATCTGGATCTTGGTCTCCGGCGGCCGGGCGAGGATCGACTCGACGATCTGCGAGGAATGCTGGCTGGTGATCTCCCGGCCGCAGACCCAGCAGTGCGGCTGGCCCACCCGGGCAAAGAGGAGCCGGAAGTAGTCGTAGATCTCCGTGGTTGTCGCCACGGTCGAGCGCGGGTTGCTGCTGGCACTGCGCTGCTCGATCGCGATAGTGGGCGGCAGGCCCGAGATATCGCTCACCGCCGGCTTTTGCATCTGTTCGAGAAACTGCCGGGCGTAGGCACTGAGCGATTCGACGTACTTGCGCCGGCCCTCGGCGTAGATCGTATCGAAGGCCAGCGAGCTCTTGCCCGAGCCGCTGATGCCCGTGATGACGACGAGCTTGTCGCGCGGAATGTCCAGACTGATATTCTTGAGGTTGTGCTCCGCGGCACCCGTGATTCTGATTACCTTCTCTGTATGTCCAACCATATTCCCAGCAAGTCAAAGGCCTCGATCTCGTTTCCCCTGTGGTATACGATCCACATCTCCGGTTGTGCACCCGGCCTTTCCCCAGACAGCACAAACCCTCCATTATACCCGCAGCCCTCAGAAAAGCAAAATCCCCGCTCGCACAATTTGCGGGAGGGTGCACGACAAGAGTGTGGCAGGCCGAGTACGCCGTCGGCTGGAATCCCGGTTCGGAATGACTCCTGGCCTTTCATTGTCATTTCGACCGGAGGCACGCGGCAGGCGGGCCGGAGCGGAGAAATCTGGCCGCGAATTCACGACATGCCAGATTCGGGGCCAGATGTCTCGACTCCGCTTCGCTCCGCTCGACATGACAGGTGGGGCAGGATTTACTCAGAACCGGTAGGAGCCCCAGATGGATTCCTCTTCCACCGCCACTTTTTTCGCGTGCACCCGCCGGAGCCGAAACCGAACGGTCCGGATCGTGTGTGACTGACTTTTGTGGGGAGGCGTCGTTCTTGGGCTCGTCACACGAATCGACGCCAGGATTCGGATGCATTTTTCGCTTGGGGGCTACCAGCAGGATCCCCAAGACCCCGTGGAGAGCGGGCCTGGGTTCCCAAACGCGACGGAATGCGTTTGGGGTCCCCCACCTTGACGAATCGAGCCCGTTCATTCATACCTCTGCTGGTAGCCTGTTATGCGCTAAACGCCATCTCTTCGTATCGCCACAAAACGTAGTCGCACACTCCGGGTCCATGAAGATAGGCCGCCGTTTCCTCGCATGGGGAATCGCGGTATAATGATATTGCCTTCCTCATAGAGGGCGGCAGACTATGGGATTATGCCGGCGGATAACATAAAGGAGGCTACAGGACATGTCGGCGGCTGCGGTAATCATTCTCCGAATCAAGCGGGCTTTTGCGTTCCTGCGGGAACGGCGGGCGGTGTCTCCCGAATCCGCTATCCCGGAATCAGAGGTCCCTCACTCGGACAGATGGTATTACCGGCGGGTCGTTGCTCATGGAGCCATCAAGAGGATCGGCGACCGATGCTATCTCGACGAGACTCTCGCACAGGCGTACCTCCGGGCGCGCCGAAAACGGGGTCTCTTATTCGTGGCGATAGTGGTTGTGGCATTCTGCGTGTTCTGGCTGGTGTGGGCGTTGATATGACATTGGGAATGAATGAAAGGTGGTCAACGAGTGAGAAGCAGGTTGCCCGGCGGGCGTTCGACGCTGCACGGGGGCGAGAATACAAGCAGCTTCTGAGCCAGACACGCCAGATGGCAGATGCTATGCAGGAACCGAGCGACCTGTGGCGGCTGCACGATTTCCTTACGGAGACAAGAAGAGAAATCGATGAGAAGTACGATTACCGATACTCCGTGCTCATCGTTGTCTTTGCGCGGCTCATCCACGAGGGGTGGCTGAGCCTCGAAGAGTTGGAGGGTCTGAGCGAAGAGAAACTCGCGGAAGTTGAACAGATCCTGGAACTCGCCAGGCAGTAGCTGCATGCCATCGAGATTCTGTCCGGCGTTCCGTCCTCGATGAAGAAAGGCGTGACCTCAGCCCTTATGCTAGGCACGGACCGAGTTACGATTGCGATCGCCGGTCAATGTGCCACTCGAAGTCAGGTGTTGCGGGCCAATGCGCGATTTGCATGAATGGAACCTCTCGTATGCCGAGGCTCGGCGGTTGCAGGTGCAACTGGCCGGCGCGGTGCAGTTCGTGCCGCTGGAAAGAGAGCCCCAGTTCATCGCCGGGCTTGATTGCGCGTTCAGCAAGGATGGGAAGAGGATTTTCGCGGCCGCGGTCGTGCTGAAGGTGATAGGTTCTCGCCGGGGTCGCCGGATTCCTTCGCGTTCGAGCTTGTCGAGACCGTCTCGGCGACTCAGGAGACGAAGTTCCCCTATATCCCGGGCCTGCTGTCCTTTCGCGAAGCGCCCGCGTGTCTGGAGGCCGTGCGGAAGCTGACGACAGAGCCCGATTTGTTCATGATCGATGGGCAGGGGGTGGCGCATCCGCGGCGGCTGGGTTTGGCCTCACATCTGGGCCTGTTCCTCGATAAGCCCACCATCGGTTGTGCCAAGAGCCGGCTGATCGGCACGTTCGAGGAGCCGGGCGGCGACAGAGGGGCATACAGCCTGCTGCGGGACGGCGACGAGGTCATCGGGGCCGTGGTCCGGACGCGGAGCCGGGTCAAGCCGATCTTTGTCTCCGTCGGGCACCGGTGTACGCTGGAGGACGCAATCCGCCTCACGCTCGCGTGTGCGACGAGGTACCGGATTCCCGAGCCCACCCGCCTGGCGCACCAGGCCGTCAGCAGGCTCAAATAGCTGTCATTGGCCACGAGCCAGCGTGCCATAGGTCCTATAGGTCGAATAGGTCTTATTGGTCCCATTCCGCCCAGAGGCTTGCAGGAGCGGGATTTTTCGCGTAGATAGGAACATTTCGGCGGCCCGTGACGTAGTTGGGGCTAAGCTTTTGGTGTGCCGAAAGACCAGCCTCCGGCTGGACAGGGTTTGAGGGGCTTACAGGGTTGGAACTCTTGCTTGGGGAAAGTCTTTATGGCGACGGATGTTAAGCAGATCAGCAGCTTAGTCCAGCAGAAGAGCGATTTTGTCCGGTCGTTGTTCGCGGAACTCGACAAGGTCATCGTGGGGCAGCGTTACATGCTCGAACGGATGCTCATTGGTCTGCTGGCCAATGGGCATGTTTTGTTGGAGGGCGTCCCCGGGCTGGCCAAGACGCTGGCCGTGACGGTCCTGTCCAAGGCGATTGAAGCGGACTTTCGCCGGATTCAGTTCACGCCGGACCTGCTGCCCGCCGACCTGATCGGCACGCAGATTTACCGCCAGTCCGACGGGCAATTCTACACGCGCAAAGGGCCCATTTTCGCCAATATCATCCTCGCCGATGAGATCAACCGGGCGCCGGCCAAAGTGCAGAGTGCGTTGCTCGAAGCGATGCAGGAGCGGCAGGTCTCCATCGGAGAGCAGACGTTCCCCATGCCGAATCCCTTCCTGGTCCTCGCCACGCAGAATCCGATCGAGCAGGAGGGGACTTATCCGCTGCCCGAAGCCCAGCTCGACCGCTTCATGCTCAAACTCAAAATTCACTATCCCGACAAGGAGCAGGAACGCCAAATCCTCGACCGCATGGCGGTGACCGATAAAAAGTTCGATATCAGACCCGTCGTCAAGCTGAGCGATATCGCGGAGGTGCGAGCCATCGTGGACGAAATCTACATCGACGAGAAGGTCAAGGACTACATCGTCAACATTGTCTGTGCCACGCGGCAGCCACAGATGTACGGCTTGAAATTGGGCAATTTCATCAGCTACGGGGCCTCGCCCCGGGCGACGATCTACCTGGCCGTGGCGGCCAAGGCCCACGCCTTCATCCAGCAGCGGGGCTACGTCACGCCGCAGGATGTCAAGAGTATCGGACCTGACGTGCTCCGGCACCGCGTCATCGTCAGCTACGAGGCCGAGGCCGAGGACAAGACCAGCGAAGACATTATCAAAGCCATCTTCGACAATATCGAAGTGCCGTAGGAAGTTGGAAGTGTCAAGTGTGAAGAATGTCATTGCGAGGGGCGCAGCGACGAAGCAATCTCAGGCCGGGCGATGGGAGATTGCTTCGCTTCGCTCGCAATGACATGCCTCCGACAGGAGACTTGAAACTGACTTATGATTCCCGAAGACCTCATTAAGCGCATCCGGGAGATTCAGATTTATACGTCCCGCGCGGTCAACGCCAGCTTCGCGGGCCAGTATGAAAGCGTGTTCCGAGGCCGGGGCATGCAATTCGACGAGGTCCGCGAGTACATGCCCGGCGATGACATTCGGGCCATCGACTGGAATGTCACCGCCCGCACCGGCAAGCCCTTCATCAAGCGGTTCGTGGAGGAGCGCGAGATGACGGTGCTGTTCGCCGTGGACCTCAGCGCCTCAGGCGAGTTCGGGACCGTCAGCAAGATGAAGAACGAGCTGGCGGCGGAGTTTTGTGCGGTCCTGGCGTTCGCCGCGGCCAAGAACAACGACAAAGTCGGGCTGCTGATCTTTACCGACCGCATCGAGCTGTTCATTCCGCCCAAGAAGGGCAGCCGCCATATCCTGCGTCTGATCCGCGAGCTGCTCTATTTCAAGATGCCGAAGCGCAAGACCGATATCCCGCTGGCGCTGGACTACGTCGCCCGGGTGATGCGCCGGCGCGCCACGGTGTTCGTGGTTTCCGACTTCATCGAGACCGGTTTCAAAAAGCCGCTGAGCCTGCTCAATAAGCGGCATGACGTCATCGCCGTGCCGGTCCGCGACCGCGTCGAGATTTCCATGCCCTCGGTCGGCCTGATCGAGGTGCAGGATGCCGAGACCGGCCAGATGATGCTGATCGATACGTCGAGCCGGAGATTCCGCGACCGCTATGGCGATCACAGCTCGCGCCGGTTCCATGACCTTAAGAGCATGTTTCGCTCGTCCAACGTGGATTTCATTCCCATCACGACCGACAAACCGTACATGAACGACTTGATTCAGTTTTTCCACATGCGACATCGGCGTCGCTGACGACAACCGGTCCAGGATTCGTGAGGACATAGACAACGATGGCAGAGAAGCTGGATTTTTCCATCCCGCAGCGGAAGGCCAGAAGTTCGGCGACCGGCGTGCTGACCGTGCTGGTTCTTGTCTTTCTCGCGGGTTTGGGCGTGGCCAATCTGTTGGTGGCGCTCTCGGGCAGGAAACCCGCGAGTTCCGGGTCGGGGCGTGACCTTTCTACGGAACAGGTCAAGGACCTGGCCTCCAAGCTGGCGCAGCGCAGTTTGTACCAACAGGCGGCGGCGACTTGGCGGGACTACCTGGCAGCCGCCAAACTTACGGACACCGAGCAGGCCCGGATTCATTTCCAGATTGGCACGCTGCTGGAAAAGGCCGGTCTCTATGCCGACGCGGTCGAGCAATATTACCGCAGCGAGGCGGCGGCCGGACTGGAAGAGCTTCGCACGCAGATCAACGCTCACGTCAAGGACTGCTTTGAACGGCTCGGCGAGTTCTCCGCCCTGCGCTATGAGGTGATGGATCGCACCAGTTTCCATCCGTCGGAGGCGGCGGGGGCCAAAATCGTCGCGGAGATCGGCGCCGAAAAGATCACCGAGGCCCAGTTGGACACGCGGATTGAGGAGAGCATCGAGAACCAACTGGCCCCCATGAAAGCGTTCCTGACACCGGAGCAGCTCAACGAGCAGAAAAAGCGGGCTCTCGAGCAGTTCCGCAATCCGAAGTCCAAGCAGGAATTCCTGCAGAGCTGGCTGGCTGAGGAGATTCTGTATCGTCAGGCCTTGCAGGATGAGTTGAGCGAGAAGCCCGAAGTCAAGCGGCTCGTTCACGAGCTGATGCGGGGGGCGTTGAGCCGGCAGTTGATGAGCGAGCAGATTGCCTCGAAGGTCAACATTACCGACACGGATTTGCAGACGTATTATGCGGCCAATAAGGACAAGTACGTCGAGCCGGCCCGCGCCAGGATCAGTCACATCCTCGTCGCCGACCAGGAGCGGGCGAACGAGCTGCTCAAACGCGTCCAGGATGGTGCCGGCTTCGCGGGCTTGGCGAAGGAATCCTCCGAGGACAAAACCACAAAAGATAACGGCGGTCGAATCGCCGATGATGTTTTGAAAGGCGCGTCTGTCCCTGGTATCGGCGACGCAAATGATCTCAACGCCGCGATTTTTGCTGCCGGCGCTCCCGCCGTGCTCGATAAGCCGTTCCAAACGGACAAGGGGTGGGAAATTGTCAAAGTCGACGAGAAGCACCCCGAGCGGCAGAAGAGTTTCGAGGAAGTCCGTCAGCAGGTGATGATGGAGCTGCTGCGGCGCAAGAGCGAAGACGTGCAGCGCCAGTACATCAAGGAGATGATGGACAAGCAAAAGGTGATTATCCATACATCGGCGTTGGCTCCGGCTCAACAGGACAAGACAGAGGAAACACCGGCGAAGCAATGATCGAGTCGAACGTGACAACAACGACGAGATGGCTCATGACAAGCATGCTGGCGGGCCTGCTCGTCTTGGCCGGCTGCGGGAAGGGCTCGAAAGAGGCCGCGGC
>Ga0315281_10001950_pt1 | contig 30658 bp, 30 predicted proteins | sample YL17G07_0_MG_FD_204540 | JGI IMG/M metagenome (GOLD analysis project Ga0315281, IMG submission 204540) | Sediment microbial communities from Yellowstone Lake, YNP, Wyoming, USA - YL17G07_0 | ecosystem: Environmental > Aquatic > Freshwater > Lake > Sediment | place: USA: Wyoming | collected...
TTCGCTCCACGCTTCCTTCCCACACTCGGTCGCCCTCATGCAGTTGCGCTTCGCTTCGTTTGCTGTGGCCAACTTACGAGAGGACTTCCACCTCCAAGATCGCGCCCATGCTGGGCGCACAACAAAACCCCGCCAAGCTTGCGCCGGGCGGGGTTGCCAGAAACGTTGGGAATGCGCTGATTACTTCTTGGCGGGCTTCTCTTCTTTCTTGACCTCTGCTTTTGGCTCTTCTTTCTTGGCATCGGTCTTTTTGCCATCCGCTTTCTTGTCGGCCTTGGCTGGCGCTGCGCCGTCCACGGTCAGCTCGGAACGCATTTTCGCCACCGACTTGTCGCCGAAACCATTGACGTTTTTCAGGTCGTCCACAGTCTTGAATGGGCCGTTCTTCTCGCGGTATGCGATGATCGTCTCGGCCTTCTTCGGGCCGATGCCATTCACGGCTTCAAGCTCAGCCTTGGTTGCTGTATTCAGATTGACGGCGGCCATTGCCATGCCGGAAAAGGCGAAGAATGCGATCAATACCAGTAGCAGTTTTTTCATGTTATTTCCTTTGCAAAAGTTAAACAGCACACACCGTCTGGTTAAAAACGGGCGAAAACATTCTAGGTTGACGAACTCAATAAATAATCTACATAGCGCACCACACCCTGTTCCACGTTCAGGAACGGCTCATCATATCCTGCCGCGCGTAATGCTCCCACATCGGCCTGCGTGTAGCTCTGGTACTTTCCCTTCAATTGTTCCGGAAACGGGATGTAGCGTATCAATTGCTGCCGTTGCATTTCTTCCAGCGTCAGCGCACCTTCGCCTTGTGCGCCACGCAGGGCGTTGACGGTGGCGGCGGCCACATCGTTGAAGCTTTGCGCCTTGCCCGTGCCAAGGTTGAAGATGCCGGATTTGCCGAGGTGGTTGAGGAAATGCATGTTGACCTTGACCACGTCCTCCACCGAAATGAAATCACGCAACTGCCCGCCATTCGCATAGCCATCGCACCCCTCGAACAGCTTCACATATCCATCGGCACGGTACTGGTTGAAAAAATGGTAAGCCACCGAGGCCATGCGCCCCTTGTGCGCTTCGCGCTGGCCGTAAACGTTGAAGTAGCGCAGGCCGACAACTTGCGCTGTGCGCCTGTCCCAGCGGCGGCGTACCACCTGGTCGAACAGGAATTTGGAGTAGCCATAGACATTGAGCGGCGCCTCGAATTCGCGGCCTTCGCGGAATACCTTGCCTGCGCCATAGACGGACGCGGAGGAGGCATACAGCAGCGGCACTTCCTCGTTCTGGCAGTAATTCAATAACTCCAGCGAATAGCGGTAGTTGTTTTTCATCATGTAGCGGCCATCGCTCTCCATGGTGTCGGAACACGCGCCCTGGTGCAGCACCGCAGTCAGCAGCCCGTCGAAGAAACCCTCCTCCAGCTTGCAGAAAAATTCTTCCTTGTCCAGATAATCGGCGATATCGCAATCCGCCAGATTCTTGAACTTGTCGGCATACTTGAGATTGTCCACCGCGATAATATTGTTTTCGCCGCGCTCGTTCAGCGCCTTCACCAGATTGGAACCGATAAAACCAGCAGCTCCCGTGACGATGTAGTACATGTTTGCTCCTTAAAATGGAGAAGGGATAAAGGGGAAGGGATAAGGGTAAAGGGGGAAGGGTAAAAACCATGCGGTGCGCTGCACCACCACCCTTCCCCCTTCTCCCTTCACCCTTCTCTATCGCCCCTTCCCCCTTCTCCAATGTCTTGTAAAATCTCTTCCCGGCTCACCACCGCCGTACCCAGTTTACCCACCACAATGCCGGCAGCGCAGTTGGCGATGCGCACGGCATCGCGCAAATCCGCGCCGCTCGCCAGCATCGTCGCCAATGTCGCAATCACGGTATCGCCCGCGCCGCTGACATCGAACACTTCGCGCGTTTGTGTCGGCTCATGCAACACCTCGTTGGCGCGATACAGGCTCATGCCGTCCTCGCTGCGCGTCACCAGCAGCGCGTCGAGTTGCAATTCCGTGCGCAACTTTTCCGCTTTCGCATTGAGTTCGGCTTCGGTTTTCCAACTGCCCGCCACTTCGCGAAACTCGCTGCGATTCGGCGTGAGCAAGGTCGCGCCGCTATAACGCAGGTAATCATCACCTTTGGGGTCTACCAGTACCGGCTTGCCAGCGGTACGCGCAGACCGGATCATCTCGGCAATATGCATCAGCCCGCCCTTGCCGTAATCGGACAGGATCACCACATCGGCGAGCGGTAGCTGGGTATGAAAATCTGCCAGCTTTGCGTGCAGCACTTCGTGGCTGGGCGGCGTTTCAAAATCAATGCGTAGCAACTGCTGATGCCGTGCGATGGCGCGCAATTTTACGATGGTGGAAATGCTGTTATCACGGTGCAACAGCGCAGTGAGGTTGGTGTGCTCATTGAGCAATTTTTCCAGACACGCGCCCGCCTCATCATCACCCACTACCGACAGCAGCGTGCATTGCGCGCCAAGCGCCGCGATGTTGCGCGCCACATTGGCCGCACCGCCGGGGCGTTCCTCAACGCGCGAAACCTTGAGCACTGGCACCGGCGCCTCGGGCGAAATACGCTCGACATCGCCGAACCAGTAACGGTCCAGCATGACATCGCCGACCACCAGCACTTTTGCATTTCCAAATGATGGCAAGGTTTTCATGCCACGGCTCCAATCTGTTGTGAAATTTCCTGCAGTGCCCGCAGGGGATCGGCGGCACGGGTGATGGGCCTCCCGATCACCAGATAGCTGGAGCCAGCTTCCAATGCGGCGCGCGGCGTCATCACGCGCATCTGGTCATCGGCAGCGGCATCTGCCAGGCGGATGCCGGGTGTAACCAGGCAGAATTTATCCCCAAGCTCACGGCGCAACAAAGCGGCTTCCTGCGCGGAACATACCACGCCGTCCAGCCCGCTATCGCGCGCCAGAGTAGCGAGGCGCAGCACCATGTCAGCCGGAGTGGCGTTCATCCCCAACTCAGACAAATCTTCCTGCGCCATGCTGGTGAGCAATGTCACGGCAATCAGCCTGGGTGGTCGGGCCGCCTGTGCCACCGCCTCACGCGCCGCTTCCATCATCTTGCGCCCGCCCAGCGCATGCACGTTCACCATCCACACCCCCAAGCCGGCAACCGCTTTGCAGGCTTGCGCGGTGGTGTTGGGAATATCGTGAAATTTCAGATCGAGAAAAACTTCAAAGCCTCGCTTCATCAAATGATCCAGCAAGATCGGGCCAGTGGCGGTAAACAATTCCTTGCCGACCTTGAGGCGGCACAATGAAGGTTGCAGCTTATCAACCAGTGCCAGTGCGGGCGTGGCCTCCGGATAGTCGAGCGCGACAATAATTTTCGGGTCGGTCATACAGTCAATCCGTTTTCTTCACTGCGTCGCGGCGAATAAGTTTCCCATCCGTGGCAGGCCGGGCAATGCCAGTAAAACTGGCGCGCCTTGAAGCCGCAATTGCTGCACCGGTACATCGCCAGCGAACGGGTGCGCTGATGCACCAGTTTCTTTACCATCTCCACATCGGCGCGGCGATCATCGGATATTTCCAGCAGGCGCGCCTCCAGCAACTTGTCCAGCCCGAGCAGCGTCGGGTTGCGCTGCAATTCATCACGCACCAGCTTGTATGCCGCCTCCGCGCCGTCGCGTTGCAGGATGGCATGAAACAGCGCATTCATCAAATCCAGCGAAGGGTATTTCGCCAGATAATCCTGCAACACGATGATGCCCGTATCCGCGTGGCCGATCTGGCGATAAGCCTCCAGCAGATGTCCCGCCACCAGCGGCAGGTATTGCGGATTTTGCTGTTCGATGCGCTTCCAGATTTCGATGGCGTCCGCATAGCGCTGCACCGAGCATTCCATGTCGCCCAGCATCATGGTGGCGCGCACTGCCTGCGGATGCGCCTCCAGCGCCTGCTCCAGATGCGCACGCGCAGCGTCCGTCTCATTGTGCGCGATCTCGGCGGCAGCAAGTTCGCAATAGAAAAAAGCCGCTTCCTTGCTGTGCGGCTGGCCGGAGATTTCCGTCAGGCGCTGCGCTACATCGATTGCCTTGAGCCAGTCCTTTTCCTTCTGGTACAACTCCAGCAAAAAATCCAGCGCGGGCTTGGCATAAGGCGTGCCCGGCAATTGCTTGAACAATTCCTCGGCGCGATCAAGTATCCCGGCCTTGAGGTAATCCTGCGCCAACTCAAATAGCGCCTGCTGCCGCTTGTCTTCTTCCAGATCGGCACGCTCAACCAGGTTTAGATGCATGCGCAGCGCACGATCCACCTCGCCGCGGCGGCGAAATAAACTCCCCAGCGCAAAGTGCAGCTCAACTGTTTGCGGATCAACCTTGACCACTTCGATGAATGCCTCGATGGCCTTGTCCTGTTGCTCGTTGAGCAGGAAGTTGAGTCCCTGAAAATAGGAACGCGGCAACACGCTGGATTCGGACAACAGTTGTTTGATGTCAATGCGCGCCGCCAGCCAGCCCATGCCGAAAAACAGCGGGAAAATAAGCAGCATCCAGGGTTCAAATTCCATAAGCGGCGGGTTGGATCAGGAAGGTTGAACGGGTATCGACTGGGTATCGCCAACACCGGCAAGTTTATTTTTCAGGCGCAACTCACGCTTGAGCACGGCAATTTCCCTGCGCTGCCGGAGAATATTCCCCAGCACAGCGAGCATGCCTATACCCACGCCTGTAGCAAAAAACAGCAGCAGGACAACCACCAGCGAAGCCTGCCACTCGTAGCCGAAGAAATAGCGCAGCACCACGGGCTGGTCATTTTTCACGGCGAAGCCGAGCAGTACAAAAAACAGGGTGATACGCAATAGCCAGGTCAGATAACGCATGATTTTCACGCAATAATTTTCATGTGCAAATTAACCAGAGATTCTTTGCAACAATAACACGAACGGGTAAAAAAATTGGCGGCACCATCTTGCGACAGGCCGCCAATTTGCTTGCTGCGCGAGGGTAACGGCACAGCCGTTGGGCACCCCTTGAGGAGCTGCGGGCTACCCTTCTGGATGCTTCAGGATGATGGGTAATCCACCCGCTCGCGCAACTCTTTCCCTGCCTTGAAATGCGGCACATGCTTGGCCGGCACCTGCACCTTCTCGCCAGACTTTGGATTGCGTCCGGTCCGTGGCGGGCGGTAGTTCAGCGAAAAGCTGCCGAAGCCGCGGATTTCGATTCGTCCGCCGCGGGCCAGGATTCCAGCCATGGTATCAAGGATCACTTTGACCGCCAGTTCGGCGTCCTTGGCCAGCAGTTGCGGATATCGCTCCGCCAGTTTGGCGATGAGATCAGAACGTGTCATCTCGCTTCCCTTTATTGTGCGTCAACCTTGGTGGTGTCAAGTTTCGCCTTGAGCAAGGCGCCCAGATTGGTCGTGCCGGCAGAGGTTGTGTTGTCTGCTGAAAATTTCTGCATCGCGGATGTTTCCTCGGCTTTGTCCAGCGCCTTGATCGACAGGTTGAGGCTGCGGTTTTTTCTATCCACGTTGATGATCATGGCCGTTACCGCATCGCCTTCCTTGAAGTGGCTGCGGATGTCTTCGACACGGTCGGCGGACACTTCGGATGCTTTGAGATAGCCTTCGACATCGCCATCCAGGGTAACGGTCGCGCCCTTGGCATCCATTGCCTTGACCACGCCTTTCACTATGCTGCCCTTGTCGCGCGTTGCAATATAGCTGTTGAAGGGGTCGCCATCCATCTGCTTGATGCCCAGCGAGATACGTTCGCGCTCCACATCAATTGCCAGCACCACCGCTTCGATTTCATCGCCCTTCTTGTAGTTGCGCACCGCTTCTTCGCCGGGCATGGCCCAAGACAGGTCGGACAGGTGCACCAGACCGTCGATGCCGCCATCCAGGCCGATAAAAATACCAAAGTCGGTGATTGATTTGATTTGTCCCTTAACCTTGTCGCCCTTCTTGTGGTTCAAGGCGAAATCGTCCCACGGGTTGGATTGGCATTGTTTCATGCCCAAAGAAATGCGGCGGCGCGCTTCGTCGATTTCCAGGATCATCACTTCGACTTCGTCGCCCAGGCTCACCACCTTGGAAGGGTGCACATTCTTGTTGGTCCAATCCATTTCGGACACGTGCACCAGCCCTTCGATGCCCTGCTCGATTTCCGCAAACGCGCCGTAGTCGGTCAGGTTGGTTATCTTGCCGAACAGGCGGGTGCCTTGCGGGTAGCGGCGCGCCAAGCCGTTCCACGGGTCATCGCCCATCTGCTTGATGCCGAGGGAAACACGGTTTTTCTCCTGATCGAACTTGAGTATCTTGGCTTCGACTTCATCGCCCACCGCCAGCACTTCGGAAGGATGCTTGACGCGGCGCCATGCCAGATCGGTGATATGCAACAGTCCATCTATGCCGCCAAGATCCACGAACGCGCCATAGTCGGTGATGTTCTTCACGATTCCCTTGACGATTGCTCCTTCTTTCAGGTTTTCCATCATGGCCTGACGATCTGCGCCCACGCTGGCTTCCAGCACGGCACGACGCGAAACCACGACGTTGTTGCGCTTGCGGTCCAGCTTGATGATCTTCAATTCCATGGTCTTGTTTTCGTAAGGCGTGGTGTCCTTGACCGGGCGGATATCCACCAGCGAACCGGGCAGGAACGCGCGTATGCCGTTCACCATGGCCGTCAGTCCGCCCTTGACCTTGCCGCTGACAAAACCTTCGACGATGGTGCCTTCTTCCATTGCCACTTCCAGCTCATGCCATGCGGCCAAACGCTTGGCTTTTTCGCGTGACAGCTTGGTCTCGCCATAGCCGTTTTCCAGCGATTCGATCGCCACCGTGACGAAATCGCCCGGTTTGACCTCGACTTCACCGGCGGCATTGAAAAATTCCTCGACCGGGATAAAACTTTCTGATTTCAGGCCGGCGTTCACCACCACCACGTTGTGGTCAATGCGCACGACTTGTGCGGTGATCAATTCACCCGCACGCATTTCCTTGCGTGTCAGGCTTTCTTCAAACAGGGAGGCAAAACTTTCCGGATCGGCTACAGCGGCATTAGCAGTCATTTATGGATTTCCAAGACAAACCCGCTTCTGGCGGGGGTTGGTTAACAATCCCGAACGAGTGGCTCGTTGCGGGGCTTAATCAGAAGACAGACGCTGCGCTGACAGAAGACAGAATGATGTACGGCTTCGCCGTGCCTCTTTTAGATATATATTAAAAACGTAGCGAAGCTACACAACATTCTGTCTTCTGTCTTCTGTCTTCTGTCCTCTGTTGCGGTAGCGTGTCAGCACTTCCTGTACCGCCTGCTCGATGTCCATGTTGGTGGTATCGAGCAAGATCGCTCCCGGCGCCTGTTGCAGGGGAGCCGCGCTACGCTGGCTGTCTCGCTCGTCGCGCGCCTGTATATCCTGCAAAAGGGCGGCGATATTAGCACTCATTCCTTTTTCTTTCAACTGTTTATATCTCCGCTCCGCACGCGCGGAGGCCGAAGCGGTCAGGAACACCTTCAGCGCCGCATCCGGGAACACCACCGAAGCCATATCGCGCCCATCCGCCACCAATCCCGGCGCACGGCGGAAGGCACGCTGTTTGCCCAGCAACGCCGCACGCACCTTGGGCAAGGCCGCAATCCTGGAGGCAGAAGCGCCACTCTGTTCGCTACGCAACTCGTCGCCCACCTTCACGCCATCCAGCCAGATGTCCATGCCTTCGAAGCGGATATCGATCTGCGACGCCAAGTCCGCCAACTGCGCTTCCCCATCCAGAGGAATGCCGCGCCGTTGCGCCGCCAGTCCCAACAAACGGTACATCGCGCCGCTATCGAGAAAGTGGTAGCCCAGTTCGCGGGCCACGATCTGCGCCACCGTGCCCTTTCCGGACGCCGAAGGCCCGTCAATGGCGATCACCGGCACGGCCTTGACCACATCAAGGAAACGCTCGAAATAATCCGGGAAAGTTTTTGCCACGCATTTGGGATCGTTGATGCGCACACCCGCACCGCCAAATGCGGCGAGCGAGAAACACATCGCCATGCGGTGGTCGTCGTAGGTATCTATAGAACAGTGAAGGGGGAAGGGGGAAGGGGGAAGAGTAGAAGCGGGTGGCGTGATGCGGATGTAATCCGCGCCCTCTTCCACTGTCGCGCCGAGTTTGCGCAACTCTGTAGCCATCGCCGCGATGCGGTCGGTTTCCTTGACGCGCCAACTGGCGATGTTGCGCAACGTGGTCGTGCCGTCGGCAAACAATGCAGCAATCGCCAGCGTCATCGCGGCATCGGGGATGTGGTTGCAATCGAGATCAATCGCTTTCAGCTTGTCCCCTTCAGGCACGCGCGCCTCCATCCAGTTCGGCCCCATCGTAATCTGCACACCCATCAATTCCAGCGCTTCGGCGAAACGCACATCACCTTGCACGCTGTCGCGCCCCACGCCTTCCACGCGCACCGGCCCGCCGCCTATCGCACCGGCGGCGAGGAAATACGAAGCAGACGAGGCATCGCCTTCCACATAAATTATTCCGGGACTCTGGTAACGCTGCCCGCCAAATACCACGAAGCGCTGCCAGTTCTGCCGTTCAACACGCATACCAAAACGCGCCATCATCGCCAGCGTGATCTCGATATAGGGCTTGGAGATCAGCTCACCCACCACCTCGACCATTACCGTTTTCCCGATCAGCGGCAGCGCCATCAGCAAACCAGTAAGAAATTGGCTGGAAACATCACCGCGCACACATACCCTTCTCTCTCCCACTTGCGGGAGAGAGGGTGGAAAAATCTGCAATGGCGGGAAGCCTTCGTTACCCAGATAGCGAATGTCCGCGCCCAATTGACGCAATGCATCCACCAAGTCCCCGATAGGGCGTTCGTGCATGCGCGGCACACCGGACAGATCATAGCGCCCGCTCGCCAAGGCCAGCGCCGCCGTCAGCGGGCGGAACGCCGTGCCCGCATTGCCCAAGAAGAGTTTGGCTTCCTTCACCGGGAAATCCCCACCGCAGCCCGCCACGCGATAAGCGTTGTCACCCAAGGCTTCTACTTTCACGCCCAAGGTGCGCAAGCCATCCAGCATGCGCTCCGTATCGTCTGAATGCAGCAAGTCGCGCACCTCGGTCACACCATCGGACAGCGCGGCCAACAGCAGCACGCGGTTGGAAATGCTCTTCGAGCCGGGCAGGCGCACCGTGCCGCGCGCGCTTAGCAAAGGGGGGAGATCAAGAAATTCGGTATGGGTCATTTCAAAAATAATCAGGTAATTTGCAGCTCAAGTTTATGCAGCACACTTCCGGCACGCTTCTTACAAGCCTGCCGAAGGCATTGCAGCAATAATCAAGAAACAAGCTTGTCGTACTCGGAGTGACTTCCTATCCAAAACCACGCAACACCCTCTTGCGTATCCAGACCGGCAGCCCGGTAATACAGGCCAACGCGAGCTGACCAATAGCGCCCGACTTTCTTGAAATGCAAGGATGGGCGACGCGGATTTTGTTTCAACATCTCGAAACACTGATCGGCAAGATGCCGAATTTCGGTTGGCAACTGCTCATAGGCCGCCCAAAAGCCGGGCGTAGCCTGATGCCTTAAAGGTCTCTGCATTTGCCCGCGCGCAATGCCGCCATTGCCTCATCGGCAAATTTATCCAGCTTGCCGGATGCGGCATCGCGCTCGAACTGCCTATCCCACGCAGCCGCATCAAACTCGGCGAACCAACTGCGAAAAGCGGCAAGCTCCTCGGCGGAAAATTGTTCAATCTCACGCTCAACAGATTCAATTTTTCCCATAATCAGCTCCTGGATCAACGCGCCAAGTATAGCAGGAAGTGACGGGGATTGCCGTTGCCGGGGGTTGCACGGCAGCAAAGACAACTTCGCCGGGGGCAGCCCGGCAGCTGGTTACCTTTTTTGTCTTGGCAAGACAAGAAAAGTGACTAGCAGCCGGTCTACCACCGGCTAACAGAGCCACCCTCACACTCAAACATTATCCCCACGCAACATCGCCACAACGGCATCGCGCACCTGTTGAAAAATGGCTGAGTTCAAAATTCCAACTTGCGCAACAAACAAGCTATCGTTGGCGGTGAAGAGTTTACCCGGACGGGCGTAGCTGATGCGTTGCAGACTGCCTTGGCTGAAGGCGCTTTCATTCAGCTCTATCGCACCAGGATCGGAAAACGGGTTACTGGTGATTTGACACAACACCCAATCGCCGCGCCCAGCATCAGCCAGTATCAACGCGGGACGGTATTTTTGTGCACTAAGGTCAGAAAATGGAAAGGGAACGACAATTACTTGCCCGGCTGCAAATGCGCCCATGCCGCATCCTCCCCCGGCTTTAGCCAGTCACTTGCCAGTGCGGGCTGTGCAAGCAGTGCGGTTTCGTTTCCTTCATCCAGAAAAATGACGAGCGCCTGGCGCGGCGCATCCACACGCACCGGCTCGGTGTAGTGGATGTGTCCTTGCGGATCAATGGTAGCTCTAACGGCTTGCATCATACTTATCTCCCGTTAACTCGATGTGCATAACATACTCTCCTTGCGCCTCCTAGGCGAGAATTTTCCACGGCACCTATTGTTGCGTCCAATTGCCTCGCACCTGGCTGGCCAAGCGGAATATTTCCTCCAGCTTGGCGGCATCGTTATTTTCCAGCGCCTGATAGACGACATACAGCTCATCCGCATATTGCTTCACTTCGCGCAGCAAAGCATCGCGATTGGCGAGGCTGATGTCGCGCCACATTTCCGGGCTGCTGGCGGCGATGCGGGTGAAATCGCGGAAGCCGCTGGCGGCAAAGGACAGCAGCAGGTCGCGGTTGTCGCGTTGCGCCAGGTCATGCACCAACGCGAACGAAAGCAAGTGCGGCAAATGGCTTACCGCCGCGAACACCGCATCGTGTTCGGTAGCGCTCATCTCGTGTATGACCGCACCGCACGTTTCCCATGCAGCGCGCACGCGCGCCACCGCTTCGTCGGAATTTTCCGGCAGCGGCGTCAGCACCACTTTTTTGCCTTGATATAGATCGGCGTGTGCCGCCGCCGGGCCACTCTGCTCGGCGCCCGCAATGGGGTGTGCGGGAACAAACTGCGCGATTTTCGCACCGAGATGGAGGCGAGCTGCCTCTACCACATCGCACTTGGTGCTGCCGCCATCGGTGATGAGCGTATGCTTGCCGAGATGCGGTGCGATGCGCGCGAAGAGTTCCGCCATCTGCGCCACAGGTGTGGCGAGCAACACCAGATCGGCGTCGCGTAACTCTGCTGCGAGATCGGAGCCGACCCGGTCAATGCTGCCGAGTTGCTGCGCCAGTGCCAGCGTCTGCGCACTGCGCCCGAAGCCGACTACTTCGCCGACTGCCCCTGCCTTGCGCAATGCGAGCGCAAACGAGCCGCCGATCAGGCCGACACCGAAAATAATAACCTTATTTAATTTCATGATCCCAGGTGGCAATTATTAGGCAAATGGACGACGCTATTACTTTGCCAAGGCTACCGGGTAATTTGGATGTTGCGGGTTCGCGATCAACGCCTGCTGGCGAGGGTCAACAATCAAGTCCATCGCCTCCATCGGAATGACACCCAACAATGGTTCATTGCCCAACACAACCGCCTCGGTAACATAGCTACGGTTACCAAACACAATTTCGATTGGCGCAATCTTGGGTACTTTGCGCTGATGCCCGTCCGCCAAGGTGACCACCTGCTGACCGACCTCACTGATATCAAAACCAAGTTGCAAGGCAACTTCTTCCGGGACGCACATGAATGTCGCCCCCGTATCCACCAGGGCATTGACCTGAACACTTTGGCGATTAAAGAGATTGGTTAGTTTAAGTGTGGCGTAAGTTAACCCCATGACTTCCTCCTTGGAATGAGTTGGCATCTTAACTGACATCTACCCGCATACCGACCATTTTACTTGTCAAAAAAGCTCTCAACCTTACAGCGTGCGCCCGATTGCCCCGGCAATCGCCCCCAGCGTGCCCATCAGTTTCTTCAATTCCTGCGGCGTCAGCGCCTGGTCGGCATCACACCACGCTTCACACGGGGTCGGGTGCATCTCGACCAGCAAACCATCCGCACCTGCCGCGATGGCGGCTTGTGACAGCGCTGGCACCATCCATGCCTTGCCGCCCGCGTGCGAGGGGTCGACGATCACCGGCAGGTGGGTTTCCTTTTTCAGCACCGGGATCGCCGTCACGTCCAGCACGTTGCGGTAATAGGTCTCGAAGGTGCGGATGCCGCGCTCGCAGAAAATAATGTTGTGGTTGCCGCCCGCCGCGATGTATTCCGCCGACATCAGCCATTCGGCAATCGTGGCCGACATGCCGCGCTTGAGGATCACCGGTTTGTTGATGCGCCCGACTTCCTTGAGCAAATCGAAATTCTGCATATTGCGCGTGCCGATCTGGATCACGTCCACGTCGTATTCCATGAATGCATCAATCTGGCGCACGTCCATCAACTCGGTCACGATGGGCAGCTTGTACGGACTGGCCGCCTTGCGAAACATGTCCAACCCTTCCACGCCCTTGCCCTGGAAAGCATAAGGGCTGGTGCGCGGCTTGAATGCGCCACCGCGCATCAGGCGGCAACCCGCCTCATGCACATATTTGGCGGAAAAATCCATCTGCTCCTGTGTTTCCACCGAACACGGTCCGGCAATAACCTGTATCTGGTTGCCGCCCAGCGGGATGCCGCCGATGTCGATGACGGTACTTTCCTTGTGTGATTCGCGCGATACGATTTTGTATTGTTTGGCGATGTGCATCGCCGATTCCACGCCGGGCAGCGAGGTAAACATTTCCTCGGTCAACTGGCGCTCGTCTCCAATGGCACCGATCACCGTGCGCTCAATGCCGCGCGAAATATTCGCCTTCAAGCCCGCCGTTTCCAGCCGCTTCACCACCGTGCCGATTTCGGCATCGGTCACATCCCTGCCCATCACAATAATCACGCTGCTTCTCCCATTGCTTGCTTCAATGCAAATAAAAATTTCTCGTTTTCACTTTCCAAACCAATACTCACGCGCAACCAGTCCGGCATATCGTAGCTGGCGATAGGCCGCACGATCACGCCTAACTCCAATAGGCGGCGGTACATGCGTGCCGCGTCGGAAATCCTGAAGCTGATGAAATTCCCATATGACGGGATAAACTCCAGCCCCAGCTTGCCCAGCCCCTGCGTAATCTGCTGCATGCCGCGCCGGTTGAGTTCATGGGTCTGCCTGACGAAGGCCTCGTCCCGTAACGCCGCCACGGCAGCGGCCTGCGCCACGCTGTTGACATTGAACGGCTGGCGCACGCGGTTCATCATGTCCGCCACTTGTGCATGCGCAAACGCATAGCCGACGCGCAAACCGGCCAAGCCATAAGCTTTGGAGAAGGTACGCGAGATAATCAGGTTAGGAAAATCCTTCAGCCAACTCACACTGTCATAGCGGCATTCTACTGGCAGGTATTCGTTATAAGCCTCATCCAGCACTACGAGTATCTGCGGCGGCAGCGCGCGCAAAAAATCCAGCAGTTCCGCCGCATTAAGGAAAGTGCCGGTCGGGTTATTCGGGTTGGCGATGAACACCAGCTTGGCCTGTTGCTCCACGGCGGCCTTCAACATCGCCTTCAGGTCATGACCGAAATTTATCGCAGGCACACTGATGCCCGTCGCACCCACAGCCTGCGTCGCCAGCGGATACACCGCGAAGGCATGATCCGAATACACCGCCCTGTCGCCCACGGTGAGGAAAGCACGCGCGGCCAGCTCCAGCATGTCGTTGGAGCCGTTGCCAAGCACGATGCGCGCGTGTTCAACACCGTAGCGCCTGGATAACGCGTCCTTTAATTCGAAACCGTTGCCGTCCGGATACAGCGCGATGGTCTTGATTGCCTCCTGCATTGCAGCCACGGCCAGCGGGCTGCAACCGAGCGGGTTCTCGTTGGAAGCCAGTTTGACGATGCCGCTGATGCCCAGTTCGCGCTCCAGTTCGGCAATCGGCTTGCCGGGCTGGTAAGGCGCAATGGCACGGATGTAGGGGGGAGCTAGATCTGAATAATTCATTTAACCAAAATCAAACTTGTTGTAGGGCGGGCTCTGCCCGCCAGATTATGTTGTCGGGCAGAGCCCGACCTACGCGGTTGTTCTAAACAGCAACTGGGTATGAACCCAGCACCTTCACGAACGCGGCGACCTGTTTCAACTCGGCCAATGCAGCGGCCACTTTTGTGTCGGACTGATGCCCTTCGATGTCCAGGAAAAATACGTATTCCCACAAGCCGGAACGCGCCGGACGGGATTCCAGTTTGGTCATACTGACACCGTGCCTGGCAAGTGGAGCCAGCAAATCATGCACCGCGCCCGGACAATTTGCGGCTGACATCACCAGCGAGGTTTTGTCGCGCCCGGACGGTGCCACGTCCTGGCTGCCAATCACCAAGAAGCGCGTGGTGTTACGCGGATCGTCCTCGATGTTTTCATCAATCACTGGCACCCCATAAAGCTCCGCCGCATTCTTGCCTGCAATCGCCGCGCTGTCATGAGTACGTTCCGTCGCCATGCGCGCGGCCACTGCATTGCTGAATACTGGAATTCGCTCAGCATTTGGTAAATTCGCATTTAACCAATCCTGACATTGCCCAAGCGACTGAGGATGCGAATACACATGTTTTATAAACGCCTTATCGGGCTGGTAGGACATCAAACATTGGTGCACTGACAACATTACCTCGCCGCACACTTTTGCCTTTTCCGTCTGTAATAACAAATCCAGATTGTGTCCGATCATGCCCTCGCTGGAGTTTTCTACCGGCACGACCCCGTAGTTTGCGTTGCCGCTTTCTACTGCTCGAAATACTTCGTCAAATGAACCGCACGGCTTGCCCTTAACCGCGCTGCCAAAGCGCTTTAAAGCAGCCGCCTCACTGAACGTGCCATCCGGTCCAAGATAAGCCACCGACAATGGAGCCTCCAGCGCGCGGCACTGCGACATGATTTCCGTGAACAATTGCGCCACAGCCTGCTTGCTCAACGGCCCGGTATTATTGTCTTGCACGCGCTGCAAAACCTGCGCTTCACGTTCCGGACGCAGCACCGCTTCGTTATCTTTCAGATGCCCGATCTGCTGAGCCAGTCCGGCGCGCTGATTGACGAGCTTCAACAACTCATCGTCAAGGCGATCAATCTGCGCGCGAAGCTGTTTCAGCCCGTCCGTCATGTTTACGTTTCCAGCGGCAGGTCACGCACCATCAGCACACCGGGAATGGCGGCAATCTGTGCGATCAGTTCGGGTGGCGTGGCGCTATCGGTATCCACCAATGTGTAGGCCATGTCACCGCGTGACTTGTTCATCATGTTGTGGATATTGATCCCGGCGGTAGCCAGCGTGGTGGAAATCTGTCCCAGCATATTCGGCACGTTGGCATTGGCAATCGCCAGGCGGTAGGCCGATTCGCGCGGCATCGAGATATTCGGGAAATTCACCGTATTGGCCAGATTGCCATGCTCCAGGTAATCGCGCACCTGGTCAGCCACCATCACGGCACAGTTTTCTTCCGCCTCTTCGGTGGATGCGCCGAGATGCGGCAATGCAACCACATTGGCCTGCCCCTGAAATTTTTGCGCGGGAAAATCGCACACGTAACAACGCAAATGCTTATCGGCCAGACCCGCCAGCACCGCGTCTTCCTCGACGATGGCATCGCGCGCAAAATTCAGCAGCACGCTGCCCGGCTTCATCACCTGCACGCGCTTGGCATTAATCAGGCCGCGCGTCGCATCCAGCAACGGCACATGCAGGGTGACGAAGTCGCTGTGCTTGAGCAATTCCTCCACGCTGTGCGCCTTCTTCACTTGCGAAGATAAGCTCCATGCGGCATCCACGGTCAGCTCCGGATCATAGCCATACACGTTCATCCCCAGGCTCAGCGCGGTATCCGCCACCAGGCGGCCTATTGCGCCCAGACCGATGATGCCCAGCGTGCGCCCGCGCAGCTCGATGCCTGCGTAGTGTTTCTTGCCGTCCTCAACCAGCTTGTGCAGCGTGGCATCGTCACCCTTGATGCTTGCGGTAAAATGCAGCGCAGGAATGATGTTGCGCGCCGCCAACAACATGCCGGCAACGACCAGCTCCTTCACCGCGTTGGCATTCGCCCCCGCCGCATTGAACACCGGCACGCCGCGCTCGCTCATTTTCTTTACCGGCACGTTGTTGGTGCCCGCACCGGCGCGGGCAATTGCCTTTACGCTGAATGGAATGTGCATTTCCAGCATATTGTGCGAGCGCACCAGAATCGCATCCGGCTCCGCAATCTCGGTGCCTGTCAGGTAACGCGCTGCCGGGAGGCGCTTCAATCCCGTGGCGGAAATTTTGTTCAGCGTCAGAATCTGGAAAGTTTTAGCCATGTTGCTTGGCGAACTCATTCATGAAGTTAACCAACGCCTGCACACCGGCCAGCGGCATCGCATTGTAAATGGAAGCGCGCATGCCGCCGACCGAACGGTGTCCCTTCAACTGCAACAACCCGCGTGCATCCGCCTGTTTGAGAAAGTCGCCATCCAGTGCGGCATCCTTCAGCGTGAACGGCACATTCATGCGCGAACGGTCAGATTTGGTCACCGGGCAATTGTAGAAACCGTTGCTGGCGTCAATCGCGCCGTACACCAGATTTGCCTTGGTGATATTGGTCTTTTCCATCTGGGCAATGCCGCCCTGGCGCTTCAACATCTGGAACACCAGGCCGGCTATGTAAATGCCATAGGTGGGTGGCGTGTTGTACATCGAATCATTGTCGGCATGGGTCTTGTAATCCAGCATGGTCGGGGTTCCGGGCAGCACTCGGCCGATCAAATCCTCGCGCACGATGACGATGGTCAGTCCCGCCGGGCCGACGTTCTTTTGCGCCCCGGCGTAGATCAGGCCGTATTTGCTCACGTCAATCGGGCGCGACAGGATATTCGATGACATATCCGCCACCAGCGGCACATCGCCGCTTTCCGGCAGCCAATTGAATTCCACGCCTCCTATGGTCTCATTCGGCGTGAAATGCAGATAAGCCGCATCCGGATCGCGCTGCCAGGTATCGAAAGCCGGGATGCAGGAAAAATTTTTGTCTGCGCCGGTCGCCACGACATTCACCGCGCCAAATTTCTTCGCTTCGCTGATACCCTTCTTCGACCATTCGCCGGTGTTTACGTAATCAGCCGATTTCTTGCCGCGCAGCAGGTTCATCGGAATCATGGCGAACTGCTGGCTGGCGCCGCCTTGCAGGAACAACACCTTGTAGTTGGCGGGGATGCCCATCAACTCGCGCAGATCGGCTTCGGCCTGCGCCTGGATGCTCATGTATTCCTTGCCGCGATGCGACATTTCCATCACCGACATGCCGCTGCCATGCCAGTCGAGCAACTCCGCCTGTGCCTGTTGCAACACTTCTTTCGGCAACACCGCCGGGCCTGCGCTAAAGTTGTAAATTGTCATGTTTTATTACTCCCAGTTTTCAAAAAATAGTAACCGTAGGGTGGGCTATGCCCACCATGTCGGGCGTAGCCCGACCTACATTTATCCCTCTGCCTCTTCTTCTGAATCAGGATCGGCGATGCGGCTCAAACCGGCCAGCTTGTCGCCCTTGCCCAGATTAATCAGCGTGACCCCCTGCGTAGTACGCCCCATCTCGCGGATTTCCTTGACGCGGGTGCGGATCAACACGCCATTGGTGCCGATCAGCATGATTTCGTCTTCCTGGTTCACTAACGTTGCCGCCACCACTTTGCCGTTGCGGGCAGAAGTTTGAATCGCGATCATGCCCTGCGTGCCGCGCCCGTGGCGGGTGTATTCGGTAATCGAGGTGCGCTTGCCATAGCCGTTTTCGGTCGCGGTCAGCACCACCTGGTTCTCATCTTCAGCCACCAGCAACGCGATCACATGCTGTTTCGCGGCCAGCTTCATGCCGCGCACGCCGCGCGACGCACGCCCCGTGGAGCGCACGTCGTTCTCGTCGAAGCGCACCGCCTTGCCGCCATTGGAGAACAGCATCACGTCATGCTTGCCGTCGGTCAACGCCACGCCGATCAGGTAATCGCCCTCGTCCAGGTTGATGGCGATGATGCCCGCCTTGCGCGGGTTGGCGTAATCCGATAGTGCGGTCTTTTTCACCGTGCCGTTGGCGGTGGCGAAAAATACGAACTGGTCGCCACTGAATTCTTTCACCGGCAGGATGGCGTTGATCTTCTCGCCTTCTTCCAGCGGCAGCAGGTTGACAATCGGCTTGCCACGGCTGGCGCGCGAGCCCTGCGGCACGTCATATACCTTGATCCAGTACACCCGCCCACGGCTGGAGAAGCACAGGATATAGTCATGCGTGTTGGCGATGAACAGGTTGTCGACGAAATCGTCTTCCTTGGTGCTGGCCGCCTGCTTGCCGCGCCCGCCGCGCTTTTGCGCGCGGTATTCGTCCAGCTTCTGCGCCTTCATGTAGCCGCCGTGCGACAGCGTGACCACCACGTCTTCCGGCGCGATCAGGTCTTCCATGCTCATGTCCTGCGTGTGGGTGATGATCTCGCTGCGGCGCTTGTCGCCATATTGCGACTTGATCGCAATCAGCTCATCACCGATGATCTGCGTAATGCGCGCAGGTTTCGCCAGGATATCGAGCAGGTCGGTGATCTTCTCCATCACCTCGCGGTATTCGCCGACAATCTTGTCCTGCTCCAGCCCGGTCAGACGCTGCAAACGCAGTTCCAGAATGGCTTGCGCCTGCACGTCGGATAGTTTGTAAGCGCGCTGCTTGCCCTGCCCCACCAGGCCGAATTCAGGCAGCAGATTTTCCGGGCGCGATGCATCGCTCACCCGGCTCAGCATGTCTTCCACCAGCGAGGAGCGCCAGGAATGCGCCATCAATTCCTGCTTGGCGATAGCCGGATTGGCTGCCGCCTTGATCAGCGCAATAATCTCGTCCACGTTGGACAGCGCAACCGCCAGGCCTTCCAGGATATGCCCGCGTTCGCGCGCCTTGCGTAATTCGAAAATGGTGCGGCGCGTCACCACCTCGCGGCGATGGCGCAGGAAAGCATCCAGAAACTGCTTCAGGTTGAGCAACAGCGGGCGGCCATCGAGCAAGGCCACCATGTTCATGCTGAAGCTGTCCTGCAACTGGGTTTCCTTGTAGAGCTGGTTGAGAATCACTTCGGCATTTTCGCCGCGCTTCAGCTCGATTACCCCGCGCATCCCTGACTTGTCCGATTCATCGCGGATTTCGGAGATACCCTCAATGCGCTTGTCGCGCACCAGCTCACCGATCTTTATCAGCAAGTTGGCTTTGTTCACCTGGTAAGGCAATTCATCGATGATGATGGACTGGCGACTCCCGGATTTATCCATATCCTCAAAGTGTGTGCGGCCGCGCATCACCACGCGACCACGCCCGGTGCGATAGCCTTCCTTCACCCCGGCCAAGCCGTAGATGAAACCGGCGGTGGGGAAATCAGGCGCAGGAACCATCTCGATCAACTGCTCGATATCCATCTCTGGGTTTTTCAGCAACGCCAGACAGGCATCTACCACTTCGTTCAGATTATGCGGCGGGATGTTGGTCGCCATGCCCACCGCGATGCCGGAAGAGCCATTCACCAGCAGGTTGGGGAAGCGCGCCGGCAACACCAGCGGCTCGTGCTCGGAACCATCATAGTTCGGCCCGAAGTTGACCGTTTCCTTGTCCAGATCGGCGAGCAGTTCATGCGCGATTTTCGACATGCGGATTTCGGTATAACGCATTGCCGCCGCGTTATCTCCATCCACCGAACCGAAGTTGCCCTGCCCGTCCACCAGCGGGTAGCGCAGCGAGAAACCCTGCGCCATGCGCACGATGGTGTCGTACACCGCCGTGTCGCCGTGCGGATGGTATTTACCGATCACGTCGCCGACGATGCGCGCCGACTTCTTGTAGGCCTTGTTCCAGTCGTTGGAGAGTTCGTGCATGGCAAACAGCACGCGGCGATGCACCGGCTTGAGCCCGTCGCGCGCATCGGGCAGCGCCCGCCCGACGATAACGCTCATGGCGTAGTCGAGATACGACTTGCGCATCTCCTCTTCCAGACTGACTGGCAGGGTTTCCTTGGCGAATTGTTCCATAGATGGCGATGCCCTAATGAGTGCTTATAAACCAGCCTGCAATTTTAACATGCCGACCTTGGTCGAGACAAAACATAAATGCTTCCAGCGCCAAAACCGCTATATGCGCTGGCAGTCAAGCTCAAGTTTTGCTACATTCCACGCCTACTCGTCAAACAAACACACCATGACCAACGCCGACCCGCTCGAACTGGAAAAATTCAGCCAGCTTGCCCACCGCTGGTGGGATCCCACCAGCGAATTCAAGCCGCTGCATGAAATCAATCCGCTGCGCCTGGATTACATCAACCGCATCGCGCCGCTGTCCGGCAAAACCGTGCTGGATGTCGGCTGCGGCGGAGGCATTCTGGCCGAAAGCATGGCTGCGCTCGGCGCGCAAGTCACCGGCATTGATCTTGGCGACAAGGCCTTGCAAGTTGCCAAGCTGCACTTGCTGGAAAGTGGCCTACAGGTGAACTACCGCAACATCGCGGTGGAAGGCCTCGCCGCAGAACAACCGGGGCGCTACGACGTAGTTACCTGCATGGAGCTGCTCGAACATGTGCCCGACCCCGGCAGCATCGTGCAAGCCTGTGCGCAACTGGCCAAACCGGGCGGCCATGTATTCTTTTCCACTCTTAACCGCAACCCAAAATCTTACCTGTTCGCAGTAATCGGGGCTGAGTACCTGCTCAAGCTGCTGCCGCGCGGAACGCACGATTATGATAAATTCATCAAGCCTTCCGAACTCGCACAGTTTTGCCGCAACGCCGGGCTGGATGTGAGCGACATCACCGGCATGAGCTATCACCCACTCTACAAGACCTATTCGCTGGGCAAGGATACCGACGTCAATTACCTGTTCGCATGCCAACGTGATTGAAGCGGTTTTATTCGACCTGGATGGCACTTTCGCGGACACCGCGCCGGACCTGGCCGCCGCACTCAACCATGTGCGCGGCCAGCGCGGCTTGCCGCCGCTGCCGCTGGAAACCGTCCGCCCGCAAGCCTCGCATGGCGCGCGCGGCCTGCTCAAATTGGGTTTCGGCATCGGGCCGGAGGCGCCGGATTTCGTTTCCCTGCGCGAATCCTTCCTGAATTACTACGATGCCCACATCTGCGTCCACACCACGCTGTTCACGGGCATGGCGCAACTGGTAAAGACGCTGGAACAGCGCAGCCTGCCGTGGGGCATTGTCACCAACAAACCGCACCGTTTCACTCTCCCGCTGATGCAAGCACTCGGCTATGCGCAACGCGCCGCCTGCCTGGTCAGCGGCGACACCTGCGCACGCGCCAAGCCTTATCCAGACCCGCTGCTCAAGGCCAGCGAAATCATCGGCGCCATCCCGGCAAACTGCATCTATCTGGGTGATGACCAGCGCGATATGGAAGCGGCGCAAGCCGCCGGAATGCACGGCATCATCGCCCGCTATGGCTACATTGATGAGCAAACCAACCCGGATAGCTGGCATGCCGATGGCGATATAGACTCACCCCTGGCATTTCTAAATTACATTTAGCCTAGGACAGGGTGTGTCATAATCAGCGCGAATAGCCGTTCCGCCGTTTTGTGCAGGTTGAAATGACAGCTGTTGTGATAGCGTAAATTATGTAACGGTCAATATATCAAGGTGGCCAATGAATAACGCGAATGACAAAAACAATTTGTCTGAACCGGCCGATTCGGAAGGCTCGTCACAGGACAACACTCAGGCAATTCTGCAGAAGGTCATCCTTGCCCACCAGCAGGCTCTCTCGCTGTTGCAGCAAACAGAAATGGCCTACGGGCGCCTCATTCCGCGCCAACTCCTCACCCTGCTGGAAAAGGACAGCATCGTTGATGTCAAACTGGGCGATCAGGTTGAACGCAAGCTGACCATCATGTTCTCCGATATCCGCAATTTCACGCCGCTATCGGAATCCATGACCCCCGGCGAAAATTTTGAGTTCATCAACTCCTATCTCAGCCAGATGGAGCCGGTCATCAGCAAGCATCGCGGCATCATCGACAAATACATGGGCGATGCCATCATGGCGCTGTTCCCGCATGGCGCAGACGATGCTTTATCCGGCGCAATCGCCATGCTTGAAAAACTGAATCACTACAATGCCGGGCGAGCCCGGGCCGGGTACGTGCCGATCCAGATCGGAATCGGCCTCAACACAGGCTTGGTCATGATCGGTACGGTAGGCGGGACAAACCGCATGGACAGCACCGTTATCGGTGACCCCGTCAACCTGACTTCGCGCATTGAAGAAGCCACAAAGACCTATCACGTCCCGCTGTTAATCAGCCAGAACACCCTGTATGACCTTGCCGACCCGGCAAAATACCACATCCGCTTTCTGGACCGTATCCGGGTGAAGGGCAAGACACAGCCCCTGTCTGTATATGAGGTTTTCGACAATGACCATGCCGATTTGAGAAACGGCAAACACACAGCCAAACCCGGGTTTGAAGAAGCAATTGCCTATTATCACTTGAAAGAAATCCCACGCTCAATTGAACTGCTCAACCATTGCATCAAAATTGCCCCCAAGGACATCCCTGCACATATCTATCTGGCCCGCTGTGAGGATTGCCTCGCTACCGGACAGCACCTCGGCACCGGCGAGCTGAATAACGCCCTGGAATGGCGGGCTGAATTCCATATCGGCATTGAAAACATCGACAAATCACATAAACAACTGTTCGATAAAATCAATGCATTTACCTTGCCTGAAAAAAAAGAGAGCAGCAACGCCTTCCACGAAATATTTTCTTACCTTGCGAACCATGCGCAAGCCTCCCTCAAGACTGAAGAAGACCTGATGCGCCGCTATAACTACTCGTTCCTCGACGGCCACCTGCAAGAACACAAGCGCTTTATCGAAAACTTCATGGCCCTCCAGAAAGAAGCTGCGGCCAACACCTGCGACCCGCTTTATCTCTCATTCCGCACCCAGCTCCTGCTGTTCGACTGGTTTACCGGCCACGTTGCCAAGGCCGACCGCCACATGGGGCGTTATCTGGTTCACGCAATACAACCGCCGGCAAGCCATTCCGCATAACCGGGAAATTTCTGCTGCTGGAACTTTCTGGGCATCTGCCACTCTTAAACTGTTACAATCTGTCGCTCTACCGTGAACATCTCGATAGAGATACCTTGTCCCTCTCCCCCAGAGTTAAAGGTTGCTTTTCACGTTAGTCCTCTCTCCCTCTTGAGGGAGAGAGTTAGAGAGAGGGGCTTCATGGGGGAGAGCAGGAGATAACCAGACACTTAGCAATCGTATTTTGATTGCTTAGTGGAATGGCTAGAAGTTTCACCAGAGGGAACGGACAAGGTGGCAGCGACGTTCATCATCAGGCGTAATGCTGACACCTTTGTCCGTTTGTAGCAGATGATAACGAAACCGGGGGCGACCTGGCTTCGACGTGGGTTGCAAAGCAGTGTAGGGCATACCGAGGACCCGCCACCTCGTAAATCAGCTGGAAAACCAATAGTCGCAAACGACGAAAAGTACGCTTTAGCCGCGTAAGCGGTTAGACCTCACACCCTGCTGTCCGTGGAGGGGCTCAAGGCCGCAAGGTTGAGATGAGTGAGGTCATTTACACGGAATCGTGTCATGCAGGGTCACTTTGTATGGCATTAAACTTAGGTGACTCGTCCAGTAGCAGCCTGTCGGTTGGCGTCTGCCGGATTAGATTAAATAACCAGACTAAGTATGTAGAACTGCCTGTAGAGTGCTTGCGGACGCGGGTTCAATTCCCGCCGCCTCCACCAACAACCAGAAAAGCCCGGCCTTACCCGCCGGGCTTTTTTGTTGCGAAATTCAATCAAAACCCAATAAACACAAGGCATTTGATAATTCGCGATGGTTCGCCATTGTTCGCGAGCTTTCCTCTGTGTTCCAGCTTGTGACGCTAACTTCCGCCAGAATTTGACGGCATCCGAAATGTGACTGAAAAAGACGTATTTCAGAGCTTCTATCCTGCCGTGGTGATGTTCAATTCGACTCATGGGATCAATGTCAGCAAAGGAGCGACTATGTCAGAGGCAAGGAGTAATTCAATGAGCCTGCGGTTGATACGGCTTCCTCAAGTCAAGGCCATGGTTGGCCTTGGCACCACGTCGGTTTACGACAAAATCAAGAAGGGTGAATTCCCGAGGCAGGTCAAACTTGGGCGCTTATCCGGATGGGTGGAGTCAGAGGTGCAGGACTGGATCAGTCAGCAGATCACGGCGAGTCGGCCAGAGGCATTGACCACTGGCGATTTGTAATCGCCTCGCTTGTGAGTTGCAGCATTCACACTCCTGTCTTTTGGGTGTTAATGGGTGTGGTTCCGGATAATGATCTTTAAATGGGTGTAATTGGGTGTATTATTGGTTTCATGATTAGAGCCGATACAATCCAGATCACCCCGGACATCCTGTCACTGATCGCCAGGATTGATGAATTCAAGGGCGCATGGCGCGCCTTGGGTACTCTCGCGCCTGATCGGCTGTCGGCCCTGCTCCGCGTCGCCACAATCGAAAGCATAGGCTCGTCCACCCGCATTGAGGGCAGCAAGTTATCCGACCGCGAGGTCGAACGCCTGCTATCCAATCTGAAAATCCAGAACTTCACCAGCCGTGACGAACAGGAGGTGGCTGGCTATGCGAAAGTCATGGAATTGGTGTTTACGTCGTGGCAAGACATCTCATTCACCGAAAACCACATCAAGCAGTTGCATCAGGAACTGCTCGTTTACAGCGAAAAGGATGCGTGGCATCGCGGCAACTACAAGACCACACCCAACAGTGTTGTCGCCCTCGATGAAAACGGCGCGCAGATCGGCGTTGTATTCCAGACGGCTTCGCCATTCGATACGCCGCGCTTGATGACGGGGTTGGTCACCTGGGTGCAGGAGGAACGCACTGCCGGACACTTACACCCTTTGTTGATCATTGCACTGTGGGTGGTGGTGTTTCTGGAAATCCATCCGTTTCAGGACGGCAATGGGCGGCTCTCTCGCGTGCTCACGACACTGCTGCTATTGCAGTCGGGCTACGCCTACGTTCCATACAGTTCCATGGAAAGTGTCATTGAGCAGAGCAAGGAAGCATACTATCTGGCGCTGCGGCAGACCCAAGGAACGATTCGTAGCGACACCCCGAACTGGCAACCGTGGCTGGTGTTTTTCCTGCGATCACTCGCCGAACAGGTCAGACGACTTGAAAAGAAGGTGGAGCGCGAAAAACTTGTGCTGGCCACTTTGCCGGAACTCTCGCTGCAAATCGTCGAATTTGCCCGCGAGCATGGCCGCATCACCATCGGCGAGGCCTTCAAACTGACTGGCGCAAGCCGTAATACGCTCAAGCAGCATTTTCGCGTGCTGGTCGAGCGCGGGCATCTGAACCAGCGGGGTAGCGGGCGGGGTGTCTGGTATGAGCTTCGATGATTTCACTCAGGTAGGACTGCCCCACATCTCTTAATCACTATGGGCTGGAGGCGGTAATTCGATTCACCAAAAAAGAATCACACCGGATGTGTGTGAGTATTGATGTGAGTATCGTGCTGGCTGCATTACATGGAAGCCAGACAATACGCGGCGGTTCGGGTGTCGCCGCCCCACCAACTCCAAGGTTCCCGGAAACCACTGGAAACCAATGCAGCCAAGCCATTTCAGCGGCTTGGCTGTTTCTTTTTTAGGCTCCTAAATTGTCCTAAATGGGCTAAATCTGGCTCCGTTTGGTCACGATTTGGTCACCCAAGCTACTACCGAACGCCGTGCTGGAAACGATATCCCTTGTAGCTGAATGTCATGCCATCCGGCGTGATTTGTTCCAGTCTGAGGCCCGGCGTCAATGACCCACCTTCCCGCAGTATCCGTGAATTGATGCTGACGAGGCGTTCGATGGGATTGTTCGAATAGGCATGAAGTTGAATCGTCATGGACGGAATCTCCTGCTGAATCGCGAGAGGCAGTTCGGCCATGGGCATCGCTCTTTGATCCTGTGCAACGTCAGCAGAGCTGACAGGTTTCTCCGGCACGGGCGCCGGGGCAATAGCAATTGCGCCGGATGCCCCGGTGCTGGCGGGCACGGGAATATCCGGCTTCATGGCGTCAACTCTGGGAGCAGGTTGCACGGCTGGTGTTGAATTCGGCACCGGCAATTCCTGCGCTGTCTTTCTGGCCATTTCAGGTGGCTCGGGCAGGGGTGCTGTTGTAGCCTGTTGTGGGGTCGGGATTGGCGATCTCGCGGCGATGGGTTCTGCAACAAGCGCCGGTCGCTCCGTCTGCCACGGGTGAAGCCAGCCGATCGTGATGCCGATACCGAGCAGTACCGCCGCAAGCAGACCATAATAGATAAACAAGGATCGTTTGGGCGCAGTTACCGTTAACTGTGCTGCCGGCAATGTTGGCGTTGCACCGCGCTGACGTTGCTGGTCGGATTTTTTGAGCGCTTCCAGGATATACGACATGCCTATTTTTTCCCTTGCTCGCGGTATAACTTCGGCGCCGTCATATCCGCCGCACCGCTCAGGCGCATCATGGTCTGAGACCCGACGGTGCCGTCAGGAGTGAGTCCCTGAACGAGCTGGAACTGCTTGACCTGACGCACCATGGCCTCATCGAATACTTGGCCTTTGTTGGTCTCCGCCGCCTTGCCATGGACTTGCGCGAGTTGCTTGCCCAGCCATTCCACATCCGGCCCGCGTTCGCCCGGACGGATCATCTTGCGTGCAACCGGCGGCCTGCGCCACAGCAGGGTGTAGTGCCCCGACCATTGTTCAGCAAGGGCACCAAGAGCGACCGCCCTGGTTTCGGCACCGACGGCAAAGGTGGCGGATTGATCGTCAAGCCGGGTCAACGTTGCATGGAATTTCTGTCCTTGGTTGTCTTGCATGAGCAGGACTGCGGGCCGGTTCAATTGACGCAGTTCATCCAGCCCGCCACGCGCGGCTAGGCAACGTAATCCGATGGCTTCAGCCTGACGGCACTCGTCCTCTCCTTGATAGTTCGCGCCCCATGCCCCGAATAGCGCGGTGTAAGCCATCTCCTGGCTGCGCGAGAGCGGATACGCTGCCGGCCATTCCAGTACGTTCGGCAATGCCGCTGCCGGCTTGACGGCCTTTGTTTGAGCTGTGGTTTTCGTCTGTGCCGGGGGTTGCACAACTGGCTGGTACAGCGCCGCCGCCAGCACAATGCTTGCCAGCAAACCTGCCAGGAGAGGGCGCATCATGCTGCGGGGTTGTGCCGCCGGATTGTGGAACACCTCGCGCGCCGCTTGCTTGAGGGTCGCGCGATCGACCCGCTCCTTGCTTTGCGCATAGGTACCCAGCAGTGCCCGGTCGCATAGCACGTTGATAATCCTGGGAATGCCGCCGCTCAAACGGTATAGCCGTCCCATCAGTGCGGCCGGGAACAACTGGCGTTGCGTGCCAGAAACCCCGAGACGATGCCGCACATAGGCTGCGACTTCCTGCCTGTCCAGAGGCCCCAGGTGATAGCGCGCGATAACCCGTTGCGCGAGCTGCCGCAGTTCCGGTCGCGCCAGCATCGCCGCCAACTCGGGCTGACCCAGCAGTATGATCTGCAATAGTTTGCGCTGGCTGGTTTCCAGATTGGTGAGCAGCCGCATCTGTTCCAGTACGTCGGCGGAGAGGTTCTGTGCCTCGTCGATGATCAGCACCGTGTGCCTGCCCCTGGCATGGGCGTCGAGCAGGTAGGCATTGATATAATCGACGTACACCTTGACGCTGGTGTTGCCGGACGGATAGGCGATGCCGAATTCGGCGCAGATGGTCGAGAGCAACTCCGCTACCGTCAGCTTGGGATTGAAGATGTAGGCTACATCGCAGGATTCCGGAATCTGCTCGAGCAGGCAGCGGCATACCGTGGTCTTGCCGGCCCCCACTTCGCCCGTGAGCAATACAAACCCGCCGCCGCCATTCACGCCATAAAGCAGATGCGCGAGCGCCTCTTGGTGGCGCTGGCTCATGTAGAGATAGCGCGGATCCGGTGCGATGGAAAACGGGGCTTCGGCGAGGCCAAAGTAACTCTGGTACATGGGCGGTCCGGGGGTGGAGATGTTGCGCCATTATAGCGGCAAGTTCTGCACACTCAACACTCATCAACCGATTATAGGGAACCTCTAAAAATTCGTCATTCCCGCGCAGGCGGGAATCCAGCTTGTTGATTTGACTGGACTCCCGCTTTCGCGGGAGCGACGAAATATGAATTTTTAGAGGTGCCCTATAGAAGTTGACCTAACTATGCCAATTGGCCTAGAAATTAAATGGGGGAACGACTTTGCGGAAAATTTTTCACTGTCCAGTCTTGGCACACAGCGGTCTTTCATGCCTGCTAAAAGCCTCCCCGAAAACCGCCACTGGAATTTTGCGCTCAGGTCAATTATTCAGATCACCCGGAAGCAGAAAGTGGCGAATATCATTGGCACACAGCCGAACCTCGATCCATGGAACTGTCTTCGCACCCATCCCCAAAAACTCTTCCACATTGCGTGCTCTTCTCATCGCACCGTACAAATCTTGCAAAGGGTAAAGGAGTAAGCTCCCTCCATTTCATTACGGGAGCGTCCTGGCCAAGCGAAACCCGAAGTTAAAGTTCCGTCCCGTCGAAACGATCCTGCTGCGACTAGCCGCGCGCGCGACCTTCGGATAGAGGCTCCACGAGCCGCCGCGAACCACGCGCTCCTCGCAGTTTCCGCTATGGCAATCATTTGTCCATTCCCACACGTTGCCGCTCATGTCGTACAGGCCGTAGCCGTTGGCTTGCTTCTGGCCAGCAGGATGGGTTTTGTTGTTGCTATTTTTGTTATACCACGCCACCGCATCGAGGTTGTTGCCGCCGCAGTACTCGGTCTTGCTGCCGCCATAACAGGCGTATTCCCATTCGGTTTCGGTCGGCAGGCGGTATTGTTTGCCGGTCTTGGCGTTGAGTTTCTTGATGAATTCCTGGGCATCGTTCCAGCTCACTTTCTCCACCGGGCAGGTGTCGCCGCAGTTACTGAAGTAGCTGGGGTTATTGCCCATCACCGCGCGCCATTCGCCTTGGGTCACCTCATATTTGCCGATCTCGTAGTTCTTGCCGGGGATGGATACCATCGCTGGCTCGTTGCCTTTTGCTTTTACAGATAGGTTGCTGTCATCTTTGGCATGAATCTGAGGCGAGATGAAAGCCAGCGCCATCAAAAAAATTCTTAACACCTTCACTTTGTTCCCCTTCGAATCAATATTGTAGCGCCGTATTTTATGGCTCCAGTTTTCAACAATATGAATAATCGAATAATTTTCTGCGTGAGTCAATATGCCAATCGGCACATCTTGAAGTTTGGCCGAATTCGGGCAACTGCTGAAGCCCCAAATATACATGGCTTGGATTATTATCGGACAGAGGGAGAAATCTAGAATATAAAATGGGCGCGAACATAGGGCGGTTGCAACTGGGAATCATCCTGACAATGCTGACCTTGGCGGGTTGCGGCAGCAATCCTTTTAGAGGCTTTTACGAGGGCATCAAGAACCGCAACGAGTCGCTCAAGAAACCAGAGGAGCGCGCCACCTTGCCACACACACCGAGCTACGACGAATACAAGAAAGAATTAGACCGCCTGAAGCAAAATGACACTGACGAAGCCCCCGTAACCACGGCGCACTAGTAACGCCAACGAAGTTGCCCATCGAGCTATGTTAATAGCCGTCTTGAAAGCGGATAGTGGAGTTTTGCGATTTAACAGGATACTTGTTGTAGGAAAGTTTATTACATGAAAATTGGAAACCTTCCAATTTCTTTTTTCTTGTTTATATTGCAAGATGCTACCGTCGAAAAAGACAGTGATGATCCTTATGTAATGGGAGGCTATGATGCTTAAGCTATACGTCTACTTTCACGATGTCCTGCGCTATACTACTTTTGGCAATTGGGAAAAGGTTCAAGAATTACGGATAAATGGATTTTATGTTGAGGTTACCCATTTTCCTGATTGGCATTAGGGCTGCGTTTTCAACTTCCGCTTGTGGCACAGGCTGTGTAAAAACGCAGTTACGATCTGTTTTCAGGGGTGTCGAAACCATACCCGCCATCAAATAAATCAAATACAGCGCGTTCTGGCGGGTCGATTTTTTGGCGCTCTGTTTTGCGCGGAGTTTTTACACAGCCTGGACACACAGCGGTCTTTCATGCCTGCTAATTACCTACCTGAAAGCTGCTATTGGCGCTTTGCATTCAGATCAAATACTCATGCATATATTTCCTGAGCGTCTTGTCGCCGTCCTTGGCGAACTTCTGCATTGGCACACACCAGAAGTTCGAGGTTTGAAGGTAATTGATTACATTAACGGCGAGCCATGTTGCTTGATGAACTCTTTATCCGGCTAGAGACGGCGTTTTTCTTTGTAAATACGGACATTCCGTCCATTTAAGCTTTGCTGGCATCACACCCAAAGAGCGGGCACACAATCGGGATAGGGGCGGTCAGTATACTGGCCGATCCCCTCCCACACCACCCGGCATGCGGGTCCGCACCGGGCGGTTCGAGAAGTTGAGGTCATGAGAGTCGAGGTACGCCAAGACGATCAAAGTAG
>Ga0315281_10001951_pt1 | contig 30656 bp, 27 predicted proteins | sample YL17G07_0_MG_FD_204540 | JGI IMG/M metagenome (GOLD analysis project Ga0315281, IMG submission 204540) | Sediment microbial communities from Yellowstone Lake, YNP, Wyoming, USA - YL17G07_0 | ecosystem: Environmental > Aquatic > Freshwater > Lake > Sediment | place: USA: Wyoming | collected...
AAAGAATTTGCGAAGCCCGCCGTTAGAAACACACGAAACGGATTCCGGGGCCGTATTGAGTTTCAACCACAAATACGCTAAGTTGTCGGACGATACGCAGAAAGCCCATGTTTTTTGGGTTTCCGGTGCATGATCGAATGTTTTACGGCCGAGATATACAGACCAGGGGGCACGGGTGAGTAACGCAAACAGCCTGACCGGCATCAAGGTAATGGTCATTGACGACAGCAACACGATCCGCAGAAGCGCCGAGATATTCCTGCTGCAGGCCGGTTGCGAAGTGATACTGGCCGAGGACGGGTTTGACGCCCTGGCCAAGATTGCCGACCACCAGCCGGATGTGATTTTTGTCGACATCATGATGCCGCGGCTCGACGGCTACCAGACCTGCTCCCTCATCAAGAAGAACCTCAAGTTCAAAGTCACCCCCGTCATCATGCTTTCCAGCAAGGATGGCTTGTTCGACCGCGCCCGCGGCAGGATGGTGGGGTCCGACGAATACCTGACCAAGCCTTTTACCAAGGACAGCCTGCTCAAGGCGGTCGGTCAGCATGCGCTCAGCCGCAGCACCAGTTAAAAAACACCCTGATTTGGAGACTGAGGTACCAACAATGGCGATCAAAAAAGTGATGGTAGTGGACGACTCCCCGACGGAAAGGCATTTCCTGGGAGAGCTGTTGAGCAGGAACGGCTATGTGGTCGTGATGGCGGAAAACGGCGAGGAGGCCCTGGCCAAGGCCAAAATTGAAAAGCCCGATCTGATTCTGATGGACGTGGTGATGCCGGGGCTGAACGGCTTCCAGGCAACCCGCGCCATTACCAAGGATGAGGCAACCAAGCATATTCCGGTGATCATGTGCACCTCCAAAGGGCAGGAAACCGACAAGGTGTGGGGGATGCGCCAGGGCGCCAGGGACTATCTGGTGAAACCGGTCGAGCAGGCCGAATTGCTGCAGAAGATAGCGGCGCTGGGTTAGGGCCTGTCCTGAAAATGGCAAAAAAGATCAGCCTCAGGGAATTCCAGCAAAACGTTTCCGCCCGGCTGCAGGGCCTTTCCGGCACGGCACCTTCCGCTTCCAAGCTCGGGGTGCGGGTGGGCAGGGAATTCTGGCTGGTGGATCTGGCCGACGTCAGCGAGGCCATCCCGGTCCCGACGCTGGCCGAGGTGCCGCTGACGCAAGCGTGGTTTCGCGGCGTCGCCAATATCCGCGGCAATCTATACAGCATTATCGATTTTTCCGCCTTCATGGGCGGCGACCCCACGCCTGTCAACATGGACAGCCGCCTGTTGCTCGTCCATCAGCAGTTCTCGATCAACGCCGGTTTCGTGGTCGATCGCATGTTGGGCCTGCGCGGTCCCGAGCAGTTTCAGCGCAAACCGGCGACTGACGCTTCCATGCCGTGGGTCGGCGCCGAGTATACCGATACGGAAGGCACGCCCTGGAAGGAGTTGAACATGCGCGAGCTGGTAAATTACCCGGGGTTCTTGCAAGTTGGCATATAGCGGTAAGGATTCGTGCTTCGTAACGGAAGTTTATAAAATTGTGAGCGGCGGAGACAGACATGGCAATCAATATACCAGGGCTTGAATTCCTACTGAAAGGCGCACGCGAGAGGCGGCAAAAACGGCAGCTGGGCGGAGGGCAGCATACGACCCTGATCATGGAGGGCGTGCGCAGGATCACCGCCAAGGAGCCGGGATATCTGCCGCTGATCGGCCACCTTCCGGTCGAGCGCCAGTATGTGGTGACCATCTCAGCGCTGCTGATATCCCTGGTGCTGGCGGCGTCCTCGCTGATTTACAACACCGTGCAGGTTGGCGACAAGGCGGCGTTCGTGGGGACTTCCACCGAGATGCAGATGCTTTCCCAGCGTCTGGCCAAAGGCGCCCAGCAGGCGGTGCTGGGCAACACGGCCGCGTTCGCGCAACTGAGGGAAAGCAAGGAGAAGTTCCAGTCCAACCTCAGCAACCTGATCAGCGGCGGGGGCGGCCTGTCCGCATCCCCCGGCTACGTCCAGCCGGTGCTGCAGGAGCTGGACAAGCAGTGGCAAGGCGCGCGCAAGGACATCGATCTCATCGTCGGCCAGGAGAAAAAACTGGTGGAGCTGAACCGCAGCGTGGCCTCGATCAATGCCAACAACATCCAGTTGCTGGAATTGACGGAGCAGGTCGTGGCGCTGATGACCCAATCCGGCGCGCCGCTGCGCGAGGTGTCCATTGCCAGCCAGCAGGTCATGCTGACGCAGCGCATGGCGAAAAATGCCAACGCCCTGCTGTCGAGCGACGTGATCGACCCGGAAGTTGCATTCCTGCTGGGCAAGGATACAGCCACCTTCCGCGAGATCCTGCAGGGTCTGATCAACGGCAGCGAAAGTCTGCGTCTGACGGCGGTGCGCGATCAGGACACCCGCGACAAACTGCAGGAACTCGCGGAGTTGTACAAGGAATTTGAAACCAACGTGAACAACATCCTGCAAAGCATGCAGGAGCTGGTCAACTCCAAACAGGCGGGCCGCGCCATTTTTGTCGGCAGCGACGGCATTCTGTCGGGCACGCAAAAACTCTCCGATTCCTATGAGCAATCCGGGACCGGCATCGGCATTGCCCTGTCGGTCGTGTTCTCGGTGCTGGCTTTGACCAGCCTGGTGATGCTGGGGATGGTCAACGTCAACGAGGCCAAGCGCCGCGCGGTGCAGAGCGAACAGGAAAACAAGCGCAACCAGGAAGCCATTTTGCGGCTGCTCAACGAGATGGGCGATCTGGCTGAAGGCGACCTGACGGTCAAGGCCAGCGTGACCGAGGATATTACCGGCGCCATCGCGGACTCGATCAACTACACCATCGACGAGCTGCGTTCTCTGGTGACCGGCATCAACAAGGCGACCGAGCAGGTGACGCTGGCCACCCGGCAGGCGCAGCAGATATCGAACCAGTTGCTCGACGCTGCGCAGAGGCAGTCCCAGGAAATCGAGGACACCAGCGCGTCGGTGCTGCAAATGGCGGACTCGATCAACGCGGTGTCCAACAACGCCAGCGAATCGGCAAAGGTTGCGCAGCAGTCGCTGACGGCCGCGGAAAAGGGCACCCTGGCGGTGCAGAACTCCATCAAGGGCATGAACGAAATCCGCGAGCAGATCCAAGAGACCTCCAAGCGCATCAAGCGCCTTGGCGAAAGCTCGCAGGAGATCGGGGAAATCGTGGAACTGATTTCCGACATTACCGAGCAGACCAACGTGCTGGCGCTCAACGCCGCCATTCAGGCGGCTTCGGCCGGCGAGGCGGGGCGCGGGTTCACCGTGGTGGCGGAAGAGGTGCAGCGACTGGCGGAACGCTCCGCCGAAGCGACCAAGCAGATCGGTGCCATCGTCAAGACCATTCAGACCGACACCCATGACGCGGTGGCCGCGATGGAGGCCAGCACCCAGGGCGTGGTCGAAGGGGCCAAGCTGTCCGATGCGGCGGGCCATTCGCTGAACGAAATCGGGCAGGTGTCGCGCGCACTGGCCGATCTCATTCAGACCATTTCCGCCGCAACGCAGGCACAGGCCGAGGTGGCCGGCAAGGTCGCCAAGAACATGCAGGACATTCAGGGCATCAACCTGCAGACCACCGAGGGTACCAAACAAACCGCCGTTTCCATCGGCCAACTGGCCGATCTTGCAACCGAATTGAAAGGTTCAGTCGCCGGTTTCAAACTGCTATAGGTTCTTCATGAGCGCTACTACCGAATTCGATGTCGGCCCGCTGACCTGGGTCAAGGGCGAGATAGACCTGGCCCTGAACCGCGCCCGGGAGCATTTGGCGCAGTTTGCGCAAAACCCCTCCGACCTCTCGCAGCCGCGTTTTTGCCTGACCCATCTGCATCAGGTGAGCGGGGCGATTCAGATGGTCGGCCTGGAGGGCGTGGCGCGGTTCAGCGGTGAACTGGAGAATCTGGTATCCGCGCTGGAGAAGCAGGAAATTGACGCCTCCGCAGCCAGCCTGGCGCTGGCCAACCAGGCCATCGCCGCACTTTCCAACTACCTTGACGGCCTGCTCAACGGTGAACCCTATCAGCCGCTCAGCCTGTTTCCGCTATACAGCGGCCTGCTGCGCGCGCGCGGAGTGGAGCGCATTTCCGAGGCCGACCTGTTCTTTCCAGACCTTGGCCTGCGCGCACCGAAAAATCCCGAGGCCCAGGCGGTCGCCGAAGACCAGTTGCCGGCAGTGGTGAAGAAGGAGCGCGCCAGGTTCCAGCGCGGCCTGCTCGGCTGGTTGCGCCAGCAGAACGGCGCGCAGGGCCTGCAAATGATGCGCAAAGCGCTGCACGCCGTGGAACAGACGCAGCCGCTGCCGGCCAACAGGACGTTCTGGTGGGCCGCGGGCGCATTCATCGAGAGCCTGATCAACCATGGCATAGAGCCTGATTTCAACGCCAAGCAACTGTGCGCCAGGGTCGACCTGCAAATGCGGCGGTTGGCGGAAGGCTCGCAAAAGGTCGCGGAACGGCTGTTGCGCGACGTGCTCTATTTCGTCGCGCGCAGCGCGCAAGTCAGCGACCGGGTGCGCGAGGTCAAACAGATTTTCGAGCTGGAGGCCTACCTGCCCCCGGCTGCCGGTGAGGCCGCCGCCGCCGCGAGCGCTGCTACGCAACTGCAACCATTGTTGCGCGAGCTGCGCGAGTTGCTGGCGCCCGCGAAAGAAGCCTGGCTGAGATTCACCTCCGGCAACAAGGACAGCCTGAAGCCCTTCCAGGAACAGATCGCCAGGCTGCATGGCAAAGTGCCGGGCCTTGGCAGCCTTCCCCTGGAGCAACTGGTCGGCCAGATGGCTGCCGCGGCAAAGGATCTGCCATCGGTTCCCGCGGAGAGAATGGACGCGGTCGCCATGGACATGGCAACCGCGCTGCTGCTTGCCGAGAATGCACTGGAGAATTTCGAAAAGCTGACCGACGCCTTCGCGCAGCAGGCCGAGGTTCAGGCCAAGCGCCTGCAGGCCAGCACTTGGGCCAATATCGACATCAGCGACATCCCCAGCATTCCGCTGCTTGACGAAATCAGCCGCAAGGCGCAGGAGAAGGTGCTGCTGGCGCAAGTGGTGCACGAAATTCAAACCAACCTGCGGCACATCGAGCAGGTGCTGGACGGATTCTTCCGCGACAGCAGCAAGCGCGGCGAACTGCCGGCTCTCGATGCCTACATCAAACAGGTTATGGGGGCGTTCAGCATCCTCGAACTGGAGCGGGCAGCCGATCTGCTCAAGGCCTGCCAGACCCTGGTCCACGGCTTCGCCGATGCGGACCGCGCCATCGAGCAGCACGAGCTGGAACTGGTTGCCGACGGGCTGAGCAGCCTGGGCTTCTACATCGAAGCGGTGCAGCACGGGCGCAGCGACGCCTACAACCTCATCGAGCCGGTGCTGAAGCGATGCCCCGGCTACCGCGCCAGGGCTGGCGTGGTCGAAGTGGTCGCGGAGCCGGAAGCGGCCCCCGCGCCCGCCAGTGTGGAGGCCGGGCTCGACGCGCAAAAGCGCATGGCCCAGGAGCGGCTCGAACTGTGGCAGCAGCAGCCTGACAACATTTCCGCACGCGACGCTTTGCACGAAGTCCTGACCGCCTTGCGCCACGATGCCGATCTGGTTGTCGACAGCACGCTGAAGGAACAGGCCGCCGTAGCGCTGGGCCTGCTAGAACAGTGCGCGGACCCGACCGATCCCGCCCTGGCCGCCGCGATCGCCACGCTCGCGGCACCCAGGGCCCAGGCGGCGCCCTCGGCGGAGGCTACACGGTTGCTGCACGCCACCGAAGAAACCGTCGACCAGGAATTGCTGGAAACCTATCTGGAGGAAGCGGAAGAAGTCCTCGAAAGGGTAGCCGAACACACGCAGATATGCCGTGAGCAGCCGCACAACCGCGACAGCCTCACCATCATCCGGCGCGGTTTTCATACCTTGAAAGGCAGCGGCCGCATGGTCGGCCTCACCACCCTGGGTGAAGTCGCGTGGAACGTCGAACAGGTGATGAACTACTGGCTTGAGGCGGAGAAAAGCGCAACCCCCGCCCTGCTGGACCTGCTGGCCATGGCGCACGAATCCTTCAGCCGCTGGGTGGCAAAGCTGAAAGCGGATGGCACGGTGGAAGTTGATGCAGACGAACTGCTGGCGCTCGCGGCGCGCTTGAAGAGCGGCGAGGAGCCGCCGCCCGAGGCACCGCGGTCAAAGCCGCCCGAGGTTGACGAAGCGCCAGCGCCAGCCGAAGAAACCGAAGTGGGCGCAGCGTCCGAACCGGATGCGGTGGCCGAGGCCATGGAAGCAAGCGTCGAGTTGGCAGCTCTGCCGGAGGTGGAGTCCGCAGCAACGCCAGAAGCGGAGCCTGCCCCCGGCGTCGACGCAACGCTCGCCGAACTGCAACCGCTCGAACCGTTGGCGGAAATGTCGGCCGAGGTGGCTGCCGTCATGGCGCCCGAAGCACAAGAGGCATCCGGGGACATCGAGGTTGCGATGGCCGAAGCAGTTGCGGAAACCGGGGAACTGGTGTTGACCGAGCCTGCTCCGGAGATAGTGGCGGAGATGCCTCTTGAGCCGCCCGAGGCATTGCCGGAAGCCGCGCCCGAAACGGAAGAGGCAGAGGAAGTCAGCGCCGGAACGCAGCCCGAGAGCGACATCGTCGTCGGCGACGTCACCATCTCTCCCGGGCTGTTCGCAATATTCCTGGCCGAGGCGGACCACCATATCGCTACGCTGCAAGGCGAGTTCGCGCAGCTGCGCGAGCAGCCCCTGCAGCCGATCCGCGACGATTTCCTGCGGGCGGCCCACACCCTGTGCGGCATTGCCGCCACTACCGGTTTTGACGGCCTGGCGGACTTGTCGCACGCTCTGGAGCAATGGCTGCAGGAGATCCTGCAACACCCCGTGGCGGCCACGGACAAGCAGCTCAAAGTCACCGGCGATGCGATCAACGCGCTTGAAGCGATGGTCGCCGCGATTCGCAGCCACAAACCGCCGAAACCGGCAAAGCAGCTGATACGCTCGCTGCAAGCCCTGTTGAAGCACGCTCGCGCTGCGCGCGAACAGATCGAAGCCGCGAAGGCGGCCGAGGCGGAAGCTGCAGTCGCGATCGAGACCACCCATGCCGAGGCCGCAGTTGAGTTGGCAGAAGCGCCTGACGAAATTCCCGCCGAAGCCGTTGCCGCAGCTTATGTCCAGCAGACGCCGGAAACGGACCGGCGCGTCATCAACGACGACCTGGACGAGCAGCTGCTGCCCATTTTCATGGAGGAAGCGCAGGATCTGTTTCCCCAGATCGGTGCGCAATTGCGCGACTGGCGCGCCAATCCGCAAAGCGGCGAAATCTCACACTCGTTGCAGCGCTCCCTGCACACGCTGAAGGGCAGCGCGCGCATGGCCGGGGCCATGCGTTTGGGGGAACTCACCCATCACATGGAAACGCGCGTCGTCGACGCAACCGAAGGCGGCGAGCTTGCGCCCGCCCTGTTCGACGAACTGGAGGCGGAGTTCGACCGCCTGGGCGATTCCCTGGAGCGGCTGCGCACGGGTAGTGCCGAGGTTGTGGCGGAAGCCGCCGCCACACCTGTCCCCGCCTCGTCCACGCAACCGGCCTGGACGCTCGCTGTACGGCAGGCGCCCGTGGCGGACGCGGAACAGGCGTCGCAGAAAGCCATGCTGCGCGTCAGGGCGGATGTGGTCGATCGTCTGGTGAACGAGGCGGGCGAGGTGAGTATTGCGCGCTCGCGTATCGAAGGCGAGATGCTGGCCTTCAAGCAGACCCTGCTGGACCTTACCGAAAACGTGATCCGTTTGCGCAACCAGTTGCGCGAGACCGAAATCCAGGCGGAAAGCCAGATGCAGTCGCGGCTTTCGCACGTGCACGTCGATGGCGTCGAGTTCGACCCGCTGGAGTTCGACCGTTTCACCCGCTTCCAGGAACTGACCCGCATGATGGCGGAGAGCGTCAACGACGTTTCCACCGTGCAGCAAAACCTGTTGAAGAACCTTAACGAAACCGAGGCGGCATTGCTGCAGCAGTCGCGCATGACGCGCGACCTGCAGCAGGAATTGATGCGCATCCGCATGGTGCCGATGGGCAGCCTCGCGGAACGGCTGCACCGCATCGTGCGCCAGACCGCCAAGGAACTCGGCAAGCGCGCCAACCTCGAAATTCGCGGCGCGCACGTGGAAATCGACCGCAGCGTGCTGGAGAAAATGACCGCGCCGTTCGAACACCTGCTGCGCAACGCCATCGCCCATGGCCTCGAAGACCGCGCCCAGCGGCCGGCCGCCAAGCCCGAGTTTGGCGAAATCCGGCTGGAGGCGCGCCAGCAGGGCAATGAAATGGTGCTGCTGTTCAGCGACGATGGCGCCGGCATCGACCTCGAAGCCATCCGCGCGCGAGCGCTGGACTTGGGCCTGCTGGCGCCCGATGCCGATCCCACGCCGGCGCAGTTGATGGAAATGATCTTCACGCCGGGCTTCTCGACCGCGCGGGAAGTGACCCAGGTATCGGGCCGCGGCATCGGCATGGACGTGGTGCGCAGCGAAATCACCGGGCTCGGCGGGCGCATCGAAGTCGCGTCCGAACCGGCTCGTGGCACCACTTTCACCATCTATCTGCCGCTCACGCTGGCGGTGACGCAGGCGGTGCTGGTGCGCGGCGGCAACCATATCTATGCGATCCCCTCGGCCATGGTGGAGCAGGTGCAGGAACTCAAGCCGGATGCGCTGGCCCGGCTCTACGAAACGGGCGCGGTCGACTGGCAAAACGCGCGCTATCCGTTCTCCTACCTGCCGCGCCTGCTCGGCGATCAGGAATGCACCCCGGCACCGCTGCGCCACAACTTTGTCATCCTGCTGCGCAGCGGCGCCCAGCATGCGGCGATCCACGTGGACGAACTGCTGGGCAACCGCGAGGTGGTGGTGAAAAACATCGGTCCGCAACTCGCCCGCGTCCCCGGCATCGCCGGGGCTACCGTGCTCGGCAACGGGAAAATCGTGATGATCATCAACCCGGTGCAGCTGGCACACCACGAGGCCGCGCCGGTGGCGTCCGCGGTTGCCATAGAGGAAGAAAAGCTCGGCAGCGCGCCGCTCATCATGGTGGTGGACGACTCGCTGACGGTGCGCAAGATCACCAGCCGCCTGCTGTCGCGGGAAGGCTACCAAGTGGTCACCGCCAAGGACGGCGTGGACGCGCTGCAGCAGATACAAAACGGCATGCCGGACGTGATGCTGGTGGACATCGAAATGCCGCGCATGGACGGCTTCGAGCTCACCAGAAACGTGCGCGGCGACCCGCAGACGGCGCACATACCGATCATCATGATCACTTCGCGCACAGCCGAGAAACACCGCAACTATGCCAGGGAACTCGGGGTCAACGTGTACCTGGGCAAGCCCTACCAGGAAGACGAACTGCTCGGACACATCGCAAGTTTCCTCAACCAGAGGGCGGCAGCCTGATTCCATTTCCGGTTAAAAAGTGCGCTTTTGTAGGTCGGGTTTCAACCCGACGTGTCGGGCTAAAGCCCGACCTACCCGAATCAATATTGTTGTTTTTATCGGGAATTGGAATGAGAGGTGCGTCGGCGCCAGCCGGCGCACGTTTTCACGACATGGCCTGGAACAGTTCAGCGCGGTAGTACACCAGCAACGCCACCCCGAACACCACCCGGTACCAGGCAAACACCACGAAACTGTGGTGCGCCACGTAGCGCAGCAGCGCCCTGATGGCGACGAAAGCGCTCACGAACGCCGTCGCGAAGCCCACCGCAAACATGCCCAGATCGTCGGCATGCAGCAAGTCCCAATGTTTGTAGACGTCGTAGAACGTCGCGGCGAACATGATGGGGATGGCCAGAAAGAACGAGAACTCGGTCGCCGCCTTGCGGCTCAACCCGAAGATCATGCCCCCGATGATGGTCGCCCCGGAACGCGAAGTTCCCGGAATCAACGCAAACACCTGCGCGCAGCCCACCTTCAGGGCATCCTTCCAGTCCATGTCGTCCACGCTTTCCACCCTCGGCGCGAATACCCTCTTCTCCACCCAGAAAATCACCAGGCCGCCGACGATGAAAGCGATGGCCACGGTGAAAGGCTGGAACAGGTGCGCCTTGATCGACTTGATGAACAGCAGGCCCAGCACCGCGGCAGGCAGAAAACCGATGAACACGTTCATCACGAAACGCCGCGCCGCCGGATCGCTGCCCAGGCCCGCCGCTACGTGGGCGAGCCTGGCGCGATACTCCCAGCACACCGCAAGAATCGCCCCCAACTGGATGACGATCTCGAACACCTTGCCCACCTCGTCGTTGAAACCCAGCATGTCGCCCACGATGATGAGATGGCCGGTGCTGGAAATGGGCAGGAACTCGGTGAGGCCTTCGACGATGCCGAGGATGAAGGCTTTGAACAGGATCAGGATGTCCACGATGGTTTTTGTCTGGAGGGAGAAAAGCCCGGATTCTAACAGCTAGGCGTTACAAATGTCGCCGCAATGGCGGCGCGGCCGGAAAAGCAAATACTTGGAGGCGCCGGTGCTTGCTTGGCGGCGTGAACTTCTGGACAATCCCCTGTAACACCGTTGCGCATCGGTTCTTCTGCGTGCCGTCGACAACAAACAATAAATCCGAGGTCCATCATCCCCATGCCGCTTTCCTGGAACGAGATAAGAAGCCGCGCTCTGGAATTCTCCCGGAAATGGGAGCAGGAGAGTTCGGAACGTGCCGAGGCGCAAAGCTTCTGGAATGACTTCTTCGCTGTGTTCGGCATCGAGCGCAAGCGCGTGGCCGTGTTCGAAAAACAGGTGCAGATCACCCGCGCCGGCGAGAAGCTCAAGCATGGCCGCATCGATGCTTTTTGGAAAGGCATGCTGCTGATCGAACACAAGAGCCGCGGCCAGGACCTGCACCGGGCCTTTGCGCAGGCCGCGGACTACTTCGATGGGCTCGTTGAGCGGGACTTGCCGCGCTACATACTGGTATCGGATTTCGAGCGCTTCGCACTGCACGATTTGGAAGAAGGCAAAGTGGTGGAATTCCGCCTCCCCGATCTGCACAAGCGCATCAAGCACTTCGCCTTCATCGCCGGTTATCGCACCCAGGTCATCCAGCCGCAGAATCCGGTCAACATCAAAGCCGCCGAGCGCATGGGGCGGCTGCACGACCGCTTGAAGGCCAGCGGCTACGAAGGGCACCCGCTGGAAGTGCTACTGGTGCGCCTGCTGTTCTGCCTGTTCGCCGAGGACACAGGCATCTTCCAGCCCGCGAGCGCCTTCCGTGCCTGGCTGGAAGAACGCACCGCGCCGGATGGTTCAGACCTTGGCTCGCAGCTTGCGCAATTCTTCCAGGTGCTCAACACGCCCGAGGACAAGCGCTCGCCCAACCTCGACGAGCAACTGCGACCCTTCCCCTACGTCAACGGCAAGCTGTTCGAGGAAATGCTGCCCATCGCCGCCTTCGACACCGCCATGCGCGACGCGCTGCTGGACTGCTGCGCGCTGGACTGGGCCGCGATCTCCCCCGCCATTTTCGGCGCGCTGTTTCAAAGCATCATGGACGGAAAGGCGCGGCGCAACCTTGGCGCGCACTACACCAGCGAGGAGAACATTCTCAAGCTGATCGGGCCGCTGTTTCTGGACGAGCTGCGCTCCGAATTCCAGCGCGTGCGCAACAACAAGATCAAGCTATTCGAGTTTCACAAAAAGCTGCGCACCCTCAACTTTTTCGACCCCGCCTGCGGCTGCGGCAATTTCCTGGTGATCGCCTATCGCGAACTGCGCGCGCTGGAACTGGACGTGCTGCGCGCCAGCTACGACAGCAGCCAGCAAGTGCTCGACGTGCATCACCTGATCGGCGTGGACGTGGACCAGTTCTACGGTATCGAGATCGAGGAATTCCCCGCCCAGATCGCCCAAGTAGCCATGTGGCTGATGGACCACCAGATGAACGTGCGCGTGTCGGAAGAGTTCGGCATGTACTTCGCGCGCATCCCGCTTAAGAGTACGCCGCACATTCATCATGGCAATGCGCTGACGACGGACTGGAATGTGGTGCTGCCAGCGGAGCGGGCGAGCTTCGTGTTCGGCAATCCGCCGTTCGTAGGCGCAAAATACATGCGCGACGCGCAGCGGGAAGAAACGCGGAAGGTATTCGACGGCATAGACGGCGGCGGGCTGCTGGATTTTGTCGCCGCGTGGTACGTCACAGCGGCCCGATACATTCGGCAGATCGACAATCCGGCCGCACCGCAGCACGGTGCTTCGCTGACAGCGCCGCATTCATTCCCTACCCGCTGCGCGTTCGTCTCTACCAACAGCATCAGCCAGGGCGAGCAGGTCGGCGTATTGTGGGGCTGGTTGCTAGGCCAAGGCATGCACATCCACTTCGCGCATCGCACCTTCCAGTGGAGCAATGAAGCGCGCGGCATGGCGGCGGTGCATTGCGTCATCATTGGCTTTGGCGCTTTCGATGTGGACAAGAAAACCATCTACGAATACGAAGATATTCGCGGCGAACCCCACGCCGTGGCCGCCGCGAATATCAACCCGTATCTGGTGGATGCGCCGGACGTGGTGCTGACGCGGCGTTCGACACCTCTCTGCAACGTGCCGGAAATCGGTATCGGCAACAAGCCAATTGACGACGGCAACTACCTGTTCACGACCGAAGGGCGCGACGAATTCTTGAGCCACGAGCCGCAAGCGGCCAAGTATTTCCGCCGCTGGTTAGGCGCCGACGAATTTCTGAATGGCTACGAGCGCTGGTGCCTGTGGCTGGGAGATTGCCCACCGAACGAGTTGCGGCAGATGCCGGAAGCAATGGCGCGGGTCGAAGCAGTCAAGCGCGCCCGGTTGGCCAGCAAGAGCGCGCCCACACGCAAGCTGGCGGAAACGCCGACGCGCTTTCATGTGGAAAACATGCCTTCGGGCAACTACATCATCATCCCCGAAGTGTCTTCCGAACGCCGCCATTTCATCCCTATGGGCTTCGAGTCGCCAGATACTTTTTGCAGCAATCTAGTGAAGATCGTTCCCGACGCCACGGCCTACCACTTCGGTGTGCTGTCCTCCACCATGCACAACGCATGGCTGCGCTGTGTGGCAGGTCGGTTGGAAAGCCGTTACCGCTATTCCGCCCACATCGTCTACAACAACTTCCCCTGGCCCGACAACCCGAGCGAAGCGCAACAACAGAAAATCGAACAAGCCGCGCAAGCCGTGCTCGACGCCCGCGCGCAATTCCCCGACGCCACGCTCGCCGACCTCTACGATCCGCTCACCATGCCGCCCGCGTTGGTGAAGGCCCACCAGAAACTCGACGCGGCGGTGGACGCCGCCTACGGCAAAAAGAGCTTCAAGAACGACTCTGAGCGCGTGGCGTTCTTGTTCGATCTGTATCAGAAATACACGTCGCTGTTGCCGGTACCCGGCAGATCAAGGCGCAGGGTATTGAGTTAGTGGGATTCCCATATCACCATGCTAGAAATGGCTGTAGAGGGGTGCGACAGCTAATTGCTGGATATATTTGGCATTTCCCATGTGAATGTATTTTTGACATAATCGTTCAACTTAATAACTTCGATTAGCGCTTCTATGGCGGCAACCATATTATCCGACACTGAGCTTGATAAGCTTTTGAATATGCCGAAACGCGTTGAAAATCCCGGTGCAAAAGCACGTGCAGTGAATAAGCACACCCAAAAAGACTACCGTGTTGTTAGTGGTGACGGTAAGCATGTTTTTGCCCTTTTTGTTCGCCAGAGCACCATGTTGCCGGAAAGCTTTTCGGCCGGGCTCCGATGGTTGCCGAAGAGTGGTGAGGACGTGACGCTGATTCGTTTCAATGGGCCAAGCCACCCCCACGCCAATGCCATTGAGGGGGAGCGGTTCGAGTTTGTGTGCCATATTCACCAAGCGACGGAACGGTATCTTGCCGCAGGGAAGAAAGACGAAGGCTTTGCCTTGCCAACTCAAGACTACAAAACGCTTAATGGTGCGCTGTACAACTTGGTGAAGCGATGCAACATTACGGGGCTGATGACCCAACCCGAAGAACCGGACTTGTTTGGTTAAAATGAATGTTGATGAGATCAGGAAGACCGTTTGCTCGGCCCTTTGCGCTGACGTGAAAATCGTCGAAAGGGGCGAAGGGCTTCTTTTTGTCTCGACGCCGTTCAATTTTTCCGATGGTGATGCTTACTCCATATACTTGAAATCGCTTCCGGCGGGAGGCTTACGTATTACCGACATGGGCGGAACGTTGATGCATCTTAGCTATGAAAATGACATCGACAAATTCCGCGAAGGCACGCGCGGCAAGGTGTTCAACCAAATCCTGTCTGAAATGAGCCTCAACGAGGATGATGGGGAGTTTTATATAGATACGCCGACCGATGCACTGGGTTCCAGTTTGTTCCGCTTCGGGCAAGCCATCACCCGGCTCCACGATTTGACGTTCCTCAATCGTGTTCGGGTGGAGAGTACTTTTTACGAGGATTTGCGGGAGAAGCTGCGTAGTTATGTGGATGCGGAGCGTGTTCATGAAGGCTATGTCGTGCCAGGTGTAGCGAATGCCGGCGATTACCCTGTGGACTATTTCATCGAGGGTGGAGCCATGCCGCTTTACCTGTTCGGTGTTCCGAATCGAGATAAAGCGCGACTGGCAACGATTATCCTGCAACACCTCATCGCCACCGGTGTCGATTTCAATTCGATGGTCGTGTTTCAGAATGCGACGGATGTTCCGGCGAGAGACCTTAGTCGTCTTATGAACGCTGCGAATGACATGATTGCCTCGCTTGATGCGTCGGATGACTTCGAGCGTAAGCTTCTGCGGCGGGTAAAATAGTACTTCGTTAGCGTCTTTGCATTCAGGCGGTACGACGCTGTTCGAACCGGAGCGCTTCTTCGATGTCTTTTTCGTCAACGCCGTAGTCCTTCGCCATCTCCGCCATGGAGTCGCCGGCACGGAAGCGACCCACGATTACATCGGTACGAATTGCCACACTGGAAAGTACCGGCCGCCCAAACGACAGGCGCGGATCGATGACGATGGCTTTGGGTTGTTCCTTATCCGACACAGAGGTGCGGCTAAACGGGAACAAGCGAATTGGAGAGCCCTGACGATCCCGTTCAATACGGGCGAGCGCCAGTTGAAAATCGCCCCGCAGTGCTTCTTGACCCTGACGTGAGACGTTCAGCAGTTGTGGAGCATGTTCGACGAAAAGATCGATTCCATTCGTGAGAAACTGCCGGTCGATCAGAGGCCTGTCCACCGTCAGTTGGGAACGCAGGTATTCCACGCTTTCCCGAACCTTGGGCAACGAAATCTTGTGATGCCGGCGAATCGCAGAGAGCACGTGCAGTTCGCACAGGTTGGCGAAGGAAAGCAGTCTGCCTTTCATGTCGGCCGGGTGGATCACAGGCTGGAAGCGTTTGGGCGCGCCTGTCGCCGAGCAATAGTTTTGACCGAAACACCATGCTCTGACGGTGTTGACGGATAGATTCAGAATGCGCGCCACCTCGCTCGCAGGATATGCAGGCGTATCGAAAATGAGTGCTCGCTTTTCAGCCGCTTGTGTCATGCGCAAATGGTAACTGGAACACCTTGTTATTGGAAGCCCGCGTAGGTTGGCTGAACCTGTGAAGCCCAACGCAACGCTGCGTTACATGTGGGCCTTCCCTCGTTATCTCAACAGATTTACGACCCCTCAAAGCACGCTAATGGGGCGGGTTGCCAAGTTCGATCACGAGCGCCCCGCACCCCCGTTCCGCAAGTTAAGCAAGCACCGTAATTTACTGAATATAAATGGCTAATATCTTGCTGTAAAAGTAAGCGTGTTATATTATGCTTAATCAGTCACTTTAGGCTTGTTCTAAGTTGCTTATGCTTAAATCCTTTGAAATTCCGCTAGTTGACGTACAAAAGCGCCTCGCGCTAGACAATCCTTGGTGGGTAGCCGGTGAGGGTTTGGACCCGGAGCGCAAAAACTGGCCGCGACGTGCTTATTTTGGCCCCTTTATGGCCTTGGTCCGGGCGGTGGAGGTGCAGCGTGCGGTAGTGCTGATCGGGCCGAGACGGGTTGGCAAGACCGTGTTACTGGCGCATGCCATCCAGGCTTTGTTGGATGAGGGTGTTGGCGGCAACACGATTCTTTACCTATCGCTCGATACGCCACTCTATTCCGGGCGCTCGCTGGAAAGTCTGGTGCGCACCTTTACGGAGTTGTACCGGCATGGTGGCGAGCGGCGCTTATGGATATTTTTCGATGAGATCCAGTATCTCAAGGACTGGGAGGTGCACCTCAAGTCGCTGGTAGATACTTTCCGGCATATCCGGTTTGTCGCCAGCGGATCGGCCGCGGCCGCGCTGCGCATGAAGAGTCGAGAGTCAGGGGCGGGGCGCTTCACCGATTTCATGTTGCCGCCGTTGACGTTCGCGGAGTATCTGGCATTTGCGAATGCGGAGGAGGCGTTAATCGAAGAGTTGCCCGCCGAGGAGGCTGGGCGTGCGCCGGTTTACCGGGCGCGCAGCATTGATGCGCTCAACACGGAGTTCGTGAACTACCTGAATTTTGGGGGATTCCCGGAGGCGGTAATGAATCCGGCCATTCGCGCAAATCCGACGCGATACCTTCGGCAGGATATCGTGGACAAGGTGCTGCTCAAGGATTTGCCGAGTCTCTATGGCATTGGCGATACCCAGGAACTCAATCGGTTTTTCAACGTGCTGGCCTATAACTCGGGTGATGAAGTGAGCCCCGAGGGTTTATCCAAACATACGGGTATCGCCAAGCAGCGGCTGCAGGAATATCTGGAATATCTCGAAGCTGCTTTCTTGATAAAGCGAGTGTATCGTGTCGACGAGAACGCGCGACGCATGCAGCGCGCCCGGACGTTCAAGGTCTACCTGACGAATCCCTCGATACGTGCCGCACTATTCGGCTATGTGAACGCGACGGATGCGGCGATAGGGGCGCTTGCCGAGACGGCGGTATGGAGCCAATGGCTCCATAGCACGAGCATGATTCAATCGCTGCATTACGCACGCTGGCGCCAGGGCCGATCCGATCTGGAAGTAGACTTGATATCACTCGACACCAGGACCCAAAAGCCACGGTTTGCGGTCGAAATAAAATGGTCCGATGCGCCTTACGGCAATTGGGGTGAGCTGCGCGGCCTCAGGGAATTTGCGGCGAAGCATATATTGACGCGCCGCCCTTTGGTCACCACTCTGACGGCGAGCGGTATCGGAAAAGATGGGGATTTGGAGATCGAATTTGTTCCGACCAGTCTGCACTGTTACACCATCGCGAGAAATCTTTTGCGAGTGGGTGGCTGATCAAATATGGCGATTTAGGAGGCGGGTTACCTATTCGTGGTCGTATAGCCAAACTCACCCACCCACGCGCCCTTTTTGTAGTCGAGGCGCAGCCAATGCGGGACGTAAGGGGCGCGCTTCACAATCGGGAAATCGCCCAGCGGCGGTTTCCCCTGGACTTCGTGCAGGTCGCAACTGCGGCTCATCACGGGGCGGAATCGAACCGAAAGTTGGGCGTTGACGGGTGTGGCCGTAGTCTCTTCGTCGCGCTCGTAGAATCGCACCCGCAAGCGGATCAGGCAGGAAAAATACAACTCCATCTCTGCGATGAGCGGGGTCGTGCGCTGGGCCAAGGCGCGTTGCGCCGCAGCGCTGAGGGTGACGCGGAAGGCTTTGCCTTCCAGCGTGGTGTCAAACTGTAGGCCATCGGCCCGGCTATGTTTCGATAGTGCGAACATGGCGCTCGCTCCTGTGAGAGAAAATGAAGATAGGAAAATCGCGCCGGGGCGGCGCTCCTACGAAATCGATTCTTGACGTAGGAGCGGCGCCCCGCCGCGATGCTCTCGCAACCGTCAAACCCAAATCGCATCCCACAACGAATAATCGCCCGGAGATTTGACCAATCCTGCGCGCAGTGGGTTGGCGCGCTACGTAGTCGCCACATCCGCCACATCCTCGTCGCGGCGCAGTGCGTGGTCGTGAAAACCCGCCTGCCACAATGAACCGGTGCGCCCAAGTGTTCGAATGATGCGATGCGAACTGACCGATTTCACGTTCGCAACCACACGTGACAACACATGACCCTCGCGCAGTTGCATGAGCCAGTGCATGTGATCCGGCATGACGACATAGGCGAGCGTTTCGGTGCGTGGCGTCTCCCCGCGCAGAACGTGAACAAGAAATCGGCCGTGATGAAAGTCGGTGAAGTATGGCACGCGCTCTTTCGTGACCATGGTGACGAGGTATATGCGGTTGGGTTCGGAGAAGCGCCCCTTGCGAAGGTTGCGCCCGTGAGGTTTTTCCATCGTACCCCCGTAGTCGAACACGCTAAGCCTTGCGGTAAATCTCCGCGCCCTGCTTCACGAATTCCACCGCCTTCTGTTCCATGCCCTTGTTCAATGCTTCCTGCTCGGAAACACCCTCCCGTGCCGCGTAGTCGCGCACGTCCTGGCTGATTTTCATGGAGCAGAAATGCGGGCCGCACATGGAGCAGAAGTGTGCCACCTTGGCGGAGTCCTTGGGCAGGGTTTCGTCGTGGAATTCCCTTGCTTTGTCCGGATCGAGGCCGAGGTTGAACTGGTCTTCCCAGCGGAATTCGAAGCGCGCTTTGGATAGCGCATTGTCGCGGATCTGCGCGCCGGGGTGGCCCTTGGCCAGGTCCGCCGCGTGCGCCGCGATCTTGTAGGTGATGATGCCTTCCTTGACGTCGTTCTTGTTGGGCAGGCCCAGGTGCTCCTTGGGTGTGACGTAGCACAGCATGGCGCAGCCGAACCAGCCTATCATCGCGGCGCCAATGCCGGAGGTGATGTGGTCGTAGCCGGGGGCGATGTCGGTGGTGAGCGGTCCCAGTGTGTAGAAGGGCGCCTCGTCGCAGTGCTTCAGTTGCAGGTCCATGTTCTCCTTGATCATGTGCATGGGCACATGGCCGGGGCCTTCGATCATGGTTTGCACGTCGTGTTTCCAGGCGATTTTGGTGAGTTCGCCCAGCGTCTCCAGTTCGCCGAACTGCGCGGCGTCGTTGGCGTCGTGGATGGAGCCGGGACGCAGGCCGTCGCCCAGACTGAAGCTGACGTCGTAGGCCTTCATGATCTCGCAGGTTTCCTCGAAGTGGGTGTAGAGGAAGTTCTCCTTGTGATGCGCCAGGCACCACTTGGCCATGATGGAGCCGCCGCGCGAGACGATGCCGGTCATGCGTTTGGCAGTGAGCGGTACATATCTGAGCAACACGCCGGCGTGGATGGTGAAGTAGTCCACGCCCTGCTCGGCCTGCTCGATCAGGGTGTCGCGGAAGATTTCCCAAGTCAGCTCTTCGGCCTTGCCGTCGACTTTTTCCAGCGCCTGGTAGATGGGCACTGTGCCGATGGGCACTGGGCTGTTGCGCAGTATCCACTCGCGCGTTTCGTGGATGTTTTTGCCGGTGGACAGATCCATGATGGTGTCCGCGCCCCAGCGGATACCCCAGGTCATTTTCTCCACTTCCTCGCCGATGGAGGAGCTGACCGCGGAATTGCCGATGTTGCCGTTGATCTTGACCAGGAAATTGCGCCCGATGATGACCGGCTCCAGCTCCGGGTGGTTGATGTTGGCGGGGATGATGGCGCGGCCGCGGGCGATTTCGGAGCGCACGAATTCGGGCGTGATCACCGCGGGAATGGCGGCGCCGAAGCTCTCGCCCGGATGTTGGCGGGTGAAAATTTCCGCCAGATTGTCGCGGCGCTGGTTCTCGCGGATGGCAACGAATTCCATCTCCGGCGTGACGATGCCGCGGCGGGCGTAATGCATCTGGCTCACGTTCGTGCCGGCCTTGGCGCGGCGCGGGGCGCGCTGCAGGTTGAAGCGCAATTCGGCGAGCTTGGGGTCGGCCAGGCGCTGCCGCCCGAATTCGGAAGTGGGCTGGTCCATCACTTCGGTGTCGCCACGGTCCGCGATCCAGTTTCCGCGCACCGGGGGCAGGCCGGCGCGGATGTCGATGTGCACGGCAGGGTCGGTATAAGGCCCCGAGGTGTCGTAGACGAAAATCGGCGGATTCTTTTCCGCGCCCATGCCGGCCGGCGTATCCGACTGGCTGATCTCGCGCATGGGCACGCGGATGTCGGCGCGCGAGCCCTCTACGTAGACTTTGCGCGAATTGGGTAGCGGCTTGACCGCCGCCTCGTCGACATGGGCGGTCTTGCTGAGGAACTGGGGATTGGCATTCATTCTGGAACTCCTTGGCAGCGGCGCAAGGAGCATTGCAGCAGCAACGCTTCCCTGCGGCGGCATTATCCGTATCAGGTTCAAAGGGTATTTCTCACCGGCCGTACAGGCGCGGACCCCTAGCTAGTGGTGTGAAGCTACTGGAAATGTGGAATAATTGCAACCCACGAGAAACAGCTTGGACCACAAATTTGGAGTAACGGCATGGATATCGAGCAGGCGCGCTTCAACATGGTGGAACAGCAGATTCGTCCCTGGAACGTGCTGAATCAGGACGTGCTGAACCTGCTGTCCCAAGTCAGGCGCGAGGAATACGTACCGGCGGTTTACCGCACGCTGGCTTTCGTGGACATGGAAATCCCCCTGGGACACGGCGAAGTGATGCTCGCGCCCAAGATGGAGGCGCGTATCGTGCAGGAGCTTGGCCTCAGGAAAACCGACCGGGTGCTGGAAATCGGCACCGGCAGCGGTTACATGACCGCACTCCTGGCACACCAGACCGGGCATGTGTTCAGCGTGGAGATCGTCCCGGAGTTCAAGGCCGATGCCGAGCGCAAGCTCAAGGCCCACGATATCGACAACGTTACCCTGGAGGTCGGCGACGCGGCGCAGGGCTGGCCCAGGCACGGCCCATATGACGCGATCGTGCTGACCGGCTCGGTACCTGTGCTGCCGGAAGCGTTCCTGAAAAGCCTGAAACCCGGTGGCAGGCTGTTTGCCATGGTGGGGGATGCGCCGGTGATGGAAGCGAATCTGGTGACTTGCGTCGCCGAGGGCGTGTTCAACACCGTCCGGCTGTTCGAAACCTGCGTTGCCCCGCTGAAGAACGCACTGCAGCCGGAACGTTTCGTTTTTTGATCGGGATGCAGCAAATCGGTCCCCTGTCGCTGCAACAGTGGCTGAACGACGAACACCGGAGCAAGCCGGTATTGCTCGATGTGCGTGAACCCTGGGAGTATGAACGCTGCCACATCCCGGGTTCGACGCTGGTGCCCATGAAGCAGGTGCACAACCGCCATGCGGAGGTCGATGCCGAGGCAGAGGTGGTGGTGATTTGCCATCACGGCGTGCGCAGTTTCCATGTGGCGCGCTTTCTCGAACACAACGGATTCAGCAAGGTCTACAATTTGCAGGGCGGAGTGGATGCCTGGGCACAGCAGGTCGACCCTGCCATGCAAAAATACTGAAGGATAATGAAATGAAGCGTTTGCCATTGTTGTTGCTCGCGATATTCGCCAGTCCCTTGGCCCGGGCCGCCGATCTGGTGGAGATCTACCGCGATGCGCAAAGCCAGGATGCAGCTTTCGCCTCTGCGCAGGCAGCCTACCGCGCGGCCCAGGAGAAGCTCCCGCAGGGGCGCGCCTTGCTGCTGCCGACGGTGAATCTGGGCGCCAACACCACATACAACGACGTCGATACCACCTACCGCAGTCCGTCGGCGGGGCTCACCAGTGGCAGCCGCAGCTACAACAGCAGCGGCTACACCCTGTCGCTGAATCAGCCGCTCTACCGCAAGCAGAATTTCGCCCAGTACCAGGAATCCAAGTCGTTTGTAGCGCAAGCCGAGGCACAATTCGCCATCGCCCGCCAGGATCTGGTGCTGCGCGTCGCGCAGGCCTATTTCGACGTGCTGCTGGCGCAGGACAACGTGGCGCTGTCCGGCGCGCAGAAGTCCGCGATCTCCGAGCAGCTCGCGCAGGCCAAGCGCAATTTCGAGGTTGGCACGGCGACCATCACCGACACCCATGAGGCGCAAGCCCGTTTCGACCTCACCACGGCACAGGAGATCGCCGCGCAGAACGATCTGGAGGTCAAGCGCAGCGTATTGCAGAGGATCGTCTCCAAGCCCCCGGAAAAGCTCTCCCCCTTGGGCGAGAAGCTGCCGCTGAAGCTGCCCGAACCCAATGACATGGAACAGTGGGTGGCCAACGCGGAGCAGCAGAACCTGCAATTGCGGGTGCAGCGGGCCGCGCTGGACATCGCCGCTCAGGAAGTCGAGCGCAACCGCGGTGGGCGCTACCCGACGCTGGACCTGGTGGCCAGCTACAGCGACAACAGCGCAGGCGGCGGCAGCTTCGGCGGCGTCGACAGCAACAGCACGGCCATCGGCCTGCAACTCAACCTGCCGGTGTATGCGGGCGGCGCGCTGACCTCCAGGGTGCGCGAGGCGATGGCCAACCAGGAAAAGGCGCGCCAGGACGCGGAAGATGCGCGCCGCCAAGTGGATCTGCAGACGCGCCAGTCGTTTCTCGGCGTGAAAAGCGGCGCGGCACAGGTAAAGGCGCTGGAGCAGGCGCTGGTTTCCAACCAAAGCTCGCTCGACTCAACCAGGCTCGGCCTGGAAGTCGGCGTGCGCACCGGCGTCGACGTGCTCAACGCCCAGCAGCAACTCTACTCCGCCCGCCGCGATCTGGCGCAGGCGCGCTACAACTACATTCTCAGCCAGTTGAGGCTGCGCGCCGCAGTGGGCACGCTGGGCGAGCCGGACCTGGCGCAGGTCAACGAGTGGCTGGCCAGGAAGTAGTCTGCTTCTCTGGCTGCGGTAACGGTGCAGCACGGCAGGCATGGCACAGGCATTTCTTGAGCAAGCGAACCTTGGACCTCATCCTGCAATCGCAGGGCTTCGGCACCCGCAAATGGTGCCGCGAACTGATCGCTGCGGGCGAAGTCTCCATCGCCGGGGCAACGGTCGCCGACTATCGCACGGCTTACGAGACGGCCGGCCTGGCGTTCACGATCTTCGACGAGACGTGGATCTGCCGCGAGCACGTTTATATTGCGCTGAACAAGCCCGCCAACTACGAGTGCTCCAGGAAACCCAGCCACCATCCCGGCGTGCTGGGGCTGCTGCCCGAGCAATTCACCTGGCGGGATATACAGCCGGTGGGCCGCCTCGATCACGACACGACCGGCCTGCTGCTGATGTCGGATGACGGGGCCTTCATCCACCGTCAGTCCTCCCCCAAGCGGCATATTCCCAAGATCTACGCGGCCACCACGCATGACCCGGTGACGCCCGAACTGATCGCGCTGCTGCTCGCAGGAGTGCAGTTGCACGATGAGCCGGCGCCGCTGGCGGCGGTGACTTGCCGCCAGCTCGATGCACACCGGCTGGAGATCGTGCTGGAACAGGGCAAATACCACCAAGTCAAGCGCATGCTGGCAGCCGCCGGCAACCATTGCACGGCGCTGCGCCGTTCGGCGATTGGCGGATTGACGCTCGACGCGCTGGGGCTGGATGTGGGCGCATGGTGCTATCTGGACGAGGCGCAACTGGCTTTGCTGGCGCCGGGCCTGGGTCAGCCCTGAAACGTCCCGGCCGATATGGGCCTGTGTAAGGTTATAATGCCCGTTTCCCGTGTGAAAACCGGATGTTGAATTTCCACCATGCCGGCGCTACGGTCGGCGGTGCACTGAATGATTAGAGGATAGTTATGAGTTTGAAATGCGGTATCGTCGGCCTGCCCAACGTGGGTAAATCCACCCTGTTCAACGCGCTGACCCGCGCCGGCATCGCCGCAGAAAACTACCCCTTCTGCACCATAGAGCCCAACGTCGGCATCGTCGAGGTGCCGGACCCGCGCATGGAGGCGCTCTCCGCCATCGTCAAGCCGCAGAAAATCCAGCCGGCCATCGTGGAGTTCGTGGACATCGCCGGCATCGTCGCAGGCGCGTCCAAGGGCGAGGGGCTGGGCAACAAGTTCCTCGCCAACATCCGCGAAACCGACGCCATCGCCCATGTGGTGCGCTGCTTTGCCGACGACAACGTGATCCACGTGGCGGGCAGGGTCGATCCCATCTCCGACATCGAAACCATACACACCGAACTGGCGCTGGCCGACCTGGAAACCGTGGAGAAGGCGCTGCAACGCGGCGGCAAGCTGCTGCGCGCGGGCGACAAGGAAGCGGTCAAGCTGACGGCGCTGCTGGAACGCACGCGCGCCCACCTCGACCAGGGCCAGCCGGTGCGTACCATGGGGCTGGACGCGGAAGAGCTGTTGCTGCTCCAGCCCTCGTGCCTGCTCACCGCCAAGCCCACCATGTATGTTGCCAACGTCGACGAAAAAGGCTTCACCGACAACCCTCTGCTCGCCCGCGTGCAGGAATTCGCGGCGCAGGAAGGCGCGCCCGTGGTGGCCATCTGCGCCGCCATCGAGGCGGAAATGGTCGACCTCGAAGAGGAAGACAAGCGCGCCTTCCTCGCCGACATCGGGCTCGAAGAGCCTGGCCTCAACCGCCTGATCCGCGCCGCCTACGGCCTGCTCGGGCTGCAAACCTACTTCACCGCCGGGGTCAAGGAAGTGCGCGCCTGGACCATCCACAAGGGCGACACCGCACCTCAAGCGGCCGGCGTCATCCACACCGATTTCGAGCACGGCTTCATCCGCGCCGAGGTCATCGGCTACACCGATTTCGTCGCCTGCAAGGGCGAGCAGGGCGCCAAGGAGGCGGGCAAGATGCGCCTGGAAGGCAAGGAATACGTGGTGCAGGACGGCGACGTCATGCACTTCCGCTTCAACGTCTGAACCATTTTCCCTGTTTCACCCCGTCCCAGCACGTCCTAAATACGCCGTAAATGCCATGAAATTAAAGGAAGTATTGTTTCATGGCGTCTTTTCTCGTTCCTTGGCATCCCAGAAAAAACCGGGTACGATACCGGGTATGACGCAAATCATACCCGGTAAAAACCGGGTATGGCCGCAAACCAAGGAGGGACGCCATGTTGAACGATACCCAGTGCCGGAATGCCAAAGCCAAGGGGAAGCCCTACAAGCTGACCGATGGCAAAGGGCTTTTTCTGGAAGTGAAACCCAACGGGGTGAAAGCGTGGCGCTACCGCTTCGAGCTTTCCGGCAAGGAAAGCGTTTTTGCCCTGGGTGAGTATCCCGGCACCGGATTGGCCGAGGCCAGGCAGAAACGGCAGGACGCGCGGGAACTGGTCAAGCAAGGCATCAACCCAGCCCACAACCGGCAGCTAGACAGAATCCGCCAGGAACAGGCCAACGCCACCACCTTTGAAGCCGTGGCGCTGGAATGGTTGGCGCTCAAGGATTGGGAGGAAGTCACCAAGACCAAGCGCCGCGCCATGCTGGATCGTGTGGTGTTCCCCCATATTGGTCAACTGCCGATCAAGCAAGTGACCCCGGCTCATGTTCTCAATGTCCTGACCAAGACGGCCAAGACAGCCCCCACTATTGCCAATGAAGCCAAGCGCGCCATGTCCGGCGTTTTCGAGTTGGCTATAGCCACCCTGCGGGCCGATACCGACCCGGTTTACCCGGTACGCAAGGCGCTGCCAGCCAACAAGACCCAGCACAAACGCGCCTTGAGCGCCGATGAAATCGGGCAGCTTCTGCGCGATCTGGAAGGCTATCAGGGCAACTTCCAAACCGTTGCCGCCTTCAAGCTCATGTGGCTGACGCTGTGCCGACCCAGCGAAGCAATAGAGGCGTGCTGGTCTGAGTTTGACCTTGACGGCGCGATCTGGCGCATACCGCCCGAGCGCATGAAAAAGCGCAAGGAGCATGTCATGCCATTGCCGGTCCAGGCGGTCGAACTGTTGCGAACCATCCACGGCGTTACCGGACGCCATGCCCATGTGTTCCCGAACCGCGACGACCGCACCAAGCCGATGGCGGATGCCTCGATGCGCCAGGCCCTCAAAAATTTGGGTTGGTCTGGCAAATACAGCCCGCACGCCACCCGCACCACGGGCAGCACACGGCTGAATGAAATGGGTTACCTCGCCGACTGGATAGAGCGGCAACTGGCGCATGAAGATTCAAACGGGGTGCGGCGCACGTACAACCATGCCGACTATCTGGCAGACCGCGCAAAAATGATGCAGCAATGGGCGGATTATCTCGACGCGCTAGCCAGCGGCGGCAAGGTGCTGTCCTTCAAAAAAGCGGTGGCTTGATCGTGGCGAAAAACCCCGATTTTCCGATTCCTTCACCTTATTTTCACTCGGGACAACTCGGGACACTCGGGACACGGCGTCCCTATTGGCTTCCGGCTGTCCCGAGTTTTTCGGAAGGACTCGGGACACTCGGGACAAACTTGCACCAGCACTGCCCAGCGCGTCCCAAAGCGGGAAAATGCCGCGCTTGCTTTATCCCTCTGCCGCCCCATTCCATAGCAGCCGCATGCCGTTCGCACATAGAAAACAACGCTTGAATATAACCGAATATAACCCCATACTATAACCATGCCCTACACGTTAAAAATCAAGCGGCAAGCTGACCGGATGTTGAAACGCCTGAGCAGGCCGGAACGAACCCGGATAACGGAAAAAATACTGCTACTGGCCGATAACCCGGACAGCCCGGAACTTGACGTAAAGCCGCTGGAAGGCGAGCCATATTATCGGCTTCGTGTGGGCGGGTGGCGTGTGATCTTCGACCGGCAGGAAAGCTTGAAGATCATCGCAATTGAAAAAATAAAACCGCGTGGAGATGTTTACAAATGACCCTGCAGACCATTAAATCACTGGATGGCAAGGATGAATATGTCCTTCTTCCGGTAGCGGTATTCCGTGCCCTGCAAGAAACGATCGAGGATGAGCTGGCCGGGCTAGAAGCATCGGCAAGCAAGGGGGGCGATTACATTCCGTTCGAGGTGGAAAACTACGTAAATAACCCTGTGGCACTGGCCCGCATTAAAGCACGGGTGACACAGGAAGAACTGGCCAAGCGCCTGGGCGTTACTCAGGCTTATATCAGCAAGGTAGAGAACCAGGACAAGGTGACAGCCAAGCTGGTGGAGCGCGTAGCAACGGCGCTGCGCACAAAATAAACCCGTCTGTCCACAACAGCCGCCACCAACAGCGGCGGCAACGCCTTCGATGTGAACCTGGAGGAATACCACCGATGGAAACCCTGCGGGACCCCAAACGCAAACCCACCCATTCCGGCGAAGTGCTGCGGGAGGATGTACTGCTCGCCCCGGACATCACGCAAACCGAATTGGCCGAACGCCTGGGCGTGTCGCGCCTTACCGTGTCGGAACTGCTGCACGAAAAGCGCGCCCTTTCCCCTGACATGGCGGTGCGCTTGGGCGGGCTGCTGAACACCACCCCGGAAAGATGGCTGAACATGCAGCGCGCTGTGGACCTGTGGGAACTGACTCACGGCAAGAACGCCAAGCGCTATCAAAGCATCAAGCCGCTTGAATTGGCGGCGTGAACCACCCGCCGTTGATGCGGGAAACCCGACCCGGCACGGCCTATTGCCGGGATATTGAAGCGGCGGCCTGGGTGCTAGTAACACCCAAACCGCCTAACCACAACGCAACCTACCAAGGAGGTATGCATCATGGCTGCTTTGCAGTGTACCACCCCGCAAACGCGGGAAGACAGGGCGATCTACCGCGCCCTCAAGCTGTTGGAGTCGCGTATGCGCCTGCCGGGCGCTACGTTGTCCAGTCTGGGAAACGTACGGAGCTATCTGCGCCTGCTGCTGGGTGAGGAAGATAGAGAGGTTTTCGCCGTGCTCTACCTGGACGCACAAAACCGGCTGATCGAGGCTGAAATCCCTTTCTATGGCACGCTCACCCACACCGTAGTTTTCCCGCGTGAAGTGGCGCGGCGAGCATTGCATCACAACGCCGCCGCCGTGATCTTCGCCCACAATCACCCCAGCGGTGTGCTCAATCCGAGCGGGGCCGATATGAGGCTGACTTGTGCCCTCAAGGACGGGCTAGAGCTGCTTGGCGTGGAGGTGTTAGATCATTTCATTGTCGCCGCGGATGCTCTGTTTTCGTTTGCCGAGTGCGGTATTTTGGGCATGCGTGAATTGCCGCAAGAGTCGCCACCAACAGCAGTGGCGGCGCCAGCAAAGCGCCGGGGTAGACCGCGCAAGGAAACAGCAACGGCTTGACGAGTACGCCACCCCTAGCCCGGCCAGGCGAAAAGCGGAAACCTTCACCGCCTGGGGTGGCACCTTATTGAAGGGCAGCGCTTGAAGGGGTGCGCCGTGGAAATGCGTGACGAAGTTAAGCAAAAAATAATGGAGTGGCACAGAGCGGCTGATTGGAAGAATCCCGCTCATTACCCATCCCCTGAAACTGCGAGTTTTGACCGCTGGGCTTGGGAATTTCTTAGGCGTAATGATGAGTTCAATCGAGATACGGCCGATTTTTCCAAGATCACAGAGGAAAACCCTTGGTGCGAGAATAGCGCCCCCCTCGATCACCCCGGTTACTTGGCTGGCCGAACCTATTGTGCCAAGTGGGGTATTGATATCCACCCTCATGAGTGGATTGCAGAAAAGCCGGACTATTACGATAGTCCTTGCAGCTTCACGACCAGTTATGCCGAACCTATATGGGGAACTTATCGTTTTAAGGGCGATGAACGGGACTACCATGTGGTGCCGCACGCAGAGCATGAAAATCTGTACCGCGTAAATCTGAACTGGCCTATTGAACCGCAAATTCAGGCGATCAAACGTAGCGCCCTGCTAAATCAGAGTCAAGATTCAATCAAGCAGATTCGTCATCATGTGAAAAAATTTCCCGTCTATCTGAGGGCGTACGATGCTTTCCAGGCTAGCGCATCCGCTCAAGAAATCGCGGAAGTTTTCAAACAGGAAAAACTGTCAGTTGACAATAAAAACGCCGTGAAGGGCGTATACAACGCCGATGCCGTAGCTCGACGCTTCATAGATGGTGAATATCGCTTCATCCCCCTCATTGGAGGCCGTAAAGGAACGACTCCAATATAGCGCCACCGTTAAATTTCCTATGGGTGGAAGGGGTATACCTTTTCCCCTTAAAGTTGCACCACGCCGCTACCGAATGCGGCTCTTTCGCCGCGCATGCGGCCTTACGAAGAAAGGTGGTGCAACATGTCAAAAACTGTAATCCGGCTTTCAGCCGTTCAGGTCAAAGTTAACGCATCCCGCAGCACAATTCATCGTTGGGAAAATGACCCCAATTCTTGCTTTCCAAAGCGTGTGCGATTGGGTGCTAATTCTGTGGGGTGGTTCGAGGATGAAATAGATGCCTGGCTAGCGAATCTCCCCCGAGTGAACAGCGCGCCCAAGTCTGAATAGGCGCGCCGTCATGATAATCGACATCGGCACACCGGATGAATTGCGGCTCGCACTGCTGCCCCTGAAGAATGTAAAAATCGAGATTGCCGCCGATCTGCTGGCTACCGAAGCGGGCTGCAAGTGCGGCGGCTGCCATAAACCTTTTGGCACTGCCCGCAAGTGGCGTAGCGTGGGGCGCGTGGTGCACATTGGCGAATCCGGCCCGATGATGACGACCTGGCTGTTTTGCGGGAAATGCACCAAGGAGGCGGGCGGCAATGTTCCCGAACACTTGCGGCAGGAAGCACGGGCCGCTTATGGCGCGGCGCGGCTGATGACCGTGGAGGCTGGGGGCACGGCATGAACTTTGACACCATCAAGGCCGCCGCACTTGCCAGCATTGAAAGCGTGCTGAACCGGTGGGCACCGGGCGGCAAGCGCCAAAGCCATGAATATCTGCCGATCAATCCCCGGCGATCTGACAGCACGGCCGGTTCATTTTCCATCAACTTGAATACGGGTGCATGGGCGGACTTTGCCACCGGGGACAAGGGCGGCGATCTGGTGGCGCTGGTGGCGTATATCGACGGGGTGAAGCAATCCGAAGCCGCCGAACTGCTGGCGGGGTTTCTTGGGTTGAGTCTGGAAAAATCCGACCCGCACAAACGCGCTACAGCCGCACCAAAAGAGGCAGCCAATACCCAAGCACCAACCCAAAGCAAAGAACCGGCCTGGCGTGCCCTGTCACCCGTGCCGGTGGACGTGCCGCCACCACCCAAGACGCACTACAAGCACGGTAAGCCTTCCATGCGCTGGGAGTATCACGATAAGGAAGGCGGACTACTGTGTCTGGTATATCGTTTCGACCCGATACGATCTGATGAGCGCAAGCAATTCTGCCCGCTGACATTCTGCGAGGATGCCAAGGGCAAACGGGAATGGCGCTGGCAAGGGCTGCCCGAACCGAGGCCGCTTTTCCGCTTGGACAAGCTGACCGCCGCGCCGGATGCTCCGGTCATTGTGTGCGAAGGCGAGAAAGCCGCTGATGCCGCTGCCATTCTGTTCCCCGATGCCGTGGCGACCACCATGCTGAACGGCGCGCAATCGCCGCATAAAACGGACTGGCAGCCACTCAAGGGCCGGGCCGTGACCCTATGGCCGGACAACGACGAAGCGGGCCGAGCGTGCATGGCGAGTGTTGCCGGTCTGCTGGAGAAGGCCGGGGTTGGCAGTACGCGGCGAATCAACCTGGCCGCATTCGCCCGCGTCCCCGCCACGGACACCGAAGGCCATCCGATCTTGAGCGAGGGCACGCCACCCCCGGAAAAATGGGACGCGGCAGACGCGGTAAAAGAGGGTTGGACAGCCGCGCACGTCAACCTGTTGTGTCAGGCTTCG